>WNGL01003139.1_pt1 | contig 34901 bp, 24 predicted proteins | sample 5400591 | NCBI WGS metagenome assembly WNGL01 (sample SAMN13153377, study PRJNA577476) | soil metagenome | isolation source: 80 cm soil or saprolite under Garry oak tree replicate 1 | place: USA:California | collected 2016-06-15
GGAGTTACCCCCAAGTTTACATTGTTCAACCCCTTCCCAAGCGGAATCACTCCACCCTTCGGGAGGAGTCAGACGCTAATCAACGAGCAGGGGAATGGCCTCGGAGCAGCTACCAGTGGCTATAAAGCGCCTTATATGCAGCAGTGGAACCTCGACATCCAACGCCAGTTCCCAGGCAACTTGTTGTTGGACATAGCTTATGCCGGGGCCAAGGGTACCCGTTTGCCCATGCATAGCCAGAGCATCGACCAACTGCCAGCGAATCTGCTGCCTAAGAACGCGACCGAAGCGGCGAATCTCGCGGCGCAGGTTCCCAACCCGTTCGCAGGGAATTGTCCTCCGCCGAACACAGCTGCTTGCACTGGACCAGTGCTATCAGGTGGCGTGGGGACTAATTTTACGGTACCGCAGGCCCAACTGCTCCTGCCTTTCCCGCAGTGGGATAACGTGGACCTTGAGGAGCCGAATAACCGCGATTCCATTTACCACTCCATGCAAATGAAGGTTCAGAAGCGCTTCTCAGCCGGCGCGCAAGTGCTTGCCACCTACACCGTCTCAAAGCTCATCGACAACACCAACTCGGAAATCAACTGGCTGGAAGCCAGCCCGGTGAGTTGGAACGACGGTAATCCAAACGACCTGCGCCACGAGCGAAGCCTTGACGCCTTCGACGTTCCGCAGCGCCTGGTCCTTGGCTCGATTTTGGATATGCCATTTGGCCGGGGGAAGAAGTTTGGAAGCAACCTGAACGGCGTAGCCAACAAGCTAGTCAGCGGATGGGGAGTGGATACCATCATCACCTTCCAGCGCGGCTTCCCGATCATCATCGGCGGCTGCCCTGGTGCGCTTAACAACGCCAACATCCCGAACGTGCCCTGCGCTCGCCCGGACCGAACTGCGATGTCGCATTTGACCTCCGGTTCTCTGGATCAGCGGCTGACCACCTGGTTCGACACTACGGTATTCACAAACGGCGACCCGACCGACTTCTCTGTCCGCAATCCCCTGAGCGATTCGCGCACGGAGCCGAATATACGCTCGGACGGAATGAGGAACTTTGACTTTGCCTTCTTCAAAAACACGAAGTTTGGTCCAGACGAAAGGCTCGGCACCGAGTTCCGGGCGGAGTTCTTCAACGGGTTCAATCATCCCCAATTCAATCCTCCGAATTCCGGTTGCTGTGGTGCAACGGACTTTGGCTGAGTCACTGGTCAGTACAATCTGCCGCGCCTCGTTCAATTCGCTTTGAGGTTTACGTTCTAACTTGCAACTTCAGCGCCGGGCGGGTTTATCCCGTCCGGCGCTATTTTTTTGTCCACTGTCTTCTCACAGCCGATCGCTTGCTAGCGCCCTAAGACTCGCCGAACTAGTGTTCGGCGTTCCCGGGTTCTTTTCCGTGCTTTTCTTTCCAAGGATGGCGACGTAAAGTCGCCGCTACAAACTCTTCCTCCCGAATTTTGCTGACCTCCTGCCCGGTTCGCGAGAAAATGTTCCAGTGAAAAAAGCCGCCCTTTTTCTTCTTATGGCCTGGTCGGTAACTCCACAGCTGACCACAGCCCAAACATCCGAGGACCAAATTGAACGTTCTTTTCGCGCCGGCCAGGAGGCCATGAAGCAGGGGCAGTTCGCGCGCGCTGCGGAAGAATTCAAGAAGGTGCTGGCCCTCGATCCAAACTTAGTCGAGGCCGAGGTCAACCTTGGCCTCGCTTACCAAAGCCTATTCGAATACGACCAGGCCGTCCGCCACCTGACAAAAGCCCTGCGCGAAAGGCCAAACCTGCTCGGCCCCACCGTCATTGTCGGAATGGATTACTTGAAACTCGGCTCCCCGGAAAAAGCCATGCCTTTCCTCCAGCAGGCTCTGAAACTCGATCCTTCAAATCGCGATGCCCGTCAGGCGCTGGCATCCACTTACCTCAGCCAGGAGGACTTCCGAAACGCAGCCGAGGAGTTCCGTCAGATCGCTGCCTTTGATTCCGACAAGGCCGAAGCCTGGTTCAAACTCGGACATGAATACCTTGATCTCGCTGCTCGTCTGGCGTTTCGGGGAGCGCGTTTATATCGCGACTCGGCCTGGGGGCACCGTTTTCTCGGCGATCTTTTGCTTCAGCGCAACCGTTGGGAAGACGCGCTGAAGGAATATCAAAAAGCCTTAAGTGCCGAACCACGCCAGGCTGGTTTGCACACATCACTCGGCCAGTCTTATCTGCATGCCGGAAAATTCGAGGAGGCCGAAAAGGAATTTCGCCTCGAGCTTCAACTAGATTCATCGAATGAACAAGCGTGGATCGGCTTGGCGAATCTACAACTCGCCAAGGGCCGGGCTTCGGAGGCGCTTGAATCCTTGACAAAAGTTTGGGGGATCTCTCCCGAAGTTTTGGCATTGCAGCGGGGCTTTCCTTCGATCGAACTCCCTCTGGAGTCGGCAAAGGCCTCCATATCGCGCGTGCAGGACCAGCCGGAAGGAACTCCCAAGCATTTTTTGTTGGCGTCTCTTTATGCCGCCATGAACGAAAACCGTCTTTCGGACAGTGAATGGAAATCCTTCCAAGCCGACTTCTCGGCTCGGCAGCGAGCGCCGAATGCAGCGGCGGGATCTTCCGGGACTCAGGATCCTTGTAAGACCAATCGATTATCTCGCTGTATCGATTCGCTACAAAACAAAGCGCAACTGACCACTGCCGAGCGGCTGTTGCTGGGAAAAATGCAGTACACGTTGCAACAATACGAACCTGCGGCCAACACCCTGGCGCAAGTGCACGGCCTCACCGGCGAAAATGCCGAAGCCAGCTACTGGCTGGCGCGGACCTACCAGGCGCTGGGGGCTGCGGTATATGCGCAACTGGAGGAATCTTTTCCAGACTCCTGGCGTACTCACCAGTTGCGTGCCGAAGGCTACGCGCTTCGCCAGGACCTCGACGACGCGATCAAAGAATTTCAGGCGGCCCAGCAATTACGCCCCAACGACCCGGAGCTGCACGAAGCCCTTGGGCAACTTTACCTCGACAATCATTCTGACGGCGAGGCCCAGACCGAACTCGAGAAAGCGTTGGAACTGGATCCTTCGCGGACGCATGCGCTTTATCTTGTGGGGCGCTTGTACGTGCAGAACCGGGACAATGAAAAGGCCGTGCCCTACCTACAGCACGCTTTACAGCTGCAACCCGATTTGGCGGAGGCCAGCGAATTGCTAGGAACGGCGTACGTGCGCCTCGGGCAATTTGCCAATGCCATTCCAAGGCTCGAAAGGGCGGCGCCTTTCGATCATTACGGGAACGTCCATTACCAATTGTATTTGGCTTACCACAAACTCGGCCGAGACGAGCTTGCGAAAAAGGCCCTCGCGCATTCGCAAGATCTCCGGCGAAGTTCTTTGGAGCGCGACCAAGCCTTGATTCTGGGAACTCATCCGCCGGAACCCGATCCTCAATGAGAGTTAATCGAGCAAAAGCCTTTTCGCTGCTGCTTGTCTACGCTGGTGCATGAATGACTGCTTCAAGACTCAATGAGCTTTCGGCTAACGATTCCAGCGAAATGTAGCGACGGCGGCAGGGGGGAGTTTGTAGGTCGCGTACTTCCCTGCCCACGCGATGTTGAAGGTGATGTTGCCGCCAGTGCTGTTCAGCACGATGAGAACCAGCGAGCCGTCGGGATTGCGAAAGGCGACGTCTTCCAGGCTGCCTTCGCCGAACGTGTTTGACTCGATGCGATACGCTCCGGGCGCGACGAACTTGCTGGCGTGAGCGAGCGCTGTGTAATCCACGGTCGGCTCGATTTTCGAAGGTTGCGCGGCGTGATTCACGGTGATGATACCTCGGCAGGTCGTGCAACCTCCGAGGAATGGTTTGTGGTCCTGGTCAAGAGCCAGGTTCCAAAGCACGACGCTCTTCGCCCAATTGCGTGTTGCGCCAATCACCAGGCGCACTTGTTGCGGCAGGATTTTTCCTGTTTGCCAGTCGCCGCCGGAGCACTCGGTCATCCAGATGTCTTTGTCCGGAAAGCGATCGTGCAATTCGTTTTGCGCGGTGACGTTTCCGCCGTAACAGTGCGTCGCGGTGCCCGCAGCAAAGGACGCGGCCTTCGTGTCGCTCAGCACTTCCAGAGGATATTGAATCAAGTCCCAGTTGTGATCGAACACCAGGATTTTCGTTTTCAGGTGCGCATCGCGAAACGCGGGACCGAGATAATTCGCCAGGACTTCGGTTTGCTCGGGCGCGGTGAAAATCATGCCCGGATAGTCATTGGGGATGTATTTCGGTTCGTTCTGCATGGTGACGGCGTAGATGGGAACGCCGGCGGCTTCATATTCCTTCACGAACCGGACGAAGTATTTCGCGAACGCAGGATAAGCAGACGGCAGCAGCGCACCTTGGACCATGGAGCCGGAAGTTTTCATCCAGCCCGGAGGGCTCCAGGGGGAGGCGAAGATCTTCAAGTTGGGATTCAGCGCGAGCGCTTCGCGGAGAAGCGGGAGGATGTACGCGCGATCATGCTCGATCGAAAAATGCTTGAGGTCGGGATCGCTTGCGCCGAAGGGCTGTCCCGGCGGCAGATCGTCGTAGCTGTACTCAGTGAGCGCGAAGTCGCTGGCGCCCATCGGCTGGCGCAAGATGCTGAGGCCGATGCCTTTGGTTGGGCTGAAAAGCATTTGCAGCGCTTCTTTGCGCTGGGCCTCTGTGAGTTTGTTCCAGATTAGCCAGGCGGAAGAATCGGTGAGCGAAGCGCCAAAGCCGTCGATCTGCTGATACTTCACGGCGTCGTTCACGGTGATGGTGAGATTCGGGGTGCGCGACGCGCCAAAGGTCAGCGCCGGCTTTTCCTGCAGAGTTTCGTGCTCCTCTTCCGAGGACTCGACCACTTCGATGCGGGGAGCGTCGTTCGACGACGACGCCTTCTGTTGCGAAGGCTGATTGGGCAACAACAGAAAGAACAAACTCGCGACAGCGAGCCTGTTTAACAATAACACCTACCCTCCCCCCCACCTTTTTTCGGATCTGCGCATTCTAAAGGACTTACGAGAGCCCATTTTTGTAACTGCGCATTCTAAAGCACTTACGGCCGGAAATCGTGGAACTGCGCATTCTAAAGGACTTAGCTCGTCCGTGAGCCCGTGAGCCGTAGAAACTCCAAGAGAACCTCCGGGCCTAACGTTGACCTTGGAAAACACAAAGACAGCATAGCATAGCCCTGATTAACAGTCAAACACTATTATCGAGTGACTATCATTCGAATGGACTTACGGGACGGAACTGAAGGAAGAAAGGGGACTTACACGAGAAGGGAGGGCAACAACCACGGGCGGTGAAGGGTGATAAGAAACTCATTCCGGGTTTTGGGGAGAGGTTGGAGCAACACTTTGGCCTGCGGCTTCGCGTTTCTTTTTGAGACGCTCCTGCTGCTTTTGGGCTTCTTCGTCTTTGAGTCGCTGGAATATCGCGAAGGCCTTTTGGGCGTCCTCGACGCGACGCAGGTGGCGATACGCAATGCCCAATTGATACCAGGCTTGCTGGACTAGTTCGCGGTCCACGCCAGGTGCTGATACTGTTCGCTCGAAGGACTTTGCGGCCTCGGCATAGTTTCCCAGCTCCATTTCCGCGCGGCCTAAATAATAGGACGAGTTCTTCAGCGAGGGGTCCTGACGCGCAACCGTTTCCAGTAATTCTTTGCTTTTAGTTCCCTCGCCACGGTCGACCTCGAGCTGCCCAAGCTTGTAACGCGCCTGAACGTTGTTGGGGTCGATCTCGACCTCCTGCTGAAGCGCGGCTTCCGCGGATTCCAATTTGCCGTTCTTCCAGTATTCAGTTCCTAATTCCTCGTGCAGGCCTGGTTGTCTTGGAGCAAGCTGGATGGCAGCCTGATATTCGGCAATAGCCTCTTCGTGCCTATCAGCTTCCGCCTCAGCTTGGGCAAGGACTTGATGTACTCGCCATGATTTGGAATCTACCTGAAACATTTTCTCGTAGCTGTTCTTGGAAACAAGGAGATGCGCGCGGCCCCGATGATAGAGAATATCGACGTTATCAGGAGCGAGTTTTGCCGCCTTGTCCAAGGCGGCAGCGGCTTCTTCTGGATTTTGGGCAGCTAATTGGATTACACCGAGCCACATCCACGCATTCGCATCCGAGGGATAAGAAGTCGTCTCCTTTTGCACGGCAGCGGCAGCCTTGTCAAAGTGATTCAAGCGATACTCCGCAATTGCCAGGAAAAGATTTGCGCCGCGGAGGCGTGGCTTAAGCGTCAGCGCTTTCTGTAGGCTTGCAATGGCCTCCTCGTTTCTTCCCTGCTCTTCGCGGACCAGGCCAAGGTTAAAAAATCCCTCTGCAAAAGTCGGCGAGTCTTTGACAATAGAAGCAAAAGCATCCCCCGCCTCGTCCAGGCGCCCTTCTCGCATAGCGGCAGTGGCTTGCTGAAATCTTTGTCCTGTCGAAGCCCCTTGAGCAGACGCTCTTATTGAAAGCAGCATCAGTGCTTGTAGACAGAGCAGATTTTTCCAGGTTAGGCGCATGCCGTAACTAAGGAACTGTTTCCGTGTTGGCGCAAGAACCACGAAGCTTCACGCTCTTCGCGCAAGCAAGATTTGATACCCTCACTGAACATGGTCCAAAGGCCGATACAAAAAATCCTCCCGCGAGTTCGCAACGGGAGGATTCTCACTAAACTGCCTCTCGCAAGTTGCTCAGAATTGGTAACGCAAAGCAAACTGCACTTTTCGCGAGCCGTCAACTGTGCCAAAGACCGCCCCAAAAGTACCATCCACCGGTCCAGTATCTGGTCTGCCGAAGACATGGCGGTTGAATGCATTAACGAGCTCCGCTTTCAAAGTGAAACTCTGAGACTCTGCAAAACGGACGCGTTTAATGATCGAGAAGTCCTCATTGACGTATTTCTGACTTCGTACCGCTCCGGTAATGCGTGGCATGTTGCCAAACACGTAGCCTCGTTGGGCGACAAGGTCTGAGGCATTAGGATCAAAGAACGCAGCGCAATTAAAGTAGGTAGCGACACCCGGTGGGGCCGTAAAAGTCCCATCATTGTGCGCAGTGCAGCCGACGTTGGAAGCTTGGGAAGCGCCAGCGGCGTCGAACGAAGATGCGCTCGAGCTGAGCAGCGGCTGGCCCGGGACGCGGTCGAGACGGATACAACCATCGTATCCCGATATTGGGCCACCAAACTGCCCGCCGTTACAACTGAAGCTGAGGGGCTGGCCACTCTGATATCGCTGGACGCCTCCAATCTGCCAGTCGCCCAAGACTTTATCCGCCAGGCCACCCTTATTCAGGAATTTCTTGCCCTTGCCGACGGGAAGCTCATAAATGTAGCTAAGGACGAAGGTATGGGGGATGTCCTGGTAGCTCAAGCTCTTTTCCCCCTTCAAGTTGTACGAGTCCTGCACAAGGCCGCCGCCAGAAAACTGTGCGAAAGTAGGCAAGGCACTGTCGGCATCAGTAATGGTCTTAGAGAAGGTATAAGACGCTAACAGGTTAAGCCCATTGTGGAACCGCCGCTCCACTTTTGTGAGCAAGGCGTGATAGGTAGACTGGCCCAAGTTTTCAAGACAGCAGTCGGTATCGATGCCTCCGTATTGCGGGAAGGGACGCAATGCCTGACCAATGGTCCCTGAAAAGCCAGTGAACGGAGGGCTGATCCCAAGAGCTACGGCGTCCGCGCTGTTGATGTCTTTGCCTAAAGCGGAACCACCTGATGGCGCCAGGAGTGAAAAGAATTTCGGGTTCAAGTTATTGATTTGCGCGAGCGAGGAGCGCAAACGAGTTGCGCGGCTGCCCACGTAACCCACACTGAGGATCAGATCCGGCGCCAATTGCCGCTCAGCTTCCAAGCTCCAGTTTTGAATCATGCCGGGGCGTCCGTAACTGGGTGCGAGATAAGTCGGGCCGCCAAACCCGAAACCAAAACCGCCGTTGTCCTGCGCAGGATCGAGGTTAGGGGGAGGCGTATAGCTGGGAATCCCCGAATCCAGGAAAATGACGGGGGCAAAATTGGAGAACTTACTGGGCGAAGCGGTGAATCCGTCGGTGAGGGACTGGCCGAAATCGCCGTAGTCAAGCGGGCCATAATAGATCGCGTAACCGCCGCGGAGAACAGTCTTGCCAAGAATTCCAAAAAGGTTGGTCGGCGCATAGGCAAAACCTAGACGCGGCGCAAAACCTTTGTAATAGGTCTCTGCTCCAGATGCACTACAATTGCAGCGTCCCGAACCACTTCCGCCAAAGATCAGGGCGCCGGGAAGCGGCCCACTCGGCCCGATGGCCCCGGGGTTTGGAGCGGTCAAACTAATGACAGACTGCTGGTTGCTTGCTTCTTTGCGCGGCGTTTCGACTTCGTACCGCAATCCGATGTTGACCATCAGGTTAGAACGGACCTTGAAGTCATCCTGGGCGTATCCCCCGACGTAGTGAGAACCAAAGCGGGGCTGATGCGAGCGCACGGCGAGCGACCAATTTTCCGCTGCGCCGATCAGAAAGCTAGCAAAGGCATCGCCAGTCTTGCCTGGGCCACTCAGTGTCGAGGTAACTGCAGTCTGTGGAAGATCAAAGCCGATACCCGGAGATTCATGAGACCTGTCAATCACTGAATACTGATAGGCACGCCAATCGAAGCCAAAGCGGACGGAATGGCGTCCCCGTGTCCAGGAAACGCTATCGGCGAAGACGAGGCTGCTGACATAGTTTGCGTCAAACTGCGCGGTCCCGTATCCAGTCAGAGCCTGATTTGTGTTGGAGGCAAAACTAATCTCGGGAAAAATCGGACCGTGCGCACCGGAAATACCGAGTTTCGCGGGCCAATCGGTCCCGTTTGCAGAGCTGGCGACATTGTTGTTGTAAATCCGATTCAAGCCAACATTCAAATGGTTCAGCAGCGAAGGGCTGAAGAAATGATCGAAGCCAACGCGATAGTAGTCCGTTATGAACGGATGGCTGAAGGAGCCGCCATCGAGCGGAACAGGGAGGTCGGGAGCACCATTAATCGACTCCTGATCTCGTTTGGTAAAGGAAAAGAAGAGCTTGTTTCTATCTGAGAAGCTGTGGTCAACGCGAACAGACCATGTTGTATCCAGTATCGGATTGACAGTTGTAAAGAAAAAATTGTTCGCTAACTGATTCTTGTCGGAGGTACTGGGCTCAGGAATGTAGGCGAGAATGTTTTGCGCCACAGTGCTGATGGGCACCTTGTTGTTGGGGAAAGCGATGCGACCACCTTGAAATCCGGTCGGACATGTCGCCGTCGTGGGATCGAAGATTTGCCCCTGAACTATGGGAGTATTGTCACAAGGATTCGTGCCCAAGACATTAGTTGGGACTAGCAGGAACGAAAAATCGCCGGCTCTCTCCTGATCGGTGGGCACGGTGCTCGTGGCCGTGGAACCCTGCTTCTGCCGGAATTGCTCCCAGGAGAAGAAGAAGAAGGTCTTGTCGCGGCCGTGGTATAGCTTGGGAATCCAAACCGGCCCACCAACCGAACCGCCGTAATCATTTTTCTTGTCAATATCCTTGGGCTGACCGCGGAAATTCTGAAACCACTCCTTCGCGTTCAGGTCTTCGTTGCGGAAAAGGTCATAAAGACTCCCATGAAAGTTGTTGGTGCCTGATTTAGTTGTGAAGCTTTCTACACCTCCCGTCGTACGTCCGAACTCTGCGGGGACGGCTGATGTCGTAACTTTGAATTCCTGCAATGCTTCCACCGAAGGTGCGGTCTGGTCAAACGAAGAGCCGCTGTCAGCGCGCGCCGTGCTTGCCCCGTCTAAGAGAACCTCATTCCCGAAGTTCTGGCCGCCAGCAAGCTTGGCTTGAAAGATGCCATTGCTGCTATCCGCCGTTCCCGGACCAGCAGTTCCCGGAGTAAGAAACACAAAGGTCTCGGGGGACCGCAAGTGGCTCTGACCTGTCGCGTTCACGGCCAGCGGAAGCTCCATGATTTGTCTTTCGCTGACGACGGTTCCTATGTCGGACGTGTCTGTCTGAAGCGTTGGCACGTCGGCGTTGACTGTGAGGGTCTCCGTGACAGCGCCAGGTTGAAACGTGACGTCGAGCGAGGCTGTCGTATTGATCTGGACGACGACCCCCTTCTGTTCAGAGGTCTTGAAGCCAGCGGCGTTAAAAGTGACATTGTAGACGCCAACCTGCATGTCGGGAATCCGGTAAGTGCCAGTATCTGTCGATGCGGTCTTGTATACGGCCCCTGTATTTGCGTTCGTTGCAGTAATGGTTGCACCCTGCACCGCCCCGCCAGAGGAGTCGAGGACCGTGCCGGCGATGGCGCCGCGGTCGGATTGGGAGAGCGCCGAGGTGGCAGCGGCGAGAACGAAGAGAGCTACGGCGAAGCAGCGTGCCAGAACGAGATACTTAGCTCGAGAGGAATGACGAGGGAAGAAACCGGACGGGACAAAAGCAAAACGTACGAAGCGCATCTACTTGCCTCCTGCACAGCGGCGCCGAAGCGATGAACGCTTAAGGCGCATCGATATTCTCGACGGATCCGTGCACCAAAAAGGGCGAGTGGGAAGCGGTCTGTCTTGCCGGGCGCTAGTGATGACCAGTCATCGGAGGCGGCTGTGATTCATGCGAGGCCGCGACGCGTCGGCAAAGACAAACGATTATTTAATGCATGCTCCCAATGACCCCCAAACTGTGGGGACATTAAGCCTCACAAAGAATCAGTTGTCAATCAGAAATTTTTTGAATAAGGTTAAGACAAACGTTTGTCTTGCGCCTTTCCGCGCACAACGGCAGCGGTTTAGCGCGGAGGCGGTGGCAGCGGGTCACAAAATCGTTATTCCGCGCGGGGGAAGGTCAAGCTACAAGCTCCTGTTCAGGCTATGCTTATGCAGCCCTTGAAAGACAATGACGCCCAGGGAACGGGTCTGAAGACCCGCCACTACATGGGCATTTCGGAAAAACCGGGCGAAGAGGCGACGGAGCCAGCTGTGGCCGCGCGCAAGCAAAAGCAAAACGGGGAGAGGCCTGTCAGCCTGAAAATTCTGGCGGACTACCTGGGATTGTGCCCGGCGACAGTGTCGGTGGTGCTGAATAATGTGCCCGGGCGATCGATTCCCGCGGAGACACGCGAGCGCGTGCGTGCGGCGGCGCGGAAATTCAATTATCAGCCGAGCTTGCTGGCGCGTTCGCTGCGCAAACAGCGAACGTTTACCGTGGGCGTGCTGGTGCCGGAACTGAGCGACGGCTACCACACGATGGTGATGAGCGGCATCGGCGACCACTTGATGCGCGAAGGATATTTTTATTTCAGCGCGCATCACCGGCACAAGCCAGACATGATTGAGGAGTATCCGCGATTGCTGCTGGGGCGCGGCGCGGAAGGGCTGATTACGATTGACACGGCGCTGTCGCATGCGTTGCCGGTGCCGGTGGTGGCGGTCGCGGGGCACAGAAAAATTGCGGGAGTGACGAATGTCGTGCTGGATCACAAGAGAGCGGCGGAATTGTCGCTGCGGCATTTGCATCAACTGGGGCACCGGCAGATTGCGTTCATGCGCGGGCAGCCGTTCAGCGCGGACTCGGATGAGCGATGGAAGAGTATCGTCAGCGTGGCGCGGGAATTGGGGCTGGAAATTCGCACGGAGCTGACAATTCAACTGGAGCGCGACCTGACTTCGCCAGAGCTGGGCTATCCGGTGGTGCAGGAGCTGCTGCAAAAACGGAGGCGGTTTACGGCGATTGTGTCGTTTAATGATATCGCGGCGATTGGGGCGATTCGCGCGCTGCGCGACGCGAATCTGCGCGTGCCGGAAGACGTGTCGGTGATCGGATTTGACGATATTCAAGTGGCGGCGTATCACACGCCGAGGCTGACGACGATTCGTCAGCCGCTGCGTGACATGGGTGAAACGGCGGCGCGGATTTTGTTGCAGCGCATGCAGGGGTTCAAGGATTATCCAGAAGAGTTTGCGGTGCCGCCGGAGCTGATTACGCGGGAGACGACGGCGGCGGTGAATCCGCGCAGCCGAAGGCGGTAGAAGTGGTAGAAATTGTTGCGGAATCTCTTTCTTTCGAGAAGAATGTTGCGAACAAAAGGAGCGCTCCTCTCATGAAAATGCGACAAGTTGTTTTTACTTTGGCGGTTGCGACGCTGTCGGTGGGCGCATGGGCGTTTGCGCGGGCGCGAGGATTCGAAAACGCTCCGGCGGCGCCAGCTGGTGAATCCGCTAAAGCGTTTCTCGGACGGTGGGATTTGACGCTGAAGGATGGAAATCGCGAGTATCCTTCGTGGCTCGAGTTAAGCCAGGAAAAAAACAGGCTGGAGGCGCAGTTCGTGGGACGCTGGGGAAACGCGCGGCCGCTGCCGAAGGCGGAGCTTTCGAATGGGCACCTGACGTTTGTATCGCCAAAGGAGGAAGAAGGCGCGCAGGCGGATTTGGTCTTTGACGGAACTTTGAGCGGGAAGACTTTGTCGGGCACTGTGAATGGTCCGGATGGCAAGACGTGGCAATGGACGGGCGAACGCGCGCCGGCATTCGTGCGCACGAAGGCGCCAAAATGGGGCAAAGCGATTCCGTTATTCAACGGAAAAGATTTGACGGGCTGGAAAATGAGCGACCCAAACGCGGAGAAAGTTTGGAAAGTTGAAAACGGCGAGCTGATTACTCCAGGGAACGGACCGGAGCTGATTAACGACGGGAAGTACGAAGACTTCAAGCTGCACGTGGAATTCAATTGCGGGGAGAATGCGAACAGCGGCGTTTATTTGCGCGGGCGGTACGAAGTGCAAATTGAAACCGACTCGATTGAGGAGCCGCCGAGCCATCACATGGGAGGCGTCTACGGTTTCCTGGCGCCAGCGCCCGAGCCACGCAAGCCGGGAATCTGGCAGACGTATGACATCACCTTCGTGGGGCGGATGATCACTGTTGTGCAGAATGGGCAGACCGTCATCGACAACAAAGAAATCCCTGGAATCACGGGCGGCGCGCTGGACAGCCACGAAGAATTGCCTGGACCGATCTATCTGCAAGGCAGCGAAAAAGGGCGCGTGGCGTTTCGCAGCATCGTTCTTACGCCCGTAGAAAAGTAGAATTCGGCAACGCGAGCCTCGCGAACCGGCATGGAGGCAACTCCGCGCGTTGTGTTACAATTTCTAGACTGCGCGCCCTTAGCTCAGCTGGATAGAGCGTCTGGCTACGAACCAGAAGGTCGGGAGTTCGAATCTCTCAGGGCGCACCATCTAAATAGCGTCCCCTTCACCATCTTCCGAAAACCTGTTGTGGTGGAGACAGCAATCACCGCACAAGTGTCCAATCCAATGAAACAGCTTCTTCCTCGTCCCCTGTGGTGTCTAGAGTGCTGGGCCGAGCGAGTTTGGTCGGAACAAGCACCTCCCAGATTTACTCCCTTTTTTTCGATGCATTTAGGCCCAGATGCTTGCAGGTCTTTCCCCGATTGACCCTCTACAGCAGAGACCTATGCTGGCAGTGATGAGGCAACACGTCTGTCCGAACGGCGCACCTCGCCGTCACGAGGATGCGCTGCGGGCCGTCGAAGCCTCGGCCCGGCATGGTTGGGAAAAAGGTTGCTACATGGGTTGTTGAGAGAACGTCCTGATGAGCAAAAGAGATGGGTGCAAAAAGGTATTGTTCGTTTGCATAGGGAATGCCTGCCGCAGTCCAATGGCGGAGGCCATTGCACGCCGGGATGCCCCCGATGCAATCAACGCTTTCAGCGCCGGGTTGATGCCTATTGGCTTTGTGCCAGAACTGACCAAGCAGACGCTGATGAAAAACGGATACTGGGTGGAAGGCTTGGAGTCTAAAGGCATCTCGTCCGGCGTTTGGGAGCGAGTGGACATCGTTATCAACATGAGCGGCCGGCCGAAGAAAGAGGCTTTCCGCGAGCACTCCAAGGTCGTGGACTGGGAGATTGAGGATCCTTTCGAACGCGGCCCCGAGGACTATCAGCGAGTTTTCGACGAAATTCGGGCACGCGTTGGAAAATTGGCAGAAGAGTACAGGAGGGAATACGCCGCAAACCGCATTGCTGAACGCCGAAGCCGACCGCGGCTGTGCACCACATCACCGATGTTCATACGCCTTAACAAGTGGAATGACGCCAGAGTCGTAAACGTCAGCGAGGACGGTTTAGCCCTTTCATCTGATGTGGCGTTGCCCAGCCGTCCGCTTCAGAACCTGAGGATCCAATTCCCTGGCACGCCAAAGCCGTTGAAAGCACGTTGCCAGATCGTGTGGAAGAGTTCGGACAATAAACAAGCCGGGATCCAATTCGTTGGCTTGACGGCCGAGGCCCGGCGATTCATCAGGACTTGGATTTCTGCACAGGCGGTCTGTGTTGGTTTTCGGAGCCAAATTGAGCCGACTCGCGAAGCGCAAAACGCGACTGCGCTCGCAGAACGCCGGGCCGAGACGCGCACGCCAGTTAACCCTCCCGTCTACGTGGACATAGAGAATGTCAACGGAGGGCTCGTCTACAACATGACAGAGGACGGAATAGCAATGTCTGCCGCAATGGTTCTGCCTGGCGACAGTCCTCTAAAAATGCGGATTGAGTTGCCAGGAGCCGGTGGTTGGATCGAAGCCATTGGACAGATCAAGTGGAAAAGTGGGTCCAGCAAAACGGTAGGCATAAGACTCGTCGGCTTGCCCGAGGAGACGCGTAAAGTCATCAGGAACTGGCTTGCCCTCGAAAGGTCGAAGCCTGCGCCGGAGCCTGAATTTAAACTCACGCCGGGACCGCATGAAGAGACCAAGATCCTTACTAATCGGTCCGCTAGGCCTGTGGCGGAATCTTTCCTTGAATCAATTCCCCTAAATACCGACGAACCAGCAATCCGAGGCGCTTCGGCCCAGTCTTGCGAACGACGTGTTCATGCCCGTCGTCCAATCATGCCTTTGACTCACGTTGAAGTGGGTTCGAACAACGCCGGTATGCTCTTGAATATTAGCGAGAGCGGACTTGCCCTTATTGTGGCCATGAGGCTGGCCAAGGATGACCTTCCCACGATTCGGATTCATTTCGCGGATTCGACGGATTCGCTGGAAGTTTCCGGGCAGATCGCCTGGCTGAGTGAATCGAAAAGAGAGGCGGGGATACGATTCGTGAATCTGACGGACGAGGCGCGCGAGAGGATCGCCCTGCGGATTCCTCGAGACGATTTGCCGGTTAAAGCTCAAGATAAGGCCTTTAGGCTTCCCCAAGCGCGTGTCATACACCAGGAGGGACGCGAACTGGCCAGGATCAGAATACCTATCCCGGCAGATGCCCGCTCAGACGGTGTGGTTAATGAGCACCTGGTGGCAATAGCGGCCTCCCCCTGGCCTGCGTTGACAGGCCGGGGCCTTGAAAAGACACCTAGCCCGATCGAAGCATCCCACACCGCGTCACAGAAATCCCCGCGGAAGATCGAACCTGGATTCGCGCAAAAGGCGGTGTCCGTTCCATTAACTTCAGGTGCAAGAACAAAAAGATACGTCGGGCTTTCTGCTGTATTGATTTTGGCAGCCGTAATTGCACTTGCCATAGCAGGGATTGCGAGCCTGCCTAGTGTTCGTACAGAAATGGGTGGTTACGTAGCGCAGAGCGCGCCGAATGTAGACAAGCCAAATGCAGAGAAAGCTCCCTTGTCTCTCATCAAGGCCTCGGACATTCACCTCCAGAAAACGGAGGCGCCACCGCCGATCGCCGATTCTCCGTCCCCGGAGAAAGCTGACGACTTTCGACACGATTCTTCCAAGGGCAGTTCTTTTACAGCTCCCGCACAACCCCCGGAAAAACCCTCACACGGCATCTTACTGAAGGCGGCGCGCGGCAGTTTGCATAACAGGCCCGAACTCCAGCGGCCAACAAATCAAACAGCGCGTTTCGCAGCCAGCGTCAACAGCCGGCCGCTGAAGAAGCCAAAGCTGGAGGCAGCCGCCAGCCCACCCCCAGTCCCCCCGCCCTTAGAAGTCAAGATGCCGGAGGCGGCGAACCTCGTTCCGACGCGCCCCGCTGAACCCAAGGATAAAGCAAGTGCTGCAACGCTTATGAAACAACCGGTGACAACAGCGCAGATGACCGGGGAAGTTGCCGTACTGACTGATCCATATCCGTCGCTTCGTGCGGATGAACGTGGTTCGAAGAAACAAGAACAGGGAGGCAGTCTGAAGCTCGGACACCTACTCTCACGAGTGGCGCCAGTTTATCCGGAGGAAGCAAAGCGACAAGGCATTCAGGGCACGGTGAAGTTGCACGCCTTTGTGGACCGGTATGGGTCAGTGAAAAGGATGCAAACCGTGAGCGGCCCGGCGATTCTTGGGGAAGCGGTCTTCAATGCGGTTCGCCAGTGGCAATATACGGAAACCAAGCTGGCTGGCCACCCAGTGGAAACTGAGGTGGATGTAGCTGTCGTTTTCCGGCTTTCGAATTCTGCGACACCTAAGCCCTGATGCGATTTTTGCGGCGGCGCAGAGAATTTCCCGTCAACACTCGTTGCTGAAGAGGGCACGAATTCAGACGCTCCGGATCTTTGTTGATACCATTTCTTCCGCCAAATAAAGCCAAGAGCGTTGCGTGCTATGGCCCGAGCGTCACCGTTTGGTTTCCTCCGCGGTGCGCCAACGCGGCCGCAGCACCGGCCGCTGCTGCGCCTCCCAGACCGAGAAGAATCCAGCGCGTATGGGAATGCCCTTTTGATTTCGGTGTGGACGAGGATGTCAGCAGCTCAGACTTCGCCGAAACGGTCAGCGACTGCCCTGCTTGCAGAAGCTGCCCCGACTCGCCTTCCACCGTGAGAACGCCAATCTTGCCGTCCAAGCAATAAACGAGGAAAGAACCGTCCTGCGCTTTTGTGACTCTTAAGGCCGTTGCAATTGATCGAACTGAGGGGACCACAACGTAGTTTCCAATCCGCACGATCAATCCGTCCGAGTCGGGAACCGAATTCAACAGAACCGTGCCTTTCTCCAATTCTGCAGTGTATTGATCGTTTCCGGATAGGACGACCTGACTAAGCGGACGAATCTTCAGGGTGCCTTTTCCGGCAACGGCGAGTGTTGCATCGCCTAATTCCCCGGTACGAATTTTGTCGCCGGAAGAAACGGTGGACATGACGGAAATGGGCGAATCGTTCACATAGACTTCTCCGAGACTCGTCAAGGAGCCAAGTTTTTCTCTAAGCTGCTCCTGTTGCGACGTTCGCGCCCAAGTGGGGATCGAAAGCACACACAGCAGTGCCAGAAATAGACTGACATTGAGACACGCAGCGACGAAAATCGACGCTTTCCGGTTTTCGCGCTGGCTAGCTCTTGGTAAGTTTGCGGTTTTCATCGCTTACCCGCCACCTCGCAGGGGATGGAAACGATGTTCGGCACATTTCCGCCGCTCATCCATCCGGTTTTCCCCCCAATTCTGGATAGTGAGTACACTGTACAGCAGATTTGCCTCCCGTTTCTGCGTTGCACGTTCCAGATCGGCTTGGGGTCTTAATCGCATGGCAAGCGGCGATTTCAAAAGCGGCCGGCGCACCAGACCTATTCGGGTCTTTACCTTACCGAGAAATCAAGAAACTCCCATCTTCCACAGGCTTCAAATCACCTATAGGTTGCGTTCACAGCCCTTGATTAAGGAAAAACGCCCGCGGGAATCGAGGTGAGTTCCGCCATGAGATGCAGAATGTGGCTGGCGAGCCTGATTGTATTCTTTTCATGTGTGACTTCGGCGAGGGCCGACACTGGAGTCATCGTTCGCACGACTAACCTTTCAGCCCTTCAGACTCTTTGCTTGCTTCCCACCACCTGTACGGTGGTAGGGAGCCTCGACGGTAGCCTGGGGCAACTCTTTCTCGTGACGACGCCCCTTCCCTTGGCGAACTTCCTGGGACTTCTAAACGGCGTGCTCGGGTTTGTTGGCGCGGAGGTGGACCAAGTACTGAATCTGGTGGGGGGGCTGAATGTACTTCCCAATCCGCTCGATCCCACGCTGATGTCGGATCGAACTCCGGTCGTATATCCTGCTGGCTCTACAACGACCGCCTGGAATTCCTATGTAAACCAGCCTGCGGCCGGCGTTGCGGAGGTGCAAACCGCACAGAGCGACTTCCATGTGACTGGCGCAGGCATCGTCGCCGATATTGACACTGGAGTGGACCCTAATCACCCGGTGCTGAAAAGTGTTTTGCTCCAAGGCTACGACTTCACCAGGAATCAGCCGGGCGCTTCAGAAATGAACGACTTGTCTTCGGGTTTCACGGCGCCGAGTTGCACAACGACGTGTTCAGCGCCGGCGCAGGTGAATCAATCTACTGCCGCAGTGTTGGACCAATCCACCGCTGCCGTTCTGGATACAGGGCAATACGCGGCGTTCGGTCACGGCACCATGGTGATGGGAATTATCCACCTGGTAGCGCCAACTGCCGAACTTCTACCGTTGAAGGCATTCAAATCGGACGGGACGGCGAATCTGTCGGATATTTTACGCGCGATCTACTACGCGGTGCAGCAAGGCAACGCCAACGTCATCAACATGAGTTTTGATACGAAGACTTCGTCTACGGAATTGAAGAACGCACTCGACTACGCGAACCAGCTCGGCCTGACGTGCGTGGCTTCAGCGGGAAACGATGGCGCGCAGGAGATTGTGTATCCTGCGGCGCTGCAAAGTGACGTGATGGGTGTGGCTTCGGTGGGATCAACGACGTCCACCGATGGCACGCGGTCATCGTTCTCGAATTATGGAAACTCCATCGTATGGGTAGCCGCACCCGGCGAACAGATTGTAACTACCTACCCGTTCAGCTCGTACGCAGCGGGCTGGGGCACTTCTTTCAGCGCTCCTTTCGTTTCGGGGGGCGGGGCGCTGTTGCACGCCCTCAGGAGCGCCATCACCGAATCTGAGTCCGCTACAGCTATAGCAAATGCGGCGCCACTAACTCAAACAGGCATGGGCCACGGCCGCTTGGATTTGGTTCCGGCGCTCCAGTCTTTGTCAGGAGGAGGCGGCGGCGGGACTCCCGACTACACGGTTTCCATGTCCCCACTCAGCCAGACGATAGCAGCAGGACAAACAGCAACTTTTACACTGTCTACGGCACCGGACAACGGATTTAATCAGACTGTGACGTGGAGTTGCATGGGTGCACCGGGGGGAGCGACCTGCAGTGTTTCACCTTCGACGTTGACGCTGGACGGTACACATACGGCAACGGCCACGGTCACTTTGACGACAACGGCGCGAAGCATGGTATCACTACCGAACTTGCCTCGAACCTCGCCTCTGCAATTACAGAGGTACGCATGGGCATTGCAGCTGGCGTGTGTGGCCGTGCTTGCGGCGTTACTGGGATTTTGCGCGCGAAAATGGAGTTCGGAGCTGCGTCTCGCAAAAACGGCTGCCGTGGTCGCGCTATCGCTTTGCGCATATTCCTGCGGCAGCGGCTACAGCGGTGGCGGACCCGGTCCGCCGGCATTGTATTCGATAATGGTAAACCCAAGCACCGTCAACGGAGGCGGAACTGCTACCGGCCAGGTCACGCTAAATCAGCTAGCGCCGAATGGCGGGGCGTCGATATCTCTTTCTAGCAACACCCCTGCGGCGACTGTGCCTGCCAGCGTGACGGTGACGGCCGGACAAGCGACTGCAACGTTCACTGTAAGCACCGGGTCCGTTGCCACTTCCACGCCGGTGACCATAACGGGGTCTTACGGCGGAGTGACAAAAACGGCGATGCTCACGGTGATGCCCGTGAGTTCCGGAGGTACGCCAGCAGGAACGTATTCGCTTACGCTAACCGGCACGTCGGGTAACCTCAGCCATTCGAAGACCGTTCAAGTAGTTGTCAACTAGCTACGCTTCCGGTCGGCCCCGCCGTCCCCAGATTCCTCGCGGCCCCATTCTGGACCCAACTTGCACTTCAGCCTTAAAGTGAGCCTCTGCCGAACTCGATGCGATGTTCTTCGGGGCCCAACCAAACGACGATCGCGCCGACAATGAGAACGATCAGCGCGAAGAGGCCCATGGCATGTCCATAGTCCATGAAATATCTCATACGTGTTTCGATATAAGCGCTGCCGGAAGCGATCAGCACGCCCAACTGATACGCCAGGCCGGGGAAAAATCCGCGCAACGCATCCGGGGATAGTTCGTTGATGTGCGCTGGAACCACTCCCCACGCGCCTTGCACCATAAATTGCATCAAGAATCCGCCAGCCAGGATGAGCGGAAGATTCGGCGCGAAGACCCACATCGGAATGAGCAGGCAGCCCAGAAGCAAAGCTGTTACCATCGCGCGGCGGCGGCCCTTGCGGTCGGAAAAATATCCAAACGCCAGCCCGCCTGCAATCGCGCCGACCATGGCAAACGCTGTAATGTAGGATGTTCGCCCCGCTGTGAAACCATGCTGGCTCTGCAGATACGTTGGATACATGTCCTGCGTGCCGTGTGAAATGAAATTCACCATGGCCATGAAAACAACCAGATATGCAAAGCGTTTCCAATTTCCAAAGAGCGCCTTGCGGTAAGCGGGCCACTCAGTCCGCGAACGATGCCAGGCTTCTGGTTCTTTGACTTTGGCGCGGACGAAGAGTGTGAGCAGCGCCGGCAATCCGCCGACAAAAAAGAGCGGCCGCCATCCCCAGTGCGGATAGATGAAACCGTACGCTACTGCAGCCAGCAAGTAGCCCAGCGCGTAGCCTTCCTGCAGAAACCCGGAAACAAGTCCACGCCACTTCGGCGGAATCGACTCCATAGTAAGCGAAGCTCCTACCCCCCACTCCCCGCCCATCCCGATCCCGTAGAGCAAACGCAGGAAGAAAAAGACTCGATAGCTCGGAGCAAGGCCGGATAGAACTTCGACCAGCGAGTAATACAGAATGTTGACGATGAGCGGGATACGGCGTCCGTAGCGATCCGCGAGCAAGCCAAAGATAATCGCGCCGATCCATCGCGTAGCTAAAGTGGCCGCAATGGTCAGCGCCATGTCGGCGTGCGTTTTCCCAAACTCCTTGCCGATGTGCTCTAAAGCAAAAGTGAGGACAAAAAAATCGAACGCATCGAAAGTCCAGCCCAGAAAACCCGCGAGAACGGCGTTGTGAGTACCCTTGCCTGTGGCGGCTTGTTGAGAGGAATCCGCCATTTTCAATCCGCGCTCCACTCCTTCGCGCGCGGCATCAAGCGCGAGAGCAACGCGGCGCAAATCGCTGCCAACACCAGCAGCACTATTCCAAATCCCAAATTCCCCAACAGCATCTTCCCCGAACCAAATAACGCAAGATAAACCATGCCGCAACCCAGCGCCCAGGACAGCAGGTTGCGTCCCAGGTCGCGCGTTTGCGGAACCTCCGGCGCAAGTTGCGCGACCGCTTTCCACCCGGCAATGTACGGCCGCACTTTCCGGTAGAATTTCACGAGCACATCTTCCTTTTCCGGTTTAGTTAGGAAGGTCACCGCAATCCAGGCCACCGTTGTCAGCGCCGTCGTGGCGAGCGAGGTCTTCGCGAACAAAACCACGCCGTCCCCCGAAAAAGGCTTCAGCCACTTAAGCGCTATAGTCACGACGATCGCTGTAGCCATCGCCGCAATCTCACTCCACGCATTGATCCGCCACCAATACCACCGCAGCAGGTATACGCCGCCGGTTCCCGCACCAATGATCAGCACCCATTCCCACCCCGAGACGATCGAACCGAGTTGTGCCGACACGTACGCCGAAATAATTACGAGCAGCACCGTCGCCAATCGCGACGCAAAAACGTAATGTTGCTCCGTGCCGTCGCGTTTTACAAAGCGCCGGTAGAAATCCGCGACAAGATAAGATGCGCCCCAGTTCAGTTGCGTGGCGACCGTAGACATGAAGGCCGCCAAAAAACCGGCAAAAACCAAACCACGTAGCGCGTGCGGCACGTGTTCCGCAACGATGCGCATATACGCCGGCTCGGGTTGCGCGAGGCCTGGATAGAGAACGACCACCGCCAGAGCTGCCAGGATCCACGGCCAAGGACGCAAGGCGTAATGCGCGACGTTGTACCAAAGCACAGAAAGCAGGCCGTTGCGCTCGTCGCGCGCGCTGAAAATGCGCTGCGCGATGTACCCGCCGCCGCCAGGCTCCGCGCCCGGGTACCAAAACGCCCACCACTGCACGCCGAGAAACACAACGAAAGTGATCACCGGAAGCGCCCAAATCGCCTGATATGTGAACGAACGGGAAAAATCGGGAAAGAACGCAGTCGGATCGCTGGCTGTCGGTCCCGCCGCGACGCGCATCGCATCAAGTTTCGCGAGCATCGAGTGCATCCCTCCGAGGGCGTCAACCGCGTACCACGCAATGCCGATGACGATGGCCATTTTCAACACAAACTGGAAAAGGTCCGTCCACAAAACGCCCCAAAGTCCGCCAAGCGTCACATACAGACCGGTGAAAGGAATCAGGACCAGGACGCAAATCCACTTCGAGGTTGATTCGCTCACTCCCAAGCTGATGGCCACGATGGCGGTCATCGCTTTGGTAACCCACCCGAGAATCAGGCAATTCATCAGCAAGCCGAGATACAGCGCGCGAAAGCCGCGCAAAAACGCAGCAGGCTTTCCTGCGTAACGCATCTCAGCGAATTGCACGTCGGTGAGCAGGCCGGAACGGCGCCACAACCTCGCAAAAAGAAAGACGGTCATCATGCCGGAAGGCAAAAAGCTCCACCAAAACCAATTGCCGGCAATGCCATTTCTGTAGACGAGTCCGGTGACCACGAGCGGCGTGTCTGCAGCAAAAGTCGTCGCGACCATCGAGGTACCCGCAAGCCACCACGAAACATTGCGGCCCGAAACGAAATAATCTTCGGTGCTTTTTCCGGAGCGGCTTCGGAAATACAAGCCCAGAATCAGTGTAATGAGCAGGTAGCCGGCGACAGCGGCCCAATCGGCAGCAGCAAATGTCACAGTGGATCCTTTCCCCTCTGTAGTGGCGGGTCTTCAGACCCGTTTTTTTGGCTTCGCCCTGTCTGGCGGGCTCGTTCCTTCTGAATCCATCAAGGCCCGCTTCATCCCCGTCGTGCGCAGGACTATATAGCACTTTCCTGTCCCGGCGCGCATGCTGTTTTTGTTTCCCCGGGCCGTTCCCTTCCCGGTTCGATCCGGATGTAAATTGGGGTTGACATCTTACCCAAGCAGGCGTCACACTTGGGTCAAATGTCTACCCGACAAGGCCTCGCATTCCGGAAGTCCGAAGGGGGCTAGGCTATGTTTTGGCGCACGCGTAAGACTAGCGACTTCAGCGATGAAATCGAAACGCACCTTCAGCTAGAAATCGCCCGCCTCCGTGAACAAGGGCTGAACAAAGAAGACGCCACAGCCGCGGCGCGCCGCGCTTTTGGCAACGTGACGCAAGCTCAGGAGCGCTTCTACGAATCGGGACGCTGGTTGTGGTGGGATCATCTCTGGCAAGACCTGCGCTACGGCGCGCGGATGCTGCGCAAAAATCCATCTTTCACCGCGATTGTTGTTCTCACGCTGGCCCTTGGTATCGGCGCCAACACGGCCATCTTCTCGGTGCTCTATACCGTTCTCCTGAAGGCCCTGCCGTATCCGCAGGCCGGCCGGCTCGTGATGGTGTACGAAAACGTCCAGCTTCCCACTTATCAGAACAAACGGAACACTCCCTCGCCTGGAAATTTCTCCGACTGGTCCGCTCAAAACACCGTTTTCGAGAGTATGGCGGCGTATAGCAATCGCAGCTTCAACGTCACGGGTACGGGCGAACCGCTGCGGCTCGAAGGCGAACTTGTCTCTACCGGATTCTTCCCTGCGCTCAGAGTCAACGCGGCTCTCGGCCGCGTTTTTACTCCCGAAGAGGATCACCCCGGTGACTCGCAGGTCCTGCTGATAAGCGACGGCTTGTGGAGAAGCCGCTTTGCCGCTGATCCGCGCGTCCTGGGCAACAAGATTTTTCTGGATGACCAAGCCTACGAAATCATAGGGGTCATGGCGCCGGGATTTCATTTTCCCGATCCCGACGATCAACTCTGGGCCCCGCTCGCGCTGTCCCGAGAGGAAGTGGTCAATCGTGGCAGCCATTATCTAAGTGTGTTCGCGCGGCTCAAGCCAGGTGTGCCCCTCGCTCAGGCGCAAGCGCAAATGAACCTGATTGCCCGGCATCTTACGGAGCTCTACCCGGATTCCAACACAGGCGTGGCCGCTGAAGTCGTACCGCTGCATGAGGATATCGTCGGTCCAGTGCGGCCTGCATTACTTGTCCTGGTTGGCGCCGTCGGTCTGGTTCTGCTGATTGTTTGCGCCAACATCGCTAACTTGCTGTTGGCGCGGGCATCCGCGCGCTCTCGAGAGATTGCTGTGCGCCTGGCTCTCGGTGCCAGCCGCGGAAGGATTGCGCGACAGCTGCTCACGGAGAGCATTCTGCTGGCGCTTCTGGGCGGTGGTGTTGGAGTGCTGCTGGCGCGCTGGGGCCTTGGCGGGATAAGAATCCTCGCAGCTACGAATCTTCCTCGTGCCGAAGAGTTCAGTCTGAGCGGGCCGGTTCTTTTATTCAGCTTGGTGATTTCGGTGGCGGCAGGCGTTGTTTTCGGTGTATCTCCCGCTTTTCAGGCGATGCAGCGCAATGTGCAGGACACTTTGAAACCTGGTTCTCGCGAATCCGCAGAGGGGTCTCGGCTCCGCACGCGCAGCTTCCTGGTGGTTCTCGAGACCGCTCTCGGCTTCGTGGTGGTGATCGGGGCTGGGCTTCTGCTGCGAAGTTTTGTCAGTATCAACCACGTTCGTCTCGGATTTCAGCCCGACGGGCTGCTCACATTCCGTGTGATTCCGCGCGGCGAACGCTACTCCCAAAGTGCACAGCGCACGCTGTTCTACCGGCAAGCCATCGAACAATTGCGCGCGCTCCCCGGAGTGCGATCCGCAGCAGCAATCACTTTTATTCCTCTCACGCTCACGAAGGGCCTCAAAGGCTTCACTATCGACGGGAGGCCGCCCAGCGGTCCAGGTCAAGTTCCGCTGGCCAGCTATGATATCGTGACGCCGGATTACTTCCAGACTATGGAGACTCCGGTACTTGAAGGCCGCGATTTCTCCTGGAGGGATTCACCGGAGACGCAGCCTGTGGTCATCATCAATGAAGCCATGGCAAAACGCTATTGGTCCGGCGAGGATCCACTAGGCAAAAGGTTCCGCCGGGCCGGGCCCGATGACCAATTCCCCTGGATGACGATTATCGGTGTCGTTGCAAATGTTCGCGAATTCAGTCCGACGGTAGAAGCCGAACCAACCATGTATTTCCCCGTCGCGCAATACACTTATGCCGGAGATGCCGGCGGAATCTTGCGCGATTGGATCGTGCGTACGACCGGCGATCCCACGCGTGTCGCTTCGAGCGTAACTGGGGCCATTTGGGGGGTGGACAGGAATTTGCCCGTCACGCGAATCCGCACGATGGAAGAAGTTCGTTCGATCTCCTTGGCCTCCGAGCGCATGAATCTTCTCCTGTTTGGACTTTTCGCCGTTCTCGCTTTGGCCCTCGCGACGATTGGAATTTACGGCGTGCTCGCCTATAGCGTTGCGCAGCGCACGCGCGAAATTGGCATCCGTCTCGCGCTCGGCGCACACCACAATGATGTGCTCCGCCTAGTGGTCAGCCAAGGATTACGCTTGGCGGCGCTGGGGATTTTGCTGGGGCTGTCCGGAGCTTTGACATTGACTCGTCTGATGGCCGGCATGATTTATGGTGTCAGTGCCACAGATCCGGTGACATTCTTAAGTGTGGCAATTTTGCTCGGCCTCGTTGCCGCGGCCGCTTGCTACATCCCCGCGCGCAGGGCCATGCGCGTCGATCCCATGGTGGCCCTGCGTTACGAATAGTCGCGCGTAATAGCTGAGCCCAGTCTGCCCGTTCCCGCCTTAGAACGCTGTCTTCCCCAGTCGAGATAGAGGGATTCTGCCTTCAGCTTCGGAATCGATGCCGTCATTACTGCGAAATCGGCGCGCGCGCCGCGCGGCCGGGAAATACTCCATCAACCAGTTGCCCATCCTTGACCACCGGAACGCCATTCACCAAAACGAAGCGAATTCCCTCGGAGTATTGCAGCGGCTCTTCGTAAGTCGCTTTGTCAATGACGGTGTTGGCGTCGAAAACGGTGATGTCCGCGTCAGCGCCCACGCGAATTCGCCCCTTGTCCTTGAACACGGGCGCGCGCTTCTCCAATCGCTGCGCCGGCATCAGCGTCATCTTTTTCAGCGCGGTCATCAAATCGAGCGCTTTCTCTTCACGGACGTAATGTCCCAGCACGCGCGAAAATGTGCCTTGCCCTCGCGGATGGATTTTTGCTCCGCTGAGAGGCATGCCATCGCTGGCAATCATCACCATGGGATTTGCAACCGCTGTCCGCGCCTCCTCTTCCGGAATGGAGTGGATGACAACAATTCCTCCCTGCTTGCGGTATTTCTCAAAAGTCTCCGCCGTTAAACGCTCGCCGGTCTCCGTCCATTGAATATCATGGAAGGTGATACCCATGCTTTCCTGCCATCCAGGATCAAAAATTGCGGACTGCAGAGCGGTGCTTCCCGCCGTGTAGGGATAGCACTCCGTCGTTACGTCGAGACCCTGCTTGCGCGCGCCTGCCACCATGTCCATCAACTGCGGTGTGAATTTCAGCCCCATGCTGGTGATGTGCACAACGTGCAGGGGCGCTCCTGTGGAGGCGGCCGCCGCAATCACCTCCTCGAGTCCCGCCAAGCCGGTCATCGGCTCTTTCATTCCTCCGTAACGTAAGTGCACGTGCACCGACGCTCCGTATTTCGCGGCGATCCGGAACATCTCGACAATTTCCGAGTGCGAGGCGGCGGGCGTGTAATTCACTCCCATTCCTTCCGCCAATGCTCCGCGCTGAAACCCTTTTTCCATGAGCTCGGTCATGCTTGCAAGTTCTTCGGGCGAGGCAGCACGACGCGCCGCGTCTCCGGTGGCGAGAAACGGCCCCGGATCGTGGAATATTTTCATGCGCACCGGGATGTGCCCGATGCTGACTCCGAAATTGATGAGGGATTTTCCTTCTCGCGCGGCGTACCACTTATCAACGTCGTCCGTACCCGCCTCGAGTTCGAGAGAAGTGGTTACGCCGTCGTGCGCTTGAAACTGGTAATTGCGCGGCTCCTGTCCATGCTCGTGTAAGTCAATAAATCCTGGCGCGACCACCAGACCCTTCGCATCAATGACCTGCTTCCCCTTCAAGGCGCTGCTGCTGATCGCGCGTATTTTCCCGCCACTGATTCCCACGTTGCGCACGCCATCGATCCCGGACTCCGGGTCCATCACGCGCCCGTTCACAATCACGACGTCGTAAGAAGCGCCCTGTGCCTGCACACATCTCGCTCCGCCCAATCCGGAAGCCAACACCAAAATGCCAGCAGCCGCCAACCTGCGTTGGCCTGCGCTTCTCGCGTAGCACTTGATCATCGTTCCCACCTTCCTTCTTGCTTCTTGCGCCGCCAAGTTTCTTCATGTCACGCGAACCTGTCAAATGATTTCCAGGGAGACGCAGCTCGACGGTTTGTCCGGTGCTGGTTGCCGTAAATGCGCGCTGGCCCGGAACTTAGCGTGTATTGACGGAACGTTGCGTGCCGCAAGCTACTTTGTCCGGCAAAGCTTAAAGTTTTACTTGAAGTGCGTCTCTAATCGATTGAACTGGAACAGCTTACACGGGAAACAAAAGAAAAACCGGGCCGCTGGGGGGAGCGGCCCGGGTGGGGGTACTGCTGAGGGGGGCCGGAGGAAAACTCGTTTGTTTGGCGGCGTCTTGTGCCGCGGGATCCGTTCTAATGCACGTGGTTCACGGCCAGCATGCAAATCTGGCGCAACTCTTCGTAGGTGAAATAGGTCTCTTCGTCCTGGCCAGAGACTTCCTTGTGGCCAAAGCCTGATTCGCTCGAGATGCGATTCAGTTCCTGTTCGGAAAGACCCAGCAGCACTGCTGCGCGCCGCCGTGTCACGTACTTCAATTCCTGTGTCTTCATGTCAGCGCCCCTCACGATGGCAAAAGGACCATGCCGTCTTCTTCCACTGCCAGGATCATGGTCTTGTAAATATCCACGTCCCAACCTTCTCCAATTCGCATCCGAACCGTGTCGCTCCCATCCTTCAGAAGCCTTCCTCGAAGAGGCACTTTGATATCGCCTAATGCCACCTGAAGAACGACCGGGTGCCCAATCCAAGCCTTGAACGCGCTATCCATTCTCTCGACCCCACAGAACTTCAGCGTGACAGCAAGAGAATCGCGCAGAGAATTGCGGCTCACAATGGTACAGAGAGGGTACCGGACTAGTAAGTTCGTACTGTTTCAACATGGGCGCACAAGCTAAAAGGAGTTTCTGGGCAAGTACATTCGTACTGTTTTTTGAGGACGGCCGGGCCATAGCCCAAGACGACTGCGGCTGGCATCCTTGTGTGGATGAAGGAGCACCGCAACTCCGCGCAAGAGAAGTTGTCCCCCGGGACAGCCAGGCCGTCCCTGCGGCCAGGCGTTGGACTGGCCCTTGGCGGGGGGTTTGCGCGCGGATTTGCGCACCTCGGCGTTTTAAAGGTATTCCAGAAGTACGACATAAAGGTTTCCCACATTGCCGGCAGCAGCGTTGGCAGCATCCTGGGTGCGGCTTATGCCAGCGGAGCGCCCCTTGAACGCATCATCGAGACTTGCCGGACGCTGCGCTTCCGCGATATCGCCCGGTGGAGGGTCTCCCGGCTGGGTCTAGCCAGTAACCAGCGCCTGGCTGCTTTGATGGAGCGCGTGTTCGGCTCCCGTCAATTTGAAGATCTGAAGATTCCGCTGGCGGTCGTCGCGACGGACCTATCTACCGGCGAACCAGCAGTTTTTACTCAGGGCCATCTGGTCGATGCCATACGCGCGAGCTGCGCTTTCCCCGGCCTGTTTGAGCCGGTGCAGATTGGCACGCGGTGCCTGGCCGATGGTGGGCTGGTCGCCCCTGTTCCGACGCAAGCGGCACGCAGCCTGGGCGCACAAATAGTAGTTGGCGTTTCGGTGGGCATGCAGGACGGCCATCGTGGCACCCCGACAAACATTTTTCAGGTCGTGAGCCGGGCTGTTAGCGCGGCCCAGAAGCACCAACTGGAGCTCTGGGAGCGCCATGCCGACCTGGTTCTTCGCCCGGACGTACAGTTCCTCGCTTGGGACGATTTTGCGCGCGCAGATGAGGCCATCGAGGCCGGCGCCGCGGCAGCCCTTCGCGCTTTGCCTCGAATTGAGGGTTTGCTGGAGAAGAAAGCGGCAGCGGAACTTCCGTCGGAAGCACGGATGGTCCTTAAAAAGAGAAATCAAGTGTGGCTGACGGAGGTGCAGGCATGATTCGTCCCAGCATGCTACTCGTGGCCGTTGGCAGCCTGATCTTCCTGTGGCACGAATGTGGCGAGGACTTGCCCGTTTTCTGCTACCGTATAGGACTGGGTGCCGTCACGGGCTTGCGCAGGCGCGGGCTCGTTCTGGTTCCCACAGGATTATCAACTCATTTTTCTGTTGCGAGGAACAGGACTGAGTGCTTGACGCCATCCGTCACTTCTTCTATTTGCTTTTCAACCCCGAGGGACTCAAGCAATTAGTCCACAGCGGCGGCGCGCCGCTGATCTGCACCATCGTTTTCGTCGAAACGGGTTTCTTTGTCGGCTTCTTCCTTCCTGGTGATTCCCTGTTGGTCACAGCGGGAATTTTCTCTGCCGCTGGCGTAATCCCTCTGAAGTGGCTGCTTGCGCCAGTCATGCTCTGCGCGATCATGGGCGACCAAATCGGGTATTGGATCGGGCGCTCAGCGGGAGCGGCACTTTACCGGCGCGAAGATTCTTTTTTCTTCAAACGCAGTCATTTGCAGCGGGCGCATGATTTTTATGAGAAATATGGCGGCAGAGCCGTAATTCTCGCGCGCTTCGTTCCGATCATTCGTACTTTTTGCCCTCCGGTAGCAGGCGCAGCGAAAATGCCGTACGGGCGATACCTGGCATTTGATGTCTTTGGGGGCATCTTCTGGGTTGGGACCATGATCCTTGGCAGCTATTCTCTTGGCCATTTGGTTCCCAACATTGCGCAGCGCATCCACTACGTAATCGGAGTTGTGATTCTCCTTTCCATTTCGCCCGCAATCATCAGCATCTTGCGCGCGAGGCGTCAACTCAGCGTGATCAATGCAAATCGCTCTGCTTCCCTGCCGCACGCCGGGAAAGAGTAACTCGTGACTTCTCCGAAGCTGCGGGCCATCATCTTCGATATTGGCCGCGTGCTGATTCGCGTGGATGTAGCCAGAGCGATGACCGGCCTCGCTGATGGCGTGTCGCTCTCCCCGGAGGAAGTCTGGTCGGCCCTCGAAAAAGATCCGCGCTGGAAGGACTGGCAGGAGGGGCGCATGTCCCCGCAGGACTGGCACCTCCATGTATCCCGGCGGCTGGGCAGCAAGCTCAGCTTTGCGCAGTTCGTCGAAGTTTGGAACCGCGCCCTCGACCCCACGCCCATCCACGAAAACGGGTTCCTGGAGCAACTGGCGAAGAGGTATCGGCTGGCGGTGCTGTCCAATACCGACCCTTTGCATGTCGCTCACATGGAAAAGGCTTATGCGTTCTTTGGGCTGTTCCCGGCGCGCATCTACTCCTGCCGAGTAGGCGCCAGCAAACCCAATCCCGTCATTTACAAAGAGGCGCTGCAAGCCTGCAAAGTCAAGGCTCAAGAAGCCGTCTACGTGGATGACGTCCCGGCCTACGCTCAAGCAGCGGGGCAACTGGGAATGCACGGGATCGTGTTTCAATCCCCCGAGCAACTACAGTCCGACCTGCAGACGCTTGGCGCGGCGGTTTAGTTCTTGAGTTGACCGTTGGCCGGCACCCCCCTCCTCCCCCCCACTTTTTTTTGTAACTGCGCATTCTAAAGGAGTTACAAGCGCCCCTTTTTGTAACTGCGCATTCTAAAGGACTTAACAGTTGAAATCGCGGAACTGCGCATTCTAAAGAACTTAGGCGAGTCAACAGTCGGCAGCTCACAGCTGACAGTAAAAGAGAGGAAGAGGAGTCCGCGCACAATTGTGGACAAGTCCTGAGAACATGGAGATGTTCGATTCGCAGTTGAGGCACACATAGTCGTCCACCAGGTGCCCCAACGACCAACAACCCTTATATCATAGAGGAATACTCTTGTCTAGTGGTAAATAAGTCGGTCAGATGCAAGAGGTTAGAGAGGCGAAATTCTTACCTCGTAGTGGCCGTTGACGTGTAGTTGTTAAGTCGTTTGGATGCTGTGGGTTAGAAGCGAGAAAGAGAAAGTCAAAATCCGCAGCCTTAAAACCGAAGGCTGCGGCACTCAATTCGTCCCTGTGCTCGGTCTTTGCCCACCCGCCGGAGCTAGGGGCAGATCAATGGCACGTCAGCCAACGCCGAGGAGTAGGTAGAGATAGACGACGCACGAGAACGACAGAGCTGCCAGGAACAACTTTCCATTGCGAGTTCTTAGTTGCTGGCGGTCAGGACCAAAAAGAAAAATGAGAGCCGACAGCACCAAGGTAAGGTAAGGGATTGAAACCACCGGCCTAGCTGCAATCAGGTGCGATTGATGGTAAAGCTCGCGAAAGTCAACTGAAGTTTTCTTTTGAGTGACCTCAAGAAAAACTTTCTGTTGTTCGCGTCCCACAAATACGAACAAACAGATGAAACCGATGAGCCAAATTAGCCTGAGGGCCTTGAGTACGCCTGAGCTCATATCTGTTGAATCTCAGAATAAGCTTGTAAGGACAGAAATTGCAACGCCTACACAGTTAACCTTCTTCAGGATCGTTGTCGCTCCAACCTCCATGGATCCGCCCGCTTTTGTGAGCTGACCCCCTGGAATGCCCTCAAACAGACGGTTAAAAGGAGCTGTCCTCGTTGCACCATAACCCATTCGCCCGCGCCCACCAAATCCAGCCCCGAATATTGCTGTTGTGGTGATGGAGCTAGAGCTAGAAGAAATGCTTCCCTGCACTGGTCCCACACCGCCGCCGTAAGAAATCGAAGGCGGGTGGCAGATTCTTTGGATCTGAAATTATTTTTGTTCTGCATAGCATGGCGCGCCGAAGCGATAGAATAGCCTCACTTTTGTGATGCAGTAAAGACTCTGGGGTGGCCTACCCTTGCGGGTTTTCAAGGGTGGGCCACTCTTTTGGTTTCCGCTATGCCGAAAGGTTTGAAACGCCACTACGGTCAGGGCGATCTGCACTTCCTTACTTTTTGTTGTTATCACCGGCGGCGGTATCTAGAAACGGTCCGCGCCAGAAATTTGTTTCTGACAATACTGCGGGAAGTACGGAGGAAATATCGGTTTCGGCTGGTTGGGTATGTGCTCATGCCGGAGCATGTGCATTTGCTGATCAGCGAGCCTGAGCAAGGGAGCGTGTCGCGGGTGTTGCAGGTATTGAAACAGCGAGTTTCGCGAGCGATGCGAGGGAAGAAGAGGCGGACTGCGAGCGGGCAGCTTTCTTTGAAATTCGGAGATGCCATGAGGGAGGACCGGCGCTTTTGGCAGCGGCGGTTTTACGACTTCAACGTGTGGAGTGATGCCAAGAGGAAAGAAAAACTGCATTACATGCACGCGAATCCGGTGATGGAAAGATTGGTGGAGCATCCGCGAGAGTGGCCATGGAGCAGTTTTTCGTTTTATGCCTACGAGGAGCAAGGACTAATCGGGATTGATCCTGTGAATTAGAAGAGAATGAAACGGATACAAACCCCGGAGTGACCCACCCTTTGCAAAAACCGCAAGGGTAGGCCACCCCGGAAAAAAGGCAAAGTCAAAACCATGACTCGCTTTAAGGGTGACCCACCCGCCCAACGGCCAACGGCCAACGGCCTTATATATCATAGAGGAATACTTTTGTCTAGTGGTAAATAAGTCGTGCAGATGCAGGAGGTTAGGGAGGCGAAATCCTTGCCTTCTAGTGGCTGTTGACGCGTAGTTGTTAAATCGTTTGGATGCTGAAGGATGCGGGACTGATTCGGAGGTTCAAAAACTCAAAGGGATGGAAGAAGGAGGCGGAATAGCCCACGCTTTGCAAAAAAAACCACAAAGCGTAGGCCACCCCAGAAAAAGTCAAAACCATCTCAGTGCGTTAAGGGTGAGCCACCCGCCAGGGCCCGTGCCTAGGGAAGGACCACACAGAAGATCCAGGCTGTTACACGTCAGGGTTGGAAGAGGTGTGCCGATCAGAAAATCTTGACGTGCTCAAGAAACTAAAACCGGACGCGAACCGCGATAATCTTTCCAAACTTCTCGATTGTGCTGCGATTTGGGAGCGGAAAGAGACACTGGACGCAGCGCGACCATTATTCGGGCGAACACGGATATGGGGTCGGGCGACATCTGTTTGTCGAGAATCGTCAACGTAGAATCCACTTACGCATTTGTCCGTCGATACGCTTTTCACTCTGACTCGACGGCGATTTTAGGCGTTTCCATGTCGACTCGAAAATGCGTAGGGTTGTCAAGAAAAAACACTGTTCCATTCTCGTCCGTTTCCAACTGGATGTCCATCTGACCCCAATGCAGCATTAGCTGGCGATGGGGCAAAGGTCGGTTTGTTCTGTCGAAGATCGAGACGCGAAACACCCCCGTTGGATTTAGAACCACCGTGGCAGCTCCCTTTTTCACATCGGGATCAGTCAGGTTGAATTGCGCAGCGAACCAAGGCACATCAAAGCGGCGGTTGTCACGGAGCCGTCGGACGGTCAATTCGCTGAGCAATAGCATGAATTCGCCCGGTTGCGGTGCGGCGGAGGAAATAATGCAATTGTCAACCAGTTCAGCTGGTTCAAAGAGGAGCACGGGGTCTCCCTGAGAAAGATTGGCTGTGCCATCCCAGTCCGAAGGAAAGACTCTAGCCTGTGCCCTCTCGAACGTAAACTCCTTAGAAGATATGATCAAGTTCACTTTCTAATCCTGTCGCAAGACGGGCGCAGATGTCAAAATATTCGAGCGATAGTGAAAGCGTGATCACGGGTGTGGGTCGGGGCTGGTGCACATATCGGCCCGCACACCGTGCCTTCCGACGATGCAGATGCTACCACCGCGAGGTAGGGAAATATTAACAGCGTTTAATAAGCCAAAAAGGGGCCAATCTCCAGAAACGACAGGAGAATTGACAAGATACACTGTATCGCATGCATCGCCCTGAGGGTTGCAGCGGTGATACGTACGAGCACCGGCCGTAACGGTGCAAACTCCACCAGATTGGTCACATTTGAAATAGGCTTGAACGAACCTTGTTGCTCCTAAACCTCCCACCTGCCAGAAAGTTCCGGCAACGCTGCAAGACACCGAGCCGTCTACCTCGTCCGTATCAAGGTCGCCGGGCGTGCCTTGAAAGCTTATGGGTTCTGGGCAAAGACATAGCAATTGACTGCGCAGACCGGCGAGCCACTGAATGCGCCTCCATGCACGGTGCCGTTCGGCTCTGTGATTTTATTGACTCCGTGAGGCGTATGGTAGGCATTGTTAGCCTCTAGGCAAAATTCTATGTTCATGTACCCATAGCCGTCCGTTGTTACCGTCTGGGTGAGGGTGAAGTTCGAGTCGTCGAAAGACTGCGTAGCATAGTTGCTGTAATAAGGCGTGACTTGGCAAGAAGTCTGTGCGTCAGCGTGACTTGCAAAAAACAGCAAACCCAGAAACGCCAGAGGCAGAACTGTTCTTGCTTTCATTGCGCACCCCCTTCCGCGGCCACTTTCATCTTGGACTTTTCCTTTTGGACATGAGTGTTGAAGCGTGCCCAAGTCTCCGCGCCAAGCGCATTCTCGATGGCCGCTTTCGTGGACAGTACGAGGTTATCGCGCTGCGTCAAAAACGAAGCAATGTCCGGCGTCGTATGGTTTGCCAGTGCCGCCCGTGCCGAAGCGTTGTGTTGTGCAATTGCCGACAAGTACTGCGCTTT
>WNGL01001313.1_pt1 | contig 34896 bp, 38 predicted proteins | sample 5400591 | NCBI WGS metagenome assembly WNGL01 (sample SAMN13153377, study PRJNA577476) | soil metagenome | isolation source: 80 cm soil or saprolite under Garry oak tree replicate 1 | place: USA:California | collected 2016-06-15
GGACCTTGCCGCCCGCCTTCTGGTCGCGGCCCCAGGCGGCCATCACGAAGGCGTCGTTCGTCGCCACGCACCAGATCTCGTCCACGCCTTTCGCCTTGAGCTGGCCGTAGTTCTTCACGTAGCTCGGAACGTGCTTCGCGGAGCAGGTCGGCGTGTACGCGCCCGGCACCGCGAAGATCGCGATTTTCTTGCCTTTGACCGCCTCGGCGACGCTGATGTCCTTGGGGTTGATCGGGCATCCCGCGGCCGCATCGTATTCGGTGGATTCGGAAAGCTTGCCGTCGGGAAGAGTGTCGCCGACTTTGATGGTCATCTCGGTCTCCGCAGTCTCGAGTTTTCGTGGCGGTTAGCATCGCGCAGTTGGGCGGCAAAGTCAAAATGCTTGCCGGTTCCACGGGGGCTGGCTATATTCCCGGCCATGCAGACTGCCGCAGAAGCGGTACAGGATCACCGCCTCACGCTCTCCGAGGTGCTCCACGCCCTCGTGGCCGAAGGCCTCGTGCCCAAGGCGGACGCGGACAAGCTCGTCGCCGATCGCAGGCTGCACCGCGGCGATCACCACCCGCTCGTCGTGATCGCCGACCAGAAGTGGCGCTCCCTCAAGCCTCCGCAGAAAGTCCTCTTCCTCGAATGGCTCACCGAGTGGCTCGCCCGCCAGACCGGGATGGACTACTTCCACATCGATCCGCTCAAGATCAATTTCTCCGCGGTCACCGAGGTGATGTCCAGTCACTACGCGGCGCGCTTCAAGATCCTCCCGGTCGCGATCAACACGCGGGAAGTGGTGATCGCGACCTGCGAGCCCTACGTCAAGGACTGGGAAAAGGAGCTGAAGCAGATACTGCGGCTGGAGATCCGCCGCGTGATCGCCAATCCCCTGGACATCAGCCGCTACCAGGTCGAGTTCTACAACCTGGCGAAATCGGTGAAAGGCGCGACCCAGAAGGGCGAGCAGCGCACCGGCATCGGAAATTTCGAGCAGCTGGTCGAGATCGGGCAGACGAACAAGCAGCTCGACGCGAACGACCAGCACATCGTCCACGTCGTCGACTGGCTGTGGCAGTACGCGTTCGATCAGCGCGCGAGCGACATCCACATGGAGCCGCGGCGCGACGCGGGCGAGGTGCGTTTCCGCATCGACGGCGTGCTGCACCCGGTGTACCAGATTCCGATGGCGGTGATGGCCGCGATGACCTCGCGCATCAAGATCCTCGGGCGCATGGACGTGGTGGAGAAGCGCCGGCCGCAGGACGGTCGCATCAAGACGCGCACCGCCGACGGCGAGGACGTGGAGCTGCGCCTTTCCACCCTGCCGACCGCGTTCGGCGAAAAGCTCGTGATGCGCGTTTTCGACCCGGAGGTGATCGTCAAGGATTTCGCCGAGCTCGGCTTTTCCGAAGACGACAAGACCCGCTGGAAGCAGATGACCGGCCAGCCGAACGGCATCATCCTGGTGACGGGGCCGACCGGCTCGGGCAAGACCACCACGCTCTATTCGACCCTGAAGACGCTCGCCACGCCCGAGGTGAACGTGTGCACGATCGAGGACCCGATCGAGATGATCGAGCCCGCCTTCAACCAGATGCAGGTGCAGCAGTCGATCGAGCTCGGCTTCGCGGAAGGCGTGCGCGCGCTCATGCGCCAGGACCCGGACATCATCATGGTGGGGGAGATCCGCGACGTCCAGACGGCGGAGATGGCGGTGCAGGCCGCGCTCACCGGACATCTCGTTCTCTCCACGCTGCACACCAACGATTCCGCCAGCGCGATCACGCGGCTGCTCGAGCTCGGGGTGCCGGCCTACCTGCTCAACTCGACCATACTCGGAGTCATGGCGCAGCGCCTGGTGCGCACCTTGTGCAAGCACTGCAAGGAAAAGATCGCCTACGAACCGGGGCGCGAAGGCGACTTGAGCTGGGAGGAGTTCGTCGCGCCCTGGAAGGCGAAGCGTCCTGCGCACGTCTACCGGCCGGTGGGCTGCCTCGAATGCCGCAACACCGGCTACTCGGGCCGGATCGGCCTCTACGAGATCCTGCTGCTCTCCCCCGAGGTGAAGCGGCTGGTCAACTCCGAGGCGGACGTCGCGAAGATCAGGGACCAGGCGTACAAGGAAGGCATGAAGCCGCTCAGGATCAGCGGCGCGATGAAAGTCGCGATGGGTCTGACGACGCTCGAGGAAGTGCTCAAGGTCGCGCCCCCGCCCGGACAGGCCTGAAGCCCGAGTGCCGCGAAATGGCCTCCGGACTCAGATTCGCGCCGATCCTGCTCTTTTCCGCGCCGCTGACGTTCCTCGGGATCGTCCTCGGAGGGACCTGGGTCTGGAGCGCCCCGATCGTGATCATGGCGGTGTTGCTTCTGGGCGATGGTCTCTGGCGCAACGATCGCTCGGCGCCCGAATCGCCGCGGACGTGGCCGTTCGATCTGTTTCTGTTCGGCCAGGTGCCCCTGTCTTGTGTTGCGCTCTTCCTGCTCGCCTGGTGCGCCGCGCCCGGAGATCTGGGCGGCTTGGGCGCGTTCCTCCAGGGATTGACGGACTGGCCGCTGCTCCAGCGGCATCACGAGCTTTCGACGCTGAACAAGCTGGGCGCGGCGTGGTCCACGGCATTTCTGCTGAGCACCAATACCGTCGTGGCGCACGAGTTCGTCCACCGCCCTCGCAGCCCGCTGTCGATGATCACTGGACGCTGGTTGCTCGCGATGGTGGGCGACGCCCAGTTCTCGATTTCGCATGTCCAAGTCCACCACCGGTGGGTCGGCACGCCGCGGGATTCGGCGACGGCGCGCCGCGGCGAAGTCCTGTACTCCTTCGTCATTCGCTCGGTGCTCGGGCAGTTGCGCAGCTCCTGCGAGATCGAGGGGAACCGCCTGAGACAGGCGGGGCGGGCATTCTGGTCGGCCGATAACCGGTTTCTCACCGGTCTGGCGATGACCCTGGCTGTGGGGGCGCTGTTTCTTCTGGCGGCGGGCTGGATGGGCGTCGGCCTTTTTCTCGTGTGCGCCGCGTATTCGAAGTTTCTCTTCGAAGCGGTCAATTACATTCAACACTACGGTCTGGTGCGCTCCGAGGGTGCGCCGATCGAGTCCCGGCATTCCTGGGATTGCCTCAATCTCTTCAGCAGCTGTTTCCTCTTCAATTTGCCGAGGCACGCGCATCATCATCTGCGCGCAGGCGATCCGTTCTGGGAGCTGAAGGTCGATCCCGGCGCCTTGGCGCTCGAGTCCGGCTACATGGCCGCCATCCTGCTCGCGATGGTGCCGCCGGTGTGGACCCGGATGATGGCGCGGGCGCTGCGTTACTGGGACGAGAACCTGGCGACCCGGGAAGAGGTGGCGCTCGTCCGCGCGCAGGGCGTTGCGCGCTGAAACGCTTATTTCTCGCTCGTGCAGGCCCACACCTTGACCGCGCAATCGCCGCCGCACTTCTTGAGCGCCTTCATCTCGGCGATCTGCCGCGACGCGCCGGTGTCTGAAGACGTACGGGTTGGCTTGGCCGCGACCGCCGCGCATGCGTCCCGAAAGGTCCGGATCAGTTCGCAGTTCGATCCGCACTGACGGAAGGCATCCGACTCGGCTTCGCGCTTGGTCTTCCGGTCGACGGCGTATCCGTAGGAACCCGACTTGGAGCTGTAAGCGATAGCGCCCCAAAGCTGCCGCTTGCCCTGGCGCGCGGCGGCGGCGTCGATCGAGAAAGAGGCGAAGGCGACGAGCAGTCCGACGACGACGGTGAGCCGTTGCATGGCTCGACCTATTTCACCAGGGCGCGCATCGCGCGCTCCAGTCCCAGGATGGTGGTGGGATACATGCGCCCTCCCATGATTTCCTTGAGTATGCCGATCGACTGGCGGTACGGCCAGATCTCCTCCGGCTCGGGATTGAGCCAGACCGCCTTCGGGTACAGCTCCAGCATGCGCTTGAGCCACACCGCGCCCGCTTCGTCGTTGGAGTACTCGATCGAGCCGCCCGGCTGCAGGATCTCGTAGGGGCTCATGGTCGCATCCCCGACGAAGACGAGCTTATAGTCGTGCCCGTACTTGTGCATGATGTCGAAAGTCCGGGTGCGCTCGGAGTGCCTGCGGCGGTTGTCTTTCCACACGTGGTCGTAGAGACAATTGTGGAAATAGAAATACTCCAGATGCTTGAACTCGGTCTTCGCCGCCGAGAAGAGCTCTTCGCACAGCTTCACGTGGTCGTCCATCGAGCCGCCGATGTCGAGGAACATCAGCACCTTGACGGCATTGTGGCGCTCCGGGCGCATGCTGAGGTCGAGGTATCCGGCGTTGCGCGCGGTCTTGTCGATGGTGGTGTCGAGGTCGAGCTCCTCCGGCGCGCCTTCGCGCGCGAACTTGCGCAAGCGCCGGAGCGCCACCTTGATGTTGCGCGTGCCCAACTCCACCGAGTCGTCGAGGTTGCGGTACTCGCGCGCATCCCACACCTTGACAGCGCTCCTGTTGCGCGAGCCGTCCTGGCCGATGCGCACGCCCTCGGGGTTGTAGCCGTACGCGCCGAAAGGGGAGGTGCCCGCGGTGCCGATCCACTTGTTGCCGCCCTGGTGCCGCCCTCTCTGCTCCTCGAGCCGCTTTTTCAGCGCTTCCATGAGCTTGTCCCACCCGCCCATCGCTTCGATCATCGCTTTCTCTTCGGGCGAGAGGTTCAGCTCGGCCTGCTTGAGCAGCCATTCGAGCGGCACGTCGACCTCGACCCCGGCGACCGACTCGATCCCCTTGAAGTATTCGCCGAAGGCGCGGTCGAACTTGTCGAAATTCTGCTCGTCCTTCACGAGCGTGGCGCGCGACAGATAGTAGAACTCGTCGATCGAGGGCGAGATGACGTCCTTCTGCATCGCCTCGAGCAGCGTCAGCCACTCCTTGATCGAGACCGGGATCTTGTGGTCCTTGAGCTTGACGAAGAATCCGGAGAGCATGGGCGCGAAGGCGGCAGGGCTACGAGCGCTGGCGCGACATGAAGATGAGGCGCTCGAACAGGTGCACGTCCTGCTCGTTCTTGAGCAGCGCGCCGTGCAGCGGCGGGATGATGGTCTTGCGGTCCTTGGCCCTCAGGGCGTCGGGCGGGATATCCTCCGCGAGAAGGAGCTTCAGCCAGTCGAGCAGCTCGGAGGTCGAGGGCTTTTTCTTCAGGCCGGGCACTTCGCGCACCTCGAAGAACACTTCGAGCGCCTCGCGAAGGAGTGATTTCTTGAGCCCCGGAAAGTGCACCTCGACGATCCTCTCCATCGTTTCCTTGTCGGGGAAGCGGATATAGTGAAAGAAACAACGCCGTAAAAAGGCGTCGGGCAGCTCCTTTTCGTTGTTCGAGGTGATGAAGACGATGGGGCGCTGCGTCGCCTTCACGAGCTCCCGAGTTTCGTACACGAAGAACTCCATGCGGTCGAGCTCGCGCAGGAGATCGTTGGGAAACTCGATGTCGGCCTTGTCGATCTCGTCGATGAGGAGCACGACCGGCGTCTCCGAAGTGAACGCCTGCCACAGCATTCCGCGGACGATGTAGTTGCGGATCTCGTGCACCCGGGGGTCGCCGAGCTGGGAATCGCGCAGGCGGCTCACGGCGTCGTATTCGTACAGGCCCTGCTGCGCCTTGGTCGTGGACTTGATGTGCCATTCGAGGAGCGGGAGCCTGAGCGCCTTGGCAACCTCCACGGCGAGCATGGTCTTGCCCGTCCCCGGCTCGCCTTTTACCAGCAAGGGGCGTTCGAGCGTGATCGCCGCGTTGACCGCGAGCGTGAGGTCGTCGGTGGAAACGTAAGCTTCAGAGCCTTTGAATCGCATCGGTCCATCCTCGGATCGGGTTGCGCCTCATTGTATACAATCGCGCGGTGCGTGCATTGCTTTCCCTGCTGCTGTGTGTTGCCGCTTCCGCCCACGCGGCCACGGTCGCCATCGACGTGGGCCATTTCATCGAAGAGCCCGGCGCGACCAGCGCGCACGGGCGCCCCGAACTCGATTTCAACCGCGATCTCGCCGTGGAGATCGAATCCGCCGCGCGACGAGACGGATTGAAGACGATGCTCATCGGCTACGACGGCTTCATGTCGCAGCTCGCGCGCCGCGCCGCTGCCGCGGTGGCGGCGGATTTTCTCCTCTCGGTGCACCACGACTCGGTGCAGCCGCATTTCCTCGAAACCTGGGAATTCGACCGCGTCGAGCGGGCGTTCAGCGACCGGTATTCGGGCTTTTCGCTTTTCGTTTCGCGCAAGAACCGCTCGCTCGCGCGCAGTCTCGCCTGTGCCTCCGCGACGGGGGAGGCGCTGCGCCGCGCCGGTTTCTCGCCTTCGCTCTATCACGCCGATCCGATCCCGGGGGAGAACAAGCCCTTTGCCGACAAGAGGAACGGCGTGCACTACTACGACAACCTCATCGTGCTCAAGACCGCGAGAACTCCCGCGGTGCTCCTCGAAGCGGGCGTGATCGTCAACCGGGATGAGGAGCTGAAGCTGCAGTCGGAGGAAGTACGCAAGCGGATCGCGGCCGCGGTGGTCGATGGACTGCAGCGCTGTCTCTCCGGAAAAAGGGCGAATGCCGGCGCGGCGCGATAGCGTTTTTTGACCCTGGCTTCGCGGCCTTCAGGCTTTCGTTTTTTTCCGGAATTCGCACAGGTCCCGGATGATGCACGCCGGGCACTCGGGTTTTCGCGCCTTGCACACGTAGCGCCCGTGCAGGATCAGCCAGTGGTGCGCGTTCGTGCGGAACTCGTCGGGCACGAATTTGAGGAGCTTGTCCTCGACCTCTCGCACGTCCTTGCCCGGGGCAAGGCCCGTGCGGTTGGCGACGCGAAAGATGTGCGTATCCACCGCAATGGTCGGTTGCCCGAAGGCGGTGTTGAGGATCACGTTGGCGGTTTTCCTGCCGACCCCGGGGAGCGCTTCCAGCGCCTCGCGCGATTCGGGCACCTTCCCGCCGTGGCGCTCGACGAGCAGCCGGGAGGTCTCGAGGATGTGCTTCGCCTTGGAACGGTACAGTCCGATGGTGCGGATGTATCCGACCAATCCGTCCATGCCAAGGCCGATCACGGCCTGTGGAGTGTTCGCCACGCGGTAGAGTTTTTCGGTCGCAAGATTCACGCTCTTGTCGGTGGCCTGTGCCGACAGCACCACCGACACCAGCAGCTCGAAGGGCGTCCGGTGCGCGAGCTCGGTCGTCGGATGGGGATTGGCCGAGCGCAGCCGCTCGAAGATCTTTCGGCGCCTTTGCGGATTCACGTCCGCTGCCTTCGGGCCCGCGCACGCTCGACCGCAGCCTGGATGATCGCGCGCTTTTTCTCCGCGTCGGGATCTTCCTTCGCCTTGAGCGAGCGCGCCGCCAGGCGCTCGGCGCGCTCACTGCGCTCGCGCTCTTGCCGCGACCGGCGCCGCTCGAAGCGCTCGCGCGCGGCATCCGCCCGGGCCCGGTCCCAGATTGCGTCTTCACCGCTCGCGGGCGGCATATCGATGCAGTCCACGGGGCAGGGCGGAACGCAGAGGTCGCAACCGGAGCAAAGCTCCGTCACGACCGTGTGCATCATCTTCGGCGCTCCGACGATGGCATCGACCGGGCAGGCCTGGATGCACAGAGTGCATCCGATGCAGCGCGCCTCGTCGATCAGCGCGACGCGGCGCGGCTGCTCGATGCCGTTTCGCGGGTTGAGGGGCGTGGCTTCCCTGCCGAGCAGCGCCGCTAGCTCGCGGATGGCGGCGTCGCCTCCGGGCGGGCACTGGTTGATTTCGGCCTCGCCTCTCGCGATCGCTTCAGCGTACGGCCTGCACGCGGGGTAGCCGCACTTCGTGCACTGCGTCTGCGGCAGCAGCGCGTCGATGCGCTCGGCGAGGCCGCTCATCGAGCCTGACCCGGGGACGCGAGGCCGCGCACGATTTCGCCGACCAGCCCCGGCCCCCGGTAGACGAGAGCGGTATAGAGCTGGACGAGGTTCGCGCCGGCATCGAGCTTTTCGCGAGCATCGGCCGCGTTCGCGATCCCGCCTACCCCGATGATCGCGACGCTCGCGGGCAGCGCGCGCCGTAGTTTCGCCACGACCGCGGTCGCGAGCGCCTTGAGCGGCGCGCCGGAAAGGCCGCCCGGCTCGCGGCTCGCGCGCAGGTGCCCGACCCCGTCGCGCGACGCGGTCGTGTTGGTCGCGATGACGGCGTCGATGCCGCGAGCTGCGACGCGGTCCGCGATCGCCTCGATCCCGGACTCGTCCAGATCCGGCGCGACCTTCACCGCCAGGGGAACGCGTTTTCCGTACTCCTTTGCCAAAGAGTCGCGCTCTGCGGCGAGGGCGGCGAGAAGCGCATCGAGCCTGCCCGCGTGCTGAAGCGCCCGCAGGTCCTTGGTGTTGGGCGAGGAGACGTTCGCAGTGACGAAACTCGCATGAGGGTAGACCTTGCGCAGGCAGGCGACGTAGTCGTCGGCTGCGCGCTCGATCGGCGTGTCGAAATTCTTGCCGACGTTGACGCCGAGGATGCCGCGATAGCGCGAGCGGCGAATGTTTTCCGTCAGGGCCTCCACGCCGTCGTTGTTGAACCCCAGGCGGTTGATGAGCGCAGCGGCTTCAGGCAGGCGGAACAGGCGCGGCCTCGCGTTCCCGGGCTGGGCGCGCGGGGTCACCGCTCCGATCTCGAGGAAGCCGAACCCGAGCGCAGCGAGGCCGTCGATGTGCTCGCCGTTCTTGTCCAGCCCCGCCGCAAGCCCCACGGGATTCGGAAAATCCAGGTCCATCACCCGTACCGGCACGCGCGGCGCGGGAGAAGCGACAAAGGAGGCTGCGCCGAGCCGCGCGAGGACATCGAGGGATTTCAGGCTGAGACCGTGCGCCCGCTCCGGGTCGAGCGCGAAGAGCAGCGGCCGGACGGCGCGATAAAGCATGCGCCATTTTACCGCGACGCGACCGGGCGCCCGGACTAGGAATGGATCTCTTCGGACGCGAGTTGCCGCCAATTGCCGTCGACGAAGCCCTCGATCGGCTGAAAATGCGCCTTGTAGGACATCTTGCGGCTGTCCTTGATCCAATAACCGAGATACAGGTAGGGAAGGGAGGCGCGGCGGCACTGTTCGATCTGCCACAGGATGTTGTAGGTCCCGAAACTCGCGCCGGAAGCGTCGGGATCGTAGAAAGTGTAGACCGAGGAAAGCCCGTCGCCCAGCTGGTCGACGATCGAAACCATCATGAGCTTGCCCTTGTCGCGGAATTCCACCAGCCGCGTGCTCACCCGGCTCTGCAGCAGGAAATGCGAGTACTGGTCGCGGCTGTCCTGGTCCATGCCGCCGCCCGAATGCCGGCTCGCCTGATAGCGAAGATAGAGCGAGTAGTGCTCGACGCGAAAGCGCAGTCCCGTCACCGCGTGCTGCAGCCCCTCGTGCTTTGCCAGCGCCCGCCGCTGGCTGCGCGAAGCGCGAAACTCCTCGACGGGGACACGCACCGGAACGCAGGCGCGGCAGTGATCGCAGTAGGGCCGGTAGGTGAAGATTCCGCTGCGGCGAAAGCCGAGCCGCACGAGGTCCGCGTAGAGCTCGGTGCCGATCAGATGGCTGGGAGTCGCCACCTGCGAGCGCGCCATCCGGCCCGGCAGATAGCTGCAGGGGTAGGGCGCAGTCACGTAGAACTGCAGTACGGCATGCGGCAGATCGTTCAGCTTCGACATTGCACCTGCGCGACGGATGCGCCGGACCAGCTCCCCGGCGAGTGCGGATAGTGTATCAACTCTTCGAGCAACCTGGAAAACCGGCGCCGGGGGATCTCGCGCGCGCCCAGCGTCTCCAGGTGCCGGGTGCGCATCTGGCAGTCGATGAGCCCGAAGCCCGCCGACTTGAGGTATGCAACCAGTGCGGCGAGCGCGATCTTCGAGGCATCGCGCGAGCGGGAGAACATCGACTCGCCGAAAAACACGCGCCCGATCGCCACGCCGTAGAGTCCCCCGGCGAGACCCCCGTCGATCCAGGTTTCGACCGAGTGCGCGTATCCGAGCCGGTGCAGGCTGCGGTAGGCCGCGATCATCGCGCCGCTGATCCAGGTGCCGGGCTCGCCCTTGCGGGGCGCGGCGCAGCCGGCAAGGACCTCGTCGAAGGCCGAATCAAAGCGCGCTGCATAGGAACGATTGCGAAGGGTCTTCCCGAATGAGCGCGAAATCTTGAGCTCAGCGGGAAACAGGATCATGCGCGGGTCCGGGCTCCACCACAGAATCGGCTCGCCTTCCGAGAACCAGGGAAAGATGCCGTGGCGATAGGCCTCGAGCAGGCGCTCGGTGGACAGGTCCGCGCCTGCGGCAAGCAACCCGTTCGGATCCTTGAGCGCTGAATGGACCGGCGGGAAGGGCGTGTCGCGCTCCAGCCAGGGAATCATCCTGCTTTCAGCACTTCACCTGCTGCCTGCAGTACCGCGCCAGCTCGCTCACCATGCAGTGGCTCTCGACGACCGTATGGGCATGCTCGCCGTGATCGAGCGCGAGGCGGAATTCGTACTTGCTGAAGAACTCGTTGAAAAGCTCCCCACCCAGGGTACCGACGGCGTACAGGCCGTCGTCTTTCCGGTCGTACTCGAGAACGATCGCCGCGAGCGGCTGAGGTGCGGGTCCTGCCAATACCTTCGCGCCCTCGGCGGGATCGTACTGGCTGTGCTCGGAGCAGCAATGGATGACGTGAGCGAACTTGCTTCCGGGCGAGGTCTCGTCGCGGTAACTGATGAAGCTGATCTCGCGCGTAGGGTAGGTGAGCCGATGCGCGCAGATCGCCGAATAGGCGACGATGCTGTGGTCCGCGCCCACGCCGCCCGGCCACTCGTAGGTCCGTTCGTCTGCGGTTTTCAGCCGCGCCGAGACCCTGGTCGGCTTGCCGAGGTTCAGCAGAAAGCAGGGTGTTCCGGCGAACGGGTAGTGAAAGATGAAATTCCGGTTTGCGGGGAGCGCGTGCGCCGCGAGCGGCCGGCCCGAGGAGTCGATGAGCCGGACGCGGGAATAGAAGCGCGGGCTCGCGTCGGCGGAGATCGCAGGCAGCGAAGCGGCGAGCGCCGAGGCGGTGCAGGCGAACATGAAACTGCGTCTTTGCATGGATGTGGTTGCAACGCTAAGGGGTGCCGGTTGCGCGTGTCAAGCGAGTCACTTCGGCGGCAGTATTTCGCCCGCGTGAAAACCGAACGCGCCCGCCTTGCGATCGGCGTAGAAGTGGCGCAGCGTCGTGGAGATCGTGCGGAAGGCGATTTCCTTCCAGGGAATCTCGCCCTCGCGGAACAGCCCGACTTCCAGGGTTTCCTCGCCCGCGGCGAAATGGCGGTCGAGCAGCCGGGCGCGGTAGAAGATGTGGACCTGGTCCACGCGCGGCACCGACAGGAGCGTAAACACCTCGCCGAGTTCGACGCGCGCCTTCGCCTCCTCCAGGGTTTCCCGCAGCGCGGCCTGCGCGGTGGTCTCGCCGAGCTCCATGAATCCCGCGGGGAGCGTCCACAGCCCGTGACGGGGCTCGATCGCGCGCTTGCACAGCAGGATCCGGTCTTCCCATTCGGGGATCGTGCCGACTACGACGAGCGGGTTTCGATAGTGAATGGTCCCGCAGTTGTCGCATATGTGGCGAGGCAGCGAATCGCCGGGCGGCACGCGCAGCGCCAGCTTGGCGCCGCACTTCGAGCAAAAATTCAGCGGAGGGAAAGGCACGCTGACTATGATAGCGGACGCAGGATCAGGGCCGGCAGCTCGCGAAGACTGCCGATGACGTGATCGGGCGTCGCGCCCAGCTCATCGACAGGCACGCCGGTACGGTTGATCCAGAACGTTCGAAAGCCGAAGGACTTCGCCCCACACGCGTCCCAGCAGTTGCTCGAAACAAAGCCTATCGCTGTCTTCGGCGCGCGCAGCCTCTCGACGGCGAGCCGGTATACAGCGGGCGAGGGCTTGTAGATCTTCCGCTGGTCGACGCTGATGACCGTCCCGATGAGGCCGCGAAGTCCTGCGTTCGCCACCAGCGGGCGCAACATCGCCGGCGAGCCGTTCGAGAGAATCGCAAGTTTGAGTTTTGAAACCTTGAGCGTGGCGAGGGCGTCACGGACCTCGGGGAAAAGCGAGAGCTTCAGATAAGCGCCCATGAGGCTACGGCGACGCTCTTCGTCGACCGGGAGTTCGAGCGCCAGGCAGGCGTAGCTGAGGCTTGCCTCGGTGATCCGCGCAAAATCCTCGTAGCGCCGCATGAGACTGCGCTGCCAGGTGTATTCGAGCTGCTTCGCGCGCCAAAGCGCGCTTAAGGCGGCGCCTTTCCCCGGCCACAACTGCTCGCAAAGGGCGATCACCGAATGCACGTCGAAGAGCGTGCCGTAGGCGTCGAAAACGATCGCGCGCAGGGGCGGCAAGGATTCCTCCGGACAACCGGGGAGACGACCCGAGTATACTCGCGCCCGTGCAACCGCCCCACGCCGTCACGATGACAGCGGGCCTTACTCCGTCGCAGATCACGCTTGTCTCGCGAATCAGCCTGGCGCTGTTGGGGCTGATGGTTTCGCTTCCGTTCCTGAATTTCCACCACAGTGTTCCGCTGCCCACTTTCTATACCGAGTGGATGGCGTTCGCCCTCGGGACCGCGGCGCTGCTCGCGCTCGCTCTCGCCCCAACAGGACAGGAAACAAGAGTCCCTGTTCTGTCGCTCGGATTGACTGGCTTGACGCTGGTGTTGCTGATCCAGGTCGCGGTCGGGGCGGTCGCCTATTCCGAACGTAGTTTTCTGGGCATGCTCTATGTGCTTTGGGCGGCGCTGCTTGTTTGGCTCGGAGCGCATCTGCGCGAACACTGCGGGCTCGAGCGCGTCGGTCTCGTCTTGCAGATATTCGTCGCGTCCGGTGGATTCCTGGTGGCGATCACGGGTTTCATCCTCTACTACCAGATTGATTGGGCCGGCTTCCGGCTGATCTCCGGAGCCGGGATGGACGGGATGTACGGAGCCATCGGGCAACGAAACAACTTTGCCAATTACCTGGGCTGCGCACTGGCGTCGGTAGTTTTCCTTTTCGGACGCCGCCGGTTGAGCCTGCCGCTTGCGACGCTGCTTGCCGTTCCGCTCGTTCTGGGCCTGGTACTTTCGATCTCGCGCAGCGCCTGGATCTACGTGTTGCTCATATCGATTTCAGTCTGCTGGACATTCTGGCTGGGCGATCGCGAGCGACTCAAACCTTTCGTGGCTTTCTCGCTGTTCGTGGTGGTCGTGTTCGCAAGTCTGAACTTCGTCGTCGCGTACTCCCCTTGGTTTTCCCTGGGCGGTGCGCAAACGCAGACCCTGGGCGAGCGGTGGGTACAGACTGTCTGGTCCGATCAAGCTCAACTTGGCGTGCAAATCCGGGTCTATCTGCTCAAGGAAGCGTGGGCCATGTTCGCGGCACACCCTGTTCTCGGAGTCGGATTCGGCGAATTCGCATGGAATCTGCTCGAGCACGGCGCTAGCTTCGACGGACGCAATCCGGCGATGGCAATCCACGCCCACAACGTGTTGATGGGGCTGCTTGCTGAGACCGGGCTGCTGGGCGCACTCTGCGTGGCGGTGCCGCTCGCGCTGTGGTTGCGGGCGTTTCCCTGGTCCAAACCGGACCTGAGCATCGTTTGGATATTGACGCTCATCGCGATTGAGGCGGCGCACAGCATGGTCGAATTTCCGCTCTGGCATGCCAACTTTCTCGGGCTCGGCGCCGTCCTGCTGGGCGCTGCCGCGCAGCCCGCCTTCGAATTGCGCTTCAACCGTTTTCGGCAAGCCGCATTGACAGCGGTGCTGGCAGCCGGCATCGCAACGCTCGGCAGCGTGCTTTCCGATTACCGGAATTTCGAGCACTGGTACCGGCAGGCCGACGCCTCGCAGCGCAAAGGCGTGCCGCTTTCAGCAGCGCAGCTGAAGGACCTCGCTGACCAGCGCGCTACGTCGTTGTTCGCCGGCTATTACGACCTCCTCGGCTCCGAGCTGCTTCCCCTGGACCGGGAGAATCTGGATGCGAAACTGGAGCTCAACGGCTATGCGCTGCGGTTCATCCCGATTCCCACTGTCGTGTTTCGCCAGGCTGTCGTGTTGAGCCTGAAAGGCGACCACGACGGAGCGGCGAGGATGTTTTCCCGGCTTGCGGTGATATACCCGGATGCTTTCCCCGGCAGCCTGAAACGCCTCGAACAGATGGCTCTGGATGATCCTGCGGCCTTTGCCGCGCTTGCCGCAGAGGCAAGGCGCAAATATCGACCCTAGGCGCGTTGCCATGAACGGTATGCGCGTTCCGTCCTCTCTTCGCCTCAGCCTTGTTTTGTGCGGGCTGCTGGTTTCGGCTCCTTTTCTGAATCCCTACCACGGCTATCCCTTGCTCACTTTCCATACGGAGTGGCTCGCCTTCGCGATCGGGCTCGCTGCGCTTGCGGCGATCGCGGTGACTCCCTCGCGCAACGCGATACCGATACCGGGAATGTGCGGCGGGCTCTTCCTTCTCACGGTGTTGTTGGTTCTGCAGGCGGCGCTGGGGCAGGTTGCGTATCCCTTGCGCAGCGCGACCGGTGCGCTCTATGCGATGTGGGCGGGCCTGCTCGCAATGCTGGGTGCCTGGCTGCGCAGCGAGCTCGGAGAAGCTGCAGTTTCGCGTGCGCTGCAGTGGTGGATCGGTGCAGCGGGCCTGCTCGCCGCCGCAAGCGGATTCGTTCAGTATTACCACATTCCGCTGCCAGGCGCCGGTGTCTACATAGCCGCGCAACCGACCAACTGGATGTTCGGCACGGTGGGCCAGCCCAACAATTTCGCGGATTACCTCGGCTGCGCGGTGATTTCGGTGGCCTTTCTTCATGCGCGGAATTCGCTGGGTCTCCTTCCCGCGCTGCTGATCGCGCTCCCCCTGGCGGCGGGCATGGCGCTGTCGGGCTCGCGCGCCTCCTGGGGTTACTTCGTCATCGCGCTTGCCTTGGTTCCGCTCCTTCGCCTCGGCGGTCATCCACGAGAGGCAAAAAGAATCCTTCAGGTGGCGTGCTTTGCGCTGGCCGCGTTTCTGCTCGTTCAGATTCTGAATCTGTACACGGGGATCTTCGTCGGGCCCGAAGGCAGGCCGAGTTCCTCCGGGGAGCGCCTGATCCGCTACCTGGAGATCGGGGCCACGGGAGAACGACCGATACGGTTCCAGCTTTTCCTGTATGCGTGGCTGATGTTCCTTTCGAACCCTCTTCTCGGCGTCGGTTTCGGCGAGTATGCCTGGCGCGCGCTTGAATTGTCGGCCGAGCTGGGGGGCGGTTCTCCTCCGGGTCTGGACCGTCACAGCCATAACCTGTTCCTGCAGCTGCTCGCCGAGACCGGGATCGCGGGCCTGTCGTGCGTCGCAATTCCCCTGGTCTCCTGGTTCTGGCGGATGCCGTGGCGCAGCCTCACCCCGGACCGATGCTGGATGATCGGCGTCCTCGCCGTAATCGGATTGCACAGCATGGTCGAGTTTCCGCTTTGGCACGCCAATTTTCTGGGGATGTTCGCGCTTCTCTTCGGCGCGGCGTCTCCCGGCGGCGCGGCCGTCGCACCGACCCGCCTGCGCCGAGCGCTGGTCCTCGTCGTCGCTTTGGCCGGGGGTCTGACCGCGCGCGGAGTGTGGTCCGACTACGTTTCCTTCGAGAGTTGGTATCTGGCCGTCGAGGCGAAAAGCGCGCGCGGCGAGATTCCCGGCAGCAGCGATTTGGACGATCTCATGAAGTTGCGCGAGGGCTCGCTCTTCGGCCCGTATTTCGAACGGATCGCGAGCGAGGCGATCGCGATCGACGAGGAGGACCTGGGCGACAAACTCGCGCTCAATACGCAGGTGATGCGCGCCTATCCGATGCCCTCGGTGGTTCTGCGGCAGGTCGCGCTGCTCGCGCTCTCCGGGCGCGACGCCGATGCCGTTCGCACCCTGCGGGCGGCGACGACGGTGTATCCGCAGTGGACCCGGAAATGGCTGCCGACGCTGGAGAGGTTGGCGGGCGAGCGGCCCGCCCGATTCTCGGGATTGCTGGACCTGGCGCGCGCCCGACTCGGCGAAGGCCGGCCCTGAGAAACGTTTGCGCCGTGGCCGGGAACGCGGTAACGTTCCCCGCGACGACAACCTGAAGTCGCCCTGACGGTGACGGGAGCGAAGGAACGTGGCCGAGGCAATCAGACACAAGCGTCCCGAGCGGATACGGCTCGGCGATCTGCTCCTGCAACAGAAGCTCATCTCGCAAGAGCAGCTCAAGGCGGCCCTGGAAGATCAGGGCCGCTCGGGCCGAAAGCTGGGAAAGGTGCTGATCGAAAGCGGGTACCTTTCGGAAGACCAGATCGGCGAGGCACTCGCCCGCCAGCTCAGTGTTCCGTTCATCAACCTGAAATACTACAACTTCAATTCCGCAGTGACCCGCAAACTTCCGGAAGCCCAGGCACGGCGCTTCCGCGCGCTTTTGCTCGAAGAGCAGGACGACATGGTGCTGGTTGCGATGGTCGATCCCACGGACTTGTTTGCCTTCGACGAGATCTCGCGGCTTACCCGCAAGGAAGTCAACATCGCAGTGGTGTCCGAAACGACCCTGCTGCAGACCATCGATCGCATCTACCGGCGCACCGACCAGATCAGTTCGCTCGCGAGGGAATTGGGCGAGGATCTGGGCGACGTCGTGGACTTCGGGACCCTCACCCTCGGAGCAGAGGATGCCCCGGTCGTCAAGCTGCTCCAGACGATGTTCGAGGACGCGGTTCAGGCACGGGCATCCGATATTCACATCGAACCGCACGAGAAGGCACTGCACATCCGCTTCCGGATCGACGGCCTCTTGCAACCGCAGACCGAGACCGACGCCAAGATATCCTCGGCCGTGGCCCAGCGCCTCAAGCTGATGTCGGGGCTCGATATCTCCGAGCGGCGCTTGCCCCAGGACGGCCGCTTCAACGTCAAGGTCCGGGATCATCCGATAGACGTTCGCATTTCCTCCATGCCGACCCAGTACGGCGAAACGGTCGTCATGCGCCTGCTCCACCGCGCAGGAGGCGTGCATCAGCTCGACGACCTCGGCATGTCGCCGGAATTGCTCCAGCGCTTCAGCAGCGCGATCCACCGTTACACCGGGATGGTGCTCGTCACCGGGCCCACCGGCAGCGGCAAGACGACCACCTTGTACGCGGCGCTGAACGAACTGAACAAGCCCGACTGCAAGGTCATCACCGTGGAGGATCCGGTTGAATACCGTCTCGACGGCGTCAACCAGGTCCAGGTCAACGAGAAGATCGAACTGACCTTCAGCCGCGTGCTGCGCTCGGCTCTGCGCCAGGATCCGGACGTGATCCTGATCGGGGAAATGCGCGATGTCGAGACGGCGCAGATCGGGCTGCGCGCCGCCATCACGGGCCACATGGTGTTGTCGACGTTGCATACTCGCGACGCGGCGAGCGCGCCCTTGCGCCTGGTCGACATGGGCGTGCCGCGTTACATGGTCGCCTATTCGCTCCAGGCCGTCGTTGCGCAACGGCTGCTGCGCGTCAACTGCGAATCCTGCCGAAAGCCGCACCAGCCCGACCCGCAGGAAGTCCAGTGGCTGCGCACCGTCGGCTGCGACCCGGCATCCGGCCGGATCATGGCCGCGAGCGGCTGCCAGCACTGCAACGGCAGCGGCTATGCGGGGCGAACCGGGATCTACGAAATGCTAGAAATGGACAACGAGCTCGCGGCCCTCGCCAACTCGGACGACCCCGGCCGCTTCATCGCGGCAGCCGAGCGGCGGATGGCGGGCCACCTCTTGAGGGATAGTGCGGCTCAGCTTGCGCTCGCCGGACAGACCACGGTTGCCGAAGCCATGCGCGTCACCGCGCAGCTCGAAGACTAGCGCCGCTCGCGTGCCGTTCTTCGCCTACACCGGTCGCAACGCAAGAGGAGAACTGGTGCGCGGCGTGCTCGAGAACTCCGACTCGGGAACGGTCGCCGATCAGCTCCTCACGAGCGGCGTATCCCCGATAGACATCAGCGCCACGTCCGGCCCGAAGGCGCTCGCCGGAGAGGGATGGCTGCGTTGGCTGAGCGCGGAGAAGGTGACGCTCGAGGACCTGGTGCTTTTCAGCCGCCAGATGTACACGCTCCTCAAGGCCGGAGTTCCCTTACTCAAATCACTGGCCGCGCTGCAGGAATCCGCGGTCCGAGTCGGATTTGCGAGCATGCTGCAGGACCTGCGCACGAGCCTGGACAGCGGCCGGGACCTCTCGACCGCGATGCGCAGACACCCCAAGGCGTTCGGCCCGTTCTACATCAGCATGGTGCGCGTGGGCGAGCTGACGGGCGCGCTGGAGGAGATCTTCCTCAGGCTCTTCAACCACCTCGAGTTCGAAAGGGAGATCAAGAACCAGGTTGCCCAGGCTCTGCGCTATCCGATTTTCGTCATCTCCGTGATGGGCGCCGCCGTCGTCATCGTCAATATTTTCGTCATTCCCGCTTTTGCCCGGATTTTTGCGTCCTTCAGGGCCGAGTTGCCGCTGATGACGCGGGCGCTGCTCGGCTTTTCGGACTTCATGGTGAACTATTGGCCGGCGCTCTTGGGTGTTGCCGCCGGCGCCTATGTCATGTTCCGCGTATGGGTCGGCACTCCCGCGGGCCGCTACAGTTGGGACCGGATGAAGTTTCGCATCCCGATCGCGGGCAAAATCGTCCTCAAGGCGACGCTCGCCCGGTTTGCGCGCTCGCTGTCGATCGCTCTGAAGAGCGGCGTGCCCATCGTGCAGGCCCTGTCGGTGGTGGAGCAGGTCGTGGACAACGCGTACGTGGGGCAGCGAATCGGGCAAATCCGCGACGGAGTCGAACGCGGCGAAAGCCTGCTGCGGACCGCGGTGACCACCGGGGTGTTCACCCCCGTGGTGCTGCAGATGATCTCGGTGGGCGAGGAAGCGGGAGAGCTGGACGATCTGCTGCGCGAAGTGGCCGAAATGTATCAGCGAGAAGTCGAATACGAGCTGAAGACGCTCTCGTCGCAGATCGAGCCCGTCCTGATCGTGCTGCTCGGTGTGCTGGTGCTGATACTCGCGCTGGGCGTATTCCTCCCCATGTGGGACCTGGGGCAAGCTGCTTTTGCGGGCGGGAAACGTTAAAGATCTGGTACTCGAATCAGGGTCTCGCGCGCGGCTGCGTGCCGCCTCGGGACTCACCCTGATCGAGCTGATCATCGTCGTATGCATCATCGCGCTGTGCGCCGCGCTCCTATTCGAGCGGCTGCGCTTTTACCAGGAGGCCGCCGAAAAGGCGGCCATGGAATATACCGTCGCCGTGGTGAAAAGCGCGCTGCAGCTGCGGGTCGCGGCCATGCTCCTGCGGGGCGAAGGAGGAAATATCGGATCGCTTGCGCGTGCCAATCCGGTCGAGTGGCTGATGGAGCCGCCGCCGGGCTACCGAGGCGAGTTCCGCGCGCCGCAGCCCGATGTGCCGCGAGGGAGCTGGTATTTCGATGCGACCAGGAAGGAGCTGGTGTACGTTCCCGATCTCGACGGGCACCTTGAGCGCCTGGCGGACGGAAGCAAGCGCCTGCGATTTCGGGTGCGGGTCGACGAGCCGAAGGAATCGGATTCGGAGCGCAAGCGAATGACGGGAATGCGGGTCGAGCCGGTGATGCCTTATACTTGGTTTTACTCGCAATAGGCAGGAGAATTGCGTTTTTTTGCGGCGACCTGACGGGAAGCCCTGACGGGGATCGCGCACGCGTTAGTGTTAGTACTACTCGCGCTAGGATTCACTTCCAGGTGGAAAGCCGCTGTGAGGGTTGTGTATAATGTATCGGCCGTTGGATTGACGTTGTAAGTCACTAAATTTGCGAGGGAAACAAAATGCACAAACAAACGCGTGGCTTTACGCTGATCGAGCTGATCGTGGTGATCCTGATTCTCGGCATTCTGGCGGCCATCGCCGCGCCCAGGTTTATCGACGTCACATCCCAGGCTCGCGCGGCGTCCTTGAACGGATTGCGCGCCGCGGTGAGCTCTGCTGCGACCTTGACGAATGCGCTGCAGCTCGCGGCAAATCTGGCCTCCAACGCTTCGGTTACCGTCGGGACCGTTCAAATCACGATGGCGAACCGGTATCCCGCGGCCGACATGACAGCGACAGGGATTCTCGGCACCATCCAGACGGATCCGGGCATATTCACTTCCTCCTCGGCTGTGCTCAACGTGGTGACCTTTCAAGCCACGGCGGCGAGCAACCCGGCGAATTGCAGTTTCACGTATACCAACACCGCTGCGAACCCCGGGCAGGTCAGTCAATCGACAGTCACCCAGTGCTGAGCGCCGCGGCGAACTGACAGATTCCCAAGAGGGAGCAAGGGCGGGCGCCGCAAGGCGCCCGCCTTTTTTCTTTGATAGCCGAAGGGCTGAAGAAGCCATGTCAGCGCCACGCTCCCGAAGTGCGATCGAGGTGCCAGAGGTCAGCTGAAACGGGAGAGGGTAGAGAAATCTCATTGACAACAATACCTTATTCATATAACTTGAAGTTAAGCCTGATTCAGGGAGAAGGTATTGCTGGGTTGGTTCTCCAAATCGACGCAGGGTTCAGGGCTTCTGGCCGTCGCAATCGAGCCGGAAGCGATCAAATTCGCCCATGTGCGGGCCGTGAACCGCGAACGGCCCATCGCGACGCGCTGGTGGAGTGTTCCATGCCCGCCGTCCGAGCAGGCGGATTCGCTGCAGAGTGAAACGAAGGAGCACGGACTCGCCCGTTTTGTCTGCACTACGCTCCTCGAGCCCGCGGACTACCAGATACTGTTGGTGGAGCCGCCGAAGGTTCCGGCGGACGAGCTCAAGGCGGCGATTCGCTGGCGCATCAAGGACCTGCTCGAATATCACATCGACGACGCAACGGTCGACGTATTCGAAGTGCGCGCAGAGGGAGACCTCAAGGGATCGGCTAGGGCCATGTATGCCGTCGCCACTCCCAACGAGGTCGTGCAGAAACGCATCGCGCTGTTTCAGGATGCAGGCGTTCCCCTCAAAGTCATCGACATCCCCGAAATGGCGCAGCGAAATGTCGCCGCGCTGTTCGAGTCTCCGGACAAGGCGACCGCGATGCTCGCGTTTTCGCCTTGGGGGGGAATGCTGACGATCTCCTTCCGCGGCGAGCTGCTGCTCACGCGGCGCCTCGAAGTCACCTCGGTGCAGCTGGGACAAAGGGAGCACGGAGACCATTATCGCGAGCGGGTTGCAACCGAGATCACGCGTTCGCTCGACATCTTTGACCGCCAGCGCCTGAGCGTCGGGGTGGGAGAGCTGTTGCTCGCCCCGCTGCCGCAGGACCCCGAGCTCGAACAGTTTCTCCGCAGCAGACTCTACGTGCCGGTCGTGCCTGCCGCATTGCCGCAAGTCATGGATTTTGCCGACGGCGGCGAGCCGACTCCCGAGGAGCAGTGGGAGTACTTTTACCTGTTCGGAGCGGCGTTGCGGGTCGAGGAGAAGGCGTTGTGAGCCAGCAGATCAATCTTTTCAATCCGCTGTTCCTCGAGAAGAAGAAGTATTTTTCAGCGGTGACCATGACCCAGGCGATCGGACTGATCGTGCTTGGTATGGCGCTTTTCTACGTCTTCGCGTTCTGGCAGGACAGGAGCCTCGCGCGCCAGATCGCAGAATCGGGGCGCGCCTACGAACAGCAGAAGCAGCAGTTCGCAAAAATCACCGCGGAGCTCAGCCCGGAAAAACGCGAAGCGCAGCTCGATCAGGACTTGAAGAGCATCGAAGCCGCGATCGCCTTGCGACGCTCGCTCATGGGCGAGCTCGGAAAGGGCGGTCCGGCCGGCCCGGGCGGATACTCGGAATACCTCCGCGCCTTTGCGCGACAAACCGTGCAGGGCCTCTGGCTCACGAGCATACAGATCGCCGAAGGGGGAGGACAGCTGACCATGAGCGGCCGGGCGCTGCAGGCGGATCTCGTTCCCGTGCTGATCGGGCGACTCAAGCAGGAACCCGTGCTCCGGGGGCGCCCGCTCGAGGGCCTCGCCATTACCCGTAGCACCGCGGGAAAGGCCCCGGGTCGCGCGATCGTGGAATTCACCGTGAGCTCGCAGGGATTTCCCGAGCCGGGGAATGCCCCTTCCTCGCAGAAAGGGAAGCCCTAGCCATGCGCTTCCCGGCGCCGCTGCAGCGCTACGCCGATCGCCTCGACGCGATGAGCCTGCGCGAGCGTGTGCTCATATTTCTCGCGGTCGCAGTCGTGATCGTCGCGATCGCCGACAGCGCGCTCTTCGACCCCATTTCGCGGAGACAGAAAGTCAACTCGCAGAGAATTCACCAGCAGGAGGACGAAATTCACACCATGCAAGGGCAGGTGCAGGCGTATGCCCAGGCGCGAACGGGTGACGACGCGAACGCGAAGCGGCAGCGGCTGGAAAAGCGCAGGCTCGAGCTTGCCGCGCTCGACCGGGAGCTCGCCGCCAAACGAAGCGAGCTGATGCCGCCCGAACGCATGGCGAAAATGCTCTATGAAATCGTGAAGCGCAACCCCGACATCGAACTCGTCAGCTTGCGCTCGCTGCCTGCGACCGGATTGGCCCAGTCGCTCACGGCGATATTGGGCTCGGGCGGCCTCGCGCTGTATCGACACGGAATCGAGATCACCGTGTCGGGAAGCTATCTGAAAATGCTTGCCTACGTCGGCCAGCTCGAGCGTCTTCCGGCGAAGATCATGTGGGGCAACATGGAGCTTCAGGCCGCTGCCTACCCCGCGGTCACGCTGAAGATCACCCTTTATACCCTGAGCCCGGAAAAGACATGGCTGCTTATCTGACACTGGGTCTCGCGCTCGTCATCTTGCTCGGCGCGCCGCACAGTCTTGCCCAGGGCTTGAGCGATCCCACACGGCCGCCGCGAGAGATTATCGGCGGATTCGCCGATGCGCACGAGGCAGGCAGCTCGTCACCCGCGCAGGTCGTGATCATCTCGAAAGACCGCCGCCAGGTGACGATCAATGGCCGGACGGTCAACCTCGGCGAGCGCTACGGGAACGCCACTGTGGTGCGGATCAGCGACGAGGAAATCGTCTTGCAGCGACCCGAGGCCACTGAAACCATCAAGCTCTATTCTTCAGTCCAACGCACGAAACACTGGCGTGCCGCGCGGACCGATGCTGCCGGCAAGCAGGAGGAGGAAAACCGTGAAGCGAACTAGTCTCGCCGCGATGCTGGCTGCCCTGCTGGCTTCCTGCTCGCCATTCCACGTGGATCAGAGCGTCATTTCCGAGATCGAGAGCGCCACGGCGCAAAAGGGAAGCCAGCCGGACGCCGTGCGCGCTGCGCTGCTCCCGCCGCTTCGCGCGGAAATACCCAAAGTGCCCGGGGCGCCCGTCGAGCCGCGTTTCGATCTCGTGGTGAATTCCGCGCCGGCGCGGCAGGTGTTCATGTCGATCGTTTCGGGGACCCGCTACAGCATGATCGTGAATCCCGCGGTGGGCGGGACGCTCTCGCTCAACCTCAAGGACGTCACGGTGCGGGAGGCGTTGGAAGCCATCCGGGAAGTCTATGGCTACGAGTTTCGAGTTGACGGCACCCGCATTTATGTCGAATCGGCCGGCCTTCAGACCCGTGTATTCCAGGTGAATTACCTGATCGGGCTGCGCTCGGGCCGCAGCGACGTGCGGGTGAGCTCAGGCGCGATCTCGGGCAGCCAGCCGGGCGGCGCGGGCGCGCCCGTGGCGGTGACGGCCGGAACGCCGGGGCAGGGGACACCGGCGCTGGGCGCGTTCGGCCTGAGCTCCATAGCGACCGCCTCCCTGGACGCGAGCCGCGTATCGATGGTTTCGCAGAACGACCTCTGGGGCGAGGTCACGAGCGCGCTTCGGGCGCTGGTCGGCACGGCGCCGGGCCGGAATGTCGTGGTCAGCCCGCAGTCGGGCGTGATCGTCGTGCGCGCGATGCCCGACGAGCTGCGAAACGTCGAAAGGTACCTGAAGGCGATGCGCCTGTCGGTCGAGCGTCAGGTGATGATCGAGGCCAAGGTCGTCGATGTGACGCTGAACAACGCCTATCAGGCCGGAATCAACTGGGCGGCGTTTCCGAACAGCCATCGCGTCGTGGCCGGCGTGTTCGGATCGAATACGACGCTCGGAACGACGGGCAACCTGTCCACGGGAAATCCTTCGACCATCAACGTCAATCCCACCGGGAGTACCTTGGGGACGGGCGTCTTGGGATCCGGTCTCGCGGGTACCGTCGTATCGGTGGCCGGCGCCGTGGGCGCGGGGGTTTTCGGCCTCGCCGTTCAGACCAATAATTTCGCCGCGTTGCTCCAGTTCCTGGAATCGCAGGGAAACGTCCAGGTCCTCTCGAGCCCGCGGGTTGCCGCTCTCAACAACCAGAAAGCCGTCCTGAAAGTGGGCACCGACCAGTTCTTCGTGACCAACGTCACGGGAACTCCTGTGCAGAGTACAACCGGCGGGCCGACCTCCATCCAGCTGACCCCCACCCTCAACTCGTTCTTTTCGGGTGTGTCCCTCGACATCACGCCCCAGATAAACGAGGACGGGAATATCCTCCTGCATATTCACCCGCTGGTCAGCAATGTCGTGCAGCAGGACCTCACGTTCAATTTTGGAGGAACCGGCAGCGCCGATACCATACTCCCGCTGGCGAAGAGCTCCATCAACGAGACCGACACCATCGTTCGCGTCCAGGACGGGAACATCGTCGCTTTGGGCGGGCTGATGAAGGTCGACGTCGCGAACGACCGTTCCGGCATCCCGGTGCTGCAGGACATCCCGGGCGTCGGCGGATTGTTCGGGAACACCACGAGAACCAGGATCAAAAGAGAACTCGTCATCCTGCTGAAGCCGACCGTCATCAAGGGCGAAAAGGACTGGGAGGAGAGCCTCGAGCAGACTCACGACCGGATGCAGAACTTCGGTAGCGGAGCGCGGCTCTCCCCGTTCGAGAGACCGTAGTGATCTACCTCTCCCACTTCGGACTGCGCGAACCCCCGTTCGGGATCACCCCCGACACGAGCTTCTTCTATGCGTGCGCGAGCAGCCAGGAAGCGCTGAACACGCTCCTCGTCGCCGTCGCGAACGGCGAGGGCTTCATCAAGATTACCGGCGAGGTGGGCACGGGTAAGACGCTGTTGTGCCGTAAGTTCCTCGCTACGCTGGACGACAGCTGGGTCAGCGCGTATATCCCCAACCCCAACCTCGAGCCCAAGACGCTTTTGTTCGCGCTCGCCGAGGAAATGAAGGTGAAGCTCGACGGCGGGCTCGACCAGCATCATCTGCTCAAGGGCCTGAACCTCGCGCTGCTGGATTTCGCCCGCCAGAAGAGGCGCGTGGTGGTGTGCCTCGACGAGACCCAGGCGATGCCGCTCGAGTCGCTCGAGACGCTGCGGCTGCTCACCAACCTCGAGACCGAGAAGCGCAAGCTCGTCCAGGTGATCCTCTTCGGCCAGCCTGAGCTCGACGAGAAGCTTGCGCATGAATCGATCCGGCAATTGCGCCAGCGCATCACCTTCCAGCACCACCTTGGAACCCTGACGCGCGAGGAGACGGAGTACTACCTCGCGCACCGCCTCGCGATCGCCGGCTATTCGGGCGAAGGCGTGTTTGCTCCCGGGGCGGTCAAGCGGATCTATCGCGGCAGTCGAGGAGTTCCGCGGCTCGTCAATATCCTCGCCAACAAAGCGATGATGCTCGCCTACGGCGAAGGCTCGCGAAGAGTGACCTCGCAACACGCGCGTGCAGCGGCGGCCGATACGCCGGCCTCGTTCGCACTGTCGCGCGCCTGGCTCTGGCTTGCGCTCGCCTGCGTGGCTTTTTCGAGCATCGGCTGGATGATCCTGCGATGAGCCTCATCAACAAGATGCTGCGGGATCTCGACAGGCGCCATGCGCCTCAGGGGGGAACGACGCTGCCTGCGGGAGGTCTGTCGCAGCACATGCGTCCGGTGCCCGAGCGCACGCTCGCCTCCGATTTCTTCTGGCGAACCATGGCGATGACGATGCTCTTTGCAGTGGGCTGGGTCGCGTGGCTCGTGTGGCAGTTGACGCCGCCGCACCCGATAGTCACGGAACTCGCCTACCAGTCCGCGCGAGGGAGGATTCCCGCTCCGGCCGATGCCGCGCCGTCGCGTCCCGATCCCGCTCCCGCGCGCGAAGCGGCCGCCCCGCCGCCGTCGCGTCCCGCCGCCGATCCGCCAACCAAAGTCGCGCAAACGCGTCTGGCGCAGGCCGACAGGGCGAACGTGGACACGCCGCGTCTGGCGACCAAGTTGACGCCCCCCATTCCACAGCGAAGCTCGAGAACTCCGTCTTCCCGATCCGGCTCGAGAGCTCCCGTAGACGCGGCGAAGGCCGTCGCGGCGCAAGGGGCTCCTACCGGTGACCCGGCCGCCGCACCGGGCAAGATCGACCGCCGTTCGAATACCTCGTCGCGCAATCGGGCGGAAAGCGAATTCCGCCGCGCGGTCAACCTGGTGAACCAAGGCCGGATCGCCGAAGGGATGGACGGTTTTCGCCGCGCTCTGGAAATCGATCCGGGACACGAAGCGGCGCGCCAGACGCTGGTCGCGCTCCTGCTCGAGACCAAACGCGTGGACGAGGCAGCCGCTTCCCTCCAGGAAGGTCTCGCGCTCAACGCCGGGAACACCGGCTTCGCCATGCTCCTCGCGCGCATCATGGTCGAGAGCAACGATATCCCCACGGCGCTCATGGTGCTGCAAAGGCACGCCGCACCGCCGGACCGCAACCCGGACTATCACGCGTTTGCGGCCGCACTCTACCAGCGGCTCGATCGTCACAGCGAGGCGATCGAGCAGTATCAGACGGCGTTGGGCCTGACGCCGTCGGCGGGCGTCTGGTGGCTGGGTCTGGGAATCTCGTTTCAGGCCGTCGAGCGGCGCAAAGACGCCCTGGAGGCCTTCACGCGCGCCAAATCGGCCGGGAACCTCGCTCCCGATCTTCTCGCTTTCGTCGAGCAACGGCTCAGGCAACTCCAGTAGTTGCGTCCGGAATGCAGGACCGCTATCGCGAGGTCTACGATAGTTTCAAATGGGAGGTGCCGGCTCGATTCAACATCGGCGCGGCCTGCTGCGGCCGGCACTCGGCTGACCGCACCCGCTTCGCCCTGTACTGGGAGGATGAGGCCGGGTCCAGCGAGGCGTACACCTTCTGGGATCTGCAGCAGCGGGCGAACCGCCTCTCGAATGCGCTCGCCGGCCTCGGCGTAGAGCGCGGCGACCGGGTCGGGATCATTCTGCCGCAGCGCCCGGAAACGGCGATCGCGCACATCGCCTGCTACCAGATGGGCGTCGTGGCGATGCCGCTCTCGGTGCTCTTCGGCCCGGACGCCCTCGAATACCGCCTGCAGAACGGCGCAGCCGTCGCCGCGCTCGTCGATCCCGCATCCTTGCCCAGCCTGGCCCGGATCCGCGACAAGCTACCGCTCCTCGAGCACGTGATCGGAGTCGCCGGGGCGCGGGAATCCTGGGCGCAGCCCTGGGAGAAGCTCCTAGACAAAGCTTCGCGGCATTTTGCTCCGGCCGATACGGCGGCGGGCGATCCGGCGCTGCTCGTCTACACCAGCGGCACGACCGGTCCGCCCAAGGGGGCGCTCATGCCGCAGCGGGTCCTCATCGGGAACCTCCCGGGCTTCGTGCATTCGCACGATGCGTTTCCGCAGGCGGGCGACCTGTTCTGGTCGCCGGCCGATTGGGCCTGGACGGGCGGCCTGATGGACGCGCTCCTGCCGTCGCTGTACCACGGCACGCCGCTGCTCGGCTACCGCGGTCGCTTCGATCCCGAAAAGTCGTTCTGGCTGATGCAAAAGTACGGCGTGCGCAACAGCTTCCTCTTTCCGACCGCGCTCAAGATGATGATGAAGACGGTGCCGCAGCCGAAGAAGCGTTACGAGCTTTCGTTGCGCTCCATCATGAGCGCCGGCGAATCGGTGGGCGAGACCGTATTCGAATGGAGCCGCGAAGCGCTCGGGGTCACCGTCAACGAGATGTTCGGCCAGACCGAAATCAACTACATCGTCGGCAATTCGCATACGCTGTGGCCCGCCAAGCCCGGGTCGATCGGTCGGCCCTATCCCGGACACCGCGTGACCTGCATCGACGAAACGGGCGACGAAGTTCCGGTCGGTCAGGTCGGGGAAGTGGCGGCCTGGGACGAGGACGATCCGGTGTTCTTTCTCGAATACTGGAAGAATCCCGAGGCGACCAAGGCGAAATACACCGGCAGATGGTGCCGCACCGGGGATCTCGCGAAGCGCGATGCGGACGGCGATTTCTGGTACCAGGGCCGCAGCGACGACATGTTCAAGAGCGCGGGCTACCGCATCGGTCCCTCTGAGATCGAGAACTGCCTGGTGAAGCATCCGGCGGTCGCGAACTGCGCCGTCGTGGGCAGCCCCGATCCCGAGCGCACCCATATCGTGAAGGCCTTCATCGTGCTCACGCCGGGCTACCGGGCTTCGCCTGCGCTTGAGGCGGAGCTGCAGCAGCACGTGCGCGGCAAGCTCGCGCCCTACGAATATCCCAAGGAAATCGAGTTCACGGACAGCCTGCCGATGACCACCACGGGAAAGGTGCAGCGGCGGGTGCTGCGGTTGCGCGAGGAAGAACGAAAAAAGGAGCAGCGTTGACCCTGCGGCACGTCCTCCCCTATGCTTGCCGGAGCTTGTCTCGCCAAGACTAGACTGCATGAAGCTCTACACGTTCTTCCGCTCCTCGGCCTCGTTCCGCGTGCGGATCGCGCTCAACCACAAGGGCCTGAAGTACGAGCACGCGGGCGTGAGCTTGCCCAAGGGGGAGCACCTGGAAGCGGGCTACAAATCGGTCAACGCTCAAGGACTGGTCCCCGCGCTCGAGGAAGGTGGTCACCTCCTCACCCAGTCGCTCGCGATCATCGAATACCTCGACGAGGTCCACCCGGGGCCGAAGCTACTGCCCGCCGATCCGCTCGAACGGGCGTACGTGCGCGCCTTCTCGCAGATCATCGCCTGCGAGATCCATCCGCTCAACAACCTGCGCACGCGGAAATACATCAGCAAGACCTACAAGCTCGACGAGGAGGGCGTGAACGCGTGGTACCGGCATTGGGTCGCCGAGGGTTTCCACATGATGGAAGCGTTTCTCGCGCAGGAGCGAAAGCACGGGAAATACTGCTTCCGCGACCAGGTCACCCTGGCCGATTGCTGCCTCGTCCCGCAGGTGTTCAACGCGATTGCCTACAAGTGCGATCTCAAGCCCTATCCAATGGTGACGCGGATCCACGAAGCGTGCATGAAGCTCGACGCTTTCGTCCTGGCTCAGCCCTCGAAGCAACCGGACGCAGCCTGACTGGTTGAGGGGACAAGTGGAGGAAAATAATATGCGTTCCTTCTGCTTCTCGGTGTTGCTGGCACTTTTATCCGGATACACGTTCGCGCAAGCTTATCCTTCCAGGCCAATTCACCTTGTGGTGCCCTTCCCGGCGAGCGGGCCGACCGATATCATCACTCGCGCCATCGGGCAGAAACTATCGGAAGCCGTCGGTCAGCCGGTGGTGATCGACAACAGACCGGGCGCCGGTGGCGCGATTGGCTCGGAGGCGGTCGCGAGGAGTGCCCCCGACGGCTACACCATTCTCATGGGGACAACCAGCACGCATTCGATCGGCCCGACGCTCAACCCGAAAACCCCCTATAACGTCGAGCGCGATTTTGCACCGGTGTCGCTGGTCGCCACTGCGCCCAACATCCTGGTGGTGAGCCCGCGGCTTCCGGTGAAGAACGTGCGCGAACTCATCGCACTTGCCAAGGCACAGCCCGGCAAACTCAACTACGCCTCGAGCGGCGTCGGCACCATCATCCATTTGTCGACCGAACTGTTCGGGAGCATGGCGGGCATCGAAATCGTGCACGTCCCCTACAAGGGGGTGGCCTTGGCGATACCCGACATCGTCAGCGGACAAGTCGCGTTGATGTTCGACAACATCGTCAGCGCGCTGCCCCAGGTGAAGGCGGGGCACGAAAGAGCGCTCGCGGTCACGAGCCTCAGGCGGTCGGGGCTCGCGCCCGACATCCCCACTGTTGCCGAGTCGGGCCTTCCGGGCTACGAATCCGAAACATACTTCGGGGTATTTGGTCCGGCGCGCACTCCGAAACCAGTCATCGCCGTGCTCAGCCGTAATCTCTCGCAGGTGGTGCAATTCCCGGATCTGAAGGAGCAACTGGCAAAGCAGGGTGCGGAGCCCGCAGGGAGCGATCCCGAGCAACTCGTCGCGATCGTTAGATTCCACACCGCCAAGTGGGAAAAAGTGATCAGGGAAGCAGGAGTGAAGATCGAATAACGCCGGTAGCCCTTCTTCGGCTGGCGCCCCGAACACGAATCGAACGTGCGACCTGCCCCTTAGGAGGGGGCTGCTCTATCCACTGAGCTACCGGGGCGTGATTCATACGGCTACTTCGCCGCTGCCGCCCTGTAGTGGTGGCAGCACCCGCCCCATTCTACCGGGGCACCAAAACGTGTGCTGCGTGCAACCTGCGATCGCCTGCGCCACCTAGCGCGTTGACCTGGCAGTAGGGCCCGCCGCCCGCGCTGTCTGATATCCAACCGCCGTGTGACCCCTTCCCAGTCCGGTTCCATTCCCGTCGCGCATCTTCATGTTTTGCATAAGGCCTTATCTAAAGTTGACAGCGGTGGGATAAGTCATATAGTCTTATCCGTGCAAAGGAGAAAAATGCGATGAGGACAGAAGCGGACTGGGAAGGGATCACACGGCGGCTGGACATCATGATCATGCTGGCATTGGAGAACGGGGCCGACGGCGCTACGTCGATGACCGGGAAGATCCAAAAGTTGCTGGGCTTTGGCCTGACTCCTTCGGAGGTCGCACGCATCGTTGGCAAACCGGCCAACTATGTAACCGCGGTGAAGGCGGGTAATGCGAGCAAGAAGCGGGCCGCCGCCGCAAAGGCTGGAGTCGAAAACGAGGGTAAGGGCGAATGAACGAACGTGAGATTGCCGACAAGCTGGACATCCTCATCCGCCTTACTGCGATCGGGCTATTCGAGGAAAAGACCCAGCGGGAAAAGATTTACTTGCTGAGCATGGCGGGGCTGCCGCCGAAGGATATTGCGGACATCCTAGACACGACCTCCAACACGGTCAGCGTCTCGCTATCCATCATGCGTAAAGAGCGAAAGAGCGGGGCAGGCGGCAAGAAGAGGAAAGAGGAGGTAAACGGCAATGAATAACAGCAATGACGTCGCAGCACTTTTGGGGCGCACCAATGAACTGCTGGCGATTCTGGTGAAAGCCCAGCTCGGCCCGGTGTTGGCACGCGAAATCGCGACGCCCGAATATCGCAAGCTGTACGACCTGACTGGGGGAGACCTCAGTATTGACAAGATCGCAACGCAGATCGGCATCTCAAAGAGCGCGATCTCGCGGATATGGATCCGTTGGGAGGAGTTGGGATTGATAGTCAAGGCGGGGCATCGGTATAGGAGGGTGTTCGAATGAGCAAAGCGAGTTCGGAAACGGAGCTGTTGGCCGAAATTTCGCGGAAGTTGGACTCCGTCCTTGCGTTCCTGTCGGCGAGTGCCGCCGCGAAGGACGAAGGCGAGGTCTTCAGACGCTTGTACGAGAACGGACATTCGGCAGAGGAGATTGGCCGAGTCATGGGCATTACGGAAAACGCTGCCGCTATTCGAATGACGCGCTTGCGCCAGAAGGCAGGAAAGTCACAACCGAAAGCTCGAAAAAATGATAAATCCGGAACTGAAGAAAGCCCTGCTGGCTAAGCTGGGAATCCAGCAACAGGGCCTTTCAAAGCGGGCGCAGGCTCGAAAGAAGCACATGCCCATGTCTACGGAGGAGGCGACGTATCTGATCGCGCACGACGAGGGCATTCGCCTTGACCAATACCTGACGCGCGAGGAAGTGGCGCACATTCGGGGTTTGCACACGGCCGGACGGGGAGCCGCACCAGCTGGCGCAACGCCGCAGTCCCGCAAGAAGTCTGCTCCCGCCGGGCCGCGCGAATTGCGGTTCTCAAGCGAGTTTCGAATTACAAATCCGTTGCTGAGTTCTACCAAGCTGGCGGAAGCGCAGGCGATGGCGCGGGTGTACCCATTGCTGTACGTGCTGGAGAATTCCATGCGCGCGGTCATTCAACGTGTCATGACGGCGAAGGTTGGTGCAGGCTGGTGGGACACGGAACTTACGAGTGGCAAGCTGAAAAGCGTGTATCAACATGCGCAGTCGCGGATGGCTTCGGAAAAGAAAAACACGTGGCACCAGAAGCGTGGCGCGCACCCCATCGACTACGTTGAGCTGGACGACTTGGAAATCATCATCAACGGGAAGCAACAGCATTTCGTGCCCGATATCATTCCCGATTTGCCGTGGTTCCAGAACTTCATGAAAGAGTTGGCACCTTCTCGGCATGTTGTATGCCACATGAACCCGCTGTCCGATGAGAATGTGCAGGACGTGAAGCTCAAGTTGCAGAAGTGGGAAAACATGCTCAAGAGCGCGGCAAGCGCAATTCCCGCGTAGCATGGTGCGGCGGGATGCTAGCTGGTGGCCCCTTAGGAGGGGGCTGCTCTATCCACTGAGCTACCGGGGCGCGGAAGCGATTGTACGCGAACGCTGCTGAACCACGCTCTTTCGCGCCTGCCGTGGGCTAAAATAGGCGGCGCACGCATAGGATCGCAATATGACTCCTTGGAAGAAACTCCTGTCGGCGTTCGGTCTGGGCGCATTCACCGCCATCGTGCTGCTCGCCTTGAGCGCCTATGTCAATCCGGCGATGCTGATCACCTTCGCCAATCTCCGGCTCTGCAACTGAATTCCCCGGGGCCTGATTTCGCCGAGGTGCTCGATTTCTGGTTCGGTGCCCCGGATTCGCGCGAGCGCGGCCGCCCGCGGAAGTTGTGATTCGAGAAGTCGGAACCGTTCGACGCGGAAATCCGCCGCCGTTTCCTCGCTACCTGGGAGCGGGCGGCGCGCGGCGAGCTGGGACGCTGGAAGGCGACCCCGCTTGCATCGCTCGCCCTCGTCGTGACGCTCGACCAGTTTCCGCGCAACATGTTCCGCGGCACGGCGCGGGCGTACGCGAGCGATTCTGCTGCGCTCGCCGCGGCGAGGGAAACGATCGCGCGGCGGTTTGACCGCCTGCTCTCGCCGGCCGAGCGCCCCTTTGTCTACCTGCCGTTCGTGCACGCGGAGGACCTCGCGGCGCAGCGCCGCTCTCTTGCCTTGTTTCACGCCTCCGACCGGGAGAACGTCGAAAGCGCGAGACGCCATTACGAGATCATCGCGCGCTTCGGCCGCTTTCCTCACCGCAACGTGATTCTCGGCCGCGAATCCACCGCCGAGGAGATCGAGTTCCTCAAGCAGCCGGGATCCTCGTTCTAATCGGCAAGGCGGGTCGGAATCACGACCTCCGAATGCAGGGTCCGGTGCACGGGGCATTTGTTGGCGATCTCCAGCAGCTTCTGCCGTTGCGCCGAATCGAGCGTGCCCTCGAGACCGATAAGTCGCTCGATGCGGTCGATCTTCCCTTCCTTGGTTTCGCAGTCGGCGCAATCGACCGCGTGGATCTTCTCGTGCCTCAGCTCGACGCTGACGCGCTCGAGCGGAATGCCCTTCAGGTCGGCGTAAAGCCGCAGGGTTATCGCGGTGCACGCGCCCAGCGCGGCGCACAGGAGGTCGTAGGGCGACAAGCCGGTGTCCAGGCCTCCCGCAGCAACCGGCTCGTCCGCGCGGATCACGTGCCGGCCGACGACGACCTGGTTGGTGAACTTGCCTTCGCGCGTCTCGCGCACCAAGACCTTCCCGGGCGGCGGCGCAGGAATCTCGCCGGGCTTCACGTCCAGGTAACGCTCGGCCCACGCAGCGAGCAATTGGCCGGCGTAGAGTGCATCTTCGCGGCGCGACAGGAGATGGTCCGCGGGGTCGAGCGAGACGAAACTCTTGGGGTGCTTCGCGGCCATGAATATTTTCGCGGCGTTGTCGATGTCGACGATGGTATCGCGCGGCGAGTGCATCACCATCAGCGCTCTTCCCAGCCGCGCTACGGTGTCGCCGAGCTTCCGTCCCTGGATGTCGTCCAGAAACTGCTTCTTGATGCGGAATTCGCGCCCGGCGATATCGACCAGGGCTTCGCCCTCGGCTTGGATCGCGCCGAGTGAATCCTTCAGCAGGCGCAGGACGTGATCCGGATCGTAGGGTGAGCCGATGGTTGCGACCGCAAGGGTTTCGGGAATCTTCTGCGCTGCGGCCAGCATCGCGGTCCCGCCCAGGCTGTGGCCGATCAGGACCGCAGGCGCACGATAGGTCTTGCGCAAAAAATTGGCCGCCGCGACGAGGTCACCGATGTTCGAAGAAAAATTGGTGTTGGCGAAGTCGCCTTCGCTCCCGCCCAGGCCGGTGAAGTCAAAGCGCAGCACGGCGATGCCGCGCTCGGCGAGCGCGGCGCTGATGTAAGTCGCCGCCTTGGTGTCCTTCGAGCAGGTAAAGCAGTGGGCGAACAAGGCGTAGGCGCGCGGGCGCTCCGCCGGAACCTCGAGCCGCGCGGCGAGCGTCGCGCCGGACGCGCCTGGAAAACCGACCGACTGGGTTTGTTGGACCATGACTTGCTCCTCGAGGGATGTCGCAGCAGTGTTTCATAACGGGCCACGGTCGCGCCAGTGCCGGTCGCGCGGGGGATAATGCCACCCCATGCCGCCCGCCCACGAAATCGACTCGCCCTCGCCCTGGGTGCGTCGCTGGGCCGCGTTGATCCGGCCCGGCGGGCGCGTTCTCGACGTCGCCTGCGGCCAAGGCCGGCACGCGCGCTATCTGAGCTCGCTGGGTTTTGCCGTCGTCGGCGTCGATCGCGACGAAGCGGCGCTCGTTGCCCTCAGAGGAGTCGGCGGGGTCGAGGTTCGCCTCGCGGACATCGAGGCGGGGCCCTGGCCCTTCGCGCCCGGAGGATTCGACGGCGTGGTCGTGACCAACTACCT
>WNGL01001577.1_pt1 | contig 34875 bp, 24 predicted proteins | sample 5400591 | NCBI WGS metagenome assembly WNGL01 (sample SAMN13153377, study PRJNA577476) | soil metagenome | isolation source: 80 cm soil or saprolite under Garry oak tree replicate 1 | place: USA:California | collected 2016-06-15
CCGGTCATCGTTCCCGCAAGCGAACGCATACCGAATAGGAGCGGGACCGGATCGAGGCTAATCGGTTCATCTCCTCCGGCTCCGGCGACAATAAGCTGGCCGCGAGGAGCAAGTCCTCCGAGCAGCGGAGACATGGATTTGCTATTTGCCGCTGTGGCGAGGATCAGTCGGGCACCGCCCAGGGCTTGAAGCGCGGCAACCGGCTCTTGAACCTTGGCGTCAATGTAATGATGCGCCCCGAGTTTCTTCGCGAGACTTTCCTTTTCCGCTCCGCGAGCAATGGCCGCGACTCGAAAACCCATGCGTCGCGCAAACTGAATTCCGAGGTGGCCAAGCCCGCCAACTCCTTGAATAGCGACGAGTTCGCCGGGTCGCGCCTTTGAATTTCTCAACGCATTGAACGTCGTCAATCCGGCGCAGAGGAGTGGCGCTGCTTCCGTTGGCAGAAGATCATCAGGAATAGCCGCGAGTCCGCTCGCCTGGGCGATCATCATTTCGGCATAACCGCCATCACTGTGAACACCCGAAATGGGTTGATTCTGGCAATTGACGAAGTCGCCACGGCGACAGTTTTCGCAATGTCCGCAATGGCCGCCCATAAAACCCACGCCCACCCGCTGGCCTTCTTTCCAATCCTGCACACCGGGTCCTATGGTTTCGATCTTTCCGATCACTTCATGGCCGGGCACGCGCGGGTAAGCGAGTCCAGGAAAGCCGCCTTCCACCGTAAGAGCATCAGAGTGGCAGACGCCACAGGCCTCGACACGGATTCTGACTTGCCCAAAGGCGGGCTCGATGATTGCTCTCTCAACGACTTCCAACTTGCCAGGTTGGATTGCCTGCACTGCTTTATAGGTCCGACTCATATGTTTTACTTTTGGTTTTGTTTCCGCTGTAACATGACCTGTGTAATCATTTACTGCCAGGGCCGTGGGATGGACGACAGCGGAGTGCGCCCGTCCTCGGGCGCAGCAACGCACGATTGTCCCTGCGCAGCTGCATTTTCAAAGGCTCTCTACAGCCCCACGTTGCTGCGCCCGAGGACGGGCGCACTCCGGCTCTGCAGCCTTTCCCACGGTCTCCTCAGTACCTCCTCATTTGAAATCCGTCCAATACCGTGTTGGTTGCGCTGTCATGCTTTTCCGGCATAATGAAACTCAACGATGGAACTCCGGCACCTGCGATATTTCCTGGCCGTAGGCGAAGCGTTGAACTTCACCAAGGCTGCTGCGCAGCTTCGGGTCGCGCAACCCGCGTTGAGCCGACAGGTGCAGGACCTGGAGGATGAGATCGGCGTGGATTTGCTGCGCCGCAGTCCGCGCGGTGTAACGCTGACGGCGGAGGGAAAACTTTTTCTCGAAGAAGTGCGCGAGTTGCTGAAGCGCGCTGATGAATCTGTGGAAAAAGTCCGCGCGCTGGCTCGCGGCGAATATGGCGAGTTGCACGTCGGTTACGCGCCGTCTCCCACAGTGGAGATACTACCGCCGGCGCTTGCGGCGTTTCAAAAAGCCGTGCCCCGCGTGAAAGTGTTGCTGCATGACCTCTCAAGCGATGAACTCATCACCGGCCTGCGAAACGCCACGCTCGAACTTGCGATCATGGTCGAGCCTTTCGCCGAGCAGACCGCAGGCATCGAGTTTGAATTGCTGCGCACCTACCCGTTGTGCGTGGCGCTGACCGCCGCGCATCCCTTCGCCCGGCTGAAATCCATCACGTTGGAAAAGCTGGCTGCCGAACCGCTCGTCGGTCTCCGACGCAAAGATTACTCCGAGTATTACCACGTCCTCGACCGCATCTTCGCCCCCATCCGCGCCAAACCGCGCATCGCGGTGGAATGCGACAGCGCCAGCTCGCTGATCACGGAAGTGGAAGCTGGACGCGGCATCGCTCTGGCGTCCCCGATGTTCAAAATCGTCGCAGGCAAACGCCTGCTCTACCGCCCACTCACGGGCACGACGGAAGTGGGGTCCGTGGGCATCGCCCGCGCCACCAAGGGTGACGTGACACCCGCCGCAGAAAAATTCTGCGAGATCTTGCGAAAGATTTCAGATGACGTGCCTAGGAGAAATCAAGAGCAGACAAAATTTTTCTGAATGAATCGCGGGGCGCTTCCCTGATAGGTTCCAGCCAGAACTGCATGTAAACAATCGAATGTTCCAGGAATCACCGTGAATCTGGTCTGCTTGAAGCCTCATGGTCTCCCGGGTTGCAAATCCTGCTGCCGGTCTTGGCCGGTCGGTCGAGTAGATGAGAAGATACGTAATCGGGCGGCAAGCTCATTCTCCTTGGGGTCCTTTGCGCCCTTTGCGTGAGACGCTACGATGTTGAGCTGAATATACACGGCTATGCAGAACTTGGTCGCCGCTGAACGCCGAGCTTCTATTCCTGTTGTCTCGCGCTGCCAGTTCGCAACACAGTGGCCACATGCTGGTCCCTGTCTCGTATACGATCGGATAACAATGACGCGATGTTTCGATAAAGTTTCATGCAGAGGACAGGGTCGGCCAAGCGCAAAACCGCCCCCGAAATGGCGATGACCTCCGTTGGCTGCAAAGCCACCACCGTCGCCGAGCGAGGCATCTGGCTGATAACCGCCATTTCGCCGAAGCCGTCGCCACTGGAGATTTGCTCGAACTCCACTTCTTGGTCCCCCGACCTTTTGCGAACCGACACCAGGCCTTGAACGACCAAATACATGGTTGAACCACCCGTGCCTTCTTGAACAATGACCTCGCCGGGCTGAAAGTTCACTTGGCGCGACAGTTCCAGCACACACGAAAGTTCTTCGTCGCTGAAGTCAGCGAAATACAGGCTGTGTCGCGCGAGCTGTGAAAACATTTTGAGTTGTTCGCCGCCGATCGAGTTGGCCCGCTGAATTGCTGGATCAATTTGTGACCGCCGCTCCTGGTACACGTCCAAAGCATCAGCCAGCGCGTCCGCCGAGTTGAACCGTTGAGCGGGATCGCGCGCCATCGCTCGTTGGACAATTTGCGAAAGCTCCGGATCAAAGTCACCCAATTCGGACAGTGGCGTTCGTCTGCCCGCCAGCACGGCTTTTAGTGTTTCTTCTACATCTTTGCCCCGAAAAGGGTTGCGTCCCGCCAAACATTCGTACGCGATCACACCCAGCGAGAAAACATCGGCCCGCGCGTCGATTTCATTCGCGGTCAACTGTTCTGGTGCCAAGTATCCGGGCGTACCCCAGACCCGCCTTTCGCCAGCCAGAGACCAAGTGGCCGGTTTGCCAGGCTGGGTGCGGCGCGCCACGCCAAAATCCGTGATCTTGGGTGTCGCCCTGGGCGTGATCAGAATATTCGCCGGTTTAACATCGCCGTGCAGGATGCCGTGCTGATGAACATAGTGCAGCGCTCGAGCCAGCATTGCCATGAATCTCAGCGTCTGCTGCCGGGAGAATCGGTCCTGGCCTGTCAGCCTGGCTTGCAGCGTCGCACCTTCGACATACTCCATCACGATAAAAGGCACGCCGTAGAAAGAGCCCATATCGTAAATGGCCGTAACGTGTGGGTGGTTCAGCTTCCCAATCACCTTCGCTTCCTTAAAGAGGACGCTCATCTGGCTCGTCTCCTCTTGAGGGCTGGCCATTGAAGTCCCTGGCAGAAGACACTTGATGGCAACCGTTCGTTCGATCGTCGTATCGTAGCCGCAATAAACGATTCCCGTCTGGCCTCGACCGAGGATTCTTTCGACACGGTACCGGCCCAACATCGTGCCATTTGGAAAGGTCATAAACGAATCAACACCCGGCTGCTTCGATTTCGCGTTCCCATTCGATCGGCCCCGCGCCCCGGGTGGCGTCTGCTCGGCAATTCGCGTGCTGGCTACTCAGGGCATGTTTGGAAAACGCAAAGGAGCGCGGCTGTGTCGTCCCGACCAGCCGCAGCACTGCGGCTTTTCCAACCCGCTGCGGCTGGTCCAGAGGGCACAGCCGCGCTCCTCCACCGGGCACTTCAAAACACGTTCTCAAACCTGGGGGATACAACACAAAACATTCTTGTCACCAACTCACGAAAGCATAAAGTCACGGCCAATGATACTGACGTAAAGGCAATTCTCCCTGAACTACTCAGCGTCAAAAAGCAAATTCTTTCATTCCGGAAATCTTCCTTTCATGAATTCGCCCCGAGATTCTGTGGCCTCCCCAATCCACGACTATTTATCCGATCTGCGCCGTGAAGTCGCAAAGATTCGCGATGGATCGGTGGCAACCTACATACCGGAGCTAGCCCGCGCCGACCCGAATTGGTTCGGCATCTGCGTGGTAACGGCGACGGGCAACGTGTATGAAGCCGGCGATTCGCGACAGCCCTTCACGATTCAGTCCATTTCCAAACCGTTCGTTTACGGTATGGCACTCGAAGACCACACGCGCGCCGAAGTGCTCGCCAAAGTTGGCGTAGAACCGACTGGCGATGCCTTCAACGCGATCAGCCTGGAGCCTGGAACCGGTCGCCCCCGCAACCCGATGATCAATGCCGGCGCGATTGCGACGGCCGGGATGATCGCCGGAAAGAGCGCTGCGACTCGCCTTCAACGGATCCTCCAATCCTTCTCGCTCTACGCCGGGCAAGAATTGTCGCTGGATCAAGCTGTGTATCGCTCGGAGTCCGAGACCGGTCATCGCAATCGGGCCATCGGGCACATGCTTCGCAATTTCAACATCCTCACCGAGCCGCCCGAACCCGTGGTTGATCTCTATTTCAAACAGTGTTCCGTCTCGGTAACGTGCCGCGACCTCGGAGTCATGGCGGCGACGCTCGCCAACCAGGGAGTCAACCCGCTCACGCGGAAACAAGCCATTCGCGGCGAGTATGTCGAAAGCGTGCTCAGCGTCATGGCGTCCTGCGGCATGTATGATTACGCCGGCGAATGGCTCTACCGCATCGGCATGCCGGCAAAAAGCGGCGTGGCTGGTGGAGTGATCGCAGTGCTGCCGGGCCAGTTGGGCATCGGCGTCTTCTCGCCCCCGCTGGATGCTCGCGGGAACAGCGTTCGAGGAATCCAGGTGTGCGACTCGCTTTCACGCTCGCTCGACTTGCATTTATTTAACAGCCCTCATGCCAGCCAGTCCGTCATTCGCCTTCGCTTTAGCGGCTCCGAAGTCAATTCCAGCAAACTGCGCGCGGCTGAAGAGTCGCGCTTGCTCCGCGAATCCGGCCAGGCAATCCGGGTGTACCAACTCCAGGGAATTCTCGTTTTCTCCACATGTGAGGTCGTCGTGCGGGAGGTGTTGGATTCTTCCAGAGGACTGGAGTTTCTTGTCCTGGATCTGAAACACGTTTTGGACATCGACGAAAGCGCCTGCCGCCTGCTTTATCAACTCGGCACCAAGCTCGCCTTGCAGGGCAAAACGATGCTCTTTGCGCGGACTGCGCGGCTGACAAAGCTTCGACGCTACATGAAGGCAAAACATGGGGACCGATTCGTTTCCGACTACCGGGCATTCGACGACAGCGACGTCGCCCTTGAGTGGTGTGAAGACCAATGGTTGAGCGCGCGACAAGCCAAGCGCACGGACAGCGAAGCGGTGGCGATCGAGTCTTACGAACTGTTCCGGGGGCTCACTTCGGAGGAAATTCGCGTGATCGCTGGCATCGTGGAGCAAAGGTCCTATCGTCGGAACGAAGTCATCGTCGAAATTGGTGCGGAGGCCCGCGAAGTTTTTTTCCTCAACCGGGGTTCGGCCATAGTCACGCTCAAGCTCGCGAGCGGGGAGCAGAAGCGGCTCGGCGTGTTTTCTGCCGGGACGTCGTTCGGTGAACTGGGCATGCTCGACCAAGCGCCGCGCTCGGCGATGGTGATGGCAGCAACGGACGTCGAAGCCCACCTGCTCAATCGCGACGACTTCGACGCGCTGGGGAAAACTCACCCGCGGATCAAGATCACGCTCCTCACGAATATGGCTCTTGGCATCGCGCGCCTGCTGCGCAAAGCGACACGGGAGATCAGCGTTTTCGATTATTGAGACGGAAAATGAAATTCAGAAACCATTATGCCTCAGCGAGGAAAAGTCATTTCCAATCGCAGGGGAAACGAGTATGCTCAGTTCATGGAAATTGCCACGGAGCCTAATGGTCAAGACAGCCGCGTGAAAATCAAGGTGCAGTCCCGCGCCGCGGCAAAAAACGTATGCTCATGTTTGCTACCTTTGCTGGCCGTTCTCTGCGTGACCGACGAGGTAATCGCGGATTCGCGCTCCCTGGTCGATCAAGGACAGCGCGCTTTTGAAAATGGCGCTTTCAGCCAGGCCGCCGCAGACTGGCAAAAAGCCGTGGAATCTTTCCGCCACGAAGGGAACACTAGCTCCGAAATTTTCACCTCGGTTTCTCTCGCCAGCGCCTACCAATCCTTGGGCCAACAACGGCGCGCGGTGCAAATCCTGGAAGACGCGCTCGCACGCTCTGAAAAGTCCGGTGACCGTTCGCGCGTGACGTTGGTCAAAAGCAAACTGGGCGCCGCATTGGTCGTGACACTCGAAGCCGAACGAGCCGGCTCGCTGCTGCGTGAGTCTTTGGAGGCAGCGAAGGCTGACAAAGACACGAAGCTTGCGGCGGCCATTCTTACTGACCTGGGAAATTTATTAACTACTCAGCAAAAATATGCAGAAGCATTGACCGCCCACGAAGAAAGCATCGCTTTGGCCCGTCAGGCCGGCAACTCGTGGCTGACGGCCCAGGCGCTCGGCAATGCCGCCGCGACGGCCGCGCGTGCCGTTGAATACCAGAAAGCTGAAGACTTCAACACTCAAGCAATCCAGGAAATCAATCGCCTTGATTCTTCCCACGCCAAAGCGTTCCTGCTTCTCACCGCCGGGCAGACAGACAGACAGATCAAGCTCACCGACGTCCAGGCTGCGCAGCGCCTGATGCTACGCGCCCATCAATTGTTCCAGCAGGCCCTGGAATCGGCTGAAAAGATTGGCGATCACGCGATCGAAACCTATGCCCTGGGATACCTGGCACAACTTTACGAGCAGGATCTACAACTCGACGCCGCTTTGGCGCTCGCTCACCGCGCCGTGTTTGCCGCGCAGCAGTCGCAAATGCCGGAGGCCTTGTATCGCTGGGAATGGCAAATCGGCCGGTTGCTGAAAACGCAGGGAGCGACTGAACCGGCGATTGCAGCTTATCGGCGCGCCATTCAAACGCTGCAACCGATCCGCAACGATGTTTCCCTCGGCTACGGCAACGCGCCTACTCGCCAGTCCTTCCGCGAAGTTGAGGGGCCGCTGTTCTTTGAACTGGCGGATTTGTTGTTGCAGCAATCCAAGTCCGCCGCCGATCCGCCCAAAGAACAGGCCCTACTTTTGGAGGCGCGCGATACAGTGGAGCAACTCAAAGCGGTCGAGCTAGAGGCGTATTTCTGCGACGACTGCGTCGATGTCCAGCGATCCAAGGCGCGTGGCGTCGAAGCCGTGGACCAACAGACCGCGGTGATTTATTTGATTCCACTCCCGACGCGTACCGAGGTGTTGGTTGGCCTGACTTCGGGTCTCAAACGGTTCACCGTGGATGTTAGCGCCGACGCGCTCACAGCCGAGGTCAGACAATTCCGCCGCAACCTTGAAACGCGCACCACCTTCGGCTACCTCGCGCAGGCGCAACAACTCTACGACTGGCTCATCCGGCCAATCCGGGAATTGCTGAAAGAAAACCGCATCAACACGCTGGTGTTCATTCCCGACGGCGCGATCAGGACGATTCCCTTCGCCAGCCTTCACGATGGCCAACGGTTTCTCATTCAGGATTTGGCGGTGGCCGTCGCGCCTGGGCTTTCGCTGGTCGAACCGAAACCCATCGAGCGCGGAAAATCGCGCTTGCTATTGAGCGGACTTTCAAAGCCGGTGCAGGGATTCGCTCCCCTAAACTTCGTCACGGGCGAGTTGCACAACATCGACCCGTCGAATCGCAGTGATACTTTGCTGGATGAGGGCTTCACGCTGGCGAAGCTCAATAGCAAACTGACTGACGAACAATATTCGATCGTTCACATTGCCTCGCACGGCCAGTTTGATCGCGACGTGCGCAAAACTTTCGTTCTCACTTACGACAGCAAATTGACCTTAAATGATCTCGAGGCGCTCATCCGTCCGAGCCAGTATCGCGGCCGGCCTGTGGAATTGCTGGTGTTGAGCGCCTGCCAGACTGCCGCCGGCGATGACCGGGCCGCGCTGGGGCTGGCGGGAGTCGCTGTGAAGGCCGGCGCACGCAGCGCTTTGGCCACACTGTGGTTTGTGAACGACCAATCCACCTCCGCGCTGATTACCGAGGTCTATAATCAATTGCGGCAGACACCGCCGGTTTCCAAAGCCAAAGCTCTGCAAGCCGCGCAGATCAAACTCCTGAGCGACCGACGTTATCGGCATCCGTGCTACTGGTCGCCTTACCTGATCATCGGAAATTGGCTTTGAGCGCATGAGTGCCGGCACACCCGCCGCGAAGTGGTTTCCCAAGTGGGGATCCTCACCTCGCGTCGCGAGTTTGCTGATCGTGCTTTTCGTTTTCTGCTGCGCTCTCGTCGTGCGCCACCTGGGATGGCTTCAGTTTTTGGAATTTCAGGCTTACGATTTTTTCATTCGTCACCAGGCAAAGGCCGCGACCAGCGATCCGATTGTTCTGGTGGAAATGACCGAGGCGGATATCCACAGCCCGTCGCTGGATTGGCCGATTTATGACGACAAGATGGCAGCGCTGCTGCGCAATCTTGAAGCCGATCATCCGGCGGTTATCGGGCTGGACATCTGGCGGGACATCCCGGTCCCCAAAAGTGGCGTGGGTATCGGCGAGTTTAACCAGGTGTTGCAGGCGCATTCGAACATCATCGCGATCTTCACACGCGGAGACAGCGAGCATACACCCATCGCGCCGCCGGAGGTATTGAAATCAAACTCCGATCGCATCGCATTTAACGACAACCTCCTCGTGGACGTGGAAGTGGATCGCACGATTCCGAAGGTGCGTCGCAGTGCGCTGTTTGTTAATTCGCCTTCGGGAGAGAACTTCGATTCGCTGCCCTTCCGCCTGGCCGTGCTCTATCTGGAGCGGATAGGAATTAGACCGGAGCCTGACCCCGCAGATGCAAAGGCGTTTCGCCTGGGCAAGGCGCGGCTTCGGCCGCTCCAGTCCAATGATGGCGCGTATGTCGGAGCCGCCACAGGCGAATTCCAAATGCTGCTCGACTTCAAGTGTCCGGATCATTTCGCCCGGTTTTCGGTGAGCGAAGCTCTTTCCGGAAAGATCCCGCAGGGAACTCTCCGGGACAAGATCGTCCTGGTGGGCATCAACACGCAAAGCGTCTTCGACGAGCGAGTCACACCGACTCGTCGCGATCATCGCGGAATCGAGGTGCAGGCGCTGACAGTCAACCAACTGCTGCGGCAGGCGCTTGACGGTGAAAAGCCCCTGCAATTCTTGAATGATTGGCAAGAGGACGTTTGGGTGCTTCTTTGGTGTTTGGTGGGTGGAGCAATCGGTAATTGGGTCCGGTCGCCATGGCGGTTTGGTCCCGAGAGCGTAGCCTGTTTGCTTGCCATAGGTGGAATCGCATGGCTTGCTTTCTCGCATGGTTGGTGGATTCCGCTGGCAGCCCCGGCGGTGGCATATGCGCCGGCGGTTGTGTTCGTCACCTCTTATGTCTCGTTCCAACAGAAATCGATGCGGGCCGTCCTGATGAAACTTTATTCGCGTCACGTTTCCAAAGAGATTGCTGAATCGATCTGGGCGAATCGGGAATCCTTTCTGGATGGCCAACGGCCGCTGGCGCAGAAGCTCGTCGTCACGGTCCTCTTTACTGACTTGAAGGGTTTCAGCACCATTTCAGAAACGATGCAACCGGCCCAACTCTACATCTGGCTGAATGGGTATCTCGGTGCGATGGCGCAGGTGATACAAATTCACGGAGGCGTGTTAAAGCAATTTACCGGCGACGGAATCCTGGCGCTCTTCGGCGTGCCGGTCCCGCATACAACTCCCGACGAGCAGTCGAGCGATGCGACCGCCGCCGTCAAATGCGCTCTTGGGATGGGTCGGCGGTTGGTCGAGCTAAGGCGCGATTGGCAGGAGGCTGGGCTGCCACCGGTGAGCATGCGCGCGGGAATCTACACAGGCGAAGTGGCTGCTGGAAGCGTCGGCAGTGATGATCGGTTTGAGTACGCCGTCATTGGCGACGTGGTAAACACCGCTTCGCGCCTCGAAAGCTATGACAAAACACTTGCGGATCCCGACTTGCTACCCAACCGATGTCGTATCCTGATCGGCGCGCCGACCCATGACCTCCTGGACGGCAAATTCGAATCAAAAGAAATTGGGCTGCTTGAAGTGAAGGGCAAGGCAAACAAAGTTCCTGTTTTTTGGATACTGGATGAAAAAGAAAACGCTGCCAGCCAGAGCGCGACGGTCACATCTTGATAGGAGAATTTGTAGCCGCCAACGTGAGAAGGCGGAATCTGTTTGATTTGCTGGCCTAAAACTCCGCGTCCTTACGTCGGCAGCTACGCAGGCCAGACATTTTCGCATACGCTCTTACGGGTTGTTTGACACCGGAAATCATCTTGACAACAAGGAGCGACCCAGCCACGATTAGTGTCGTTAAGGCGCCAACCTAATGTGCATGTGACTCGGGAAACCAAATATGAAAACAAACTTCGACCTTTGCCGTAAATTGCTTTGGCTCGTGCTCCTGTCGTGCAACCCAGGAGGGGAAGCCTCCTTCGCCGCGGATGCCGGACAGACCGGCGCCGCCGGCACTGCTTCCCCAGTGAAGTTTCGCCCGATGACCACAGGCGCTCCGACGGTTCGCGTCACGGGAGGCTCGCGCGGAACCGGCGCTGCCACGATCACTCTGGATGTGCTTGCCCCGGACGAAATCGGCGTGACGACTCAAGAACAACCGTCGCTCTTCTGGTTCCAGTCTAAGCCGGCCGATGCAAAGTTCGAGTTGACTTTGCTCGAGGACAACAAAGTCAAACCGATTGTCCAGGTCATGATCGAACGTTCGACGAAAGCCGGGATTCAGCGTCTGAAATTGTCGGAACACGGCGCGAAACTTACCCCGGGCGTGGAGTATCAGTGGGTCGTGGCTTTGGTGACCGATCCTAACAACCGATCCAGCGATCTGGTGGCCAGCGGCGTAATCAAACGCGTCGAACCCACCGCTGATTTGAAGGAAAAAATCACGAAAGCATCTGCGGCGTCGCTCGCCGGCGTCTATGCTCAAGCGGGCATTTGGTATGATGCGCTGTCCGTGCTCTCCGACCAGATCGAGGCCCGGCCCCAGGACAAGACCTTGCGCCAGACGCGAGCTGATTTGCTACGCCAGGTGGGATTGAAAGCGGCGGCACAAGCCGACGGCGCCGATTGATGCCTTCCCGAGCAGGTCGGTGAGGATTCCCGACCTACTTATGCCAAACATCGAACTTGTTGCATTCGGCGCGGGAAACCGGGGCCAGAGGTGATAAGGACGCGGCTAAAACGCCAGAATGTTGATTTTGAAGTGCAGACCGAGGTCTTGCACGTCCCGGTCGTCAGGTACGTGCACGTGGCGCAGCCGGTAGCCCCAGTATAGCGAGGCGGAGAAGTGCTTGTCAGGCGCGAGCAACAAGCCTACACCCATGCTGTAGATTGTGGTCAGGTCGGGTGAATTATGGACGTCCCATCCGCCGCCAAAATCGAAAAACGGCGCGAGATGCACAATGCCCGCTCCGGTCTTGTCGAACACCAGCGGCAGGCGAAACTCCACAGACGAGACGATGCCTCGGTCGCGCACGAGTTGGTTTTCGCGATAGCCGCGAACGCTCTCGGCGCCGCCCACGCTGATTTGCTCCAGCGCCAACAATCGGTCCGCCGTCCATTGGCCGGTGACTCGCAGGATCAACTGGTTTTGGGTTTTGAACAGGCGCTGGACGTATTGGGCCTGGCCTAACCAGGAGAAGAATTTTGCATTTGGATTCTCTGCAATCCGGTCGTCGGTGGCGTCGAACACGTCGAGGCCCACATTGAAAGTCGAGCGCAGCGCCAACACGTGATTCTGTCCGCGCTGGAGCCATTCCTGCGACAGTCGCAACACGGAAACGACCATTTCTCCCTGAACCGCACCCGGGGAAATATTGAACGGCTCGCCCAACAACCAGGTTTTATTTTCGCGGCGATCAAAACCAATGGACAGCGCCGCTTCCTGGTTCGCGGTTTGATAGACGGGCTGGCGCAAAACGATGCCGTAGCTGGTCGTCAGGCTCGTAATGTCGAGCGGCGTGAACGTTTCCTCTACAATAGCCGTGTTAAGCCGGCTGGCGTGTAAGCCGAGAGTGGTGTCAAAGCGAGTCAAGGGCAGCACGTAGCTGCCTTCCATATTGTCCGCTCCCGAAAATTCGAGGCTGTTCCGGCCACTATTCGCGATGCCGTATCTCAAGTTGAGCGCGTCGCTGTGGCCGGTCAGGTTTAGGTCGGACGCCAGGAGCGAAAACTCTTCCGCGCCGACGCTGGGCGGCCGTTGATTGTCGATTTGCAATCCGAGGCGAAACGGCTGTTGATCCACGACTCGAGCATCCAGCACACCCTCGCCGGGAGCATTGCCCGGTTTCAACTCCGCGTTAATTTGCCGCACGTTTGGATTTTGCCGGAGCAGTTGCAAGCCTTCCTGCATTTTGTTGAGGTTCAGCGGACGCGTGGACCAGCGTTGCAAGCGGCCTTTGATGTAGTTATCGCGGAGCCATTGATTGCCGCGCAACTCGATTCCGGACAATACGCCCTCGACGATGCGGATGGTGATGATTCCGTTCGCCGGGTCCTGGTCCGGAATCACCGCGCCAGAATTGACGTAACCGTGACTGACATAATGCAGGGTGATCGCGCGTCTAGCTCCTTCAATGTCCTCGCTGCTGAGTTCGCGATTGGTAAACGGTTCGGTCACCTTGGCCAGTTCGGCTTCGGAGAAGGCGGTGTTGCCTTCGAAGTGGAATCCGCGCACGTGTATGCGGGTTTCGCTCGGCAGCTTTTGCGTTTGACCAGGGCGAGCCGGAGGCGGCGGAAGAACTTGGGCGTCGGCTGCGGCTGAGCAAAAGCCAAGAGCCAGCAGCAAGCACGTGCGCTGTGGAAGCCATCCGCAAGCGCGAGGCGTTCTATTTCTTTTCATCAAGAGGTGCAATCGCCCCGCTCGGGACGAAACCCCCCGGTTCAATGGGCAGGCCACCCCGGCCAAGCACGATGAAACTGCTAACGTTCCCTGCCAAGCGCACCCCGCAATCGGGACGCAACTGGGTTTCGGCGTCCAGCAAGTTGCTTGGCAATCCGACAAGAACGCCGCTCAAGTCCACTTCAGGGGCGGAGACACTGACGGTCCCGGGCAGACCGAATGGCGCCGAGGGATCAATGTGCTTTAAAGAGTCATCGACGGACTGAAAGAAAAAGTCCGACAAGATAGTAATGTTTCCGCCGTTGCCGAAACTGGATTTGGAAATCAAGAAACTGTTGTTCATGATAAAGAATTCAGGAGCAATCGTTCGATCACCGATCGTCAGATTACCGCCGTCACCAACCGCCTGGGCGGTGAAAGTGCTATCCAGAAGATAAACCAAATCGGGAGCCGTCACCGAAATGTTGCCACCGTCCAGTCCAGCCTGCGCAGTGATCTGACTATCCGCCAACTGAATTTCGGCGCCGGCGCGGACGCTGATGTCGCCACCGCTGCTGCCTGGCGCAGAAGTGCTGATCGCGCTGTTGCCCGTGAGAAAGATGTTCTTGTCGGAGTGAACGGAGATCTTGCCTGCCGCGCCTGCAGCCAGGCCGGCAGCCAGGATCGTCGAACCGTTGGCCAAAGTCAAATTCCCCGCGGCGACGTCGATGTTACCGCCCTGGCCGGAGCCATAGCTGGTCGTAAAAACTGAACCCATGTGGTCCAAATCGAATGCACGGGCATTGATCTGAATGTTGCCGCCGGGCGCGGGTGAATCCGTGCTCGTCGTAACAGCTTGGATGCCGGTCAGGAAATCCGGGCCGCCGGTCAAAGTGTCCTTTCCGTCGATGCGCATCGACTCGGCTGTGACTTGAACGTTGCCTCCGTTCCCCGCGCCGAAAGTGCCCGCGGTGATGATGGCGCCGCTGAGGAGATTGACCGACTGAGCGTTGATGTCGATGAGGCCCGCTTTGCCCGAGCCAAAAGTGGTCGCCACAATCGTGGCGCCGTTGAGCATGTCGAGAGTGCCGGTGTGAATGACGATGTCGCCCGCATTTCCGCCGCCCTCGATTTGCTGGGTATTGGCGGCGATCTGCGTGAACGTGACGAGCAGGGCGTCGAGCTTCACGGATGAGGCCGTGATGTCGATGCGACCGGCGTTTCCCGCGCCGAAACTGGCCGAGGAAATCTGCGCGCTGTTGACGAGTTCCAGGCTTCCAGTTTGAATCTTGATGTCGCCGCCTCTGGCCGGTCCACCTCCCAGGAACAAATCGCCGGTTGCCGTCGAAATCTGTGTCGACGGAACGAAATTCTCGTCCACCAACCCTCCGCCATCCAGTCGAATGGACTGAGCGTTCACGTTGATGTTTCCGCCTGCCCCAAGGCCCGTGGTCGAGAGGCTTTTGATCTGGCCGCCATTGATGAGTTCTAAGTCGTTGACCACGGCGACATCGATTCCCTGGCCATCGGTCGCGCCGGTAGTGTTGGCTTGGATCGTGGAGTTATCCACCATGAGTCGGCCGCTGCGGATCACAATGCGGCCGCCGCCTTCGCCGCTGGCATCCAGTTGCGCGCTGTTCTGCAAATTGATCTGGCCTTGCTGCGGAAACGCGGCGTTGAACTCAGCGAGGCTTGGCCCGGCCGGATTCACGGGCACTTCTCCGGCAGACTGGACGCTCACGACGTTAATCTGCCCCTGCGGCGATTGCACTGAGCCGCCATCGATGGCGATGTCGCCGCCGACGAGTGAGATCGTTTTGCCGTCGGGGACTTTGAGCGTGCTTTGCTGCACCGAGATGCTGCCGGGATTGTTACCCAGAAACCCGAAGGCACTGACCGGGGCAGAACTCAATCCAGAATCATCGGCGTCCAGCGACGCCACGAACCGCGCGCCATCGGCGAGTTTAAGATAATTCGCTGTGCTCGCGGCAAATGAACCGCTTACATCCACGGCCGCGTTGGGTCCGAAGAAGACGCCGCTGGGGTTGATGAAAAAAAAGTTCGCGCCTGAGATGTCGGAGCGAATCGTTCCATCGATTGAGGAGGGACTGCCGCCGGTCACGCGACTCAAGATGTTCCGGATATTGGCCGGGCCGGTGAAGGTGGCGACATCGCCAGCCTTCAGATCGAACTGCGTGAAGCTATGGAACAGGTTATCACCCCGTGTGGCGCCCATTCCGGCCGTGATATTAAAGTTCGGCCCAGCCAACGCTCCGCTGGTGCCGAATTTGCCGTCCAGCACCACTTGGGCTGGGCTGGTTCCCCTGCCTGCTACCAGCAGGAGAGCGGTGAGTCCGAGGATGACCAAATAGCTTCCCTGAATCAACCGCGAGATTATTCCAAGAATCATTCGGCTAATGGCCAAGTGGTTCGTAGTCGCCTGTGTGTGTGAAGATGTCCGTGATTACTTGACTTTTACGAATACGTACTGAACGGACGTGTCCGGCAGGGTAACGATGACCTTGTATATGCCTTTCGGATAAGGTGTCGTATCCCAGTTGTAATGCCAGACATTTTGATAGTCTGCGTTCGCATTTACAATATCGGTGCCGGCTACACAAGCATTATACGGTTGGATCTCCACTTTGGGTGGAGTTCCGGTGGTCACGAGTGTAGTCCCGCAGTGAATGTCAAACTTAATGGGCAATATGCTGCCAAAAGTGACGGTCCTCAGAGGTTGTCCCTGTGTGCCTCCACATCCGCCACCAGTGCCACTAATCGGCGCATAAAACCCGGTAAACGTGAGGCCAGTAACGGTCACTGTGAAGCTGCAAGCTGCACTGTTGGTATGGCCATCGGTTGCTGTGCAGTTCACTGTCGTCGTGCCGAATGGGAAAAGGCTGCCTGATGGTGGAGTGCATATTGGAGTCAACGAACCGTCACATAGATCGGTGGCGGTCACCGTGAAGCTCACCTGCGCTGAGCCGCCGCATGTCGAGGCTGTGATTGGCGCCGGGCATGTGATTGTCGGAGGCGTTGTGTCCACCACGTGGACTATCCGGGTCGCCGTTCCGGTGTTGCCGGTCGGACCGGTCGCGGTGTAGGTCAGGGTGTAGTCGCCCGCTTGATTGGCGTTGACACTGCCGCTGGCAGTGACTGACAAAGAAGTGCCGGCGCACGCGTCGCTAGCGGTAGCACCGGGATCGGTGAAGGTTCCGTGGCATTCCACGGTCATTTGCCCACTGCCATTGAGCGTCACCACCGGCGTGTTCGTGTCCACTCTTGTAACAGTGAAGTTGCAAGTGGCCGTGTCACCAATTCCATCGGTGCCCGTGGCCGTTACAACGGTAGAACCAAGTGGCAGCGAGCCGGGGGGCGGGCTATAGGAGACTGCAAGCGTCCCGCAGCCGCCGCTGTGCTGCACGTCCGGGTAAACCACGGTGTCACTGCACTGAACTGTTATGTTACTCGGACAGGTGAAGATAAGTGGATTGCTTTTGGCCACACCGTCGGTCGCGAAGATGAGCTTGCTGAAGTCCCCGCTATCAAGTGTGAACGGGATGAGCAGCGGGCATCCGGTTGAAAAGTCAAAAGGGCCAAGCATCAACGTTTCAAACTTCCACACACCATACGTCTTCAAAAACTCAATAGACTCATTTACATCCGGTGTTGCGGGATCATCGTCCGGAATTGGACCGTGAGCACCGTCATATTCAAAGCCGCGCAACCACAGTGCCGTCCCGGCCGTACCTTTGGTGGTCACCGCGATCGTGCCTGAGTGTCCATCAAATGAATTTGTGCGCGAATCCATTGTCAAAGCCGCACAGTCTGCGGGAAGGACAGTGACCCGTTTCTCCAGTTCGGGGTTGTCAGTGCCGTCACCAACGACTGCAGCACAGGCGGTGTTCGTCCAGACGGCGCCGGCGAGCCCTCGAATGCGCGAATACGTGTTAGTGGAGGCGCCGCTGGGCGAATTGGTGAAATAAGTATAGCCGTTAGTCAAGGGAATGGTCGCGTTGGGACCAGTGAAGCTTGGAGTGGTCACCTTGTTTGTGTGAAACGTGGATGATCTCACATTGGCTGACGCCCATCCGAATCCAACGCCGTTTATGTAGCCTGTCCAGCCCGCCAGCGCAATCTGACAGTGGTTAATTACCATCCCAACGACGACTGCGCATCCAATCTTTGAGTACCTTCCGATTGTTTTTTGCATAAACTTTTTCCATTCCCATCTGGTTGCTTAAGGTTTTTCAAACGTTCTCCTCATTTATGAGCCGCCCGGCTACAACATTGATGCGCCAGGCAAATTGTCCACATCAGAGGCAACGTGTCCGGATTTAAGTCGAAATAACAAACTTAGTCAAGGGCAATAATCTTACACCTTTCTCAGGAACTTTTTGAGCGTTGTGCATTGGGCTTGTGCGCCGACACGAATCCACCTATAAACCTCGCCGTGAAAGCGCGTCCCGAACCTGTTGCTGATTGCGAATTGTTTCTTCGCGCATCTGACAAAGTCGCGGGAAAAACGGCTCAGCGCTCGCTGGTTTTCCTATCGGTTCTCCGTGAAACCGGCTGCGGATACGTCATGGTCATTATAAAGCTGCCATGACCCTGACCACCTTCGAAGCCGCACTCATGCTTCACCTGATTGGCGACTGGTTGCTCCAAAATGAATGGATGGCCGTCAACAAAGTTCGTCTATCGCATCCGGCAGCCTGGATACATGGGAGCATCCACGGCGTGCTGTTGGGCTTGATCTTCGGGTGGATCGGGGGCGTGACCTTGGCTGTCCTCCACATGTTGGTCGATACCCGTGTGCCCATTCGGTGGTGGATTAAGCACTTCAAGAAATGTGAGCTTTCGCCCGACCTTCCAATTATCCTGATTGGATGTGATCAGGTGCTCCACATCGGCTGCATCGCTGGGTGGATGGTCATCGCCGGCCGCTGCCAGTAAGTCTCAAAGAGTCCAAGGTTCAGACTTTCGCGCTTCGACTTTCGGGCTTCGGGTTTGGGCTGATAACTTTTCCCAAGCGAGGCGCAATCCAGCTTGATCGTGATCGCGAGTGCACAAACAATTTGATTGAACCCGGCTCCAAGTCCTGTTAGCTATGCCCTGATGCAAATGGACTCCACAGACCCAGTTTTCAAGGTTCTATCTACTGACAACCTCATCTACGGGCCAATCGATCTTGTGACGCTCGTTCAGTGGGTACGGGAAAGGCGGGTGCAGTGCGAAACCTGGATTCACTCGGCAACAGCGAACGATTGGTTCGCCGCTGGGTCAATGGAGGCCCTGCAACCCGAGTTCGCCGCCTTGAACGACGCCGCGGACACAACGCAAGCCGCGGTTGCGCCTTTGTATGTCGTCACGGTCGATGAATTGCGCAGGTTCGAGCGATTCAATCCTTACTCCAACGAGGAGCTCGCCTTGCTCATCCGCTTTTGCGATGTCGTGGCGGCGGCGCAAGGTGAGTTGATCATCAAGAAGGGCGACCTGAGTGATTCACTGTTCCTCATCCTCACCGGCCAGGTCCGGGCGCGGATGAGGGTTGGCGGCACTGACACCTTGCTGGGCATAATGGAGCCGGGTGAAATCTTCGGCGAGGTCGCGATGCTCAGCCAAACAGCCCGCTCCGCTGATGTGGTGGCTGAGATGCCAACCCGACTACTGCGGCTGACCTCGGATCGTTTTCAGGAATTGATGTCCGACCATTCCCCGCTAGCTGCCAAGGTGCTTTTCAATATGTCACGGCTCCTGGCCGCTCGTCTTTCGCAGCGCAACACCCAACTCCAAAAAGACCTCGCTACTTCCTTCGCCTGGCGTTGATGGACGTTGCGAACGCCTCCCTCCTCGGGCGGCTCACGTGCGGTCAAACAATTCTTCCATCGCATCTTGCCGCTGCCATGCTGCCTTTGTTTTAGGCCGTTTGTGGTGGCGGGGCAGAAGAATTTTGCGGGAGCACTCTTAACTTTTCTGCGGCTAACGGTAATTACCTCTTGAGCCTTCTCATGGCCGGCGAAATTAGTACTGACGCGGGCCACGGGATTGCGGACAATCAAATCAACGTGCGCGGTTTGCACCGGCGGTGCCAAATATGCTCCGAGAATTGCAACCAGTGTCGAACTCGCATCAAGAGACGATGAACATGAGCTCGAGGCGCAAGCAGAGCACCGGCTTTTGACGCGATGGATTGCGGGCTGATGCGGGGATTGCTGTGACGATACTGAATTCAAACGAGTTGCACGGGGGTGAGCACAATCGTCGAACAGCGCGGAACGAGTTCTCAAAGAATTGCAGGAGGATGAACATCCAGGCGATGAAATGACCTTCATGCAAGAAATCGCGAACCGCCAAGAAGCTCCAACGGGCGGGGAGCCAATACCGGTTCGCGTTGAAGCAGAAAAAGCTCTCTAGCTCGGAAGCGTATGCCTGGCGGAGCCGCCTACATTCAGTGGGACAGCTACAAAACCGGGCCTGGTGGCCGTGGGTTCTTCCTCGACGATCCGCTGGCCTTCAATTCGCGCCAAGAGCGGCTCCACAGCATCGGCGTGGGACAGCGTCTATGGTTGGTATCGCGCTGTCCCGATGACAGTCAGCACTACGTCGTTGGTGTTCTTCGAGTGCGCGAACTGCGCCACAATCGGCCGGAGAGCAAAATCGCGCGCAGCTTTGGCGAGTTCGCGATTGTTGGCGAGCGCGACCAGAGTCTTGATCTCAGAACGAGATTTCCGGCCGATGGCCTGCTCCGCGCGCTGGAATTTGAGACGGGCAAGCCAATCAAGTTTGGCGCAAGCATCGGTCAGTCTCTGCAGACCATCCGGTTGCTCAGCCCAGCCGACGAGCGCGTTCTCGACTGTTCCTTGCAGCGCATCCTTGGCGGTCGTGACTTGGCCCTCGACGCACCGTTCGGATTGTGGACGAAATGCGACGGCGTATTCGCTGACTACTTCTGGCAAAACTGGAGGGCGCGGCGACAACCGCTCGCGTTTCTCCTCTACGATTCGCCACCGACACTGCCGAATGGCGCGCCAGTGTTCATCCACTCGGACAAGAATCTTCGCCTGCTGGGGGCGTTTCGCGGGATCCAGTATGTGACCGGCTACAAGCCGACGGCCGATGCCGACGAGCGCATTTTCGAGCGCGAGCGCGTTTGGACTGCGTTCCGGGAACCAACACTGAATCCACCGTCCAAAACGGAATTCGACAGGTTTTGGGATTCGCAGCACGGCGTTCGCTCGCTGTTCATCATGGACAACCTAGTCGAAGTGCCGGTGGAGCTTCCATTCAAAACCTATGGCCGAGCACTAGAGTGGGGTTACCCGATGGGAGTCGGCTACCGCTATCTTACTCTCTCGCAATGCTGGTTGCTGCTTCGAGCAACAGAACTCACCGAGGAGGTTCGAGATACTTTGATGGAGCCGCTGCTTCGCGCCTGAGCAGAGCTTTGCCGCTTGTTGAGCAAACTCGTAAAAGTGGCAGACGCGGCGGGGCGTCATCGCGCTCTTGAGGAGGCACGCGAGACAGTTCAGGCGATGTCGAACGGCGTCGCTACGAAAGCGGAAGTGGCGCTGAAATTCGCGTGTAGCGCCGTGGTGGACATGCTGGCACAAGGTTGGCAACTCGGCCTCGGCAAGGCAGATTTCGAACTTCGCTCCCCAAGACTTAAGGGTGTGTCACCCGATGAAGTAAAGCGGCGCATCCGCGAAGGGCATTTGCTCGAACGGGACGCGCAACTGCGCGAAGCATCCGTCCGTGAGTTCATCAAGGGCATGGAACAACGGCGGCTCGGTCCGAACGGTTGGGTTTCCATCTTCTCCCTCATGCGCGACGGGCGTGAACTCGGGCTGAAGCTTAAGGCGGCTTCCGCCGAGCAGCAGCCTGAACGTCGGCAGGAATCTCTTCGTGCTGCGATCGCGCCCTACCTACAAGTTGTCGAATCCGGTGCAGTCTGCGAGTTCACGGGGCTGAAACTCGCGGACATCTGGCGCTACTTCCGTCACACTTGGGTGAGCACCTACAAGTCGCTGCCTGGGCGCTCCATGATGATCCTCGTGCGCGATGCGGCCGCTGCCTGCCATCCCGTTGTCGGAATCGCCGCGCTTGGAAGTTCAATGGCGCAGCAGACGCAACGCGATCAATGGATTGGCTGGGACTCGGACAGGTTCCTGGAGCAATTGTCGGCAAAGCCCACGGCGCGCATGTCCCGCTTGGTCCACGAGTCGGTCGAACGATTGATTGGGGGCATCTACGCCGCCGACCTTCTGGCGGAGGGAATCGTCGAACGGCGCGAATTAAAGTCACCAACTGGCCGCGCCATCAACCGCTTGCTGCAAGATGGAGAACGGGCGGCAAGCTTCCACCGCCTGGATCCCGACGCAGCGAACCACAAAAGCAACACGAACGCTCAGGCCGAACCGGATTGGCAGAAGCAGTCGAGGACGCCGCTCTTTCGCTCCAAGCGCGCCAAGACGCTGGCACTGCTTCTTGGAATCCGAGCGGGACTGAAAGCGGCGGGACACGATGGCAGCACGTCAGTTTCGTTGAAGGCAGTGCTTATGAAGCCGGTCGGGCGGCATGCGGTGCGGCAACTCGTCCGCCTTGTTAAGGCTGAACACGTCGGCGTGGATATGATGGACATCATCATCTGCGGTGCTCTCGCTCCCTATAACTTTCTGCTAGGGGGAAAGCTTGTGTGTCTGTTGCTGGCCAGCCCGGAGGTCGTCGCGTTTTACCGCAAGCGCTACGGAGCGCAGGCCAGCATCATTGCCTCGTCAACGAAAGGCGCGCCTGTCGTGCGGCAGCCCAATCTCGTGCTTCTCGCCACGACAAGCCTCTACGGTGTCGGTTCAAGCCAATACAACCGACTGCGGGTGCCCCTGGGCGAGGTCGGCGGGAAAGGCGAAGATCGGCTGGAGTACGTCGAACTCGGTTCAAGCCGAGGCTACGGTTCCTACCATTTCAGCCAGGCGTCGGTTGACTATTTGGAAACGCTCCTGGGCCGCGCTGGGGACGGTCGGAGGGTCAACAGCATCTTCGGCGAAGGCGTAAACCCGCTGATGCGAAAGCTCCGCGATGGCTTGGCGGAAGTCGGCCTGCCCAGCGATGATTTGCTTAAGCACGGGAACGCTCGCGTGGTTTACGGTGTGCCACTTGCTGAAAACTTTCGTGAAGTGCTCCTTGGCGTTGAGGCGAAGCCACGCTACTTTCTGCCGCTACGGAACCCGGGTGAGTCCACTCAACGGCTTGCTGAGTATTGGCGGAAGCGATGGCTTGCCGCACGGATCAACCGCCTCGGTATTTTGGACGAAGTTCTCAAGCACACACTGTCGTATCCAATCTCCCATGGCGCGCGCGTAGCTCTGCCAGAATCCGTCGAGACTGAATTGTTCGACTGAAACTTCCCTCCTGCCGGGCTTGGTCGTTTTGTTGGTTCGCTGACCGAGGGCGGCGAATGTTTCAGCTCCTTTCGTGAAGTAAGAATGGATGTATTTGCCGTGGCGAGCCTATCAGCGAACTGGACATCGGCAAGGGATTCGCGCTAAGGCTCCGCGCAGCAGGCCCGCGTTCTGTTCCCCTCGCCCCGAGGCAAAACGCATTACAGACTTGAAGAAACCTCGGCGGGTGAGTAGGCTTGTCTCATGCCTGAAATGGCGAAAAACGATTTGGAAGCTCAAAAACTGCGTCAAACGCTTCACGAAAAGATCGATCGCCTGCCGGTGTCGAGGCTTGCAGCGGCGGACCGAATGCTGCTCCAGATTGAAGTCGATCAGCTCCGGGAAGAACTGGACTCGGCTTTCGATCAAGATCAGGCACAGTCCAAGTTGAGACCCGAGAAAGTAGGTGAGGCTATCGCGCTCCACCGGGCCCGGCATCCCTACGCCGGATGACGGTATGTATTGATACGAACGTCCTGCTGCAGCTCTTCGGCAAATCGCGCCCCTACGGCCAGATCACCGACGCCCTGCAGCACGGCAGATTGGAACTCGCGGTCTCCAACGAAATCCTGCTCGAATATGAAGAAACCGTCACCCAGCTCTCGGGGCAGGGCCGCTGGCGAGCGGTAGAGACGTTCCTGCACGGCGTTTCAAGGCTCCACGACAACGTGCTTTACGTCCAGCCTCATTTTCGGTTTCGCGTGATCACTGCCGACCCGGACGACAACAAGTTTGTGGACTGCGCCATCGCCGTTGAAGCGGACTTCATTCTCACTGTTGACCGACATTTCAACGCACTCGACGGCAGCGGCTACAAACCAAGGCCCATCAGCCCGGACGAGTTCGTTGCCAAGTATCTCTGATCACCAGCGCCAGGAAGAAAGACACGCTCTCAGAAGGCAAAAACTTTCGCGCCTCGCGCGCAGGGGACGTGAGTGGCAACCGTTCCCGTCTAACCCGCGTTACTTCCAATGAGTCACCGCTGGAACTCCGTTGACAGGCAAAGACTCGAAAGTGACTGTTGTATGATGAACTCAAAGCTCGCAACTGCACTTTTCATTGCTTCACTTTCAATGCTCGCTCAGGGCGAGACTTTTGTCGGGCCGACCACTTCGACCAATCGGCTGCTGGTTCCGAGCAATTCGGCCATCGTCATCACGGCGACGCTCGGTGATTTCACCAACAGCACCCAGGTGGCGCTGAACGACTCCCCATTCACCCAGAGCTATTTCGCGCCGCTGGAAAATGGTAGCGCCTACGCGTTGGCCGGACCGGCCGAGCTCGTCTTTTCAAACGCCGTCTTGTTCACCTACTATCGGGTGACAAACTGGGCCATCCACGCCCAGGTCATCTTGTGACCCAATCACGCTTTCGATTGGCTCAAACCAGACGATGCGCCTTTTCGGCGTGCCGGCGCCGGTGGCTGCGAGCTTCGTTCGTCCAGGAACTGGTTTTGTGGGCTTCACCTTGTAGCCGAACCAGCCTGCCGAATTCACCGGTCCTGGGGAATTGGCGATCGACAGGGGCGGCACGGACATAGAAAAAACCATCGCTCGTTCTTTCACTCAGTGCGCCTTCTCGTCACCCCGGTTCTCGACGGAGCGCAAGTCCAGCGCGTCGGAGTTTTCCTCATTGCGCCAGGCGGTGACCTGTTGAGGCAGGGCTGCTTCCCAAACCTTCACAGTTCGGTCGCGGCTGCCGGTGGCAATCCGCTGGCCGTCGGGAGAAAAGGCGACGCAATCGATGACTTCAGTGTGGCCCTTGAGCGTGAGCACTTCCCTTGCGGCGTTGTGAGTGCCGAAGTCCGATCCCACGTCCCACAGCTTGGCGGATTGATCGGTACTGCCGGTGACAACCCGGTGAGCGTCTGGTGAAAGGGCGACGCTCATGAGCCCACCACCGGGTCCGACAAGCGCAACGAGTTCCCGTCCGGTGCCGGCTTCCCACAGCGTGATGGCGTCGGCTCCCGTGATCATACGCTGACCGTCTGGCAAGAACGCAATCGAATGGACCACGTCATGGTCCTGGAACGTGAGGACCTTCTGGCCGGTGACGGCGTTCCATAGGCGCACGGTCGCGTCCTCACCACCGGTTGCAATCCGGCTCCCATCCGGGGAAAAGACGGCACACCGAACCTGGGTTTTCGAGGCAGGCAGTGAAAGCAATTCCCGACCACTGGCGGCGTCCCAGAGTTTGGCTGTACCGTCCGAACTGCCCGTGAGAAACCGGCGGCCGTCCGGGGAAAAGGCGACCGATAAGACTCCTGCTTTATGTCCTTTGAGCGTGAGCAGTTCCCGGCCGCTGTCCGCTTCCCATAGCTTCGCCACATTGGCGGCGCCGCGAGTGCCAGTCAGGACGCGTCGGCCATCTGCAGAGAAGGCAACGGACAGGAAGTCGTCGCCCGGCACTTCGAGAGTGAGCAGTTGCTGGCCAGTGGTTGCGTTCCACAGCCTGGCTGTGTGATCCTCGCTTGCACTAATAATGCGCTGGCTGTCCGGGGAGAAGGCCACGGCCCTAATCAAGTCGCGATGTCCCCTAAGAGTGAGTGGGTCGCGATCCGCGGGCGCCTCCCAAATCTTAGCGGTCTTATCCTGGCTGGCGCTTACGAGCAACTTGCCATTGGGCGAAAAGACGACCGAAATCAACCAGGAAGTGTGCCCTCGGAGAGTCGCCACTTCCTGGCCGGTGACAGCGTCCCACACTTTAATCGTCCGATCGCCGCTGCCAGTGGCGATCCGTTTCCCGTCAGGGGAAAAGGCAACGGTGCCAACGCCCGCAGTATGGCCATGAAGAGTAAGCAGTTGGCGGCCGCTCGAGACTTGCCACACTCTGGCAAAACTATCTCCGCTGGCGGTGACGACTCGCTGGCTGTCGGGTGAGAACGCTACACCCCAAACTGGGTCGTTGTGGCCCCCGAGCGTTATTAGCTCTCGGCCGCTGGCAGCGTCCCAAACTTTGGCAGTCTGGTCGGGGCTGCCGGTGACGATCTGTTGGCCATTTGGCGAGAACGCTACGGACCAAATGCGTGCCTGATGCCCCGTGAGCGTGAAAGTAGCCTGTCCGCTCGCCAAGTCCCACACTTTGGCAGTTCCATCCTCGCCGCCCGTGACAAGCCGGCGGCCATCGGGTGAGAAGGCCACGCACCAGACGGCATCCGAGTGCCCCTTGAGGGTAAGGAGCAGCCGGCCAGTGGCCGCTTCCCAGACGGTGGCCGTTTGAGCCTGACCGCCATTGGCCACCCAACGGCCATCCGGAGAAAAGGCAACCGAGTAAATCGGGGCGCCGTATCCCCTGAAGGTGGCCAGCTTGTGGCCGCTGGCGGTCTCCCACACCTGGGCAATCCCATCCTCGCTGGTGGTGACAATGCTGGCGCCATCGGGGGAAAAGGCGGCAGCCGTTACGGGGCCTGAATGGGCGAGTGTTTTTAACGGCAGATGGAGTTGCCGTTGCCAGTAATACCATTCAAACCCACGGTTCGGCGACTGCTCGGTTTCCTTGAGCAATTGTTGCAACCTGCCGATGTTGCTCTGCTCCCAAGCCTGTTGGGCCAGGTTCATGTCGGCGCCATAGAGCAGGCGCCGCGCGTCGGCTTTTTCCGCGTCGGCGCGGAGGCGCTGAGCCTTTTCGGCTACCCGCGCGTGGTTGGCCTCAATGGCCTGCCAAGTGGTCATCACGATTCCTAGAAGGAGGGTTGCGATGACAACGCCTGCGGCGGCAAAGGCCAGCTTGTGGCGTTGGCAAGCCTTGAAAAATCGGTAGCGCACGCTCGGTGGACGAGCTATCACTGGTTCATCGTCCAAATGCCGCTGCAGATCTGCGGCCAGTCCGTTGGCTGTCTGGTAACGCCGCGTGCGGTCCTTCTCGAGGCATTTCATCACGATGCAGTCCAGGTCTCCCCGCACGGCGGCTACTTGCTCACGGCACGCCAGCCGTGGAGAACGCAGGCGCGTGCGCTGTAGATTTTTCGCAAGCGCCGACGATGGCCGCTGCGGATCCACCTCTCGGATAATGCGGCACATCGTTTCAAGGCTCGTTCCCGCCAGTTCAAATGGCGGCTCGCCAGTCAACAGTTCATAGAGAATTACCCCCAGGCTATAAATGTCACTGCGGGTATCGACGTCAGGCGCGCCAAACTGGACCTGCTCCGGGCTCATGTATGGCGGCGTGCCCACGAATGCGTTGACAGTGGTTAAGCCTTCACCCTCGCGCAGCGGTTGCTCGGTCGCCTTGGCAATGCCAAAATCGATGACTTTGGGCACCGCCACTCCTTCGTGTTCTGTCACCAATATATTCGACGGTTTCAAATCGCGATGGATGATGCCCTTTTGATGCGCATGCTGTACCCCTCGGCATACCGGAATAAAAAGCTCCAGCCGTTGCTGCACCGAAAGTTGCTGGCGCTTGCAGTAATCGGAAAGCTTCTGTCCCATGACCAGTTCCATCACGAAAAACGGCCGACCCGCTTCTGTCGCTGCGGCGTCCAGCACCCGGGCGATGTTGGGGTGGTCCATCATGGCCAGCGCTTGCCGCTCGGCCTCGAAGCGCGCCACCACGGTTTGCGTATCCATACCGTGTTTGAGGATCTTGAGCGCGACCTGTCGCTGCACCGGCTCCATTTGCTCCGCTACATACACCGACGCAAAACCCCCCTCGCCAATCTTCTCGAGCAACCGGTACCGTCCGACTATGGTCCCCGCCCCGTGCACCTTTACCTCGTGCGCATCGCGCGAGAGATATCACTGATTGCCGCGAAGCCCAGCCGCGCCAACAGCCAGTGCGTCGCCAATGTCGTCACTCGATTTGCCATGCGTGAAATCTTGCGCCGAAATACGTCCGAGACCAGAGCAGACAATGGCTGCGCCTGCTTGTGAACTCAAGCCTGGACATCAGTGGCACTCCCATGCGGACGCGATAAGTTTCCTCCTAACCTCACGCTGGCTCGGACACAAGGACGGCGGCGCGCTGGCCATGAAAGTTTACGGGCATTTGCGAGACTCGCACTCGGTGAACATGGCGCAGAAGTTGACTTTCAGTGAAAAGAACTAAGCTCGCCTATTTGCGTCCACTGAAATAAGAAAACGGCTTATTTCAGATGTTGCACTGAAAATGAAATAGGCGCATTCTTTGTTTCAACCGTGAATTCCGACACACACAGTCAGAAAGCAGCGACCCAAGCCGGCCGGTGGATCAAGACCCTGGAAGGCTACCGCGCGTTCCATCCGAATCCATTGCCGCCGCGGATTGAATGGACGCAACCGCTGGCGGTGGCGCTTGCGAACGCCTCCACGCTGGTTGGCAAGCTGGCGGGCGAAGGGAAGCGACTGCCAAATCCGCACGTCCTGATCCGCCCCTTTGTGCGCCGCGAGGCTGTGTACTCCAGCCGTATTGCGATGATTTGCGGGAAGTGGGCAACTATGTTGTGGCGCTCGAATACGGCATCGAACGACTCAAGACCTTGCCGCTCTCGTTGCGACTTGTGCGCGAACTTCACGAGAAGTTAATGACCGGCGTGCGCGGACATCACGCAACTCCGGGCGAGTTTCGCCGGACACAGAATTGGATTGGCCGAGCAGGCGACACGCTGGCGCAGGCGTCCTATGTTCCGCCGCCGCCTGATTCCCTAGGCGACTACTTATCCGCATGGGAAAAGTTTCTGCACGACCGGATGCTGCCGCCGCTGGTTCATGCCGCGCTGGCTCATTATCAATTCGAGACCATTCACCCGTTTCTGGATGGCAATGGCCGGGTGGGGCGCTTGCTCATTACACTTGAATTGTGTGAGCGCGATGTTCTGCCCGCTCCGCTTCTTTACCTTTCAGCGTTCTTTGAGGCGACCCGCACAGACTATTACGGCGGACTTCGCGGCGTTTCTGAGCGCGGCGATTGGGCCGGCTGGCTCCAATACTTCCTGAACGGTGTCGCGCGGCAGGCCGAGGACGCAATGAACCGTGCCGAACGTATCAATAGTTTGCTGACACGCTGGCGCGCCAAACTCGCCGGGGATGCCGGGGCAAAGTTTGCTTTCCGAATGGTGGACATTCTGGGCGCAAATCCGTTCGTCACCGCGCGCGGCGTGGAGCAGCGGCTTGGCATCGCCTACAACACGGCGATGCGCGCCATCGGACAATTGGAAAATAAAGGCATCGTCAAAGAAGTCAGCGGCGCGAAACGTGACCGGGTGTTCTGCGCCAAAAAATTGCTCGATATTCTGGAAGAACCAGCACAGCTTAAGCCCATACAAAAGTTTTAACAGAAGGAACAGTTATGGACGTCGTGATACAGGACAACCTGGATGACTGTGATAATTGGCTGCTTGGCGAAATCGAGCATTACAAGCCTTCCATCGTTGTGGCGATTGCGCGAGGTGCTGTGCTTTTTCTCCAGTTGCGAAGCAAAATACTGCGGCTGGAAAAGGTGAGGTTCCTTTCACATCACGCACTTCCATTCCTGACTGACTCCGAGATTCGAAATGCCCGCATCCTGCTCGTTGACGACTCCATCGTGTTTGGTTCTACAGTTTCCGAAGTGTGGGATTATCTAGAAAGGCGCGGGGCCGTGGTGTTTTGTGCCACGTATGCCGTGGACCGCGTTAACTTCCTCGGTGAATCGCGGAATCCTGCAGCGCGCCCTGGCTATAAATCTCCGCACACCAGAGTGCCAGTGGTTTGGAAGCATAAGCTTTGGCCAACTCAGATAAGGCAGCACCATTCTACTCTCGTTCGCTTGCTCCTCTGCTCGCCACTTCATTACAATCTCGATTTCCCGACTTTTTGCGTCCGCCTCCGCCTCGGCGGCACAGATGGAGCATCCCTTACCGCCACGCATTTGAAACGGATGAAGACGATCTCGAAGCTGACAAACGTGTCTTGGCCGGAGTCCGAACAATCAGGAATGCCGCACTTCACTTCGTCTTTGAAGCAAATCCCCGGCGTCCGGGCAGTCAATGAGGGTCTGTTCCTACGACCGTACTCGAAGGTCAGATTCATCCTTGTGCCAGCAGAAGACGAGATTCGATTCACCCCGTTATTGCAGTTCGGAGTAAACGCGAATACCCGTTTTAGCGACATTTCGTTCGACTACACAGGTATCCAAGACCTGTGGTCGAAAATGCGCGTTCCGGGGGATGAGCCGGACAGCGCCTATGCTGAAGGCCTCTTCCGCCTCGTGACAGCATTTGCCTCAACCATCGCCGGAGCACTTGTCCTGCGCGACATCTCTGAAGTGCTGGCACGAGAGCATCCGGTACTTTCAGCGGAGTTGCTCACCAGCGATATGCAATTCCTCTTCGGCGAGCACAATGCTGGAATTCTCAGAGCTCTTTTTGAGAGTCTGCCGCCTGACTACCGAGGTGTTCCTGGAGAATCCAGAATCGGCGTGCTGCCGGAGCCCCCCAATAATCCTGTGCTCTGTAAAAAGATTGTCGCTGTGATGCGACGAGACGAACGATTGACCCCGACTGCGGAAGAACACCCGTGGGAATCCGTCGGGAAGGTTTTCCTTGGCCTCCGGGGTGCGACAGATTCACAAGAGCTTCGTAAGAGTGATCCTAGTTCAGGCCGGATGAAAGTCGGCCTGAGCCATTCGGGCATCAACACAATCCTGACTGACGAATTCGCGGTCAAAATTACGCCGGAGGAGATTGGACTGGCAATTGATATGTTCGTCGACCGTGGTCTTGCCGTTCCAAGAATCTCAGGAGAGAATGGCGTGTTAAGTCGGACGATGTATTGCGGCGAAGATGAGGATGACCAGCCGACCCTGCAACTCAAAAGCGCGTTACACAAATCGTATTCTTCGTTTGCGAATCCCCGAAAGGGCAGGCTTCTGTCCTTATTCGACCTCCAGAAAATCTGCACGGTGTTGAAAGGTCTTATTCCCGAGTTGCCAATCACGGCTGGGCCATGCAGGTATGGCTACGTTTCTTCTGGTGAAGTTGCAGGCAGAAAATCTGTTGCATGGATGGTACAGGGGAAATACGCCCCGTTCACCGAGGTCATTGACGCCAAAACCAAAAAGCGACGGGTGCTTGTGCCGAATACGCAATTCCAGTCGCCCGTTGCACGCAGTTGGTCTGAACGCACAGTAAGAGATTTCGATGACGCATTCGACTTTTTGGCAAGCGCATTTCTCAAGCTTCACTCTGACGAAAAAGTAATGCTGTCATCCTGCCGAACGCACCGGCACGCGTTTAACGCCGTTGCGTTCGAACTGCACGCCTGGTGCGGGTACCATGAAGGAACGTTTGGGGATTTCCTGACACGACTGGAGCGTTCGACAGCATGGGAAACCGGATACCGTGACCGCGAAGACGTTGGGATGTACATGCCGGTTCGCTACACGGCCGAGGCGCACAAAAAAATCAGGATATTTTACAAAGAATACGGAAAACTGCTTAAGCGGATAGACCAACACGTCTGTCGTAAGAATGATGCGGCAGGTCGCTGGTGGAGGTACGCCAAACAGGTGCTTGGCTTCGATCCAACTCCAGATCCAGAGATTGAGCACAAGATGAGCGTTCTGTTGCCGTTGCTCAGGCAAATGGCGAGATTGACGAGTTTTGTTGTCGCCGCGCTGCAAGAAGGGAACTGGTACTCGCGAGCGTATGTTGCCGCGCTTCTCGAACCGCACGGACAATCCCTCACGCACAGGGACTTCGATTGGCTAAACGAATGGCACTGGAAGAAAGCAGCGCGCGAATACAATCAGGCTATTTCTAAGCGGACCTTGGCTGGGCGTTCGCTTTTCAAAACGCTCTTGCCTGAGCAAGGTCCTTCCGGCGAGCGCGAGGTGGATAACTGGCTAAAAAAGTCCGTCAAGGTGGCAAGGGCCTGTTTCGACGAACTGAGTTCGGCAATCCATGAGTACATTCCAAAGTACGATGACACGGAGTTTCCATTCTCACCCGACTTACGCAACAGGCCGCTTGCTGATGGGAGAATCGAAAGAAGGCGCGAGAACGTGTTCATGTTGACGCTGGACATAATCAAGGGAACGAACAGTGAGCAGACGAACGAAATGAAAGAGGAGGTGCGAAACACATTTCGTCGCTTTGAGGAAAAAGGTTTGGTTTTTGAGGATACGGGTAACGACGCATTCATCGCCATTGCTGAGGATTCGCTTGTCCTTTGGGATGTCGCAAAATCACTGGCCCTCAAGGGAGAAGCACTGAAAGCCAAGGGTGGGCGGTTCGGTGGTACTCGGAAAGGTCTCTACTTTGGCTCAGTTGCTGTGATCGAGAAACAGAATGGTGATCGCGTGATCCGCGATATACGCATTCCGAACGACGTTCCCCGAGCTTTCTACGTTTTGGATGGAGTTGATAAATGTATTGAGGAGGGCCGGAGGAATCAATTCTTGGCAATCGAGAAGTCCACGCTTGCCGGTTGCGCAGCACGACTCGCGATTGATGCCGCAAAGCACGCCGAGCACCCCGTTGAGGCCAAGCATTTCTCCGGGTCGTGCTATTTGATAGACCTCTCGTAGCGCACGACACGGGTATGCGTGTCCATATTTTGTCCTCATGCCAGTCAAACTCCAGGGCCTGTCGAGCAGACACACGCAAAGCACCCGGGGTTTCACGTTCGGCGACAATTCATGCGAAGTAAGAGTCGGGCAGTTAGAACGCAAACTTTCGCGCCCCGCGCCCAGGGGACGTGAGTGGCAACCGTTCACGTCTAACCCGCGCTATTACCAATGAGCCACTGGCACGAACTCCTCGTTGACAGGCAAAGACTCGAAAGTGACTGTTGTTTGATGAACTCAAAGCTCGCAATTGCACTTTTCGTCGCTTCAATTTCAACGCTCGCTCACGGCGAGACTTTTATCGGGCCGACCACTTCGACCAATCGGCTGCTGGTTCCGAGCAATTCGGCCATTGTCATCACGGCGACGCTCGGTGATTTCACCAACAGCACCCAGGTGGAACTCGGCGGCTTCCAATTCTCGCAGAACTATTTCGCGCCGCTGGAAAATGGGGGCGTCTACGCGTTAGCCGGCCCGGGCGAGATCGTCTTTTCAAATGCGGTTCTGTTCACCTACTATCGGGTGACAAACTCGGCCATCCGCACGCAGGTGATCCTGAACGACCCGATCGGGATTTCGATTGGAACAAACCAGACGATGCGTCTCTTCGGTGTGCCGGCGCCGGTGAACGCCAGCTTCTCACGTCCAGGAACTGGTTTTGTGGATTTCACGCTGGAGCCAAACCGGCCAGCGGAAATCAGCGGGCCGGGAACGTTAGCGCTCAACAGCGGCGTGTTTTTCCCTTACGCCAAATTTATTAGCTATTTCATCGCGGAGGACGGATTTGCCATGCCCAACCAGCGTTTCATCGCGGGGCCGAGCGGCAGCTTTGCCATCAGCGTCGAAAAGACAGTTGACCTGAACACCTGGTCTCCTGTGCTGCTGCAAAACACGTCCGACGATAACAGAGCGTTTTATCGTCTGCGGATTCAACGGTGAATGACGGCGAAGTCCGTTCCAGGACGTGGAGTTGCGCTGCGGAATGGTTTTTCATACCCAGGCCTTGCGGATCAGCCACATCTTGACGAGTTGCGTCAAGCCGACGTAGCAGAGTAACGTCAATAACAGGAGCGGCCAGAACAGCGCCGGCAAAGGCACAAAGCCCAACGCCGACGCCAGTGGTGAAAATGGCAGATATGCGCCCGCAGCCATAATCAACAGTGTGGTCAGCGTGAGCTGCCAACTGGCCCGCGAGTGGATGAAAGGAATCAGGTTGGTGCGTATGACGTGGATGATCAGAGTTTGGGTCATGAGCGATTCGACAAACCAGCCGGTGTGGAACAGCATGGCTGCGTAAGTATGGTCGATGGCCTCTTTTGGGTAGCGCGCAAGCAGTTCGGGCGTCACCACGACGTGGTTGCACTTGAACAAAAACCACAGAACGGCGTAAGTGGTGTAGTCGAAAATCGAACTGATCGGCCCAATGAACACGATAAACTTCGCGATCTCGCCCATGTTCCACGGGCGCGGTTTGGCTGTCTGCTGCGGGCCGACGTTGTCGGTCGGGATTGGCACCTGCGAGAAATCGTAGAGCAAATTATTGGTCAGGATCTGGATCGGCGCCATTGGCACGTAGGGAAGCCAGGCGCTTGCGCCGATCACGCTGAACATATTGCCGAAATTCGAACTGGCCCCCATCCGGATATACTTGAGGATGTTGACGAAAACCTTGCGCCCCTCCAACACACCTTCCTCCAGCACCAGCAGACTTTTTTCAAGCAGAATGACGTCCGCCGATTCCTTGGCAATGTCCACCGCGTTATCAACCGAAATGCCAACATCGGCGGCGCGCAGGGCGGGCGCGTCATTGATGCCATCCCCCATGAAGCCGATCACGTGGCCTTTGCGCTGCAGCGCCTGGACGATCCGCTGCTTGTGCGCCGGCGACAGGCGCGCAAAAATGTTGCTGGCTTCGACCGCATCGCCCAATTGCGGGTCCGACATCCCTTCGACCTGGCTTCCCAACACAATCTTTTCGGAGTGAATGCCGACTTCGTTGCAGACCTTGCGGGTCACCAGGTCGTTGTCGCCCGTCAGGACCTTGACGGCGACGCCGTGTTGCCCCAACACGGTGATAGCCTTGGCGGCGGTCTCCTTCGGCGGGTCCAGAAAGGCAAGATAACCGGTCAGCACCAGTCCGCATTCGTCGGCTTTGGAGTAGGCGGGCCGCTTCTCCAGTTTTTTGGTCGCGACGGCCAGCACGCGGAACCCATCCTCACTGAAGTCATTGACTTGCTCGATCAGGTTGCCCACCAGGATCGGTTCCATCTGGAAAATCTCGCCCTCGCTCTCGAAGTGAGTGCACCTGTTGAAAACCGCTTCGGGCGCGCCTTTGGTCAACAGTTGCCTTTGGCCGTCGGGTCCCTCGACGGCCACGGACATCATCCGGCGCGAGAAGTCGAACGGGATTTCGTCCACCTTCGCATACTTTTCAAGCGCCAACGCGCGATGCAATTCCTGGTGCTGGAGCACGGCGCGGTCCAGGACGTTTTTGAGCCCGGTTTGGAAGTGGCTGATCAGGTAGGCATCGCGGAGCACTTCTTCATTTTCTTTCTTAAAAACATCACAATAGATTTCCAGGATCACATGGTCGATGGTCAGCGTGCCGGTCTTGTCGGTGCATAACACGTCCATCGCGCCAAAGTTCTGGATCGAGTTGAGGCGCTTGACGATCACCTTCTTTTTCGACATCGCCAGCGCCCCTTTGGACAGGCACACCGAAACAATCATGGGCAGCATCTCCGGCGTCAGCCCGACCGCCACCGCCATCGAGAAGAAGAAGGCCTCCCGC
>WNGL01001605.1_pt1 | contig 34860 bp, 39 predicted proteins | sample 5400591 | NCBI WGS metagenome assembly WNGL01 (sample SAMN13153377, study PRJNA577476) | soil metagenome | isolation source: 80 cm soil or saprolite under Garry oak tree replicate 1 | place: USA:California | collected 2016-06-15
CCGGAGTGTTTCAGAAGTTATCTCCAGCCATGTCTGCCAGCATGAAAACTGTTCCCCGTCATGTCGCGATCATTATGGATGGTAATGGCCGCTGGGCAAAGGCGCGTGGGCTGGCACGTATCAAGGGGCACCAAGCCGGTGCGCAAGCAGTTCGAGAAACGGTGGAAGCCTGTGGCGAGTTAAAAGTGGAATATCTGACCCTTTATGCATTTTCCGCAGAGAACTGGCAGCGTCCGAAGACCGAAGTTATCGCATTAATGCATTTGCTGGAAAAATTTCTAAGGGAAAAAACGCCAGAATTGATCGAGAAAAATGTACGTCTTCAGGCGATCGGCCGATTGACTGATCTACCGGGGAGTTCGCAGCAACAACTCCATAAGACAATCGAGCAAACCGCTGGCAATACGGGTCTCACGCTTGTCCTTGCGTTGAGCTATGGCGGCCGGCTGGAAATTATCGATGGCATCAAAAGTTTGCTTCGCGCGATTGAGCTTGGTCACATCGACAAGGCAATGATCGACGTCGAGATGTTCAGCAAACATCTTTACACGCGCTACTATCCCGACCCCGATCTGCTCATCCGTACTTCCGGCGAAATGCGCTTATCCAATTTCTTGCTTTGGCAGACTTCCTATACTGAGATGTACATCACGCCGAAGCTATGGCCTGACTTCACAAAGAAAGACCTCTTCGCGGCAGTGGAAGAATTCGGGCGCCGCCAGCGTCGCTACGGTGTATTGCTGTAGTCGAAACGCTAGCGGATCGCTGACCGAGTTATGAAGGACGACGACTTAATAAAGTTTGAAGATCAAGTTGCGATTGTCACAGGCGCTGGGCGCGGCATCGGGCGCGCTATCGCGTTACGGTTCGCTAATGAAGGCGCGCGTGTGGCATGCGTGAGTCGAACGGAGCAAAATGCGAAGAAAATCGCCGGTGAAATCAACGCCCTGTGCGCCAATTCGGCGAAACCTTACGCAGTCGATGTTGCAGATCATGCTGCCGTCCAAAAAATCGGCGCACAAATTCTCGCTGACTTTGGCAGGGCCGATATCTTGATTAATAACGCCGGCGTGACGCGCGACGCACTCGCCATGCGGATGTCGCTCGAAGATTGGGATAGAGTTCTCAATACAAACTTGCGCGGCGCGTTTAGTTTTAGTCAGCCGATTATTCGCGCCATGACCAAACAACGCAGGGGCCGCATCATCAACATTAGTTCGGTGATCGGACTAATGGGGAACGCCGGCCAGACAAATTACGCGGCCAGCAAGGCAGGCTTGATTGGCTTTACGAAGTCGCTCGCGCGCGAGCTGGCGAGCCGCAATATAACTGTTAACGCTGTCGCGCCCGGCTTTGTTATTACGGACATGACCGTCGGGCTTTCCGATGAAATTAAGAACACGATTCACGCAAAGATCCCGCTGGGAAGAACGGGCACGCCGGAAGACATTGCCGCTGCAGTAGCCTTCCTCGCATCCCCAGAAGCCGGTTACATCACTGGCCAGGTGCTATGCGTCGATGGCGGAATCGCGATGTGAAGTTTCTGTAGCGGCGGTCTGTGACCGCCGAGGCGTGGTAATCCCTGGAAGGCTATCCTCGATGCGCCTCACAGAGATGCGGCTACAACCTCATGTCCGTTCCACGATGATAACGCGCCCCTCTGCTATGATTACCGTCGCGGCAGAGATAGCACACTCGTAAACCGTATTGGCGCGATCACCGAACAAGCGCGTCGCGCAAATCCGAAGCGGCAAATGGATTTCATCCAATCGGGACACATACAACCGCCCATCTCGCAGAGCGGCCAGATAACCCGGAGCTGCCGTCGAACCTGCCAAACGGGCTCGCAACCCACCGTGCACTGCCGCGGCTTGCGCGCCGTATTCGAAAGCATGCACGGCTGCCAGGCATCCTTGGCGGCGCAATGGATTGACCGGGTCACGATGTGTATTCGTGATGCATACAACGGATCGGTCATCCCATTGCAAGACTTCGTCTAGGAGACACATCAGACCGGAGTGGGGGATCAGCGTGCGAATTTCTGCTTTCTTGATCAGGAGATTGTTAGGCATTTGTTCGCCGCTTCGCCCCTGCTCTTGCTCATTCTCTTATTCTTACTCGAAGATTGCTTTGCTTCTAAGAATAAGAGCAAGAATAAGAACGACAAATGTGCCTCACAGATTGCCGCGCCGTTAATCCCAAAACGGGTAGAAGTTAAACCAATTGTAAGGTGCAAGGCGCGCATAATGCTCAAGGCGCTCGGCATAGCGTTTCATCCAAAGGTGAATATCTTCGGCACGACGAGTGCGATCTAGGACGATCTGGTCGGAAAACTTTTCGAAGTAAATTTCATAGTCGTTCCCGCCGCGATACAGGCCAAAAAACAAAATAACGGGACAACGCATCATGGCAGCAAGCAGGACCGGACCCGCTGGAAACGTCGCCGGCGCGCCGAGAAATTGACAATGCGTTGTTTTATCGCCGCTGGAAACGCGATCGCCCAACATTCCGACGAACGAGCCGGAATCCAAACTCTCCTTGACCCGTATCAAAGTGTCCGGTCGATCCGGTGCGATTACCGTTCCAGCAATCTGTGGATTCAGCGCGTCAAGAAATCGGGTGATGTTTTGGTTGTGCAGCGTGTCCATCAATACCTTGAGAGGAACGCTGCCTTGCATTACTCCCAAGGCGCGTAACATCTCAAAGCTGCCCAGGTGCGAGCCTAACAGTATGCCGCCTCTGCCGCTTTCAACATGGCGGTCCAAGCTTTCCTTCCCATGAACTGTGACGCGAAACCGCTCGAACTTACCGCGCAACAGATAGACCCGATCCAGGATTGTCGCGCCGAAACAATGAAAATGGCGGAAGACGTGCCACCAGCGCGCTGAACGGTCGCGTACGCGGGTCAAGTATTCGTAAGAGGTGCGACGCGCAGTCTGTGCAGTGATGACGAAGTAAGCTGTAATCGGATACAGCAGCAACCTGGCTGCCGTGCGCCCAATGTGCGCCGCGATCCACGCGATTACGCGGAGCGAAGCGGGCGTGCCGAGTTCGGGCAAAGTCGTCCAGCGATCTGCCTCCGAAACTTTGCGAGCCTCCTCAAGAACGATGTAGCCGGGTCCTTGCGGAGCGTTTGCAATTTGATGTTCGTCCATCTTCTACGTCGTATTCCTTGAACGGCGCACAGCGCCATTTCTACAGCACTGCTAATTCATAAAGTCGCAAGCGAAACAGGTCTTAACCGGTATTTTGTCCAGAGATCGCGCCGGTGAAAAAATGCGGGTAGATCTCGCGAATGCGATCAATATCCGGCGAGATCTTTGTGTGGTTGAAGCCTGCGCGCGAAAAAGCGCGGCGCCACTGCTCTCCAGTTAGAAAGCCCGGATTTGGGCGAACTTCCGGATCGATTTCGACATTTGTAAAACTCTCCAAAATTTGAAACATCAGTTCCGGATAGATTGGCTGATGGTCATAAGGCCGCACGCATTCGCCGATTACATGCCATCCGCCGGGGGCCAGGGCCGACCGGGCTTCATTCAGGCTAAACAAGAGATTCTTGGAGATGTGCATCACGTTCACCGCATACACGAGATCGAACTCTCCCGACGTGATGCCCTGAGTGTTCCAGGGTAAATCGACGTCCAGCGGCGCCCATTCCAGCGGCAGATCTGGATGCCGCCCTGTCAGTTTGCGCTGGCTGCAGCGCCGGAAGTAAGCGTTCGGCTCTGTCACAACATACCGCTCTACACGAGGCAAAAGGCCGCGTTCTGTAAGTAACTGCAGCAAAATTTCGCTGGCGCTACCTGTCCCGGCGCCGAGTTCCAAAATTCTAAGCGTGGGCCGCGTAGCAAGCCGATCAGCGGCCAGCAGCGCGCCCACCCAATTGTTCACGGCGTAGGTTGAATTATCGTTGTGGAAATAATTCAGCCACAGCGGCACACCTTGCGGTCCCAATAGATTGTGATCACCACCTTGCCCGCCGCGTGCAACGGCCGGATAAAGGCTTGCGGCGTGATCTAACAAGTCCAGCGTCGCCGCGTTTGCTGGATCAATATTCAGACCGAGTGCGCGAAAGCGTTTGAGATCCGGCTCCCACGCCGGATGTAGACAACGATAAGAGCCGACTTCGCCGTCATTCTGTGCCTCCGCGCATCCGCTTTCGACCATTCGTTTCAGGATCCAACGCAGGGCAAACTTGAAACGCGGCTGAAAAGATAACAGGCGACAAAGGTCATCGGCGGATTGCCATTCACCGAGTTGATCCATAAGATTTAACTGACGCGACAGGTCAACAGCCAGTTCGATGCTGTAACGTTCCATCAGTTCCATGCTTCGATACAGGCGCTCGCTGAATACCGTCGCCGGAAACTCCTGGAGCAACTGCGCAAGGCGTGGATCGCTTGCCGGGATTTCAAACGCAGGCGGGGCAAATGACGACGCGTTCACAAAGTCACTTTGTCTCCCAATAAACTTGAAGTCGACCTTCAACTATTGTGCGCTCTTCGACGCCGCAGGAAAAGTTCACTTCGCCTCCGCCGTCACCACTCGCCGAAAAACGGATCGTGAATGGTTCATCGGGGTTGAGTGGCACGAGAAACTTAACCGTTCGTATCCCCGTAACCTGACAATCTTTGCGCCACTCATCCAACGCCGCGAGTACTTCGTCCAGAATCACCACGCCGGGGACGAGAGGGGCACCTGGAAAATGCCCTGGCAGGCTTGGATGATCAGCGCTGATGATGCGACGAACTTCAAAGGTCATTGTTTCCGGTAACGGAGACAAAGGCAGAACGCTTTTTTGTTTGTAATAGCGAGGGGGCTCGACGCGACGACCAGCGTTTCGCATCGTCTACTTGGGAGAAGCCAAATCGCTGGCAATACGGCGCAAAAGCGCTGAAGACTTCCTCCAGAGAAGAACCAAATTCCGATAGATCGTATCGATGATTTCCAGATTGCCTCTGCGCGTGGCCTGCAACTAACGCCCGCATACGCCGCTCAGCCTCTGGCGAAAGCGACCAGCCAAAATGCTCATAGATTTGCCTGACTGCCGCCATGGGATCGCGACAAATCGCATCATATTCGAGATCGTAAATGCGATCGCCAGCTAGTCGATCGCGTTCACGCAAAAACTTGCCCATGGTTTCCGACCAGTAATGGATTGCCTCGCGGCAGGCCGCAAACGCATCGACATTATCGCTAAACGCGCTGCGAAGAATCGTTACAAGACTGGACACCGAAGCCATCGCATCCACCGGCGTCCGATGCGTCTGCACAAACAACGCATCCGGATAGACGGACAGCAATGCCGGCACGGCAAACATGTGAGTAGGCGCTTTCAATATCCAACGGTGGGCAGGCCGTCGAAAATTCAGATGTTGAAGAAACCGACGATGGTATTCGTACACAGGCCGCAGATCCTGCTGAAAAAACCAGGCGCGATACGATGACACATAGTACATCGTGTCGAATTGATCGCTGAGAAACGTGGGAGTCATCAGGCCGACGCACTCCTGCGGAAGTTCTGCGCCGACGGCGTGCACGTAACGGAATGTAGGCGCCAGCCAGTTGAAGTAATGACAACTTTGCGCAGCGCGCTGAATTCGTCGTTTCTCATCGACGACAGTAGGCGGCGATGGCGCCATCACTTCCCACATGAGCGGAGATCGATGCTCCGGGTCCGCGGCCAGTAGATTATGCAACAGCGTAGTGCCGCTGCGGGGCAGACCGACGATAAAGAGCGGTTGGCGGATTTCCTGGTGTCCGATTTCAGGGTAAAGCTGCCGATCCTGCTCCATCTGTAAACGCGAGCACAAAATCTGCACAATATTGGTTCTAAGAGCGATTTTTCCGACCCAGCTGAGTCGTGCCTCGCTGTGGCATGACTCAAGCAAACGCGAGAGCGCTTCAAAAAAGTCGCCGCCCCCGAAATCATCGAGTCCGCAGTGTCGCTTTGCCGCCTCGATCAAATTAGTCGCAAGCGTCCGCCTGGCTGGGAAATGCATTTTTTCCAGTAACGCGCCACATCCATTGAAAAGCCGGAGAGGCAGAAGTGGACGGGTTTGCTGGAGTGTCGTGACAGAGTTGTTCATTCGATTAAAGCCACCAATATGCCAGCGCTAGCACTGAATCACTATTGGACTTAAGGACTATGGAAACGAGACCGTAGGAGGCAAGTCAAGTCACGAATGGCAACAAAGCTGTGGTTCCGTCGTGCCAGTTGGTTGTTAGTTGCGCCTCTCCCCTTGGCAAGGGGAGAGGACTGAGGTGAGGGGTTCGCGCTCCGCACGCAGCAACTTTGGATCAACCTTCACCTTCCTCCTCTCCCTTCTGAAGGGAGAGGCGACCCTTATGCGTGCAGACGCATCTCAGCATCGAGCTGACAATTTACTAACACTACCGCGTGGTTGCGCACCTCACGCAATCGCATCATCGTGTCGCTATGCAAACAGAGAAGGCGACATTTGGCGCAGGCTGTTTCTGGGGCGTGGAAGAAACTTTTCGCAATTTAAAGGGCGTTTTGTCCACAGCTGCCGGTTACGCAGGTGGAACAAAAGAGAATCCGACCTATGAAGATGTTTGCACCGATAAGACCGGACACGCTGAGGTGGTGCAAGTCGAGTTCGATCCGTCGCAGATCAGTTACGACGAACTTCTAAATATTTTCTGGTCCAACCATAACCCGACGACCTTGAACCGGCAGGGGCCCGATGTCGGAACGCAATATCGCTCGGTGATTTTTTATCATTCGCCGGAGCAACAGGCAGCGGCAAACGCTTTAAAAGAGAAAATCGGAAAGAGCGGTCGATTCAATCGGCCGGTCGTAACGCAAATCGAACCCGCGCCGAAATTCTGGCGCGCCGAAGAATATCATCAGCGTTATTTGCAAAAGCGCGGCCAGTCACATTGCGCGATTTGAGGAGAAGAACCGGAAAACACAAGGGCTCTGCAAAACACGACGAGCTTTTTCATGCATGTCGCACGAAGTGCTTTGGGAGTCCGATGCGTCCTCGCATCGCTTTTAGAGCGTAACAGCCTTGCCGAAAGAGCAGCTCGTGACGTCGCGCGTTTCAGGTTGTGGACAGTGGCGGTTTCTCAAAAGCGGCGCGAGGACGCGCACGCACTCCGAAAGTCCGGCAACTGCCGGACGAAACCGAACAGCCGCGTTATTGATTTCACGGGTTTCAGAGTGCGCAATGAATCACTAATCACTCCTTCTAGTGGCCTAGCATGAGAGCGAAGCCTCGCGTTCTTCGAACGAAAAATTTCGTCACCGACGCGGCTGATTTCATTCTCGCGCAAGCACAACAAGCTCTTGGCGAACGCAACGAATTCCGGATTGCGCTCTCGGGCGGAAACACCCCGCGACCGGTTTACACCCTGCTTGCCGCGATCGGGCGTGATCTGCCATGGGATCTGATTCGGATCACGTTCGGAGACGAGCGTTGCGTGCCGCCGGACGATGCGGAAAGCAACTTTAGAATGGCCCGGGAAACTCTGCTGGCGCCAGCCGCGGTTCCGAAACAATCGATTCTACGGTTGCGCGGGGAACTCGATCCGCAAACGGCAGCGCAGGAGTATCAGGATCATCTGGACGTCATTGCTACTGAGGGTGGTGAACCAATTTACCGGCACGACCTGATTCTTCTCGGTTTGGGCGATGATGGTCACACAGCGTCGCTGTTTCCAGGAACCGCTGCGCTCGACGAGACGATACGCCGGGTGATGGCAAATTTTGTTCCCAAGTTCAACACGTGGCGGCTGACATTTACATTTCCACTCATCAACGCCGCGCGGCACATATTGTTCCTGGTAGGCGCATCGAAAAATCCCGCGCTGATCGAGCGCGTATTGCAAGGTGACTCGCAGTATCCCGCTGCCCGAGTCAATCCTTCAGCAGGAGAAGTGACGTGGATGATTGGCGAGTAGCACAGGCATCCTGCCTGTGGGGCCAACACGCATCTTGCGTGTTGTTGTGCGATTCGGCAGGCGAGACGCCCGCCTGCCCCACAGCCAGGATGGCTGTGCTACGATAAGTGTAATGCGCACGATCGTTGTATCAGGCTCCGCTGGATTAATCGGCTCGGAAACGGTTAAACGTTTTGCAGGCGAGGGCGCGCGCGTGATCGGGATCGACAATGATATGCGAGAAAAGTTTTTTGGCGCGGAAGCTTCCACGAAAAAAATCCGTGACGATATGATTGCGAATGTTCGCGGATACGAACATCACGACCTCGACATTCGCGACGCTGCTGCAGTGAACGAGCTCTTCAAGCAGCATCGCGGCGCGATCGACGCGGTCGTGCATACCGCGTCGCAACCGTCACACGACTGGGCAGCGCGCGATCCGCAAACCGATTTCACCGTGAACGCGAACGGCACGCTCAATCTTCTGGAAGCCGCGAGAAAGTTTTCTCGGGAGGCGCCTTTTGTTTTTACTTCGACGAACAAAGTCTACGGCGACACGCCAAATCGTTTGCCGCTGCGGGAACTGCAGAAGCGCTGGGAAATCGAGCCCGGCCACGAATACGAGCCGGGAATTTCCGAGACGATGAGCATCGATTACACGAAGCATTCCCTCTTTGGCGCGTCCAAAGTCGCCGGAGACATTCTCGTTCAGGAATACGGGCGCTATTTTGGAATGCCGACGGTTTCCTTTCGCGGTGGCTGCCTCACCGGACCTGCGCATGCAGGAACGGAACTGCACGGTTTTCTTTCCTACCTGATGATCTGCAATGTGACCGGCAGGCCGTATCGCGTTTTTGGTTACAAAGGCAAACAGGTCCGCGACAACATCCATAGCTTCGATTTGGTTGAAGCGTTTGCAGAATTCATTCGAGCGCCGCGTGCCGGCGAGGTCTATAACATCGGCGGCAGCCGGCACAGTAATTGTTCCATCCTCGAGGCAATCGAGATTTGCGAACAAATCTGCGGCAAAAAATTAACCTGGACCTATGAGGAAATGAACCGCATCGGCGACCACATCTGGTGGATCAGTGATGTACGAAAGTTTCAGTCGCATTATCCAAATTGGAAATTTCGCTACGGCATGCGTGAAATTCTCGAAGAAATTCACGGCGCGGTTGCACAGTGATGGTGCGCCAACGGCGCGTTGATTGTAGGGCGTGTGTATCAGACGCCATTGTCTTGAATGGCGTTTCACAGAAACGCCCTACAATATTCGTGTGAATTCGCCCGCCGCGCCGTACGTCGCCGCGGCCCGCTTTAACGCCCTCTCAATACTCTTCGCCTTCGTCTTCTTTCGTAACGACGCGATCGTCCACGGCGTACGCATGAAGCATTACCGCGCCGAGGTAAAAGAAAAAGAGGCCCAGACCCCACCCGGCAGATGCGAACGCGGCCAGTAACACGAAAAGCCCGACTGGGATTGCGCCAAACATCCAGAGAAAACCTGCGAGTTTGTGTCCCTTATAAATGTGTCCCAACCCGGGAATGATACTTAGGATAACCGCTACTGCATCGCTCGCTTTGCCTTCCGCAGTTTCCGTCTCGCCCCGCGTCCAATCGCAGTGGTCACAGTGTTGCGCACCCTTCGGCAGAAGATGACCGCAATAAGGGCAAGGCATTTTATCTCCCGCACTTGATTGCGGGTGAGTTGGTGGTGCGTCGGTGTACTCCACGCTCATTTCAAACATTCAAGGTTCACAAGCCGCGCGGAATTCGTCAAGCAGACTTGGCGAAAAACTGAAGCGTTCATTGCGTCGCACGAAATTTGGATTTAGCTCGATAAGCGAACACTTGAAACACGCGTTCATTCTTCTCCTGGGATTCACGGCCCACGCGTTTGGGGCAGGCCTCTCGTCGTATCCGCACCTGGTCGTCGCCGATTCTGCCGGGACGTCGCGCAACGGTGTCCGTGTGACTTATCTCGGCACGAACGGCTACCAATTCGAATTCAAAGGGCACGCGCTGCTGGTCGATCCTTATTTCTCGCGCGTGGATCTTTTTAGCGTTGGGCTCGGCGCGCGCATTCAACCGAACATTTCTCACATCACCGATGCGATGCGCCATCTCGCCTCACGTGAGCCAAACGTGGACGCGATCCTGGTGACTCACGGGCACTTCGATCATTTGCTCGATGTGCCAATTGTGATGGCAACGACAAGAGCGCGTCTCATTGCGTCGGCATCCAGTGTCGAGCTCGCCAAACGTGCAGGCGCATTATCTGGGGAAGCAGTCAAACCCGGAGATGTGCGGCGAATCGGACCATGGAAAATTCGCGTTTTGCCAGCCACGCACGACCGGCTTTTCGGCAAAGTGCCATTTGATCGGCCGCAATCGCGCGTGCCGCAACGCGCGGCTGATTGGATTTGCGGCGAACCGCTGGCGTTTCTGATCGAACTGAACGGCCAGCGTATCTACATCGATTCCGGTGGAACACTTGCGCAATTGCCGCCCAACCAAAAAGTAGATCTCGCGATCCTGGGCATGGCCCTGCCCGATTCGCGCGAACGATTGTCCGCGGCGCTGGAACGTTTGCAGCCGCGTTACATTCTGCCGAGTCACCAGGACAATTTCTTCGTGCCGTTGAGCAACGGATTCCAATTTGGCCTGCTCACAGACTTCAGCCGGGTGCAACGCGACTGCGTTCGAGAGAATCGCGGTCGCTTGATCCTGATGGATTATTTTCGGCCATGGACACTGCCGACGCCAGGAAATCCCAAATCCCAAAACACAAATCCCAAGCAAAAAACGAAATCCTGAAAATTCGTGACCACGGATTACACGGATTCCGCAGATGACCTTTTGTAGGGCGTTCGCCGGGACGAACGCTAAACTGCTCCTGTGCCCGCGAAACACGCGAAAAAACGCGAATAGGAAGCAAAGAATTCGATGCGCCACTTCACGAAGCTCCGGCACCACGAAACTTCTCCCAATATTCGTGTCAATTGGCGTGATTCGCGGGCAGAAAAATCTTCGGCACGGATTTCACAGATGAAGAACATTACTTCTTCAGTATCCGTTCCATCCGGGCTATCCGTGGTCCATACTTTTTTAGAATGGTTTCATTAACCGGCATCGTCAGTTACACCGACGACTTCCTGTGCATTCGTGACGTCGGCGATTGGGACAACGCGCTCAACGGTCTGCAAATTGAAAATTCAGGAGGAGTCACGCGGCTCGGCGCGGCGGTAGATGTTTCGACGCGCGTTCTGACCGAAGCTGCAAAGAAAAACATCGATCTTCTGATCGTGCACCACGGTTTATTCTGGGCCGGCTTGCAACCGGTGAGAAAATCGTTGCGCCGGCAACTGCAGCTCGCGTTTGAAAACGACATCGCCCTCTACAGCGCGCATCTGCCGCTGGATATCCATCCGAAAATTGGCAACAACGCACAGCTCGCCGCCGCGCTTGGGCTGAAATCGGCGCAGCCTTTTTTGGAGGAAAAAGATCAGCCGGTCGGATTGAAAATGCGCGCCTCAATGCCGCGCGCCGAACTCGTTCGAAAATTGCGGAAAGCGTTGAACGGCCCGGTAAAAGTTTTTGGTTTCGGTCCGAAACAAACTCGATCAATCGGCATTGTCACCGGCGCCGCCGGTTCGGAAATCTACCGCGTCGCACAGGAAAACATCGACACGTTTATTACTGGCGAAGCCCCGCACTGGGCGGCCGTCGCCGCTGAAGAACTCGGCATGAATCTTCTGCTCGGCGGCCATTATGCTACAGAAGTTTTCGGCGTGAAAGCGCTCGCTGCGCATTTGTCGAAACGATTTGAAATTCCATGGGAATTTGTTGATTACCCAACGGGCTTGTGAGCGATTGGCCGCGTTCACCCCTCACCTCAATCCTCTCCCCTCGCAGGGGAGAGGTGGATAGGATAGACGCGCGTTCTGATCTCACGAGACGAAGCGAATTGGGTCGCCGCGCCTCTTTGGAAGAGGAGAGGGGAGGGTGAGGAGTTGAAGTAATGACGAAATCCGAATGCCGAATGCCGAAGGAATGACGATTGCCGAACGGCCCAGCGAGATGCGCGATCCGCGATGCGCGATTCGTGATTCTCCCGCACCTCGCATCCTGCTTCGCGTATCTCGCATTACAGCCCCCGTGGTTTTTACCGTACGAATATTGATGGTCGCGCTTCTCGTGCTGGTGCCGGTCTCGCTTTTCGGCGCAGCCAAAAGCAGCTCGGTGCCGCAGGTAAGCGGCTACAAAGCGGTGCGAGTTCGCTACGGACCGATGAATAAAATGATCATCCCGGTCACGATCAACGGGCAGCCGGCAAATTTGCTGGTCGATACCGGATCGAACCAGATCATCCTCGATGCGGACGCAGCCAGTTCGTTCGGTATACGGCCATCTCAGCGTGCTCTTCGGTACATACGGTTCACGCGAATCAATGGTCAGCTATTACCTGTTGGCTTTGCGCAAAGTCTCAATGCAGGCGGTATGAATTTTAGCAGCGGCCCGGTCATGCTGCGCAACTCTTTTCACTCGAACGCGCGGAACAGTGGAGTGGATGGCCTGCTTGGTCTGGACATTCTCAGCCGCTATGACGCCGTAATTAACTGCCGGACGAAACTTGTTTTCTTTAAAATCGATCAAACACGCCGACTGAATCTCAGCTCCGTCGCTTTGGCGGAAAAATTCACAAGAATTCCTCTACGACGGGAACAAAACGGTGCGCTCACCGTGCCCTGCTCGATTCACGGCGAAGCCGTTCGCCTGGTCGTCGACACGGGTGCATTCGTTACGATCCTCCACGAACCTCTGTTAAAATCGCTTGGAATACCGTCTGAGCCGACGCGGCTTTTAGCTTATTTTGCCACTGGCGCAGCGAAGCATATCAGTGCCGCGCGCATCAGTGATCTGAAGATTGGCGATTTTATGGTGCCGCGCGAGAAGTTTGGCGTCATCGCACTGCCCCATTTCGCGTTGCGAGAGGGCAGCACAGAGACCAGCGGCATTTTGGGCATGGACACGCTGTACATTTGTCATGCGATCATCGATCTCGAGGGCATGAACCTGTTTTTGAAATGAGAGAACGCGGTGCGCGATCCGCGACGCGCGATTCGTGATTGTCCCGCATCTCGCATCCTGGATCCCGTATCTCAGAAACGCGTTCACGCTTTCTTCTTGCTGGCTTTCGCCACAGCGCTGCCCAGTTGTTGCGCGCGAGCAGCGGCACGCTGCGCATCGGCGGTGCGCCCTGTCGCTTGGTACGCTTCGGCAAGATGTTTCCAGGCCAGGTGAGACGATGGCATAAGCCGGGTCGCAGTTTCCAGTGCACTGACGGCATCCCGATTGCGTCCTTGTTTTTTATAGGCGACGCCGAGGTGCTCCCATACGGGTCCATACTTGGAATTCAAACTTGCACCTTTCTTCAGGTATCCGATCGCCGCATCGGTTTGGCCCGTGATTAGCAGGCAGTACCCCAGCTGCGACTGCACCAGATAGTCTTGCGGCAACAATTTTGCAGCGCGTTGCAGCGGCGGGATCGCCTGCGGAACTCGGTTAAGATTGATGTAGCCGAATCCAAGACTGGCGAATATTTCTCCGCTGTCGGGCGAAAGTGCCGCGGTTTTTGCGATCGCATTCAATGTCGCTTCATTATGACCGAGCGTCTTTTCCGCCTTGGCGAGTTGCAGCCATATATAAGGGTCCGATGGATCCAGCGCCGCCGCTTTCCTTGCGTCCTCTGCGCTCTGTTGTTTTCGTCCCAGGCGCAATTCGCAATCGCTTAAGCCGTAATATGCGACAGCAGCTTTGGGTTCTAACTCAATGACGCGCCGGAGATGCGTAATTGCCAAATCACAATGCCCTTGAGCGATTTCGGCCGCGGCGATCCCGAAATGCGCCAACGTAAATTTCGGTTCAATCACCGTCGCCATTTTAAACGCCGCCGAGGCTTCTGCGTCTTGCCGTGCATCGTATGCTACGATGCCTCGGAGGCATTGTGCGCCGGCGCTGCGAGGATATCGCTCAGTCAGCTTGCGCGATAAGCCCAGCGCCAGCGTATAATTCCGGGCCACGATCGCCGCAGCTATCTCCGTGGTTAACGAATCTTTGAAAGCAGGGTCGGGTTGCTCCAGTGTTTTCTGGACCGATGGCTTAATCAGTTTTTCCGGTCGCGGAAGTTTGCTTAGCAGCCGATCAATGGATGCATCTTCGGCGGCGAAAGACGCGCCCAACGGGAGAACACAGATGCAGCTGATGAGAAATCGAATAGACGATTTCACGGGGCGCCGAGTGTAAGAAGCCGCGCCTCGCAATCCAAGTAAAAGATGCTTGCTCGTTTTCCCCATGACTGATACGAAAACGGCCTGCGGTTGAAAATTCGTCTCTCCAGCTTTGCTCTGTTTGCGGTGTTCGTAACGGTTTGGTTTGCTCCGCGCACAGCGCTCGCCTCATCGTGCGTATGGAAAATTACCGGGCCGAATGGAGGTACTCTGTATCTGGGCGGTTCAGTTCACGCCTTGCACAAAACAGATTATCCTTTGCCGGCAGCATACAACCGCGCTTTGGATGCATCCTCGCGGCTCGTCTTTGAGGATGATCCGAAAGCGGCCTCCCGGGAGGAAAAAGAGCTGTTGCGCGCCGGTACGTATCCCAAGGGTGACAACTTGAAAAATCATGTTGACCGCCGGACCTACGATTACCTGCGTCGATTCTTCGCGCTGGTAAACGTTCCCGAGGCCGAATTTGCGAAGTATCGGCCGTGGCTTCTGGACATCATGCTGTCTTCGCCTTCGAGCGAGCACTGGCAGTTGGGCGTGGAACGCTATCTCGAACGTCGCGCGGCCTCCAAGCCAATCTCAGGTTTGGAGTCGGCAAAAGAGCATAACTCTTTCTTTGTAGACCTGAGCGATCGTGAAGCCGAAGCGCTCCTGTTAATCTTGTTTATCAATGCCGGTCAGAGTGCGACAGGTGACAACGACATAATGCACGCCTGGCGCCATGGCGATGCGGATGCGCTTTCTCGGAGCGTGCACGATTCATTTCGTGATTTTCCCTCTTTAGGCCGACGCTTTATCGACGCTCGAAATCGCAACTGGCTTCCAAAAATCGAAGAGTACGTCCGCAGCGGCAAGACGTATTTCGTGGTTGTTGGCGCAGGGCACATGGGTGGACCGAGCGGTCTGCGCGCCATGCTTCGGGCGCGCGGTTATAAAGTCGAGCAACTCTGAGGCCCAACGAGATGCGCGATGCGAGATGCGCGTCTCGCCAGAGGCATTTCCGGGCTTGACATAACTGGCGCCGAAATGGCAAAAAGCCGGCTACTCCATACCATACCCGCAACCATAAACGCAATGTCCCCAACAGGGAGTAAGGCAGTAAGGACACGAATCTTCGTTTTGGAAGAGCATCCGCTGCTCCGCGAAGGCATCATCACCTATCTCGGTTTGCAGCCCGATCTGGTCGTCTGCGGCGAAACTGACAACATTCGCGGCGCGCGCGATAAGATTGCCACATGCAAGCCGCACTTGCTGATAACCGCCCTGCGGCTGGGCGCCGGCGACAGCCTGGAATTCGTTAAGGCGCTCAAGACAGAACAGCCCGCCTTGCTCATCCTTGTGTATTCCGCCTTTGAAGAAGCCATCTTCGCCGAGCGCGCCTTGCGCGCGGGCGCAGAAGGTTTCGTGATGAAAAAAGCGCCCAAAGAAGAGTTACTGACCGCGATCCGCGAAGTTCTCACCGGCAATATTTACGTCAGCCGGGAGATTGCGATGCGCGCATTCAAAAAATCTCTCGAGGTGCGAGCGGATTATTCTTTGGGGCGTCCTTGCGGTGAGATTGAAAAGCTGTCCGACCGCGAGATGCACGTCTTCCATTTATTGGGTGCGGGACTTGGCACCCGGCAAATCGGTCAATCGCTACACCTCAGTACGAAAACCATCGAGAGCCATCGCGAGAACATCAAACACAAGCTCAACCTCAGTAACGGTCGCGAGTTAGTGGAATGCGCCACCAAATACGTGGAGGAAAATGTTTTCCCGGCAAAGAAGATCGCATCTGTATTAAAGGGCAAAAAGAAGGTCGTTCGCTTCCCCGCCGCCTGATGGGGAATTTTTTACAGAAGATTACGCATATTACGGGCTGATCTGGGCTCGTTGTAGAGGCGTTCGCCACGGCGAACGCCTGCCCCTGGCCCGGTGCTCGCCGCGGCGAGCACCGCTACAACCGCTGTAGTCGGGATCGCGCATACCTTCGGCGCGGCGAGCACCGAAGCCCGCTGCAGATTTGCGTTTCGAATGCGAATCGAGGAAGTTTTTGCACCTGATGGCTTTTGACTTGAAAGAGATTATCGCGGCGCGATTGGGCGAAAATTATAAGCTCCATGAACGCCATGTGAATCCTACGCTGGTGGCGGCGCAGCGCGTGATCGGGTTCGACAAGGTGTATGCGCGCGCGGAAGGCGCGTACCTCTATGATATGGATAATCAGCCGTATCTCGATTTTCTGAGCGGGTACAGCGTTTTTAATATTGGGCGAAATCATCCGAGGGTGCAGCAAGCAATTCGGGACGTGCTGGATCTGGATCTTCCGAACATGGTGCAAATGGATTGCTCGCTCTTGAGCGGGTTGCTTGCAGAAGCCATCACCAAACGCACACCGCCCCATCTAAATGCCGTTTTCTTCTGTAACTCCGGGACCGAAGCGATGGAAGGCGCGTTGAAATTCGCGCGCGCTGCAACTGGCAGAAAGCGCGCGGTGTCGCTGGCGAGCGCGTTTCACGGGCTCAGCCTCGGGGCGTTGTCATTGATGGGCTGCGAAAGTTTCACCGAGGGATTCGGTCCATTAATGGAAGGATTCGACGCGCGCGTCCCGCTCGATGATATCAACGAATTGGATCGACAACTGCGCTCGCGCGATGTTGCGGCATTCGTGATCGAGACCGTGCAAGGAAAAGGATGTCAAACTCCGAAAAGCGATTTCTTTGTTCGGGCACAAGAACTTTGCCGCAAGTATGGGACTCTGTTGATTTCCGATGAAGTCCAGACAGGGCTCGGGCGCACTGGAAAAATGTTCGGATTCCAACATTGGGATTTGGAACCGGACATCATTACGCTCGCCAAAACCTTGAGTGGCGGTTACGTGCCATGCGGCGCGATCGTCACCCGGCGCGAGATTTACCAAAAAACATTTTCGCGAATGGATCGCTGCGTCGTCCACTCGACCACTTTCGGCCGGAACAATCTGGCCATGGCCTGCGGGCTCGCAGCGCTGGAAGTGATAGATAACGAAAACTTAATCGAGAATTCTGCCAAAATGGGCTCGCTACTGATGGAGAAAGTCGACAGTCTCCGCGCCCAACATTCGTTCATCAAAGAAGTTCGGGGTAAAGGTCTGATGATCGGCATCGAATTTCACGAGCCAATGGAGTTCAAACTCAAGATGGCGTGGAAACTTCTGCACAAGATCGACAAGGTGCTTTTCGCGCAAATGGTCGTGACCCAGATGCTGAGCAAGCATCGTATTCTTACGCAGGTCGCCGGGCACGCCATGGACGTGATGAAAATTTTGCCGCCACTCATCATCGGCGAAAAGGAAGTCGATATGTTCGTGAACGCGCTCGACGACGTGCTCACCGAATGCCGCAAATTCCCGGGTCCGATGTGGGAGTTGGGAAATAATTTCGTGCGTGCTGCCCTCGGCTCCCGCAAATCCGCTGAGCCAAAGCCCGTGTCGGCGTAGTTGTGGCTGACGACACGGACACCCTCTCCAAAGAAGACAACTTGATCGTGACCGTTGCATGCACAACATGCTTCATGTTTCGAGTCGATCCTGCCAGCACTCCGCGATCCGACGTAGAAAATTACGTCAGCCATCTCGTCAAGTTGTACGCGCTGCACCTGCTTGCTAAGGTCGACTCCTCAGATTCGGCGCGCCAGGATATGCGGAGCACCGTCGGGTTTTGTGCGTCGCAAATCGAGTCCGCCGCTCCAGAACTTAGATTTTCGATTGTCGATCTTTTGATCGGGGCCTACGTTTGAGCAGCCAAGTGAACGCGTGTCTGCGTTCAACCAAATGGAGGATTTAATTATGAGCACTGCTGTTGCCGAAGAAAAAAAGACGAAACTGAATCAGCTCGAGCAAATCAAGAAGTTCACCAAAGTCGTGGCTGACACAGCGGACTTTGAGTCGATGAAGGAGTTTAAGCCGCAGGATGCGACGACGAATCCGAGTCTCGTGTATGCTGCAACCCAAAAAGAGCAGTACTCGCATCTGCTCGATGAAGTTTTAAAAGATCGCAAGAAATCAGGCCTGAGCGGTCACGAGCAAATCGAAGACATCTGTGATCATCTGCTGGTCCAATTCGGTTCCGACATTCTTGAAATCGTGCCGGGCCGCGTATCGACGGAAACGGACGCGCGATTGTCGTACGATGTCGAAGGTTCAATCAACAAGGCGCGCCGGTTGATCCAGCTCTATGCGGAAAAGAAAATTCCGCGCGAGCGGGTGTTGATCAAAGTCGCATCGACTTGGGAGGGATTGCTTGCCGCCGAGCAGCTGCAAAAGGAAGGGATCCGCTGCAATTTGACGCTGCTGTTTTCGTTACCGCAGGCGGTGCGCGCGGCCGAGGAAAAAGTGCAACTTATCTCGCCGTTTGTCGGGCGGATCTACGATTGGTACAAGAAAGAGATGAAGCGCGATTACACCGGGCCGGAAGATCCAGGAGTGCAGTCAATTACTGAGATTTATACGTATTACAAGAAGTTCGATATCCCGACTGAAGTCATGGGTGCGAGCTTCCGCAATATCGGTCAAATCCGCGAGCTGGCCGGTTGCGATTGCCTGACGATCAGTCCCGAGCTGATGAAGGAACTTTCCGAATCGACCGAGCCGCTCGAACGCAAACTTGATCCTGAAAAAGCGAAAGCGGCCAATATCGACAAGCTTGAGTTGGACGAGAAGAAATTCCGTTGGTTGCTAAACGAAAATGCGATGGGTTATGAAAAAACCGGCGAAGGAATCCGCAAGTTCGCCGCCGATGTGATTAAGCTGGAAAAATTCGTCGCGAGTAAGCTCTGAACCACGGATCAAACGGATTACGCGAATAGAAGATCAGTGGGAGATTCGAAGGGGCGCGTTGTCATTCTGAGCAAAGCGAAGAATCTCTGATCGCTTGCTTTAATATCACCAAGGCGATACTCAGGATGTTTCGCTTCGCTCAACATGGCAGTGGGAATGCTTGAATTTCCATTCGCGACATCTGTGTAATCCGTGGTTGAAAAATCGTGTTCAACGTTGTCTTGATCGAGCCGGAAATTCCGCCGAACACAGGCAACGTTGGTCGACTTTGCCTCGCGACGGGGTCAAGCTTGCACCTGGTGAAACCGCTTGGCTTTTCGCTCGATGATCGAGAATTGCGCCGGGCAGGTCTGGATTACTGGGAGGAAGTGCATCTGCAATTATGGGATTCGTTTGAAGCGTTGCGGCAAGGGCAGCCGCCGGACGCGCGCTATTTTTTTCTGACGACAAAAAGCCAACGTCCTTATTACCAGGTGCAGTTTCAGAGAAAGGACTTCCTGGTTTTTGGTCGGGAAACGAAAGGGCTGCCTGAGGATCTGCTCGCCGCCAACGCTCATGATTGCATCACCATCCCAATGCACGGGACGCGAAGCCTTAACCTGGCTACGGCTGTTGCGATTGTGTTGTTTGAGGCTGTGCGCCAACAACGCTAAGCAGTGGTGGCGGACTGAAGGCAACGACCAGCATTTTGTGGCAGCGAAGGCATCCGGCAAACATCGCGCTCACGTTGAATAAATGAGAGTCTCCAAAGATCAACCAACTCAGAAGGAAAGATCTTGTGAGAATATTTGTTGTTTTAATTTGCAGTCTTGCGCTCGCGTTGCTCGTGCTTGGCGCGCAAGAAGAGAAAAAGAACGAACAACCAAAGAAGGGGACACAGGCTGGGCAGGTTTCGCAACCGGGTGGAAAACCCACAGGAGCAGGCAATCAGACAGGTGTCGCTAAGTCAGGACAGGTCAGTGAAAAACGTAAGCAGCGCCTAATAACCCAAGAAACCAGCCATATTGAGAACGCGATAAAGAATATATATCATGGAATCTTCGGCAAACCCACTGGAGCGGGTAAGCCGGCTGAAACCGGTGAAGCTGCAACAGCAGGAAAGCAGACCAGCGCAGGTAAGGCATCCACGAAATAATGCTGCGACGTTGAATAGATGAGAACCTCGAAAGGTCTAACAACCCAAAGGAAAAATCTTATGAAAACACTTGTAATTTTGATTTGCAGTTTGTCGCTTGCGCTCCTGCACCTCAGTAGCGCTCAAGAGCCGCAAGGTCCGCAAGGTGCAAAGGGGAAGAAAAAGGCTGCTTCTACCCAGCAGGGTGCGCCCCAAGGCGCAAAGTCAGTGGGTAAACCCGCCCAGACTGGCAAACCGGCAGGACCGCCGCCGAAAACAGCGGGATATGGCAAGGCAAAGGGTGGCGCTTACCCGACCGAGGTGAACAAGCCAGCGCAATACGGCAAAGCAAAGGGCCAAGGTCAAGCTGTCAACGCTAATAAGCCTGCTGAATATGGCAAGGCAAAGGGTGGCGCTTACCAAGCGAACAAACACACCGAATACGGCAAGGCAAAGGGCAAAGGTCAAGTTGCGAATGCTAATAAGCCCGCAGAATATGTTGCTGGCAAACCAGGGAAAGCTGGTGTCGCGGCAGGCAAGCCCTTTAAGGCGCAGCACTTCAACGTTTCAAAACAGCCAAACATCGCGAAAGCGCCGCCTGTGCACTTTCAGCAGGGCAGACACATTGAAGGAAGCGAGCACTGGCAAGGACAACACTATACCGCGTTTCGCGACTACCACGCAGAATGGCATGACCAGGGTTGGTGGCAGAATCACTACCACAACAACATCGTGTTCGTGTTCGGCGCGCCGTATTTTTTCAACGCCGGTTACTGGTACCCCGCCTGGGGCTACTCTCCCAATGCTTATTACGCGTGGGATGGGCCCATCTATGCTTATAATCACCTCCCGCCCGACCAGGTAATTGCTAATGTGCAGGCAGCTTTGCAAGAGCAGGGTTATTATCATGGCGAAGTGGATGGTTCGATTGGGCCGCTGACACGTGCTGCGATCGCAGATTACCAACGCGACCACGGACTTTACGAGACGGCAGCAATCGATGAGCCGACGCTGGAATCATTGGGAATGTCGTAGCGACAATTTGCATACCGTAGTCTGTAATCTGTAGGGGAAGCTGACAGCTTCCCCTACAATTTTGGCTGATCTTGTGCGATGTCGATCCCGGTGAGAGATAGTTGCTCATGGAGCAGGCCCAGTTAGTCGCCCGGGATATTTGTCAGTCGTTTCGGATGGGTTCGCGCCGGATCGAAGTGTTGCGCGGCATCTCGATGGAGATCCAGCGTAACGAAGCAGTGTTTCTTTCCGGCGCTTCCGGCGCGGGTAAAACGACGCTTCTTTACACATTGGCCGGCCTGGAGCGTCCCGAGTCGGGAACCGTCGAATTCGAAGGCCGGCGATTGTATCGCGGCGGCTCGTCCGCGGAAGCTCGTTTGCGCAACAGGAAGATGGGCTTTGTTTTCCAGGGTTATTTTCTGTTACCCGAACTTACTGCATTAGAAAACGTTCTGTTGCCGGGAATGATTGGCCGCCGCGCAACAAAGACCGAAGCAGAAGAGAGCCTCGTCGCCGTCGGTCTTGCTGATCGCATGAATCATCTGCCGGCGGAACTTTCCGGCGGAGAACAGCAGCGCGTCGCCATAGCGCGAGCGCTGACGAACGATCCCGATATCGTTTTTGCCGACGAACCAACTGGAAATCTTGATTCGAAAACAGGCGACGCGATTATGGATCTTCTCTTGAATCTCGCACGCAATCGGAACAAGACGCTTCTTGTGGTGACACACGACACTCGTCTCGCAGCGCGCGGTGACCGCCAGTTGCACATCAAGGATGGAGTATTGCAGTGAAATGTTGAAGCGTTGAAGGGTTGAACGATTGAAGCGGAACGCTCGCTTCAACGCTTTAAACTCTTTAACGATTTCCATTTGCTGCTTGAATTACGCAAGTAAACGTCGAAGATTTTTTTTGCGATTATGAAAACCACTGATGCAGCGGTGTTAGACGAACCCAAGATTCATGAGCCTACTGCAGATGCAGTAGTTGAACCCGCCATTGAAGGTCGCCCACGGCCTACGGCAGTCGGAATCAAGGACGCGAAGGTTTACATTGACGGAAAATTTTACTCCGAGGCGGACGCTAAAGTCTCGGTCTTCGATCACGGTCTGCTGTACGGCGACGGAATCTTCGAGGGGATTCGTTTTTACAATGGGCGCGTTTTCCGGCTTGGAGAACATCTCGATCGTTTATGGGACTCGGCTCGCTCGATTGCACTCGAAATTCCAATGACAAAGGACGCCATGACGGAAGCGCTCCTCGAGACAATCCGGCAAAATCATATGCGCGATGGGTACGTCCGCCTGGTGGTAACCCGTGGGATCGGCAATCTGGGTTTAAACCCGACACAATGTAAATGGCCGAGCGTAATTATTATCGTGGCAGCGATTACGCTTTATCATGACAATCTTTATCGAAAGGGACTGACGATCGTGACGTGCGCAACGCGCCGGTGCAATCCCGGCGCGCTCAATCCGGCCGTCAAGTCGCTGAATTATTTGAACAATGTGATGGCCCGGCTGGAGGCCAATCTGGCTGACGCCGACGAAGCGCTCATGTTGAACGACCAGGGCAATGTTGCCGAATGCACGGCGGACAACGTTTTCGTCATCAAGCGCGGTCAAATTGTTACGCCGCCAGTTACTGCTGGTGCGCTTCGAGGCATTACGCGTTCGGTGGCGTTTGAGATCGCCGAGGAACTCGGCTTCAAAACGCTAAAGGCAGACATTACGCGCCACGATATTTATGCTGCCGACGAATGTTTCCTCACAGGAACGGCTGCGGAGATTATTCCTGTGGTCAAGGCCGATGGGCGCATGATCGGCAACGGAAAACCCGGACCGATTACGACGCGCATCATTGCGCGCTTCCGGGAAATGACACGCGACACGGGCACACCGATTTACGGATAGCGTTGAGCAAAGCCGCTTCTGGCGCAGAGATGTCGCGGGAATATTCGGGTTGAATGTTTCCAAACTATCAAGGTCTAATTAAGAGAGATGTTGTGCGACGTTTGCAAATGCAATGATGCGACGGTCTTCCTGACACAGATTCTGGAGGGCAAGATGCACAAGGTGAATTTGTGCGAAGCTTGCTCGAAAGAAAAAGGTGTGCAGGATCCCACGAGCTTCGCTCTCGCCGATCTGCTGCTTGGCATCGGAGCGGCAGAGGAAATCGAAAAGGGAGCGCCCACGCAAACGTGCCCGGTGTGCGGTTTCGGCCAGGCCGATTTCAAAAAGACTGGTCGCCTGGGATGCAGCGAATGCTACGTCACATTTGGAGAGGGCTTGAACTCGCTTTTGAAAGCAATGCACAAAGGCACCGAGCACGTTGGCAAATTGCCGGAACGCGCGCAACGCGCCGTCGCACTCAATCACCGGATGCGTACACTGACAGAAAATTTACAAAAAGCCGTGGCCGACGAGAACTATGAGACGGCCGCCTCCTTGCGCGATCAGATCAAAGAGCTCGAAAGCGAGCTCTCCAATTCGCCATGAAATTTTCAAACATGCTCGCTACTGCGGGAGAATGGCTGCGCGGTGAAGGGCCGCATCACGAAATTGTAATCAGCAGCCGGGTGCGCCTTGCGCGCAATCTGCGCTACCGCCCTTTTCCTGGCTGGGCAAAGAAAGCGGAGCGCACTTCGATCCTGGAATTGATCAGGGCACACGTGGAAGCGCTTCCGGAAATGCAGGAGTCGTTCTCCGAAAGCTTACAGGATCTTTCGGCATTAGACCGACAGGTTCTGGTGGAACGTCATCTAATCAGTCGCGAGCATGCTGCCAAAGGCGGCGGCAGCGCAGTGGTCGTCAACCGGCGGCAAACCGTTAGCATCATGATCAACGAAGAAGATCATCTGCGGATGCAATCGATTCGGTCCGGGCTCCAGCTCAAACAGGCCTTCAAGCTGATCGACAAGATTGATAGCGCACTGGAAAGCAAACTGGACTTCGCTTTCGATCCGCGGCTGGGATATCTGACCGCATGTCCTACGAACGTCGGCACTGGAATGCGCGCCTCCGCGATGCTTCACTTGCCAGGGCTTGTTCTGAGCGAGCTGATTAATCAGGTAGTTCAAGCCGTTAGCAAAATCGGTCTCGCCGTGCGTGGGCTTTATGGCGAAGGCACCGAAGCCATGGGCAATCTTTTTCAGATTTCAAATCAAACCACCCTTGGTGAAAAGGAAGACGAGATCATCAATCGTCTGAGCAAAGTGATCGAAACCATCATCGAAAAGGAACATGACGCGCGTCAAATTTTGCTCCAGAAAAAGTCAAACACCCTGTGCGACCAGATTGGTCGCGCTTACGGAGTTTTGACGTACGCGTACGCGATGCCGTCGAAGGAGGCGCTCAACCTGCTGTCTATTATCAAGCTTGGCATGGACCTCGGCGCATTCCCAGAAGACCAACGCCTGCAGATTGATGAATTGTTCATCGACACGCAGCCAGCGCATTTGCAAAAAAGCTCGCAACAAAAACTAAACGCCGAGGAACGCGATCACTTGCGCGCTCAGATCATCCGCGACCGTTTGAAACTTTTCCCCAAACCTGATATTAGTAAGATGGCAACAGAGTCGGGCAATGGCTCGACTACCAAGCCATCGAACGATGAATAATTTCACACCCCGGGCTCAACAGGTTTTGGCGCTTGCTCGCAAGGAGGCCGACCGGTTTAACCACAATTACGTTGGCACAGAGCATCTTCTCCTGGGCCTTATCAAACTTGGCCAGGGCGTGGCGGTCAACGTTTTGCAGAAGATGGGTCTCGATCTTGAGACCGTTCGCATGGAAGTGGAAAAACAGGTTGGCTCTGGGCCGGAGACCAAGATTGTCGGCAACGTTCCCTACACGCCGCGGGTCAAAAAAGTATTGGCGCTGGCGGGCAAGGAAGCCAAGGCGCTCAATCATTCCTACGTCGGCACGGAACACATTTTGCTTGGGCTTTTGCGCGAAGGCGAAGGCGTGGCTGCCAGAGTCCTCAAGAGTCTCGAACTCGATATCGAACGCACCCGCAACGAGATTCTTAAAGAGCTTGATCCAAACTTCACGCCATCCGAATCGGAGCAGGAAGGCGGCGAGCCAGCGAAGAAAGACATCAAAACACCGGCACTTCGCGCATTTGGCCGTGACCTGACCGAGTTGGCGCGCAAGGGCGAACTCGATCCGGTCATTGGCCGGCGCAATGAGATCGAGCGGGTAATTCAAGTGCTTTGCCGCAGGACAAAGAATAATCCGGTCCTGATCGGCGAAGCAGGCGTGGGCAAGACTGCCATCGCCGAAGGACTGGCGCAGGAGATTGCAAACGGCAACGTGCCTGAATTGTTGCATGAGCGGCGAGTGATCACGCTCGATCTCGCATTGATGGTGGCTGGCACCAAATACCGCGGCCAATTCGAGGAACGCATCAAAGCGGTGATGGACGAAATCCGTCGTTCCAAGAACGTTATTCTATTCATCGATGAGCTGCACACGATTGTCGGGGCAGGTTCAGCCGAAGGCGCGATGGACGCTTCGAACATCATCAAGCCCGCGCTGAGTCGCGGCGAATTACAATGCGTCGGCGCGACCACGATGAACGAATACCGCAAATACATCGAGAAGGACGCAGCATTGGAACGCCGCTTCCAGACGATAAAGGTGGATGCGCCAACCGTTGATGAAGCCATTCAAATCTTGAAAGGTCTGCGTCCGAAGTATGAGGCGCACCACAAAGCAAAACTCACCGACGAAGCGCTGGAGACGGCTGTCAGATTTTCTGATCGCTATATCACGGGACGGTTTCTTCCCGATAAGGCCATCGATGTCATGGATGAGGCCGGCGCACGCGCCCGCATCAACGCCATGACGCGCCCGCCGGACGTAAAGGATATTGAAAAGGAACTCGAAGAGATCCGCTTGGAAAAAGAAGGCGCAATCAAGGCGCAGGATTTTGAAAAAGCCGCTGCGCTTCGTGATAAGGAGAAGCACACGAAAGAAAAACTCGATGCCATTCTCAACAAATGGCGCGAGGAACGCGAAGAAAAAGAAGTCGTCGTGACCGCCGACGACATGATGCACATCGTCTCGAAAGTCACCGGCGTTCCGCTGCAGCGGATGGAGCAGGAGGAAACGCAAAAGCTCCTGATGATGGAAGCCGACATGAAGCAGCGCGTCATCGGTCAGGACGAAGCGGTTACCGCTATCAGCAAAGCGTTGCGCCGGTCGCGCGCGGATTTGAAAGACCCCCGGCGACCGATCGGTTCATTTGTCTTTCTCGGCCCGACCGGAGTAGGCAAAACCTTTCTGGCGCGCACTCTGGCGGAGTTTATGTTCGGTGACGCCGACGCATTGATCCAGATCGACATGTCGGAGTACATGGAAAAATTCACCGCGTCGCGGTTGATCGGCTCGCCGCCGGGCTACGTCGGATACGAAGAGGGCGGCCAACTTTCCGAGGCGGTCCGGCGCCGGCCATACTCGGTTGTGCTTTTTGACGAGATCGAAAAAGCGCATCCCGACGTGATGCATTTGCTTTTGCAGATTCTCGAGGACGGCAAAATCACCGATTCGTTAGGACGCAAGATCGATTTCCGCAACACCATCATCATCATGACCTCCAACGTCGGAGCCGAGTTGTTGAAAAAACAAACAGTGATGGGCTTCGGCGCGCCGGTTGAGGGGCACGATTACGATTCGATGCGTGACAAAATCCTCGATGAAACCAAGCGCGTCTTTAAGCCCGAGTTCCTCAATCGATTGGATGAAATCATCGTGTTTCATGCGCTCACCAAATCGGATCTACTGTGCATTGTCGATCTGGAAGCCAATAAAGTGCTCACCCGCATCAAAGCCAAAGACGTCCACATCGAGTTGCAGCAAAGCGCGAAGGAATTTCTGATCGAAAAAGGATACGATCCGCAGTACGGCGCACGGCCAATGCGCCGCGCGGTGGAACGTTTTCTCGAAGATCCGCTGGCGGAAGAGTTGCTCCGCGGCAATGTCAAAGCCGGCGACAAAGTCGAGGTTGCGGCCGTCGATGGGAAGCTGTCATTCCGGGTCCCAGAATCGCAAGCACAGAACAGCGCCCCTGCGCCGGCGAGCTGAGGCGCAAGCTAGCTCCCACGTTGAGTGCACGCTCAATTACGGTAATAAACAGACTCAACATTTCTGAAATCGCGCCGACCCCGCGCAACAGATTAGGCTGAGCTCTTTAAATCCGTTGCGATGGTCGCGAATTGGGAGAGCGCGGCTTCGAGGTCTTCGACGATTTCGGCGGCGATGACGTCGGGGTCTAGCGCTGGCAGGGCGCCAGCTTTACGGCGGGAGGCACCGAGACTTTGAGTGTGTCTAGGGAAGCCGGGAACTCGGGATGGCAATGCAGAGGAAGATTCGCGCTGTCTTCGAGTGATTCGTCTTTAAGCCAGAGCCGAGCCGTTGGGATGCGAGCGAGACAGACGGGCGGGCCGAGAGGCCGACTTCGCGGGAGCGAACGAGTCAAGATGTCGAGGTCTCGGTGGAAACCCCGGCCGTTGCTGGGCATCCGTTACGGGTCGCGCTTGATTAGGTCTCCGTAGGTGAAACTTTTGAAACGTTCAGATTCTTTTCGCTCGTGGCGAGACAGGTAGGGGCGGTTGACCTTCGGGGAATCGCCCCTACCAAAATACAACGTACAAAGTCGTCAAGGTCGCTGCGCTTTAGCGGATTTTCCTTTAACGTGAAGTGTTTGTTGGTGCGCTCCGATTCTCTACGCTTGAGCCGCTAATAGCCCAAGGCCGCACCATTTTTCCTCTCGCGCGCATAATGGTTGCGGCCATCTCTTGCAACTGCATCACCGCGCGCACCTTTGCTGGAAATGGAAGACGGGCTAGAGCCTGCCGGCGCTGTTCCTTGGCCGCAAATATTCTAGCTATCTCGGGCCTTACTCCGTCCACAGCTTCCATTTATCCTCAAGTTGATGTCGGTTCAGAATATCGGCAAGCAGCTCGTGATCGAGGTGAGCCTGTTCGCGGAGCATTGCAACTCTCGCGCGATCCTTGGCGCGTCCGGTCTGCAAACAGATCGCGATCAGATGTTCTGCTCGCACCACCCGTGCGGGCACACCTTCGTAATCGATTTCGCGCGCCTGTGCGAGCGCCTCTTCGATGAGCGCATTATACGCCGGCAGAAACTGCACCGGCACGCCTTCAATCAGGATGCACTCTTGTTCTTCTTTGTAACCGCGCGTGCGCAGCGCGTCGTAAATCGGCGCAAGCGAGACCAAACCGGTGGCGCTCGATTGAAGCAGAACAAAAACGTCGAGATCAAACGTCAGCACCGGTTCTGTGTAGAAGGTTGCAGCCATCGCGCCACCGATTGCGTAGCGGGTGAAGTCGCCTTCCCGTTCCAGTTCATTTAACACCTCGAGCGTACGTTTCACACCACGAGGCTACGAGATTCGACGGGTCAAGTCATGAGGGATTTCGGCGGCTGGTTTGCGATCGAAGAGCCGAGCCGCCGGGAGGCGAGAGAGACAGACGGGTAGGCCGAAAGGCCGACTGAGCGGGAGCGAAGGAGTCAACAGGACGTTGGCATTAATGCTAGTCCGGCTCGGACCGCCCTGGGCGTAGAAGATGCCGGTCGGTAGACGTAACAAGGTGTGAACGTCGGCTTGCTTGAGTAGCTCCCGGCGGACAGTTTCGCCAGCACCGCCTTCGAAGAGAACGTTGTCGGGAACAACGATGGCGGCGCGGCCATGCTGCTTCAGGATGGTGAAAACGTGCTGGAGGAATTTGAGTTGTAATGCCGGTGCGGCTCGCACTGGCTCGTGCTCGCCCAAAAATCGTCGCGATGAAGGACGAGAGGTAACGGGTGTGTGGCGCTATCGCGCGTTTGCAACAACCTGGCTCTGCCGCAGCCGAGCAATGCACGCCTTAGGTTCGAACATTAGTTCGTTCCAACTAAATCGCGCGTCGGGCGGGCAGCGAAACTCCATCGCGACTGGATCGAAGCGGACATTCAAGGGCTCGCATCCCGACGAGCTGACTTTAAATCGCAGACGCAATTGCCCGACGTCGAAGACCTGCGCGCTTGACGCTGACTCGTCGTAGACTTGGACCGTAAGTTCTTCGGGCCACGCTTTGAATCGCGAATCACTCGTCACCTCGGCAAGCGGACTTTTCGACGATGGGAGACGCGCTCCTTTCTCGCTGAGCTGCCACTTGCTCGCAACCGGGACGCTCGCGCTACATCACGCCCGCGCGGGTGCGCGTCCGCGTAGGCTTTCTTTAACCGTTCCACCGATTGACGGGCCTGCTGCAATGTGACACAGTGTGTCACATGAAGACGATCAGCATTCGTGAACTCCACCACAATACTGGCAAATGGGTCCGAAAGGCGGCTGAAGTGGGCGAGATTCATGTGAGCGAGCGCGGGAAGACGATTGCTCGGATCCTGCCGCAAGAGCCCACGCCTGAAGTGCCATATTTTGCTCGCCGAAAGCTGAGTCCAGCATTTCGCAAGATAATGCATAAGCTCGAAGGCGGAACGGACAGCACCCAGATCATTTCAGAGGATCGAGACCGGCCCATCGAATGATCTATTTGGACGCAAGTTATCTGGTGCGGCTTTATTATAAGGACCACGGCTTTGAAGCCGTCCGGCATTTGGCGACGACCGACACTGTGGCGTGCGCTCAACATGGACAAGCGGAGGTAATCGCAGCACTTCACCGCAAATATCGCGAAGGCACTCTGGCGATGAGTGCCTATCGAGTCGTTCTCCAGGAATTCGGTGACGAGGTACAGGCCAACGCAGTTAGATGGTTGGCCTTGTCCCAGGCTCTATTGGATCGCATTCATGCCGATTTCGAGACGTTGCCACCGGCGAATTTCCTTCGAGCATCTGACGCCATACATCTGGCGACTGCGAGGGAAAACGGTTTCCGCGAGATTTGTTCCAACGATAAGAATCTGTTAGCGGCTGCTCCCCATTTTGGGCTTCGCGGCGTAAATGTGATCGTCTGATCGGTATCTGTTTAGCGCCAAGGGCGCGCTCTCATGCCAGCCTGGGGCATCGCTCCAGGATTCAAATCGCCATGTCAACAACCCCGAAAGCTTTCGGGGGTTTCAAATCGGCGCATTGTTTTCAATTCCAACGAACCCGGTGCCGGGAGCTGAGTCGCGCTTTCAGCGCTGGCGCTTTCTTTGGGTGCCTTGGTTCTCCTCAGGATAATACAGCCGCAAGTTTTCCAAGTCGATGCGGTCTTGCTCGCGATTGGCGGCGCGCTTCATCGCGACCAGTGCGGGCAGCGGCGGACTAGAGACCGCCGCTCCTTGTTTAGTCACGCGCGCGGATGCGCGTCCGCGTAGGCTTTCTTCAGGCGTTCGACAGTGACGTGCGTGTAGATTTGCGTGGTGGAAAGGCTGGCATGCCCAAGTAATGCCTGGACACTGCGCAGATCAGCGCCGCGATCGAGCATGTGCGTTGCGAAACTGTGCCGCAACTTGTGTGGACTGATCGAAATCGGAATGGATGTGTGGCGCACATAACGTTTTAACACGAGCCAGATCGAGCGCGCCGAGATTCGCTTTCGCGCCTTATTTATGAAGAGGGGACCTGTATGCACGTTGGCTGCGACGCGATAACGCTGGATCGCTTCCAGCGCGGGCAAGCCCACCGGGCAGACGCGCTCTTTGCGGCCTTTGCCAAATACGCGCGCCGATTCTGTGTAAGGATCGAGATCGGCCACATCGAGCGCTGCCAGTTCGCTCAATCGCAAACCGCTGCTGTAAAACAATTCCATGATCGCGACGTCGCGCAGCGGCATCCAACCCGGCGCCGCGCGGTTCTTGTCAAGCTTGAGCGGCGCTGCGATCAGTTCCTCGATCTGAGAGCGCGTGAGCACGAGCGGCAGTTTCTTTTCGAGCTTCGGCATTTGCACTTCACGGACCGGATTCCGTGCCAGCCGTTTTCGAGCGGTGAGAAACTGATAAAACGTTCGCAACGCTGAGAATTGCAGGCGCACGTACGAACGCGCTTGCTCCCGCTTCATAAGCGCAAAGAGATAATCGCGAAAATCGTCCGGTCTGCACTTTTTCCACGATGTTTTCTTCTCCGCGCGGAAACCGGTCAGCGCCTGGCGATATGCCTTAAGCGTGCGCGGGGAAGCGTTTCGTTCGTCCGCCAGATAACGCAGGAATTCCTCGACCAGAGGATCCTTGTTGTCCGGAGCGTTCCGTTCTTTTATCATGTCGAGCAAAGTCGAGACATCTCTAAATCCCTAAGTAACGCAGACCGCGAAAAAAATACTGAGATTCCTCGACTTCGCTCGGAATGACAACTACGGAGGCGGCGGAAGCAAGGCTGAGATTTGATTCGCTCGCTTCCCGCTCGCTCAGCCTCCGGCCTTCCCGTCCATGTCGCGGCTCCCGCAAGCGCTCCATTCTCGACTCCGCTCGGAATGACAGATGCGAAGATTTCATTCGGGTTTTTCTACCACGTAACGCAAATCCGTAGGACTGGCGTTTCCTCGGAACTGGCTTTTGAAAATTGGCGGCGGGTTGGTGGAAATTAATTCGTAGCCCTTCAAAACAAATTCCGGATAAATTCCGTTGCTGGCAGGCTCATAGACCTTGTCGCCGCTGAAATTGCCATACAGCTTGTATTCGTAATTGTTGTCGCTCCCGAAATCGAGGCGTTCACGATCTGGAGCAAGTTTCTGTTTTTCATTCAACATCACCAGTTCCGCTGTGCTCCACGGCTGACCCGGGCGCCGAATGTAGCCCCAAAATTTGTAGTCTGGTTTGTAGTAACGCCGCCCGATGAAATAATCTCCGGCCGGCTCGGCCACGATGCGTTGCGACATTTCGATTCTTGCCTGCTGAATTCCTTGCGGCACGGTTTCGCAACCGCCGAAGAACACCGTGCCCAGAGACAGGCTCCCTGCCAGCACAAACTGAACCGCGCGCATCATTCCTTGAATGAACATTTTTTATCGCAGGTTTACGCGAGACGCAATTGCAAGCTTGCTCCCGTTAGGTGACGACCTCCCCCTCTCGTAAATGGCACTGTCATGTTGAGCGGAGCGAAACATCTCTGTTTGTTTGCGTCGTCGATCCGTACAAGTTTAATCCGAGATTCTTCGCTTCGCTCAGAATGACAATATGAAACGGCTGGCGGTGATTCGGGAAACGTTGTTGAGTTCTTCCTTTCACTGATCACTAGTCACTGGTCTGATCTTAAAACAATGGTCCGATTCTTCAACGCTCTGGGCGCGCCGCTGCTTTCGTTCTCCCAATATCTGGGCGAGCTTGTCCTGCTCGCGGCCGAGACTTTCCGCTCCATCTTTACGCACAAGCTGCGGTGGAAATTATTCCTCAACCAGGTCGTCGAGATCGGTCTGCTGTCCCAGGTACTCGTCATTATCACGGGAGGTTTTACGGGCGCGGTTTTTTCGGCGCAGGCATTTTTTCAATTCAACAAACTGGGAATGGGCTCGGCTGTTGGCGCGGTGGTTTCGGTATCGCTGTGTCGGGAGCTGGCGCCGGTGTTGACGGCGCTAATGGTTGCCGGACGCGTCGGGGCAGCGATGTCGGCTGAGATCGGCACAATGAAGGTGACCGAGCAAATCGATGCGCTTCGCGCGCTGGCAGTTTATCCGATCGATTATTTGGTAGTGCCGCGAACACTGGCCATGATGATCTCGATGCCGTTGCTGGTTGCCGAATGCATCGCGTTCGGAATCCTGGCTGGATATTTTGTTGCGGTTTATTTGCTCGACGTCAATGGCCCTTACTACGTCGAAAACATGGTCCGTTGGACACGGCGCAAGGACATCATCATGGCTTTGACCAAGGCGTTCGTCTTCGCGCTGTTAATTGTGTTTATCAGTTGCCAAAAAGGTCTCACGGCACGCGAAGGCGCGGTGGGCGTCGGCCGCGCAACTACTGAAGCAGTCGTGAACGCTTCGCTGGCGGTTTTGATTGTTAATTTCTTCCTTACGATGGGAATGAACATCATTTTCCCGGCCGGCCATCAGTGATGTTAACAGTTGAGTGTCGCGGGTTGAGAGTTGAGAGTTGGCCTCGCAATGTTTGAAGCGCCACCTCTTGCAAGTGTGACAACTGAACCTCGGGTAACTGCGGGCAACGGGTCGCCAATGATCAGGGTGTGCTCGTTGAAAAAGCAAATCGACGGCCAGGAAATTTTGCGAGGCGTCGATCTTGAGGTTCGCACCGGTGAAACTCTCGTCCTTATAGGTCGCAGTGGAGGCGGGAAAAGCGTTTTGCTAAAGAGCATCATCGGCTTGATGGAGCCGGACTCCGGCGAAATCTGGATCCACGGCGAGAACATTATCGGCATGAGCGAGCGGCAACTCGGAGCCATACGCGAAAAGGTGGGGATTCTGTTCCAAGGCGCCGCGCTTTTTGACTCGATGACGGTGGAAGAAAACATCCTCTTTCCGTTGCGGGAAACAGGCGAACGCGATCCAAAAGTGTTGCAGTCCAGCATCGCCGAAATGCTTGAGGTCACTGAAATGGAGGGACAGGAAAACAAAATGCCTGAGAGCCTGAGCGGCGGGATGAAAAAGCGCGTTGGCCTCGCACGCGCCATCATTCGTCGCCCTTCGTGCGTGCTGTACGATGAGCCGACCGCGGGTCTTGATCCTGTTGTCGCCGACAGCATCAACAAACTGATTCGTTGTCTTCAGCAGCGATTCGGAATTACCAGCGTTGTTGTTACTCATGACATGAAGAGCGCCTTCGATGTCGCCGACCGGGTCGCGTATTTGCATCAGGGCAGCGTTTATTTTCACGGCACTCCAGGTGAGCTTCAGCAATCAAGCGATCCGCTTATTCAAGATTTCCTCCTCGGTCGCTCTGAAACCTGGCGCGATTGACCTGGCTCCCCTCGAGGGGACCAGATAAATCGCCCATACCTTGCGAATCCAGCCCGACAATGGACAATTACGGTCAATGAATCGCCACGAAAGAGGTTTGGAATTCAAGGTCGGCATCTTCGTCTTTATTGGATGCGCGGCCTTGGCCGGGTTGCTATTGAAGTTCGGCCGTCTTGGAGAGGGCGTTAAAACCTATTACCAGCTCACGGTTCGTTTCGCGGACGCGAGCGGGTTGCTTACAAACTCGGATGTTTTGCTCGCCGGCGCCAAGATCGGTCGCGTCGCAGGTGGCCCGCGTCTGGTTCGAGATGGACCGGGCGTGTACGTGCCGTTGCGAATCTTCGATTACGTTAAGATTCCTGTCGGCAGCAAATTCACAGTGGGCAGTTCCGGTTTGCTTGGCGACCGCTTTGTTACCGTGACGCCGCCGACCGGCACGCCAAGCGGATACATTCCGAAGGACGCATTTGTCGATGGCACGCGCGAGACTGGTTTCGATGATCTCACCCGGCAGGGCAACGAGCTCGTCGGTGATGTCCGCACGACCGTGAAAAAGCTGAATGAGGAAACGCTTTCAGCGCAGAACATGGAAAATCTGAAGGCGAGCTTGCAACATTTGAATCAGGCTACCACTGCGCTGGCAGAATCTTCGAAGAAACTGGATGGTGTAATCGGGCAGACGGATTCGACCATGGCCTCCGCAAAACAAGCTGCCGATGGCTTGCAGAACGCCATCGCCGACACGCGCAAGGTCTTGCGCAGCGCCATGCAGGGGAAGGGTCTGGTCGCAACGCTGCTGAATGATCAACAACTGGCGAGTGATCTGCACGCACTGATCACCAATCTGCGAGCCCACGGCGTCTTGTTTTACCGTGATAGCGCCG
>WNGL01000964.1_pt1 | contig 34786 bp, 29 predicted proteins | sample 5400591 | NCBI WGS metagenome assembly WNGL01 (sample SAMN13153377, study PRJNA577476) | soil metagenome | isolation source: 80 cm soil or saprolite under Garry oak tree replicate 1 | place: USA:California | collected 2016-06-15
ATCTTGTGAAGCCGAAACGGGTGTTCACGCTCCACGGTTTCGCGTCAGACTTCGCGCGCGATCTGCGAGACCGTGGTGTGGAGGCGTGGGCGCTGACCGAAGACAATCAAATGGAGCTCGCCCTGCCGAAAAAAAATGTCAGAGATGCGTCGCCCGCAAATCGGAACAGTACGGCGGGCACATTAGTCCTTCGCAAATCCGAATTCGGCACGTTTGCTACGGTCGGTGAAGCGATTGCCGCTACGCCGGCGAAGCTGGAAAAGATTCGCCTGTTGGCCGATCACTTGCGCACGCTTGATCAAGATCAGCTTCCGATTGAGACGACCTACTTTACCGGGAGAGCTTTTGCGCAGAGCGACCTCCGGACATTGCAAGTGGGAGGATCTATCATTTATCGCGCAATTTTGGGTGCAGCGGAATTAGGCGATGCGGAATTTCACCGCATCGCACACAGCCACGGCGACGCCGGGAAAACTGCGTTCGAAGCACTCGGCGGCAGAACCAAACCCGAACCATTTACCCTCGTGCAGTCGCACGATTTCTTCGAGGCGTTGCACAAAGCCCGGGGTCCGGTTGCAAAAACCGAGCTATTACAATCACGCTTGGCAAGACTTTCCGCGCGTGAAGGCCAATACGTAGTCAAGATTCTCACGGGAGACTTGCGCATCGGTTTGCGGGAGGGCCTTGTGGAAGACGCAATCGCTCGCGCCTTCGAGGTGCCGCTCGGTGAGGTGAAGGAAGCAAATATGCTGCTGGGTGATATCGGCGCAACTGCGGCACTCGCTTTGCGAAGAGAATTGCACCGTGCAGAGTTGTCGATCTTTCGTCCGATCAAATGCATGCTCGCGACTCCCGAGCCAACGGCAGAAGCAGTATGGCAACGGTTTGCAGACGAACAATCTACAAATGCAGCTACAGTTTACGTTGAAGATAAGTTTGACGGGATCCGCGCGCAGCTTCATCGCAACGCAGAACGGGTAGAAATCTTCTCGCGCGATTTGCGACGCATTACGGATCAGTTTCCAGAACTGGCGGCGCAAGCAGAGAAGTTCGAGGAAGAGTTGATTGTCGATGGTGAAATTGTCGCCTACGAACAAGATCGCAAGCTCACGTTCTTCGACCTTCAAAAGCGGCTCGGGCGCAAGAGTGATAGCGTCGATTTGTTCGCAGGCGTCGCGGCAAATGTGCCAGTCGCATTTATTATCTTCGATCTCCTTTGGCTAAACGGACGCTCCTTGCTGAAAACACCGTTGCGCAAGCGGCGCGAAAGGCTCGGCGGCTTGCAACTACCGCGGCAGTTTCAGACGGCCCAAGTGCTTCCGGCGCATTCCGCGGCCGAGATCGAGCAAATCTTCCAGCAGGCGCGCCGGCGCTTAAACGAAGGCCTCATGATCAAGAATCCGGAGAGCTTTTACTCACCAGGGACTCGTGGAATGCTCTGGTTCAAACTAAAGAAGGAGCTGGCCACGCTGGATGTGGTGGTCGTCGCCGCAGAACTTGGCCATGGCAAGCGCAACAACGTCCTGAGCGATTACACATTTGCAGTGCGGAATGAAACTACCGGCGACCTTTTGCCGATCGGCAAAGCTTACAGCGGATTAACCGACGCAGAGATTGCAGAGTTGACTGAGCACTTCAAACAAAACACGATTATCGATCGGGGTCGTTATCGGGAAGTGAAACCGGATATCGTGCTCGAAGTCGCGTTCAATTCAATCCAGCCAAGCTCGCGGCACGCAAGTGGACTCGCCCTGCGATTCCCCCGGATCAAAGCGATTCGGCGCGACAAAAATGTCGATTCCATCGACACGCTCGAATACGCCCGCGAGCTCGCCGCGCAACACGCAAATTCGCTGGTCGATGTTAGCCACAGCGCGTGACCAACTTCCGGATCGCTACGGCGTGGTCGATGGTGACGGCGAAGCGATTTCCGGGCAAAGATCTTTTCTTGTTAGGCATAGACCATGACTCTCTTCGTTATTCGGACGAGGGACTTAAGAGCGATGTCGTCGACGGAACAACTCACTGCGACGCCGATGGCAAAGGTGCGGGTTTTACGATGACAGTTTCGACCTGATCACGCCGAAAACGCTGGAGATTGGCGTAAAGCGCCAGCAGCGCCATTGCCACAACGATTACCAGCAAGAGCACTACACCGCTCTTTGGAACTTGGGACGATGGCGGAGCGTCGCGAGCCGGCTGCGGTGAATTCATCCCTAAAGTATCGACGTCGAGCGTGGGCGCGCAAACCTAGGTTAATTCAAGTGCAACGCTGCGATCGCGTCCATAACACGTTGACTTAGTCGTCCGTAGAGATCCTTACCCGAGGATTGGAGATCGGCCTCCGTGAAAAAAATCGGTTCTCCAACGACAACCGTGATTGGAACAAGGTGCAAACCGCCGCCTCCACGCGGCAGAGCTTCATGCGCACCAAAGATCCGCATTGGCACGACTGGGGCGAGCGTCTTCGCGATCACGAGTCCCATCCCGGGCTGAGCAGGCTGCAGGTTGCCGTCAAGTGTCCGCGCACCTTCTGGAAAAACCAGCGCTGCGTTTCCCGACTTTAGAACTCGAATCAACGCCTTGAGCGCGCTGCGGTCGATTCCCTCCTGATTAACCGGGATAACGTTCAGCTTCGGCAAGAGCCAGCGGAACAATGGCAAGTCCATCAGCGTCCTCCGCGCCAGAAAATAGATCGCGCGGTCGCACGCGATGCCGGCAAGCGGCGGATCGAGGTAACTCTGGTGATTCATCGCTAGAATCACCGGACCACTTTGGATCATACGCTCCCGATGAATTATCCGAAGGCGAAAAAAAATGTGGCCGACCAAGCGAGACAAATTGTACCCGAGCCAGTAATAAACATTCATCGTTAATCTTTGAACCAGAGGAGTCAGGAGGACACATGGAGGCCCTTTTGTTCGAGCCGGTCAATGATCTCCTTGACGACTCCTTCGATCGTCAACAGCGACGTATCGATAACATGGGCATCCTGCGCGACGACGAGCGGTGAGACAAGCCGTGAAGAATCGGCGTGGTCACGCATGGTGATTTCGTCCCGCTGCCCTTGCGCCGCACGGCGACGCAGACGCACCTCAGGTGAGGCATCGAGATAAAATTTGTAGGGGGTGTCTGGAAAAACAACCGATCCGATGTCCCGGCCCTCAATAACCAAGTTATGACTGTGCGCGTAATCGCGCATTTTCTGGACGACAACTCCGCGGACCCTAGGAACGCTGCTGACGTGGGAAACACCTTCGTTTACGAGATCGTCGTGCAAATGATCCGTTGGATCGATACGAGCGATCAAGCTGCGCGACTCGTTGTTCACAATATCGCAAGCGAGCTTGGCGGACTCGACAGCTTGCGCTATGTGCGCGCTGTCACGAGGATCTATCCCACGCTGCAGAATGTGCCACGTGATCGCGCGATAAATCGCGCCCGAGTTCACGTAAACGAACCTGAGCCGCCGCGCAAGCTCTCGCGCAACACTGCTTTTCCCCGAGGCAGCAGGCCCATCAATTGCAATGACGCGATGAGAACCTTTGCGCATGCCCGAATTATTGCATTTGAACTTACGTAGACGCAGAAAGCCTTCGGGTGCGCGAAGCCTTGTTGATCAGGCTTCCTCGACGCGCTCGGCGCGCGCGGGGGAGAGCGAACCGATCACGGGCGTGCTTATCTGCATTCGCTTCGGATTGGTAAACTGTTCGAGCACTGTTTCGAAGCCCGGATAGGATTCGCGGATGCAGTCGGCATCTTGAATGATCGTTTCGCCCTCGGCAAAGAGACCCGCCACGGCAAACGCCATCGCGATGCGATGATCTCCAAAACTCGCCACGCGCGCTCCATGCAGAGCAGCCGGTCCATGAATTTCGAGGCCATCATTCATTTCAGCGACCTTTGCGCCCATAACACGCAAATTATGCGCGATCGCGGCAATGCGATCGGTCTCTTTGATGCGCAACTCCTCTGCATGCCGAATGATCGTTGTGCCATTTGCCAGAGCACCTGCCACCGCGAGTATCGGCAGCTCGTCAATAACCTGCGGCACTTCTTTACCTTGAATGACAGTGCCTTTGAGCGGAATCCCAGTAACTTCGACGATTCCATGCGGTTCAAGTTGATCAACGCCTTCGACGGCTTCGCGTACTTGCGCGCCCATTCGGAGTAGGATGCCGAGCACTGCTGTTCGCGTATCATTCAAACCAATTTCGCGCACGAGCAGATGACCTCCGGGTTGCGCCGCAGCAGCGACTAACCAAAAAGCTGCCGAGGAAATGTCGCCCGGAATCGTAAAGTCGCGGGACTCCGGCACTTGATCACCAAAGACACTGATACTGCCGTCGCCGTTCTTTGCCGTGCGCACGAGAAAATAATTAAACAGTAGCTCCGTGTGGCTACGGGTGATCGAGGGCTCAACGATAGTGGTCTTGCCCTTGGCGAAAAGACCAGCAAAAAGCAGTGCACCTTTCACCTGCGAGCTCGCAATTGGCGAGCGGTAATGAATTCCATGCAGCGAGCCTCCACGGACGCAGAGTGGTGGCGTCTGCTCCGGCCCTTCAGCAAGGATGTGGGCGCCCATTTTTCGAAGCGGCGCGACCACGCGGTCCATCGGCCGTCGAGAGAGCCCGGAATCACCGACGAGACGACTCTCAAATGTTTGTCCTGCGAGCAAACCAGCGAGAAGCCGCATCGTCGTCCCAGAGTTTCCGCAATCGATTTCCTTTTTGGGCGGCGTAAGCACACGCCTCTTTCCGTGAACTACTAGCGTGTCCCGTTCGGGTTGTTCGATCTGAATACCGAGAGCCCGCAACGCGTTGACCGTGTGCATGCAATCCTCACTCGGGAGAAATCCGTTTAGGACGCATACGCCGTTGGACAAAGCTGCAATGATGACCGCGCGGTGCGAGATGCTTTTATCGCCTGGAACGGTGATTTCGATATCAATCCGAGGCGCTCGTTTAACCCGTAATTCCATAGAATTCTGAAATTTCTTGCGGCGGCAAGATCGCCGCGCCGCCTTATTGGCGCGCGAAGATCAGCATCGGATATAAGACGCGGTTGTCCAGCTTCCTTCGCGGCGGCAAAATGCAATTGGCACGCGTCTGACGCTCAATTTTGCGAGCGCGCCGAGTGCGTGGCCTAGTTACGGAACGAGGAAGATTTTGTCAGTGTACGGATCCTTCACTTCCGTCCCTGGGGGAAAACCCTCTACGTCAACGTATTTACCGGGCGAAAAAGGGCTCTCCACAAGGTGAGGTTTACCCGGAACAGGAATCCCATATGGATAATCTCCCTTCGCTACTTTCGTCGGCGCAGCCGTTGGAACGGGCGTAGTTGCAACCTCTTCCCGCGGGCTCGCCTGGGGTTGAACGGGCCCATTAGGATTGAATGGTTGTTGCTGAGGCGGATATTCCTCAGGCTGGTTTGGCGGATAACTGGCAGCGTGATGACGGCTAGATTGCGGTGGCGGCTCTTCACTACATGAAGCGACAAAGAAGGCGGTGAGCAGAGCAAACGGCAGTGAGAATTTCATAAGTGGGAATGCTGTCACAAACCTATCCGCAGTCCAACTCGTTGCCAATCACTAAATCGCTTCCTCATTAGGGCGCTGGCGCTTCTAGCAAAGATCGACATCAATACAATGGCGAGCCGCATTTCATCCGAATCCAAAGAAAAGATGTCGAAGAAATCAAACGGACAGATTTTGATCGTGGATGATGACGGGATGAGTCGCAAAATCCTAGCGCAAATGCTGGTGGCCGCCGGCTACGAGTGCCACGAGTCCGACAATGGGGGCAAGGCATTGGAACTTATGCGCGCCGAGCAGCCTTCGCTTCTTCTTCTTGACTTTGATATGCCGGGGCTGAACGGCGCCGAAGTGTTGAAACGTCTGCGTGCGGATAGCGATCCTGCCGTCGCGCAAATTCCCGCTATCATGCTGACGGGACACGGCAGCGAAGAGAGTGAGGTGCTCTGCTTGCAAGCTGGGGCGGACGATTTCGTAACCAAGCCAATCAACGCCGCAGTATTGCGCGCGAGAATTGAAACCCAGCTTCGGCTGCGGTCAATGCGGCGCCAGTTACAGCGACAAAAAGATGAGCTCGAAGAATGGCGTCGCAATCTCGAGCGCGATCTCGCCGCGGCCCGCTTGACGCAGCAGTCATTGATTCCACCAAGGCCGCCCACGCTGCCAGGATGGGAGGTTGCCGCGCGCTACTGGCCCGTAATTCAAGTGGGCGGCGACATCTACGGCTGGCTCCGCATGAAAGATCGACGAATGTTGTTTTGGATCGCAGATGGCACCGGCCACGGGGCGGCTGCAGCGCTGCTTACCACCCTGGCGAAACTTCTTTTTCATCATGGCAGTGTCGAGCACGACACACCAGCCCGGATCATGGAAGCAGTTAACAATGACTTTCGCAGTATTTTTGGCGCACGTTCTTTTATGACTGCGATGTGTGTCGCCGTCGACCCGGGGACCGGGCGGGCGAGCGTGGTTGGCGCGGGTCATCCTCCATTGCTGATCGCACGACACAGCGGCGCGACCGAGTCGATCGCATCGATCGCGCCTCCTTTGGGTTTGATCGAACTCCCCGAATTTACAGAAACAATTGTCGACCTTGAATTGGGTGATGCTTTCCTTCTTTACACGGACGGTTTATTTGGCGCGGCAAAAGGCGAACGGCTGCGCCTCGCTCCGGAGCGCCTGGCGAAAATGCTCGATCATTCTGCGCCGAATGCCGAGGCGCTGCTTATGCGAATCTTGGATCAAGCAGTGCCAGATAAGGGTAAAGACGCTTTGCCAGATGACATGGCCGCTCTGGCTGTCCGCCGAGTGGCCTAGCAATATTTTTTTCGTTTCGTCAAAATTAGTATTGCCCTCTTGCGAGCGAAGCGTTAATCAGCCTCTATGCCGAAAACCAAAAAGAAACCTTCCAAACGCAAACCGAATCCCGCCTTCATGAGACCAGTCCAACCCGACGATAAGCTTGCTGCCATCGTTGGGTCGCAGCCGCTGCCGCGTTCCGAGCTTACCAAAAAGCTTTGGAACTACATCAAGAAGCATGGTTGCCAGGATAAAAAGAAAAGAACCATGATCAACGCGGATGACTCACTCAGGCCGGTATTTAACGGCAAGAGTCAGGTGAGCATGTTTGAGATGACAAAGCTCGTCTCGGGACATATTCGCTAGATCCCGGACCCGTTCATAGCCCGGCGCTCCGCGCCGGGCTATTGCGGCAACGATGCGGAATAAATTCCGGTGGAGGATACGCTTCACCGTCTTGCGCTGGACTCTGGTCTGGTCGAAGTTACCCCGATGAAAAAACTTCGCTTGATCCTTCTCGTCGCCTCAGCTCTCCTTTTTCTTGTTCCACCGTGTGCCCGGGCTGGGGCCGGCTGGCTTAGTGATTACAAAACGGCGCAGCAGGCGGCCAAAGCGGGCAACAAGTTTCTGCTAATCGATTTCACCGGCTCGGATTGGTGCGGCTGGTGCAAGAAATTGGACAAGGAAATTCTCTCGCAATCGGAGTTTAAAGATTACGCGCGCGCGAATCTCGTTCTCCTGGAAGTGGACTTCCCGCGGGCGAAACTGCAAAACGCCGACCTGAGAAAGCAGAATCAAGAGCTTGCGCAGCAATACCAGGTGGGAGGATTTCCCACAATCGTAGTGCTCAATGGCGACGGCCAAAAGCTTTGGCAGTACGACGGCTATTTCGCGGACGGGACGGCAGCTTTCATCGCACAACTGGAAAAATTGCGCAAGGGCTGAGCGCCGTCGCGCGAGACAGTAACTGCAACGCGGAAAGCGTTGCTCCTTTCTAATTCAATCTGGTCAGCCACATGCCTTGCGTAACTAGCCGCCTCTGCTAGATAGACGCATCCGGTTCGTCATTTTCTCGTTCATGTCGGTTCCTCGTCTGTTGTTGTCTTCTTCTATCGCACTCGTTACGGCCCATTGCCTCCGCGCCGAACCCACGCCCGTATCGCAAGGTGCGGAAAAAAATGGTCGGAACGCCCCGGGGGAATCGAATATCACATTCAATTCAGTCCATGTTGCTGGACCCTACATCGCGATGACTTTTGACGATGGCCCCAGTGCCACGCTGACCCCGAAACTGCTTGATCTCCTTGCCGCTCATCATATCAAAGCAACTTTCTTCGTGATCGGCGAAAACGTCGCGGAGCATCCCGAGATCGTTGAGCGCGCCGCCCGCGAAGGCCATGAAATTGCAAACCACAGTTGGTCGCATCCAAACTTCGGTAAGATGTCCGACGAGGGCGTACGTCGCCAACTCACGCGCACCGACGATGCAATTAAGAATGCCACAGGCGTCCGGCCGACCTTGCTGCGGCCACCCTATGGGTCAATCACAGCGCGCCAAAAACGCTGGATCCACAATGAATTCGGATATCAGATCATTCTCTGGGACGTCGATCCATACGATTGGAAACGGCCCGGACCATCTGTAGTTTGTAACCGCATTCTCAAAGAAACACGGCCCGGCTCGATCGTCTTATCCCACGATATTCACCCGGGGACGATTGAAGCCATGCCGTCGACTTTTGATCAGCTCCAGGCCAAAGGCTTTAAATTCGTGACAGTGTCGGAATTGATTCGCATGCTAGTCCCGCAACCGCCCCAGCCATCGACGGGAACACACGTAAGCGTTCCAGCAACAGTCGCTCCGTCGTCGTCAACATCGACAATTCCGTCTGCCGAATCTTCGCCAAGTCACTAGCTGAGGGTGGCTGAAGACGCCGAAGATCGACACTCTGGGCACGCGTCTCGGTCAAGCCGAAGAATATTGGCTTATCGATTACTTCTTGGCGGCTCCGAAGCTTCGTTCGGCGACCCGCTTCTCCGTTTGGCGGCGGGCAATGACGAAGTGATTGTTCTCCCCGTAGCTCCGCCAGGGCCCCGGAGGCACATCGCTTACTTCAACAAATTGCCAATCCGTTACGTCGGTCGGTGCAAGTCCAAGATAATCGCGAACAGCGGGAGAAACATCCAGACCTGCTCCATGATTGAGATTCGGCTTCGGCCGTTCACTTTGAAAAACGTACTGAAAATGGTCGGTGCGAAAGGGGCCGCAATCTTCCCATTGCGCGTAGCAAGTACGATTGCCTTTGCGAATGGCGATCCAACGATCTCTGCACACTGATTGGCCCGGTCCTGTGTAGGCCTGCTTGAACCAGGGGATAACAAGCGGCGCTTCCGGTTTGAACTGACCGTGTGTGACGTCGTTGTACGGCAGCGCGCAGTAGAAGGGATTTTGGTGCGGTATGAAAGACACCGGAATATAATTGCGCCGCGACGACGAATCGGGATTATCGAAGCCACCGTAACTGCCTGTCCAATTCGCATCCCAGCAGCTTTTGAAATTGGGCACAGGATTGTTACCTCCAGCCTGCTCCCCAACCCAAAATACCGTGGTCACGATGTTCATTTTCCACGGGAACCGTTGCGTCGTAGGGCGCGAACTTGTCGGCACAAAAACTTGCGGCTCAACTTTAAGCAGCGCCTGCTCCCGCAGCTTCATCGCATATTTGGCAAAATCCCCTGCGGTTGCGTATGGCGAAGTCGATTGTTCGTCGGCTTTAGCCGCGTTAGCTATTCCCAAGATCAAACAAACCGCCAAAAGTCTCTTCATCTATAAATTGCCGCTCCCCTTTATCTGATTACCTGCATTTAGGCAAGCCATTTTCCATAGGCAAAAAACGGTGCCGGGGATAGATGCGGAATGGGCCGCAAACCACGACTTTCGAATTTCAGCCGCGACTAAGCACGGTTTCGCGCTTGAATTGCCGGTCTTTTGCCTCGGGATAATCGAGGGTGTAATGCAGGCCACGGCTCTCTTTTCGACTCAACGCCGAATCGACAATCAACGCCGCCACCGTAGCCAAATTACGCAGCTCCAGAAGGTCCACCGATATTTTGAAATTCCAATAGAACTCACGAATTTCGCGCTGGAGATTTCGCAGGCGCGCGCTCGCGCGCTGTAGCCGCTTATCCGTGCGCACAATTCCTACGTAATCCCACATCAGGCGTCTGATCTCGTCCCAGTTATGATAAATTACGACCAGTTCATCGACGTCCTGCACATTTCCCGATTCCCACTCAGGCAACAAAATTTTCTGTTTTGATCGCTTTTGCGCCTGTACAGATGACGCTGCCGCGCGATGCGCCACGACCAGACCTTCTAGCAACGAGTTGCTCGCAAGGCGGTTCGCCCCATGCAATCCGGTGCACGCGACTTCGCCAATCGCATATAGCCCGAGCAAATTCGTCGCGCCGTTCACGTCCGTCTTGATTCCACCGCACTGATAATGCGCCGCCGGCACGACTGGAATCGGCTGTTTCGACATGTCGATCCCGAATCCCAAGCACGTCTCGTAAATATGCGGAAAACGTTCCCGAATAAATTCCGGCGACTTGTCCGTGATGTCCAGAAAGACGCATTTCGCGCCCGCGCGCTTGATCTCTGCATCGATCGCACGGGCCACGATGTCGCGCGAAGCGAGCGAGCCCCGCGGATCGTACCGTTTCATGAAATCCTCGCCGCGACTATTGCGCAAGATTCCGCCTTCGCCGCGCAGGGCTTCCGAGATGAGAAATGATTTCGCCTTGGCGTGAAACAGGCATGTTGGATGAAATTGGATGAACTCCATGTTTGCAATCACGGCGCCCGCCCGCCACGCCATCGCTACGCCGTCTCCGGTCGCGATATCCGGGTTGGTCGAGTATAAGTAAACTTTGCCGCAACCGCCCGTCGCCAGCACGATTCGATCCGAACGGATCGTTTCTACTTCTCCCGTTCTTTCATCCAGAACGTAGACGCCAAGACAGCGATCTTCTGTTGCGAAACCGAGCTTGCCCGCAGTAATCAAATCGACCGCCATATGATTTTCAAACAGCTCAACATGCGATTGCCGACCGAGCTCGCGCAGCAAAGTGCCCTCGATCTCTTTTCCCGTCACGTCTTGCACATGCAGCACCCGACGCTTCGAGTGGCCACCCTCCTTGCCAAGATCGAGCTCGCGATGGCCGGAGACCTCGCGCTCATCAAATTCCAACCCAAATTCCATCAACTCTCGGATTCGATCCGGACCTTCCATGACAATCGTGCGAACGGCCGCCTCGTCGCAAAGTCCGGCGCCTGCCTCAAGTGTGTCGCGTACGTGCAGCTCGAAAGAATCTTCATCGCTGGTCACGCATGCCACTCCGCCCTGCGCCCAAGCTGTGTTTGTGTCGGTGCCTTTGCGTTTCGTAATTACCGCAACGGAACCATGCTGTGCCACCTTCAGCGCGAAACTGAGCCCAGCGATGCCGCTGCCGATCACAACGAAATCGTATTCCTTCACGTGAGCAGAATGTTGTCGATCAGGCGAGTTTTGCCGAAGAACACCGCGAGCGCGAGCAGTGAATTTGGGCTAATGACCTCAATCGGCTGCAAATTCCCTGCATCAACAAGTTCGACATAATCAATTCGGGCGAGTGGCGCTTGACTGATCATTTCGCGAACCGCCGAAACAACTCGTGTAGTCGAAGTTTCGCCGCCGCGCGTCATCTCGGCCCCTTTCAACAAAGCTTTTCGCAAAACCGTTGCCTGCTTTCGTTCTTCCGTGTTCAAGTATTGATTGCGTGAGCTGCGTGCCAGCCCGTCCTTTTCGCGGACAGTTGGGATAGCAACAATGTCGATCTTAAAATTAAGATCGCGCACCATCCTGCGAATGATCGCGAGTTGCTGAAAATCTTTTTCGCCAAAGACAGCCACCTCCGGCGTAAGAATGTTCAACAGTTTCGCCACGACCGTGCAGACACCGCGAAAATGACCGGGTCGCGACTTACCGCAGAGTGTTTTCGAAAGAGAAGCCTCTTCAACAAAAACGGAGCGATCGTCGGCATACATTTCCGCGGGAGTTGGCCGGAATAAGAGATCGACTCCGGCATCGCGGCAAAAGTCTTCGTCTGCTTTTTCCAGACGTGGATATCGTTCGTAATCGCTTCCCGGTTCAAACTGGAGCGGATTTACAAAAATGCTCACCGCCACTTCGCCGTCGGGGCCGGCGTGCTCACGCGCAACTCGGATCAATTCCAAGTGCGCTTCGTGCAGAGCTCCCATCGTGGGCACGAGCACACTCGGTTTTGAGCGCTGTCGCGATTGAGCCTCCGCGATCGTGGTCACAATTTTCACGCACCGATCATCACCCAATCGCCTGCCGCACGCGAATTTCCGCCTTCAATTCAAAGGAAAAGGATAAATAAGCCAGCAATCATCAGCGCGAGCATCCAGAACACATCGACGTTGAACCAGGCGCGGCGCAAGATGTCGACCCCGAGTTTTTCGTAAACCAAGATTGCCACGAGGCCGGTTACCAGAAGATAGCCGAAGGTATGAACGGTAATTGAACTCGCCAGTAGAGAAGGAGTGTTGAAGTTAGCGAATTCAAGGCCGCAGGTCGGGTGCATGTGTACGCCCGTGGAACCCGTGTGTGGCGCAAGCGTCTGTGGGGGTAATTTAAGAAATAACGGAATTAGCATTAAACCCGCGCCGTGTGCCGATGCCATGATGAAGGACCAAAGGGTCAAATCGCCAAAACCGACTCGCATGCCCACCCAGTTCGGGTGCCGCGACCGAAAAAGACGATACAATCCAAAAGCAAATAGGATTGCAGCAGCAGCAATTTTTAGAGCGAATGGTGGCACGGTAACCCGAGCCAGGAGAACTCCAGCGATGATGATCCCGATGGAAAGCGCGTGGCCGAGAGCGATCGGTGGCAGCGCACGAAGGACTGCTATGCGCTTCTGTTCCTGCAATCCGAGTCCAACAGCAAACAACCATCCCATCGCCGGATTGATCCCATGAAACGCGCCTAAACCGAACAGCGTCAGCCAGGGCCAGAGCCCACTCACGGAAAACAAAAGGAGTCAGTCGAGGAATCGCCTCCTTCGAGGCGAACTTGGTGAACTCGGTAATCGCTGCTTTCCACGAAAAAGTTTTTGTCAAACGCGATGCCGCCGTCGGGACCGGCATCAAGTTTCACCATCCAACTGCCTACGCCATCGGGGTAGAACTGCTCGTCTATTGCGGCATAAAGTGAGTTGGTGAAATAGACCCGTTTGCCGTCGCGACTCACTTCCACCATTTGCGGGCCGCCGGCGAGCGGCTGGTTTGGCTTCTTCGGATGCGGCGAGCGATTGACGATGCCACCGATACGCACCGACCCGGTCTTCTTTGGATTGAATGGATCGGATACGTCGTACTGCAACATCTCGCCTGTTCCCCAACAGGAGACGTAAAGAAATTTGTCGTCGAGCGATAAATCGATGTCCGTGACCAGCGGCGGCACTGCTTTAAAATCTTTGAGCATTGGCGGCAGTTTTTCTGGGTCGGCCGGCTCGGCTGGGATTTCGATCACCTTTTTCACCTCCCATGCCCCATTGTTCCGGTGCCAGAGCCAGACTGATGCGGACAAATCCTTGAGCGAAACAACGACGCCAACAAAGCCGTATGCTTTGGTCGGGTCATGCGCGGGACGCATCTCGAACACCAATTGCTGCTCGTTACCCAAGTCGAGCGTCCGGACATGTCGGCGCCGACGCAGGTCCCAGACGTGCATCTGATGACCGTATTTGCCGCCGAGCAACAGGTCGGGTTGCAGTCCGGTTTCGATCATGTTCGGCGTGCCCCACTCGCTACTGAGCAATGTGTCAAATCCCAGATGCCACCAGAAATCGTAATGCAAAAATTGTGGGCCGCGGTCCATTTCCCACTGGCCCAGAACATCGAACGTTTCGCAATCGAGCATGAAAATGCCGCCCGGACCATCGCCATTGGGCGCTCCAAGCGCGCTGACGTAAATGCCTTCCGGCCCACAGTGAACGGTGTGCGGACGTGAATAATTAGCGCGCGCAAAGACTTCCTCTGGCTCGATCACTTTCACGATCTTCGGCTTTCGCGGATTCGGCTTTATGTCGATAATGTGAATGCGGGACGAGCGGATTCCGGGCACAACCAGGTAACGGCGTTCGACGTGCGGATGCGGCGCATACGGGCAGAGCGCCGAGCTGCATGCGTTCCAACCGAAGTGGTGCAACTCATCACCAAACTCCGGCATCTTAACTTCGCCGACCCGCTGGCCGTACGTGCGCGAACTGGGATCAACATCGATAACCAGCAGCGCGTCGTTGAGTTTGCTGCCGGGCGGATTGAGAGCCGCCACGAACGCGTGCTTTTCCGGAGGAGCCTGCATCGCCAGCCTCGGCGATGGGTAAAACGTTGGGTCTGGTTTCAAGAGCGGCATAGGACCTTTCTGCTTGGACGTTACTTTTTTTGGTACAGCTTCAGGTGCGAAAACTCAAGAGTTGTTTGCGTCATCTTCAGAGAGAAGCAGACGATTCGAAGATTATCCCAGGAATTAGTTGTCCACCTTTTCTAACCAAATTGCCTGTCGGGCGAATTGAAATCTTTTGTGCCCGAAATTTTTCCAGTCTGCTCGCCTGGCTAGGTCAATGAATTCAGCAAATGAAAAGGCGCGCGCCGCAGAAAGTCGAGCGTCGTAGCGCGTCATCGGTTCGCGGAAAATCAGCGCGGTTAAAAAATATACTCCGGCGGTGGTAAGCAATCCGCGCCGTAAATCGGATACGAGCACAAATTTTGTGGCCAGCTCGCGGCAGCGTCGCAGCACCCGAACAGCCTCTTCGTCACTGAAATGATGAAGCGCCAGCGTGCAAAGCACGATGTCGTAGGCCTTCGCGGTTTGCCATTCGAGAACGTTTGCTTCCGAATAGAAAATTTCCGGATAATCGACGCTCAATTTTCTCGCGATTTCCAGAGTCGCTGATTGTTTATCTATTGCGTCGATCTCAACTTCCGCCCCGATTTCTCGTGCATAATCGACAATCAATCGGGGAATGTCGCCTGATCCGGTGGCAAGATCGATAATGCGCAATTTGTCGCCCGGCTCGATCCAGCGGCGTACAAACTGAGAAACCAAGCGATGACTGCCAAACCAGCGATTGAGTTGACGAATATTTCGTAGATCGCCCTCCAGCTCCATCGAGACCGGCTGCGGCCGATCCATCATCTCCAAAACGGCCGGATCGAAGCGTCGCTTCATCTACTACTGTAGCGGCGCTCTGTGACCGCTGCCGAGTTTCTCCCAAAGTTTTCGGCGGTCATAGACCGCCGCTACAGCGAAAGAAATCTTTGCCAGGATTCTGGCAGCTCCGCGGTTTCGATCTCACTCGCGATCCGGCCTTCGAACTCGGGATGGAAAATCGTGCTCGTTCCGTAAACCATGATCACATCCTCCGAACCTTCCGCGCGAATGGCGTGCGCCACGCCGGGTGGAACCACGATTCCAACATTGTTGCTACTACGGTGATTATCGCCATCGACAAAGAAACGCATGATGCGCCGTGGAAATCCGGCGCGGATATCGCACAGAATTATCTCAGCGCGCCCCTGCAGAAAGAACATCACGTCCCACTGTTCGTCATTGTAACGACGGAGGGAATAATTGTCTGGCTCATCGATAAACAAACGGCGCAGCCAATCCGCTGCCGTCGTATCTTCCGGAATGCTGGGTGGATGCACGTGAAAACCTTTTGCAGTGCGCGCAAACATCCGCGCGGCCGACCATTGCTTCGGCCAGAAGCCGATCTGCGCGAGAATGCCTTCGTCGCGTCGGACAAATTCGCCAAAAAGTCCTCGGTGACGCTGTGGGTGAATTTTTCGCGAGAAAATTTCCACGCCGGGAATCCAAGCTTCGTTAATCTCGGCCCTCTTTTGGTCCGCAGCAGCAGCCAGCTCGCCTGCGTCAATCCCTCGCTCTGAGAATTCCTGCGCGAGGGATTGCGTGGCGTAATCACGTGTCCCAAGTGCGGTTTGCGCTGAGCTGTCGACGCCTTGCCAGAGATTCTTTTCGCGCTTGATCATTTTAATTCAAACGGTTCTTTATTTGCCTAACGAGAAATCGGCGCATTCGCGAGAAAGATTTGGATTATAATAAGGGTCCCGCCGCAAATTGTCGGACCAGCGTTCCCGCATGATCGCCTGGTCGGACGCGTCGACCTTATCACGGTGCGGTTCATGGCAGTAAAGTTTTGCAAAGGGAGTGTAAACAATCAGATGACCCGACCGCCGCATTTTGAGGCAAAGATCGATGTCGGCAAGCGATTCCGTCAGGCCTTCATCGACTCCGCCTACTACTTGAAAAACTTCGCGGCGCGTCAGCATGCACGCGCCTGACACTGCGCTGCAGTTGCGAGTCACTTGCAACTGGCGATTTACTCCCGGGTGTTCCGCCGGAAAACCACGGAAAGCCGGCTGCGCGATTCCATTGACACCAAGAACAATCCCGGCGTGTTCAATCGTGTCATTCGGATTCAGTAATCGCGCGCTCACCGCGCCAACTTCCGGCCGCTGGATATGCTCGGCCATGATCGTTAGCCAATCCGCTTCGATCACTTCGATATTGTCGTCCAGGAAAAGAAGCCATGGCCCATCCGTCTGTGTGACGGCGAAATTCTTAAGCACTGAAACATTGGATGCGCCCGGCAAGCGCACCAAACGATGTGGCAAACCTGAGAAGTAATGGTGCGCGCTGGGGGATTGGGTGTCCCCCTGGACGATCAATATCTCGTAATTCGGATAGCTCGTCTTGCTCGTCAGGCTTTCGATGCACCGTTCGAGCGATTCCGAGTCGTGGAAACTCGGAATGATGATTGAAATTTTCCTCGCCTCCAATAGTTCGCGCCTGATGCAGAAGGCGTGAGTGCGCCAATCCACCGCGACATGAGCGCGCTCGCCGCGACGCTTTAGGTGATCTTCAATGGCGCGACGCGTCGCGTCGAGTTGTCCGGGTTTTTGTCGAACACTGATCGCGCTGGAGGCTGCGCTACGCCGCCAGTGATACAGCACCCGCGGAATATGATGAATCCGATTGGTCTGCTCGGCGACACGAAGAAAAAGGTCGTAATCCTGCGCGCTATCGAATTCCGAACGGAATCCGCCGACTTTCTGGACAATGTCGCGTCGCACCGCCGCCAAATGACCAACGTAATTGTATGAGAGAAAGAAGTCGGGCGACCAATCAGGCTTAAACAAAGGCGCCTCAAAGCCATTTTCGGCCAATTTGTCTTCGTCCGAATAAATCATTTCGGCATCGCGATGTGCCTGTAAAAGCTTCGCAAATTGAAAAAGCGCGTCCGGTTCGATCACATCGTCATGATCGAGAAAGGTGATCCATTCGCCGCGAGCGCCCGCAAGGCCCTGATTGGAAGCCGCGGAAATGCCAGCGTGTTTTCCAAGTTTTTCAAGAGTGATACGCTGGTCGCGCGCAGCCAAATGAGGCAAAGCATCTAGCAAGTCGACCGAGCTTGATCCATCATCAATCAAGAGCAGCTCCCAGTTTTCATAGGCTTGCGCCAGGACGGACTCAACAGCTTCCTGAAGCCGATGCACAGGGGTATCAAAGACCGGCGTGATCACAGTAATCAGCGGTTGAAAAGCAAACGCAAGCGCCTTATGCCGCATTCGCTCCAGGTCGCTCGCACTTGCCCGGTGCTGCTGGAGCCACTTCTGATACTCAGTCGGAGCGGCTGATCGCATCGACTTTGCAGCACGCGGGTGCAGTTTTTTCCGGATTGTTTTCACGAGCTTTTCCGGGAGGCGATAGGGTCCCAACAACACCTGACCGATCCTGCGCTCGGGGGATTTGCGCAGCATCCGTCTCTGCTCTTTTAACGACTTTAGTTCGCGCCGGTATTCTTTCAGCTTGAGCAATTTCTCCTCGAGCGCGGCGATGTGCCGATGCGCGGCTTCTAATTCGGATCCGCGGATTTGGTGGATTCGCTGCATGGCGCCCAGTTTCGTGTTGAGTCTCACAAAAGCCGTCTCCACCGCTGGAATTAGCGTATCGGGAGTTTCGTTCGGCTGGCGCCGGAGACGTAAGGCTGCCGAATCCAACTCGCTTAGATCCCATTTGTAATCAGGCAGCAACCCAAATCGGCGAAAACACTGGACAAGTTGCGGACGCCGTTGGCTAACCTCCACACCTGCGCCGGGCACTAGCACAATGTCGTCCGCGCGCCGCGAGAGTTCCTCGGCCAGGCGATCGTCGTCACTGTATTCCGGCGGATAAAACCAGATCGCGATTTCAAAGTGTGCCGCGCCGTCACCCTCCTGAAGTCTCGTCGGTAAATCGCCGGAAGATCCGAGAACGACGGCTTCCCTTCCCGTTTCGGCAAATTGCCGCTCAAGTTTCTGAGGGTCTGCCCCGATAACGAGAAACCGGCCCCGTTCGAACTTCCGCGAGATAACGCGCGCAAAATCAGGATGAAACGGATGGAAAGGCGATTGCAACACCGCGCACATTATATTGGTTGAAGCAACGCGCAGGCAAATTTACCCTGCCGCGCCCTGCCGCGACACTGGCCGATCCTGCATGCTCGATTTCATCGTTTATCTCTTTTATCGCGCAGGATCGGCGTTTGCCAGCGCGTTACCATTAGGATTTCTCTTTGTTTTCGGAGAATCTCTTGGCTTTTGTGCCTGGCTTGTTCTAGGAAAATATCGGCGCCTGGCGCAGCGCAATGTTTCTATCGCGTTCGGATCTGAAAAATCACCGCGGCAATTGCGCCGACTCGTGCGCCGTCATTTTCAGCGGTTGGGCGCCAACCTTTTGTGCAGTGTCAAACTCGCTGTCATGCCGCTGGAGAAGATGGCGACACGAATCGAAACCGAAAACCTCGATGTAGTCCATCGATTCTTGCGCGCGGGCCGGCCTGTCGTGCTCGTCCTAAGCCACCTCGGCAACTGGGAGTTGTCCGCTCACATCCTGCCAAAATTCATCAGTTACGTCAGAAACAGCACTATTTATCAAAAACTCGGTAATCGCTTTATCGATGAGCATGTGCGCCGCGTACGGGGGCGCGCCGGTGTCGAGATGTTTGATCGCAAAGAAGGGTTTGGAAAGGCAATCAAACTACTTCGCGGTGGCGGAGCCATTGGCATTTTAAGCGATCAACATGCCGGAGACCACGGTGTGTGGGTCCCTTTTTTCGGCCGCCTGGCGTCGACCTCGCCATTACCCGCATTGCTAGCAAAACGGACGGGCGCGGCGCTTGTCGGCGTGGCGATTTACACGGACGGATTGGCGCGCTGGCGGATCGTTGTCTCGCCAGCATTGGAAGCGAACCAAGAATCCGTGGAATCGCTCACCGCGAAAACAAATGAACTCATCGCTGCACAAATCCGCCGCGCACCGGCGGATTGGTTTTGGGTACATAATCGCTGGAAAACGCCAAAACCCAATTTTCTTCTCACGCGATACAAACGTGGCGTCTATCTGCCATCCAACGTTTCGGCAGAACATCTAAAGCCATTCCGAATTCTGATTCGCTCGAGCAACTGGCTGGGTGACGCTGTGATAAGCGTGCCAGCCGTCCGCGCGATCAAGATGGGCCGCCCCGACGCACAGATCACTGTTGTTGCGCCGTCGAAGATCGCCTCGATGTGGAAGCTCGTTCCAGAAGTGGATGCGGTTGTCTCTCTCACGCGCAATTCGCTCCTTGCGACAGTCTTTTCGATCCGACGGCAGTCAGGTTTTGACGTCGCGATTCTCCTCCCAAATTCGTTGCGTGTCGCCCTTGAAGCTTGGCTAAGCGGAGCGGCGCGCCGGGTTGGTTATCGCGGACATTCACGCAGGTGGCTGTTGAACCAGATCATACCCGAATCACTACGGCGCGGCCCGCTCGAACATCAAGCCACGCATTATCTGCGCATCGCCCAAGAAATTGGCGCGGAGACCGGAGACGCGCTCTGTCTGCCGCGCCAAAACCACGCGAAGGCGGGTCGCATCCAAGATATTTCGGATAGCACGAAGGCTGTCCCGCTAGCAAGCGACAGAGTGAAGCTCGGTCTCTGTCCCGGCGCGGAGTACGGACCGGCAAAGCGATGGTTGCCGGAACGCTTCGCAGAGGTGGCGGCCGCAGTTGCCGCGCAATCGCCCGTGCAGTGGATCCTCGTAGGGACGCCAAACGACGCGGCAGTTGGCCAGACAATTGCCCAGGCGCTGCGCGATTCATGCGTGAACCGAATCGGCCAGACTACGCTCGATCAACTGATCAACGAGCTACGCGGATGCCGTTTGGTGCTGACGAACGACACTGGCACTATGCATCTTGCATCTTTACTCGGGGTACCCACAGTCGCGATTTTTGGTTCGACCGAGCCGCGCCTCACCGGACCGCTCGGCGATCGGCATATTGTTCTACGACATCAAGTCGAATGCAGCCCGTGCTTCTTGCGCAAATGTCCGATCGATTTTCGTTGCATGAAAGCCGTCAGCGTCCGGGAAGTCACTGAAGCTGTCTTGTCGATCTTGGAACTGTAGCTGCATCCCCGCCTGCCACGCCGAATACTTGCAAAGCCAGTACGAAGCGTGGTGCAAAGCGCGACGCCGAGACGGCGACGGCTGCCGATGGACGATTGCCGTTGCTTTCGAAAGCTTTTCGGAATGATTGTTGATCGTGACTGCCGCTACACCGCCGCGCATCCGAACTGAAGTGCAGGTGATGTTCTTCGATACCGATTGCGGAGGCGTCGTATCGAACATCGCTTACCTGCGCTTTATCGAGCTGGCGCGCACACTGCTCGCTGAAGAACTCGGTCTCGCTCTCACAGAAATCGCCGAGACGCAAAGATATCCGGTGGTCGTGCGCACCGAGATCGACTATCGCCGCGCCGCCAAACTTGGCGATCGACTCGTCATTGAAGGCTGGCTCGATCAACTCGAGCGCGTGCGATTTTGGTGCGCGTTTCGCATCGTGCGACCGAAAGATAATACGTTGATTGCCGAATGCCGCCAAACACTCGCGCTAATCGAGATGCCAGCGGGAAAGTTATTACAGCTGCCGGAGGCCTGGAAAAAATATCGGAAACCGGAAGCAGATGCTCGCTCGCCTTTAAGAGATGCGCCGCGGCCGGCGCGAACAGCCTGACGCATCGATGATCGCAAGCGTCCGCACTCTTAGTATCGAAGAGACTCTTCTCGAGCCACCGGCCATTAAGCCGCCGCCCACGCGCCATGCTCTTTTTATTATTCTGATTGCGCTGGCAGCGCTGTTGCACATCGCGACGATGGGCTGGGGCGATCTTTACAGCGAAACGGATGGTCAATATGCGGGTGCCGCTCGCGAGATGATCGAATCCCACCAGTGGCTCCTGCCAACCAATGATGGGGTGCCACGCCTGCAAAAACCGCCACTGCTTTACTGGCTGATCGCCCTTTCTTACAAAATCTTTGGCATCAACGCAGCTGCGGCACGGTTGCCGATCGCCTTGGCAATCGTCGTGACCGTCGCCCTAACATTTCTCATCGGAGAACGATTGCGCGATTACTGGCACGGCTTTCTGGCTGGTCTCATTTACCTTTGTTCGTGCGGCACGTTTCTTTTGGGGCGAATTATTATGCCCGAGGCGATCTTTAGCGCCTTTGTGGCCGCCGGAATTTTTTGTGCAATCTGTGGCTACCAACGCCGCCAGCATCGGCAGGTTTGGTTTGCTGGCTTCTGGGTTTGCGCGGCCTTCGCCTCGGTGAGTAAAAGTGTGCTCGGTTTGGTCTACCTCGTGGCCATTCTTTTTTTGTTGGGAATTTTTTACCGTGAGGCGCGTCTGCGATTCCGCGCGCTTTTTCATTGGCAGTACTTGTTGATCTTTCTTCTGATCTTTGCCCCATGGTACGTTTGGGCGGCAAGAAATTTCCCTGAAGCCTTCCATCGGCTGGTGGACAGCTATTGGGTGAGCCCAATTTTTGGAAGCGAGGACGACGTTCCTCGGCTGCAATTCATCGGATTGCATTTTGCCTGGTGGTTCCCGTGGCTGATTGCCATCCTTCCAGGAGCGATTTTTGCCTGGCGACGAGTGATGCGCCCACGCGAGATTGAATTTGCCGACGCGCTGCCCCTTTGCTGGATGGGAGTGATTTTTTTGCCGCTGGTCTTGATCGGCCAACGTCAAGACTATTACTCAATGAGCATGTGGAGCGCATTCGCGCTTTGGGCCGCGACGATGTGGGATCGAATGCCCCGCGCGCTGCGTATCGCTGGTACGGCCGCGATCGGGGTCTGCGGATTTATAATTGGTGCGTTTGCCCCGATCTCATTGCGGGGTGCCGCGTCAGATAGCGAGCGAGTTGGGACTGAAATACGCTTCTCGGCCTGGCACGTCCTGCACGATGTGCCGGCCGCAACCTGGCAAAGTTTGTGGCCAATGGCCTGTATTGTTGCTGCATCGCTTGTGATTTTTGCAAGCGTTGCTCTTTATCTGATCGTAAACAATCGCCCAAGGCTCGCCGCAGTTGTGATCGCGGCCGCAATGATCCCATCCGGACTCAGCATGATCGACGGGGTCGCCCGCACGGCACCATATTTCTCACTTGCGAATGCCGGGCGCTTCCTTAACCAGCGGCTCGGCGAGAAGGGCGAAGTCATTTACGAAGGTGCGCTGCATCAAGGAAGTAGTCTTGTCTTTTATCTGAATAGAAAATTCTTCCTTCTTGATCGCTTTGCGAATGACGATTCCTTCGTTGGCTCGTATCCCAGTGGCATCGTTCTGAACGAAGATGCCGTGCTTAGGAAATGGGCCACTCCAGAAGCAATTTATTTGATCATCCAGCAGGGTCGCCTTGGCTATTGGCAGAAATTAATGATGGATCGCTTTCACATCTACCATCAAGTCACCACGTGCGGCCCATACGTTATTCTAAGCAATCAATTATAGAGGTGCTCTGACGTCATCCGACAACAACCGTCCCCAAAATTGGGTGTAGGGATGGACGCGCGTGACCGGATCACCGTTTCGAACCAAAGGGCGGTGTTCGTTTGCCCATTGAAAAATCGAACCGTCGAGACACCGCACATGGGTGAATCCAGCAGCACGTAAACGCGTCGCTAATTCGGCAGAGCGATACCCGATCGCGTCATAGACAACGACGTCGTTATCCCTATTGGCATTGGGCAGCGCCATTTCCGTGGAAACCCCCGGATCAACACGTCGAGCGCCATGAAGACGGCTCACGTTCCATTCGTCCCTCGTCCGAACATCAAGAAGCACTGGCGGCTGACGATGTCGATCTTCCAGCCAATCCGCCAGCTCACGCGTCGTGATCCACCCCAACTGCGGGAATTGCATACGCACCGAGGCATTGAGTAAAAACCACTGAAACGCGCTCGTCTTGCTCGCGCCATAGCCGGCGACCAGAACGATGAGAGCAGTCATTAGAATGGCGAGTTGCGCACGCGGCGCGCGCGGTGGATGTGGGCGAACGATCTCCATTTGAAAAAAAGACGCGGCGAAGTAGCTTGCCCCTCACTTTTGCACGTAAACCGGGAGCAATCTATGTCGCAGCATCGCAGTTTGAGAGGAGCCAGCACCATCACGGCCAAGCGTAATGTTCTCAAGCGCTTCGAGCGCGTCGAACTGCTGAAGAAGCGCGGTCAGTGGAAGGAAGGCAGAAGGGTCATTGGCCTGCCGAAAACCAAACCGGAGGCGTGATTGGCAACGTTAAGCCGTTGAAACGATGAAGGGTTGAAGGGTCCGTTTTAACGCTTTAACTCTTCAATGGTTCGACGATGACGCCATGCGTCTTAATCGTTTCCTCGCCGCGGCTGGCATTGGCTCGCGACGTCACTGTGATGAGTTGATCGCGACTCGCCGCGTCACCATCAACGGAAGGCCGTGTACCGATTTCAGCGCGCAGCCGACCTCACGAGATCATGTCAAAGTGGATGGCAAACTCATTCGTGTTGAGCCGCCGCTCACCCTCGCACTCCATAAACCGGCCGGTTTCGTTTCCACAAGAAGCGATCCGCACGCGCGCGACACGATTTTCGATTTGCTTCCAGCAAAATTTCCGCGCCTCTTCAATATTGGCCGCCTCGACGCACAAAGCGAAGGACTCCTTGTTCTTACGAACGACGGCGAGCTGGCCCAGCGGCTGGCCCATCCACGGCACAAGATCGACAAGGAATACGAAGTAACACTGGAACGACGTTGGGATCCCGCGCTTATTCCGAAAATGCTGCGCGGCATCTTTCTCGACGGTCAGCGCGCGCAAATCGTGCAATTAAGAACGATCTCGGCAACGCGTTTGCGCGTCGTCTTGCGTCAGGGAATTAATCGACAGATTCGCCGTATGTTCCATGAAATCGGTTACGAAGTGAAGAGTCTCGTCCGTATTCGCGTCGGGAATCTCCGTATCGGCGATTTGCCACGCGGCCACTGGCGCGCGCTCACGAAACGAGAAGTGGCCGCCTTGAAACACCCACGATGAAGATCGATGGATGCAGCGCGTTGATCACAGGCGCCTCGGCTGGGATCGGCCGCGAATTTGCGCGGCAACTCGCCGGCCGTGCGCGATCGCTCATTTTGGTGGCCCGCCGCGAGCAAAGATTGAATGAGCTGCGTGATGAATTAACACAGCATCATCCAAATCTCAGGATTCATATTCGCGAAACTGATCTCGCTAAACTCCCGCAAGTCGCAGAAATCACGGCGTGGCTAGAGCGCGAGCAGATCGATGTCGATCTTTTGATCAACAACGCGGGACTCGGCGACAGCGGTGCCTTCGCGGCGAGCGATCCCACGCGCAATGAGCAAATGACGCTAGTGAACGTGGTCGCGCTCACTTCCCTCGCCCGCCGTTTACTCCCGCAAATGATCGCGAGGAAACGCGGCGGGATTTTGAATGTCAGTTCATCGGCTGGCTTTCTTCCGATTCCGGAATTCGCAGTTTACGCGGCGACCAAAGCGTACGTCACCAGCTTCTCCGAAGCGCTCCGCGCCGAACTCCGTGGGACAGGCGTGAGCGTCTGCGTCCTCTGTCCCGGCCCTGTGCATACAGAATTCCAAGAAGTCGCGAACCGGCCCGGCGGGCAGCCTGATAGCGGCCCGGAGTTCGTTCACGTTCCAGTCGATCAAGTCGTGCGGGACGCGCTTGCTGCGCTGGAAGCGGACCGCCCGCTTGTCATCCCAGGCTTCCTAATGAAGCTCGGCATACTCTTCGTGCGTCTGACGCCAATGTCGATCTTGCGATGGGCGTGGCGCGTCAGCGCGAAACGCAGCCAACAAAATCACGACGGCGTTTGACCCTCGGGAATCTCCGCAGGCGACACGCCTGCCGCTACACTCTACGAGGATTTGTATTTGACGGAGCAGCCGTACGGTTTGGTGGTCGGATTGCTGACCGGTTTGCCGGCGAGCGATTCGTCGAGGGCGGCTTTGACGTAGTTGGTTGAATTCGGAATGTCAGCGGGATTCGGTGTTGCTTTGCTGTCAATCGCGCCTTCGTAAACAATTTTTCCATCCGGATTAATTACGACCATGTTCGGCGTGTTCTTTGCGCCATAAGCGCGTCCAGCCCTACCTTCCGGATCAAGAAGCAGCGCGCTCTGCCGCGTTTTCCAGTCGGCCATGACCTTATTAGCCGCATCTGTCGAAAGGCTCCCCTCTGTGCCCGGCGCATTGGAATCGATCGTCAGCCAAACGACGCCTTTGCCGGTGTATTCTTGCTGCAGCTTTTGCATGTTGGCGCTGCCGTAATGTTTTTTTACGAACGGACACTCCGGATTGAACCATTCGAGCACCACGTATTTGCCTTTGTATTGCGAAAGCGAATGGGGGTTGCCTTTCGCGTCCGTGAGCGAAAAATCGGGTGCTGCGCTGCCTACCGGAGGCGGATCAAATGCGAAAACGGCGGTCGCTAAGAGTGAGGCTAGAACGGCGAGGATTGTTTTTGTTTTCATAAATTGGTTAGAACTGAAACTGCTTAAGATGGTTCAAATTTCTTGAGAATGATAACCTTGGCAAGCGAACCTTAAAGATTATTGCGAAGCGACAGTGCGTGGTGCGGTTTCGAGTTTTTCCAGAAGCATGCTTTTGGTGAGCAATTCCGGAAAGACAATCGGCTCTTCGGATTTTCCCGGATAAAGCACGTAGAGCGGGACGCCCGGGCGGCCAAATTGTTGCAATAATTTCGTGATCACCGGATCGCCGTTGGTCCAATCAGCTTTCAGTTTCACAATGGCGTGACGTTGAAATGCTTCACGCACGGCGCTGCTCTCGAGCACACTAGCCTCGTTGAATTTGCAGGTGAGGCACCACGCGGCTGTGAAATCGACAAAGACAGAATGGCCCTGCTCCAGTTCCGTTTGCAGACGCTCGGGCGTGAATGCCTGCCAGTCGCCCCGGAGCTGTGAAGCAGCAGAAGCAATGTTCGCCGCGCGAAACTTCCCGCCGATAAAATAAACACCACTCACGAGGAGTAAGATCGACATCGTGAGCGCTGCGATCGTCCGCACTTTTGGCGATGCACTAGGCGTGAAGAATGCACCTTTCATCCAGCACGCGATGCTGATCATCAGCAAAAAGCAGCTCGCCCAAATCGCGCCTTCGAGGCCGCGTTGCGCGCCGAGCACATAAAGAAGAAAAAGCAGCGTCGCCAGCAGCAGAAATCCCATGAATTGCTTCACATGCAGCATCCATGGGCCCGGCTTGGGCAGAAAGCGCAGCCAGGCTGGTTGCACACAAAGCAGCAAATACGGCGCGCTCATGCCAGCTGCAATCGCGACAAACATCCCCAATATGATCGCCGGCGATTGAGCGAAGGCGAAGCCGAGCGCCGTCCCCAAAAAAGGTGCTGTGCACGGCGTCGCCAGCACCGTCGCGAAAACTCCTTGGAAGAATGAGCCTGCTTCGCCCTGGCCCCCCGTCCAGCCGAGCAATCCGCGTGTCGCACCTTGCGGCAGCGAAATTTCGAAAACACCAAAGAGATTGAGCGCGAAGATCAGGACAATGACGCTCAAAGAGAGAACAAAATACGGGTTCGTGAATTGAAAGCCGCCCCAGGTGATTTCGCGACCGGCGGCTTTCAGAGCAATCAAGAGCAGCGCCAGACCGATAAACCACGCAAAAATGCCAGCGGCAAAAGCGATCCCGCTGCGTAAAATTTTCTGCCGACTTTGCGCGGCGTGCTGAATGAAACCAAAAATTTTGAGTGAGATGACCGGCAGCACGCACGGCATCAAATTCAAAATGATTCCGCCGAGAAAGCCGAAGAAGAGAAACGTGAATATTCCGCGTGCCGGAGCGGAATTGGTGGATGCAGTTGTGGACGCGGGGGTTTGCCACGCTGCGCGGTCGTTGCCATCGGCGCGTTGTGCAAAGACTACCAGTCCCTGAATCGAGGACAACTTTTTGCTCGCCGATTCAATCGGCACGCGAAAAACCACTTCGTTTGCGTCGCGAGATTCGACCTTCGGGTGGCCTACGACTGTATCTCCTTGCGGCAACGGATAAAAATCCGCGCTCGGATAATTCGCAAGCGTTGCGCTCCTCACGCTCAGTCGAAGATCGGATCCGGCTCGAGTCCAATTGGCGGTTGCAATTTTCGGTCCCGGCCAATTTTGCGGCAACAAACGGCGGAATCGGGCAAAAATTTCCGTATTATCGGGTGCGCTCGTTGCCGATCGTGGTAGCTCAAGTTGAAGGGTCGCGTTTCCGGGGATGCAAATCTTTTCGCAAACAAGCCAGTTTGCGTCCGCGGAAATCTTCACCGTAGAATCACCGATGGAAGCGGGCGGCGTGATCTCCTGCATGAGCAAGACCTCATCTTGGTAGCCGTAGGTTTGAATATCGCCGGGATCGATTGTTTTCAGCGGAATAGGCCACTGAATTTCCCCAACCTTCCATCCCTGCGGCAACTTCCATTTCAGTTCCGTGGGGAGTCCGGCGTCGCCCGGAAATTTCCAGTAGGTGTGCCAATGGGGAGCCATTCGAAGCAGCAAACCGACGGTAAAGGGTTTGCCTGGAACAACTGCGCTTGTATCGGCCAGAAGCTCTGCCTTGACGAGTTCCTTCCCCTCGTAAGTCTGACTCTTGCACTGCGGCGAAAGACCAAAAATCAACAAGCAAACGACTGAGGACGCTGCAAGTCGGAACACCGATATCATCCTACTAGGTAGCACTCGTGGAAGTTCGCGGCAACGCGCCCGCGTCAGCAAAGATCGGATGACTCACGCCACACAAAATTTTCTGAACGCCTATGGAACGACAAAGATTTTATCGGTCCAAGGATCTTTAACTTTGCTACCAGACCGGCCAAGCATGACCTGTCACCATCGACAGGTCTTCGCCGGGCGTGAACTTGCGTTATGGATTGGCCAGCTTCGTCCGGATGGCGCCCTTAAATTCATCGATTGAAAGGGGCCTGCCAGCAGTAGCTGCGTGCTCGTTCTGGCCGAGCTGCGACACATCGCTGAGCGGTTCGCGTTCATTTGTCATCACAACGTCGCGACCTGTGGCCTGCTCACGTTGGACACGGAAACGGCCGTGACTAATGCCGACCAGAGGAACGAATTGGCTGCCATTGTTTTCGACAAAAAGTATATCGCGGTCGCCGACGCTGAATTTCGGAGTGTCAGTTACCTCCATCGTTTCTCCATCCACAGTGCCTCCCAGAAGTTGTATTGAGTACGTTGCGTCCACATTCCCCTTAAATCTATCTTCGACCTTAAAAGTGACGTAGGTGACGATGTGACGTTCCACCCCCGCACCGATCCATTGTGAGCGAACATCGGTGACGGCGCCTTGAAAAATCATTTCAGCCTGGCTCACGAGTTGATCAAAAGTCGGCGCAACGACCGTCGTCCCCCACACCGCGCTGAGACCAAACAGCGTGCATGCGACAAGAAAGAAATGGCGAAACTTGTTCATTATGATGTCAATAATTTCTAATGTTCCACTGAGTTGGGACAATCCCCAAGCTAACTATGCCAATCCGCGTGGTAGCGTTCATCAGCCAGATGGCACGCTGGCCCGTAATTTGATTCTGCCAAAGAATATCGCGTTTGCCGTCCCCGTTAAAATCGCCGGTTCCTACCATGTTCCAAACCGTCGGAATAGTCCCCAGGCTGGCGATCCCGATGCGTTGAGTACCGTTCATCAGCCAGATGCCGCACTGCCCCGTGGCGTTGTTCTGCCAAAGAATATCTGCTTTACCGTCGCCGTTGAAATCACCACTGCCGGTAATTTTCCACGGCGTCGCCACAGTGCCCAGATTAACAACGCCAACAAAGCGCGTCCGATTCATCAACCAGATCGCACGCTGACCGGTGGCCATGGTTTGTAAAAGAAGGTCTGGTTCACCGTCGCCGTTGAAATCGGACGCCGTCGCAATTTGCCAAGGACGCGGAACAGTGGGTAAAGCAGCGGTGCTCAGGCGAGCAGTCCCGTTCATGAACCACACAACGCAAGGACCGGTGGAACTATTTTGCCAGACAATATCCGTTTTGCCGTCGCCGTTGAAATCAGCCGAGGCCACAATGTTCCACTGAGTCGAGAGCGTTCCCAGATTCACCGTCGTCGCGTGGACGGTGCCGTTCATCACCCATATTTGACGCTCTCCCGTGAAACTATTTTGCCAGCGGATATTGCTCGCAGTGCTGGCGATCGGCGTCCGAGCCCCGTAAAGGTACTGTGCACCGTGAATATCATCAGGCGCGAGGGTGTACCGATTGCTGACCATTGAGTTCATGATTGCATCCACGTGCTGCCCAGCGTCATCAGGATGGTTAAGACCAATGGCATGCCCAAGCTCGTGGAGGGCGACGCGTTGAATATCGGCTATCAAGTACCCATTTTGTCCAAACCGAAGCGAACCACGATAGGAATCCCAGGATTTGGCGTTATTGAACAAGGTGTCTGCTTCCGTCATGGTTGTTCCTGAATACCAGTAGGTAGTGACAGCGTAGGTGTTTGAACCAAAACTCCGTCCGAAAACCGTGCTCGAAAAAGCCATCGAATTAAAGGAATCCCCCGAGCGAACGGACACAGTCGAGTTAAGCACTCTGCCAAGCTGAATGCGCGCGATTACCTGGTTCCACATGTCGAGCGCTGGCGCTGCCGCATAATTCCAAGAAGTATTTCCATCAGCAAGGGTGCGACCCGCATTGCCAAGTGACAGTTGCATAACTGGGCTACTCGACCATTTCGGTCCCTCGAGCGAATAACCGGAACCAGTTCTCGTTATGAATGCAGCGCATACAATCGAGAAAACAGTTATGAACTTAACGCCGGGTCCGCGGCGCTTCGCTCGGGTACATCCGAGACAATTGCCTGAAAACATAGGGAAGAACAGAGCGATAGTTTACGTATATTTTAGATCTAAAAAATGTTGCCAGACATTGCCGCTTTCGCACGGGGCACGTTGCGAACTAGATGGATTCTGGCGGGAAGGAATAAGCTTGGGGTTGCTGCTATTAACGCATTGCAGTCGAGCGGCCACCCGTATGCGAAGACGACACCAAAGTCAAAGACTTTTTACGATCGAACCGTTGATGCTCGTGGGGATTGCAATACACCGGCCGATCCGTTCATTCGGCCGCCATGGGGTCAAATTAACTACGGAACGACAAAGATTTTGTCCGTCCACGGATCTTTTACTTTGCTGCCGGACGCGTAACCGCTGACATCGACATATCTTCCACTCGGATCGAAAGGACTAAGGACATATCCCGGCTTATCAGGAACCGGCTTGGCAGTTGGAAAGGCCGGTTGTGTAGAGGGAGCCTGCGGCAATGGCGACGGTTTTGGCTTTATCTGGGCAGTCTCTTTGCGACTGACGCGCGGTGGTGTGGCGGTCGATGGCGGAACTGGACCTCTCTGGCTCCCAGCCTGGGTCCGCTGTCTCGAAGCCGACTCCCACGCTGGAACTGGTCGACCGGGCACCGTGACATCAGATGTTACCGTGGTTGACGAATCATCGCGGTGTCGCCCAAGAACATAATGCACCGGCGCCGTTGCGACATGATACGAAGTAACCGCGACGTCCTGGGTGGCTTGACATCCTCCGAGCAAAAACGTCGCAAAAATCAAACCTCGCCCGATCCCCTTCATCCTACGTTCTTATACAGATGTCATTGGCGAGCGCAACCGCTCTCCTTGCCATTCCCTTCAATGATTTAACGCAACAACATCGGCAACGAAATCGGAGATATCCTTGTCAGTGACCGACCACGAACACATTAGACGATGGAGATCAGGTTCGATGAATTTGTAGAAATGCCAGCCGCGCGCATGGAGATCGCGCACGAGTTGCGTATTCATCCGCACAAAGACGGCATTTGCCTCTACCGGAAAGACGATCTCGACCGCTGCGTCGGTTTTCAGACGATTCGCGAGTCGGCTTGCCGCGCGGTTGGCATGTCGGCCGTTTCGTAGCCAAACGCCATTCGTTAAAAGCCCGAGCCACGGCGCGGCGAGAAAACGCATTTTCGACGCAAGCTGGCCGGCTTGCTTAAGTCGATAATCGAATTCGCGTGAAAGCTCCCGTTTAAAGAAAATGATCAACTCGCCGGCAGCCACGCCATTTTTTGTGCCGCCGAAGCAGAGGACATCAACGCCAATTTCCCACGTGATTGTTTTCGGCGCGCAATTGAGCGCGGCGATTGCATTCGCGAAGCGCGCACCATCCATATGCAGGAACATTTCGTGAGTACGCGCAACCTCAGCAATCGCCCCAAGCTCGTTGCGAGTGTAAACCGTTCCGAATTCCGTCGACTGCGTGATGCTAATCGCGCGAGGCCTGTGCGAGTGCAGTTCCGGCTGCCGGGCGATGATTGCCTCCGCTTCGACGATGTCGATCTTTCCACCGGGGCCACCGGCTAGAAGCAGTTTCGATCCTTTCGTGAAAAATTCCGGCGCGCCACATTCGTCGGTTTGAATATGGGCATGCTCATGACAGATAACGCTGTGAAATGATTGGCAGAGTTGGGCGAGCGCGAGTGCGTTTGCCCCTGTGCCGTTAAAAACAAAATAGACGTCGCAATCCGTCTCGAAGATTTCACGCACGCGCTCGCAAACGCGCGCCGTCCACCAATCCTCGCCGTAAGATGGCGCGCCATTTGCATTCGCTTCTTGCAGCGCGTCCCACGCCTCCGGACAAATCGCCGCGGTGTTGTCGCTGGCAAAGTCATGTCGCTCCGCGCTCGGATTCACGTCGTCTGTTTGCTACGCGAGTTTTTGTTGCCGAGCAATCTGCAACAGGACTGACCGTGCCAAGCAAGTCGAGCGCGGCCAAAGAGATTGCCTGACAGACCCGAGCCCTGGGCCTCCGGAGTCCGCCAGGCAAATCTCCTCCACTTGCTCCCCGAAATTATGTCTAACCGCTTCATTTATTATTTCGAACATGGGGCGCAAATTGAGCGTGTGCCGTATCAGATTTTTTGATTCTTCCGAAATAGCTTCCTTCCGCTTTGCCTAACTTAAAGCGGCGGACTAATTTCGGGAATGAGTTCGCTTCAAGGCGAGATCGAGCAGCGCGGTACGCGCATTTTCGAGCTGGTCGATCGACATCCGGAATCACTTTTTAGCAAGGCGGGTTTTTATCAGCGGATGATGGCGCTCTCAATGCGCGATGAGCATTTCAAGGTGCAGATGTTTCGCTTTGTAGATGTACTCCCGTCGCTTCGCAGATCGAGCGATATTCTGGAGCATCTCGAAGAATATTTCGCCGGTATTCGCAATGGCTTCGCCCCGATCATTGACACCGGCGTTCGTCTCGCGCGTATTGTTCCTTGGGTGAGCGGCCGGGTACTGCGCTGGAACGTCTCGGGAATGGCGCGCCAATTCATCGCCGGGAAAAATCCGGACGATGTAATGAAAACGTTGCGGAAGCGGCGCGCACAAAACATCGGTTTCACTGTCGATCTTTTGGGCGAGGCCGTTCTCAGCGAAAAAGAGGCCGACGAATATGCGGCGCGTTGTCTTGATTTGCTGGAAGGCCTGGCGCGCGAAACCCGGGACTGGACCGATCCGTTGGCAAAAAATTCCGAGCTTTTCCCCGTTGTAAATCTCTCTGTGAAAATCTCCGCACTTTATTCGCAGATGAATCCGGCAGATCCGGACGAGGCGATCGCGCATCTCGCGCCGAAACTGAGACCGATCATGCGGCGGGCGCGAGAGCTCGGCGCCTTCATCAACTTCGACATGGAAAGTTACGCGCACAAGAATACGACGCTGGAGCTTTTCAAAACGATCTTCACCGAAGAGGAGTTCAAAGATTGGCCGCATGCCGGCATCGTCATTCAAGCTTATCTGCGGGATGCCGAAGCCGATTTGCGCGATCTCATTGACTGGGGTCGTGCACGCGGCACCCATTTTACGGTGCGACTCGTGAAAGGCGCGTATTGGGATTACGAAACAATAAAATCGCGCCAGAACAGCTGGGATTGTCCGGTTTATTTTCAGAAGCCTGAGAGCGATGTGAATTTCGAAGAACTCACACGCTTGCTGCTCGAGAACGAATCAATCGTTACCGCCGCGTTCGGGTCGCACAACGTTCGCAGCATCGCGTACGCACAGGCGCTTGCGGACGAACTCGGGATTGATCGTAGTCGTTTCGAGTTTCAACTGCTTTATGGAATGGCCGGTCCGATCAAGCGTGCGCTCGTCGAGCTGGGTTATCGCGTGCGCGAATACTGCCCGGTGGGCGAGCTGCTGCCTGGCATGTCCTACTTGGTGCGACGCCTGCTCGAGAACACGTCGAATGAAGGATTTCTGCGCGCAAAATTTTCCGAGAATGCTTCCGCCGAAGAATTGCTGCGCGACCCACATGAACTGATCAGGCGAAATGGGGCCAAGCCGGAGGCTACAACTGGAGATCGACAGCACCAAAATGCCGCTTCCCTTGAAGCTCCATCCGGCGATATTTACAAAAACTCATCGCTTGTGAATTTCGTTTATAAAGATAGCCAGGAAAAAATGCGCAGCGCCTTGCGTGAAGTTCGCAATTGCTTCAGTGAAAAACATCCGCTCGTTATCGGTGGCGAAAAAGTTTGGACGGATAAACTGACGCCTTCCGTTAATCCCAGCGCGCCCAAGATGGTTGTCGGTTCCGTCGCGGAAGCAGGAATTCCCGAAGCCGAGCGTGCCGTCAAGGCCGCCCGCGCCGCATTTGAAAAATGGAGCCGGACTCCATTTGAAGAGCGAGCGCAGTTGCTCGAGCGCGCTGCGGCGATCATGGAGCGCCGGCGATACGAACTTTCTGCGCTCGAAGTTTTCGAAGTCGGCAAACCATGGGCTGAAGCCGATGGCGACATTCGCGAAGCGATGGATTTTTGCCGCTTTTACGCCGCACAGACGCGCTTGATCGGTCAGCCGCGGCTCACCCAGCATGTTCCCGGCGAAGAAAGTTATCAGCATTACTGGCCACGCGGGGTCGCGCTCGTTATCGCGCCATGGAATTTTCCGATCGCGATCTTGTGCGGAATGGTTTCTGCCGCGCTTGTCACGGGCAATACCGTGATCATGAAGCCATCCGAGCAATCGATCATCTGCGGCGCGATGCTCATGCAAATTTTCGAAGAAGCCGGTGTGCCTCCCGGCGTCTTGAATTTTCTATCAGGCCGCGGTTCCGTCATTGGCGCACACCTTGTCGACCATAAAGATGTCGATCTTATCGCCTTCACCGGCTCGCGCGAAGTCGGGTTAAGAATTTGGGAGTCGGCCGGTATAACACGGCCCGGCCAGCGCGAACTAAAGCACGTCGTTTGCGAGATGGGCGGCAAGAACCCCGTGATCATCGACTCGGATGCCGATCTCGATGAAGCGATAGCCGATTCAATTTACTCCGCGTTCGGTTATCAGGGACAAAAATGTTCGGCCCTCTCGCGTCTGATCGTTCTCGAAGAAAATTACGAACGCGTGATGGAGCG
>WNGL01006553.1_pt1 | contig 34746 bp, 20 predicted proteins | sample 5400591 | NCBI WGS metagenome assembly WNGL01 (sample SAMN13153377, study PRJNA577476) | soil metagenome | isolation source: 80 cm soil or saprolite under Garry oak tree replicate 1 | place: USA:California | collected 2016-06-15
GCATCCACAGCATTTCATCTGGGCTGGATATCTGTCGCCGCTGGCCTGTATGACTGTGTCCTGGCGCTGGGTGTAGAAAAGCTCTCCGACCCGGACAAAGCCAAATCGTTCCGCGCATTCAACGCCGCGGTGGATATTACAGAGCTTGCCGAGTTAGAAAAGCAGCTCGGCAGAGGCGGCGCAGAAGCTAAGGATAGAAGCCTGTTCATGGATCTCTACCTCTCGATGCTCAATCCCGATGAACCTGCCAGTCAGGAGGTAGTTGGTGGGATAACGCGCGAGCAGATGGCGCTGGTGTCCGTCAAGAATCACTACCATGGAAGCCTGAATCCCTTTGCTCAGTATAGGGAAGAAGTATCACTCGAAGAGGTGCTGCAAAGCAGACAAGTGGTAGGCCCACTGACAGTCCTTATGTGTTCTCCCCTGGGGGACGGTGCCGCGGCTGCACTCATTGTAAGCGATGCGTTCGCACGCAGCCGAGGTCTCAAAGGGCCGAGAGTGGACGCTTCAGTGCTGGTCTCCGGCCGCGGTGATGACCACTCTATGGCTCCATCCATCAGGCGAGCTGCGGCACAAGCGTACGAAATGGCAGGCATAGGCCCGGAGGACGTAGACCTGGCTGAGATACACGATGCGGTTGCTCCGGCAGAAATCACAATCTACGAAGATTTGAGGTTTTGTGCCCCTGGCGACGGGCCAAAACTGATTGAAGACCGGGTAACGTGGTTGGGAGGAAAACTCCCTGTCAATACTTCAGGAGGGCTGCTGGCTCGAGGACATCCAATTGGGGCAACGGGCCTGGGCCAGATTGTGGAAGTGGTGTGGCAACTGCAAGGCAAAGCTGGGAAGAGACAGGTGGAGAACTGCAAGGTTGGCTTGACGCAGAACGGTGGTGGGCATATCGGTTTTGACCTGGCAGCCATGGCGGTTCACATCTTCTCGGCGTAACTCGCCCGTCAGCTAAGAGGCAGACCAGGGAAGAGGACATCAAAGTCCCAACGCTCTACATCGACCGTGTGGCGAGCTCATCTCGATTGCCTCAACCGTATACGCCGCGAAACGCTCCTTTGACAACCTGCGCCACGTGGCCGAAGCAAACTCGTAACACTACATCCCCACCCTCGGCCGGTACTGTATCGCCTCCGCCACCTGATTGGCCGCGATCAAATCACTATCAGCCAGGTCGGCAATCGTGCGAGCCAGTTTGAGGAGCGGCGTATAGCTATCGAGTATTAAACTGGTGTGGTAACTACCTGGTATATCCGTTCATCAAACGGGTAATTGTAAACAGATAGCTCAAGTAGCCAGCAGAGGGGCAATCGTCTTGATCATATCTTAACCTTGAGATCAGTCAGCAACTTATTCAGTGCCCTCTGATATTGAGGAGAATCTTTCCAGTGGACAAACTCTTCGATGTGGCGATTCTTTAGGCCCATTCCGCAGTTAAGCACAAAGCTTTTCAGAATATTATGGCTCGCCAGTGGAGCAGCGAATTTATGCACGAAATACGCGCAAATTCCGATCTATATAGGGTGTATGGCGAAAAATAACAACGTAGGGGCTCAGAATCGTGAAGTTCTGTACAATTTTTGCGTTATTCCCTCGTGCGTTCATTCACTTTGAGCATCAGACTGCGGATCCTTCCAATCTTCCGGCATCATGATTCTCGCATCTACGCCAGCATACTCTTTCAAAAGATACAGAAGATTGCTCCCACTGAGTAGTTCAAGAGGCTTTCCTTCAGCGAATTCAAAGGAGGCTTTACCATACCCGCTAGTTGTGACCAGTATTCCCTTTGATGCCCCTTCGTTTTGTACCGTGCCAAAGAGATCACGCACAGCACTTACACCAACCGTATGCTTATACCGTTTAGCTTGAATGACCACCTTCCCGCCGAAAATAGGCCGAGGATCGTAGGCAACGCAGTCTACACCACCATCACGTGATGCCTGAGTCAGTCGTGTTTCCAGCCCCATCTTTTGGAAAAGATTGGTGATAAGTGACTCAAACTCTAAAAAGGTGAGATCCATGAGATTGGGGCGTTGATCCAACCCTGAAAGCACATCTGTTTCTTCGATGAAACGAGGATCAACCATATTGAACTCGAGTACGGGACGCACTGGGGCGAGTTCCGAAGGACTTTTTGAAACGGATGCATTGAGCACTTTGAGACAGGCTAAGGGGTCAACTTGGCCCAATTCAAGTTGAGTAAAAATATCACGACTCGTACGCAATGTCACCAGGCAGGTTCGTATGGGTCGACCTGTACCCTTATCAATAGTGGTAACATAGCCATTGAACACAATCGTTTCCACAAATCCTGAGCGATCAGCTTTGAATAGCTCTTTCAGCGTGCGCAAAGTTACCTGAGCAATAACAGAGGAATAAAGAGCTTTTCGTTGTGCCAAAGGCCTCACCGATTTGGTAACTTCATCTTTTGTCTTGACATATTTGTAGGAGCTAACCTCAGGAACGACCTCCAAGGAGGGAAGGTCATACTCAACGACGAGTTGCATTGATTCAGGCACATAAGCCAGTTTTGCGTGCTGTGGGAAGTTCTCTGGGTAGGAACTTGAAGCGAGTACCATTGTAAAATACTCAACAATTGCAGGTGGGGAACCGGCTGCAAAATCTTGCTTAAATCTATCAACCTCTGCCTGTTGCGCCGCCACCTTCTGGCGAATTTCCGTTATTTGAAGCTCATATTTGGCGTTTACTTCCTCCAGGCGCTTCAGTCGGTCTGCTTCTCTGGCTGCATAGGCTTTTACATCTCTTTGATATCGTTCATGTGCATTAGCGGTTTCCTGGACACGCTTTTCTTTAGCTCCCGGTATGAATTTTTGGATAGCCGACAATTCAGGAGGGAGGTATCTTTGCAATAGAGGAGGTAGTTCTGGCACAATTAATGATCCTGGATCAAATTTTGGGATAATCGGGGGAGGCTGTTTTAGATTCTCTAAATTGATGAATTCATCTTTTGCAAGGGCTTCGGTAAGCAGGTTTTCTAATCGAGCAACATCCCTTTCAAGTTGCTCGTTCTTCAAAGCCACTTGCGCTACTTGTGACTCTATATACAACCTGGTACGTTCCTTCTGATCAGCTTTTTGTGCGCTTAAATATGCTTTTTGTGCTTTTTCCGCGGCTCGCACTGCCTGCGCTTGGGCACGTATCTGAGCGAGCCGCTGCCTTTCGGCTTGCCGTTGCGCCTGGACAGCTGCACGTACAAAACCACTCCAACGTACCATATCGTGACTTCTTTCTCCTTTGCTACATGCTATTTTTGTTGCCTGAGAAATAGTAACATCTTGTACTCAACGTATACATGGAAGCTGGTTCTAAGATTCCTAGGAATCTTCTCGTCTGAGCATTTAGAGCATTACATGTCTTAGGATATTAAGCCACATATTCCGCACTTTCACCCAGACTGCGAACGCCCCTTCTTTGTCATAGCGAGGATGAGCCACGATGTCACTGTGGATCTCTAACCATGTCGGCCTCCCCTTCAACTCACGCTCCAATGTTATCTTAGTTCATTCCTAGCGCCTTCATTGCAGCCGTCATAGGATCGCTGAAGAAGATCGGATCAACCCTCTCCATGATATCTGCCAATACATCTAGAAAGTGGCGTTTGTTCTCAATCGGTATCAGCGCCCGTCTGGCCCCGTTATCCATACCTATCTGGAGTGGTTCGGCGAGGGACCGCACTGCTTTGATGTTTCCCTGGATACTCAGATCACCAAGAATCAACAGAGCTGGCAGCGCGGCATGTTTTTTGAGAGCGGAGTAGATGGCAACTACCAGGCTAATACCTGCATCGCAGGCGATATGATTGGCGAGGAGGTCGATGGCTTCGACGTGAAAATCGGTTGTATCAACCGCCTGGGCAATGCCCATGTTCGTCTTGTGTCCCTGGATATATGCAAATGCTCTTTGGATGGATTCTTTCATGGTTCCTTCGATGCCGCCAGCCACTTTTAACTTGCCAGTGCCTGGAGAGCATCCCACCTCCAGGCGGTACAGACCGACTTTTCCCTGGTCGTCTACGGAGGCGGTGTAAACCGAACCTGGCGCGAGCGGGTCAAGTGAAATTAAATCTCGCCCTCCCTCTTCTGGTACACCTACGTAGCGCTCTGCATGGGTTTCGTTATCGATGTAAGAAAACGAGGTTTGATGGTACTCGAAGGAACCCATCTTTTTTAGCTGTTCTTTGACCCTGCGGCGACCTTCTAGTGCAAGGTCGACTAGCTCGGCCATATCCTCTCGAGAAACTTCACCATCTGGATATATCAGCTTGATGAGCCCGGATACTGTCTTGCGCACGGCTTTGACATCACGCGCATTGAGGTGTGATCCAAGAGAGAAATAGCGATCGATCATCTCGGTGAAATTGTGCCGGCGCAATTCCCGCAGCGCCTCCGCCAGGTAATCCACCACGAACCCGTAGTTGCCGGTGAAATATTCGATGCGCATCTTAGGCACTTCCCAGCCGGGCAGGTAGAAATGGAGGCGGTCGAGAAACGCCATATCCTCTCGCACCACCTCTGGCAGGGGAATGAACAGGTGGGATGAGCGCACCATCACTTCCACCGGCTGGTTCGTGTTGCCAAACAGCGCGATTGATGCGCTTCCTGAGATGGCTTCTTTCCCCCTGGCAAACGTGCCTGACTCACAGTAGGTTTTGAGAGTGGTCACAACTTCTTTGGGCATTTTCTGTAAGTCCGCAACTTCGTCAAATGCGACAACATCCCACAGGCCAACCAGCCCGATCTTCCCTGTTGCCATGTTGTAGAAGAGGTTGGCGACGGTGGTGGGACCGGTTAGAAGGATCGTGTAGGGGCTCAATTCCTGGTACGCATAGGACTTGCCTGTGCCTCGTGGGCCGAGTTCAACAAGGTTGTAGTTCTGCTCGCACAAAGGGATCAGCCTGGATAAGAACAGCAGCTTGAGCCGCCGTTCAAAATGCGTCGGTTCCAGCCCGATACTGCGGATGAGCAGATCAATCCACTCCTCCGCGTTGAACTGGCTGCGGCCCTGGCGATACTCTGCAAGGTCAAAACTGGCGAGTTGAATTGGCCTCATGTCTTCGATCCAGAACGGGCTGCGTTTCCCCTTAGCATCCTCATCGTACTGGTGGGTGATATTTACCTGAGCCCAGACGCCACCCATAAGCACCCGGTCGTACTCACGGATATAGCGTTCTGGAATGTGGACATATTTATGACCAAAATTGACGAGTTCAGCCCAGTATTTATCGTCGTCAGAGAGATAGCGTACCTTCACCTTATCGATCAGGGTCTGTTTCCCTTTTTCGCGCACTAAGGACTGCGCTTTGTTGGCCTCATCCGGGCGCACAAAGTTCTCTGCCAGCGTCCAGTTGACCATTTTGAGACCTGCATTGATGGCTATAGGGTCGTCAGTGGCACAGTATTTACCCAGCAGGTACTCCAGCACAAAGACCGGGACATTCGCTCCGACCTTCACTTTTCTGACCAGATCTTTACGGACTACCTTCCCGGCAAATACAGAAGTTGCTTTTTGGTCGAGTTCAGGCATCTTGAGTTACCTCTTTGAGAGCTTCTTTATTCTCAGATTGCTATAGTCATCTCTATCTTGTCTATGCTCACCAGTTCTATTCCGCTTGTGGCATCCGATAAATGGATAGACACTGTGGCTTTCTGCGCCGGTTCTGTGATCACTAAAGCAATTGTATCCGGTTCAATTGCATGGAGGTCGTTTTCATCCCGTTTGAGTTGCACATCCCCTGTGGCTTCCTCAAGGCCGTAAGAAGCGCTGACGGGCATTGAAATAACTTGCTGCCCATTGCGCACTTCCAGGCGCACTTTTGGCGGTACCAGTTCAAACAGACCGGTAGCCCTACCCGTGATCTCTACTGAATAAAGGCGCGTGCTGATCTTCTGGCTTCCTGGTAACAGGCTCCAGCTTATCGTACCGGTTGTCCCTGCACTGGTTTTTCTGGGAGTCAATGTGATTACAGGAATAAACAGTTCCTGTGGAGACATACCACCGTGAAAATAGGCTTCCGTCCCACCTTTTACTTTGAAACAGGCAAAGTTCCAGGGAACGGCGATTTCCAGGCCTCCTCCCAGGCCGAAATCCGCAAGTTTAGCCCGCATATAGGAAGCATCGGCGGAACCTCCATGGCCTACCCATACACGCCGGTGGAGGTCTTTCGTGTTTCCACCAGGAGCATTGATTTTCATATCATCACTGAGTTCTTCAAGGAAGAGGTGGCCATGGTCTGCGGTAATGAAAATCGTATTGATGCCATGTTGACCGAGCACACGAAAGGCATTTTTCAAGCGGAGCAGAATTTTTTCCATGGTCTCACGCGCAAGCGAGATATTATCTTCCTCTCCCATCGCGTCGATCTCCTGGGACGTAATGAGCACCAGGTCGGCGCTATTGATACCTTCGCGGATCTGCTTGCCAGGTCTGGGCAGGATATCTTCAAGCCTGGCTTCAAAGACTTTAACACCAACTCCCGCATAGCTTTGCAGATAATTCACCCGATCTCTGCGATCCTTTATACGCATGCCATAGATATCCAGAGCCAGTTTGCCCTCTCCCACCGAAACCACGCTGAGGGGTTCCTGCTCTATAGGTAACAACGCGGCCATGCCGATTTCCGTGATGGTCGGCACCGTAGCAAGCGCCGCATCTATCTCCGCATCGGCATCTGCCACCAGACTCTGAGCCAGTTCGTAGCCCATCTCGTATCGCAGAGCATCGACCCAGACATAAGCTACCTTCCCTCGTGCGAGTCCCGGTTTCACCTTCTTATCGAAAATCTCCCGCTGGAGCAGCGCTCCCTTGATGTGGAATTTCTGACCCTGGTATGCTCGCAGGAAAGTCTCCGCCAGCATTGATCCGACCTCCATGTAGCGCTGCCTGGCGCGGGAAAGTAACTGCTCGAACTGATCGTTGAGCTGAAAGCTGACATCATAATAACGGTGTTCCATGTGCCTGTAGTGCGTATCGAGCAGGCACCAGGGTTGATCTCCCGTCGTGTATGCACTGAAGATCGATCCGGCGTCATTTCCAACCGATTTAAGGCCTTGCTCGATGCGGCCCGCTTCCAGAAGAACGTGACCGGTGACCACCATAAGCGCCCATTGCGCCTGCACCTCCGGCACATGTTCCGCCCAGAAACTCGATTGCCGGGCTGTGGCTAACTCCAGCAGCGATTCCGATGCTTGCATTAGCAGTGCACGTCCAACAATGTCTTGTAGCTTTCGCTCTGCTACTAGAAAGGTTTCGACATCGGCTAGCTGTTCCAATGTGAAATTGAGCGCAGTAAGATCCAACTCCTTTTCCACCCGACCGGTATGCATCTCATAGCTCATGGCGAGGTCACGTCTTTGTCGCCACATACCGGCCAGTGCGATACACGCTTCGCGAGCCGCCGGCCTCGCTGCAATCTTCACTGTAGCAAGGCTTGCCGCTATTTCTCCTTTGAGACCGGCAATGAAATCGGTCGAGAGGATGTATCGTGCAAGCCTTGTGCGGTATGTCTCGTAACTCTCTTCTACTGCAGCATCGATGTCAAATGCCTCCTGAAGCAGTGAGATAAGCTCGGAAAACCCGCCTTTTTGCGCAAGCTCTCCATCGTACTGATCACCAGCCAGGAATTTCAAGGCGACTTCTTGTGGATCGCCCGTGCCGAAAATGAGGGATAACACTCCTTTCGTCACCCCTGCGCCTTTCTCGGCCAGTTTATCCAGGTCGGCCAGGCTCAAACTGCCTGCCTCCACTTGTTTTTCTATTGTGGCAAGCCGCTCTTCCGCCAGCACAGCTTTAAGAGCATGTCGAGCGAGCAGCGCGAGCCTCGTGTTACGAGCCGGAGGTTGTTGTCCCGGCTTCATCAGCACCCCGGCAACTTCTGCTTCGATCAGCGCGTGATGTGTATCTTCCTGGCTCAAAGGAACATAGATCACCAGGCGCGGCGGTTCAAGGTTGCCCATCATCGGCTCAATCTCGTAGCGTAGAGCAAAAAAGCTCCCTTCGTAGCGAGCAATTGTCGTGTCTGGCAGAACCAGCTTCTTGGCTACTTCCTTGTACTGGGCATCGGGATCGTACCAGACCACTATCCTGGCACTATCCACCTGCTTCGCAATCAGATTGACAAGGTAATCTGTGACAATGCCCATCTTAAATGACTCCCTTGGCGCGTAACTGCTTGCTGATGGAAGACCACTCATACTTCCCCGCCAGCAACTCCTCCCAATACTTCTTGGCTTCCCCCCACGGCACCAGTTCCCAGAGAGGCGCAATATTCAATACCACCCCATCATTGAGGTCGGGCTCCAGGTGCAGATTAGCGACACGCCGCAGCTTATCCCGGAAATCATATAATTCCCCAACCAGGTTCTCCTGACGATCGAACTGCCGCTCTAACTGTTTAACCTCTCGTCCTGCTGTTCCAAAACTGGCCAGCTGAGTTCGCGTCTGCTCCAGACGATTTTCCTCCAGGCGAATCTTTGGCTCGACATACTTCGTCAGCGCCTTGAAGAGGATGTCTTTATCCAGCCGATGATAATAGAGCCATAGCGCGTAGGACCTCTTTGAGGATTGGAGCAGCCAGTAAATGGGCGCTTTCCGTCTGCTCTTGGAGTAACGTTTGACATGATCCATCCAGAAGCCATCATTACCAGGCCTGCGGAAATAATCCCGCAGTTCCTTCACGCCCAGAACCTGGCACGCCTCCTGCTCGATGGATTCTGCGTTGTCCTGCCAGATCGCCTTTAGTACATCCTGTACACGGCAAACGATAACGTCTGGATGATCGGGGTCGTCAACCAGAATACCCTCCCAGTTGATATCAATAGGATACTCAGACAGAGTTTCAGACAATGGGAGATTATCGTCACCTGTAAGCATTCCTGGTGAACAAACGGGAAGAGGTGCAAAGGGATCAGGTAACTCAGGTGTTTCTCGCTTACCAACAGCAAAGCATATATCCCATCGCCCGAATACACAGCCGATGGTGTAAGAAAGAAGATCGGTGATTAGGGCGTGTGTATCTACACCGCCTTCCCTAGGGCTATCATCGTCATCCACTTCTACCTCTACATTCTCAATCTCCCCTATTTGCTTACCCACTTTCAATGATTCCTCGATAGCCTGGCGGTCCTCATCCGTTATACCATAAAGCTTAAAGGCAATATCATCAATTTCATGCTCATACTCCGTTAGCTGCTGCTGTGCCTTTTTCACTTGTACTTGCAAGGAAGTAAAGCCTTCTAAGAGTGTCCTTCTTTTTGCTTGTAGCAGCGCGGGTAGATGAAAGATATGACTAATTTCGTTCGCAGTATCCAGATTTCGCTTTATATTTACACTAGGCAAAGTTAAGTTCATGAGATTTGCTCCATCAGCTTCTGACCATTCTGGTACCGCTGTACGCTGTATTACGCCTACCTCGAAGGAACCAAAAGCCATCTGGAGCGCTACGAGACCTTGAAATACAATACTATTGGCAATTCCTAAGAGATAATATAGTGAATCGGAATTTGAAAAGATTACAGGGCCCTTGTCAGAAAAAATGCACCCTGCTGGTAACACTCTGACACTTAGTCCTCGTTGAGTTCGACGTGGCCATGTTAATCCGGGATAGAAGTAAAAGTCAGAATTCTTGACAACCCATTCCCATTTGCCATTTAAATACTCATATTTTTGGCATATCCATTCTTTTAATGCTTCACCATCCTGTTCCCAGTTCACCACTAGATGGATATCTGAATAAAAAGGCGAATAAGTACCACCTTTAGCAAAAGGAACCCAGTGCCTACCCAAATAAGTTTGTTGGTGAAATTGTTCGGGCTCTGTCTCTAATGTTCCTGAAACTGCATTTTCAGGTTTGACTTCCCACCATAATCTTGCGAAGCGAAGATCATCTGCTGTAGCAAGTCCCTGTTTTAATGTTCGCCCTTTACTCTCAAAAGCAGGGAGTTTCATAAATATTGCCCGTATACGTTCACTTACCCAATAAGCAAAGGTAGAACCGGGTATATGACCAAATGACTTGGGATTGACGACATTCACGATAGTACCTAAAGTACGGCCTTCTAATACAATCTTTATCGAATCAGCTAGTGCAGCAGATTTATCATCGTACGATAAGAGCCTCAAGAACAATGTTTCACTCACAGTTTCGCCTCCAGACAATATGCCGCTGTCTCCACCATAGCTGTATCCAGGACTCCATATCCCAGATCTGCTAAAACGGTTGGTCTGAAATCCTTTAATAGGATTTCCTCGCGCCACCTGCGGAATGACGAGAGGAAGAAACCCGATCGCGAGGTGATCGCACCCAGCATACCACCAGGTACCAGTACGCCTAATCCCCGCTCGACGAAAGCAGCATAGATATCATTCTTTGTGCGCTGGTATGTATATTCAATATAGGACTTCGATGGCTTACTAGCCTCACCAAATGGTGGATTCATCAGCACCACATCAAAGCGCTTCTGCCAAATATCTATGAAAGCGAAACCCCGAACTGCGTCATCAGCAAAGAGTTGACGGGCCAGCCCTCTACCGTTTGAAACACCCTGCGCATAACGGTGGAGTGCATCGATCACGCGCTCCTCGGCTCCGTTCCAGAATTCTTTGTTGGTGATGCCCTCAAAAAGAGATGGCTGTGCAGGATTAACACTGGCCCGCTCAGGCCAGAGAGCCAACTGTTCGCCCTTTGGCCGTAAAATCCAGCGCTGTTTCGCCTCGAGTACGGCTTCTCTGATTTCCTCTTCGATCTTGAGGAGCGACCCTGCTTCGCTGACAAGCTGCATCTTTTCAAAAATGGTGCGTACCAGGTTGCCGAGTATCATGGGTTGTACTCTTGATGTTCAGCGTTTGATAGGCTCGCTGCGAGCGCAGCCAAAGGGCCAAGGCTGCTATCTGCGTGGCTCGCAGGTCAATATCGATACCATGTAGATTGTATGCTAGGATCAGGCCGGGTATCGCTTTTTTCAAGTCCGCCAGCGTTGCATAGTCCTTTTGTAGATTGGGGCCAAGTTCGGGGTCTTCATAGGCCTCTTCGTAAATGGTTTCGAGCAGGTCGAAGCAGTAGAGCAGAAAATGACCGCTGCCGCAGGCAGGATCGAGTATCTTGATCTCGCGAGGGTCTTTCTTAGGACGATATGGAATGAAAATGGGAGCGCGAAGTAGCTCTTCCTGAGAGCGATTCTCCTTGTCCGGGGAATTAACCCGCTCACGCAGAGCATCCATGACAATAGCGATTTCACGGCTCAGGCTGTCCAATACACCTTCAGAGGAGCGTTCCTGGCGACAGAAGAGAAATAGGAGGTCGAGCAGTTCCTGGGTTTTCAACTCCTTGATGCCTTCTACTGTCAGGCGTGGCAGGCGTTCCTGCATCCACCGGTTGCTTTCCTCCTCCCATAAGTCGTCAACGTGTTTGTATACATCAACCGTATGTGCAAGAGGCCATACATCAGGCTCCGGTATATCTTCGCCCTTTAACCAGTTTTGAGCCTGGGTAACTTCGGGAGAATCAGGTTGTGCCAAAAAGATTTCATCTGGCCGGCGCACCAGGAAAGTGCACTGCTGTTTGAGTCTTGTATTGCCCTGGTGCATCTCATACCAGATACGGCCAAGTGTGTTATCGGTGAGGAATTGTACCACGTAGCGTGGTGTGTAGAACTGGTTGCGGAAGGCCAGTTCGTAGGAATTGCGGGGGGCCTGGCTTTCTTTGCGCGCCTGGTCGCGTAATTCTTTCGGTGTAAAATACTGGTAAACCCAGCCAATAGTCTCGTCCTCTGTCCAGATATCCTTTAATTCCTCGCTGTTGAGGAGTTCCAGTACCTGCTCCAGCACATGATAGGGTGGGAAGAGTCGATTGGCGGAATCGTGGGGAGAGAATAGGACGCCTATCTCTTCAGATAGCGTTTCGCCAAGCCATCTTAAGAAGTGGCGATAAGCAATATCTTGTTTCCCGCTCAGGTAGAGTTGCTCATCTTCTGGATGATCTGCCAGGTAAAATTTGAATCCGTTGGATTTCACGCCCCGGCTGACAGACTCACGAATGAGATGGCGGGTCTCCATCATTTTATAAGCACAGAGACGGTTCAGATGGGTGAAGGCGATCTCACGCACAAGCTGCGCTACGGCGTCTTTGGGTTTGAAGCCAGAGGCACGAATATGCTCCAGGTGAACGAGAAGCTGTTCGCGGTGCTGTTGCTCCTCCTCTGAGAGGTGACTCATGGCCGCAGCATCCTCTACCTGTCCGCTGACATGAATACCATATCGGCCTTGCAGCAGTTCTCCAATCGCCTCTTCCAGAATCTTGCGCGACTGCGTGACGACTAAACGTAGCGTATTGCGCAGCGATTTATCCATCTACCTAATTATCCCTTCCAGTTAGCTGGGTATCGCCTGTGGTTGAAGCTGCATCATTTGAGCAGTAACCAATTCGTCCAGAGCCAAACAAACATGCATAATTGTATCTACAGCTTGCCTAGACCAGGCGTAACCAATTTCTTGAATACCTCCATCTGGATCAGATTGCGCTCGATCTGCACGATGCACAATATCATTTCTCCTGCGGGTTGTTTCGTCAATAACTCTCATAAGCTCGTTCTTGTCTCGTTGGAGCCTGGAAGCAATCTGGTTCCATGGCTTTTCAAGGGAAAGCAAAGCGCCTACTGCATGGATACCTTTTTTTGAGCTGAGATACTTGAACGCAGTGAGGCCAAGAATCTTGTTTGCAATAAACAACGGCGCATTTGGATCGCTAAGCAATCTGAGAGTTTCAGGAAGATCAAACGACAGGTCTTTAAAGTAATCGCGCAATTCCTGACCTTGGGGGAAGAAATCCCGGCCTTTGGCTTGAATGACAATCGGCAAGTTAACCCGCAACAGGGAGGGCAAGTAGGCATCTAATGCTGTACACGCGGCCACAACTGATTGGCGGAGCAGATTGTTTAATGCAGACCTTTTCAATGAGCTGGAAGCAATTTGAGCTCGTTCTCGAATGAGGCCCACAAATATCTCATTATAGATCACCATCAACTCTTCATCTGCATCTGCTCCAACAGCCGCTCTCAGTTTCGTTACCAGTTCATTGTTGGTGTGGATGGTATCACACTCTAATAGCCGGTAAACACGGAGGAGTAGCTCTGCTGGCCGTATGTTATCTTCAAATGCCTGGCGTGGACTCACCATATTACTACTCCAAAATAATCTTGACTCCCTCATCGAGGAGCTTAAGCAGCTCCTCGTGCAGGCGTTCAACCGCACTACGTACAGATTCCCTGGAATCGAGGGCCTCAGTAAAGAAATCCGATAGCCTGACCCGCTTGATTTTTTCCTGGGGAGAGATCATTTGCTGCATGCGCGCAATGACCTGCGCTTTGAGGCCTCCCAGCGCGGCAAGATCAGAGTCGAGCTGACCAAGCGAGGCATTACAGAAGCGGCAGCGCATTGTCAAATCACCTAGCAGAGCAACGCCGCTCTCCTGTAACTCCTCACCCTCCTTGCAGGCACGAGACGATAAGGGTGCGAGGAGATCAGAAGATAATGTGTCATCGATGAGATTCCAATCAGCACGTCCCTTGATCTCCTCTATGGCCTGATCGTATGTGTGAGCACGCTGCGTGTGGAGGCTGGTATATACCTGCTGGTATGCCGTTATGATCTCCCGCGCAAGGGATGCGATGCGTTCAAGTTGTTCAAAGAACGAGGCGGTATTGATTAACGTGCGAAGCTCGTCTGCCTTTGCTTGCAACTCACTATTGCTACCATGTGCTGATAGTGCAGGCCACATCTCCTCAACAGCAATCCTTGCCTGGCGCAACCTGGCTAACCCCTCGTCGTTCAGCGCCTGCCGGATATGACGCATCCTATCACGAGCTTCTTTAAAGGATTTGCCTTCTCCTGCCAGTATACGCACGCAATCGTCAGAGGCGGCAGAGAGAATACTATCCAAGGTGTGCTGGTAATCATCCACAATATCGGCAACCGGCAACCGATTAGCCTGAACTACTGCCTTTATCGGGAGGAGGTGCTGTTGCTCCTCCTCTGCCACTTTCTTGAAGGCAGCGGCAATTGCACTTTCCTCGACATCCACCTCTTCTCCCGTAAGTTCCTCATAATGCTGTACCGCCATCGTTAAGGTTTTAAGACCTACAGACTCGCGTGGAGCAAAGGAGGCTGTGCGAAAAGCGGTATTGTTCGTAAATGGCACGCGGCACTGCGGGTCCTGGTGATTGCGGTAACGACGCCCCTGATAGGTGACCTCAATAGCTCCACCCCGGAGCAAAACTGCCAGCACCAGGCGCAGCATATCGCGATCCCAGCCATAGCCAATGCCCTGAAAATGCTCCTCCAGGCTCTTTCCCGTCACTTTATTGCCATAGGAGTGCTCATGCCTGATATAATCCATGATCTCCCTGGCGATGTCAGCCGAGGTGTTGAATACGGGCTTTCCATCTTCCATAACGATCAGGTTGAGGCCCTGTTCTCCTCCGTAGAACACCTGGGGAAGGGCGTTTAGATTAGCAGCTTTCAACACCTCATCTGCCTCGGTGCCCTTTAGATTGCGTACGCCCATCTCTAGTTTTGGGTAGAGATCGGGCACGGCGTAGTCGAAGAACTTTTTGAGGATCTCCGGCAGAGCCTTACCAAGCGAAGATGCATCCTTGCTCACGCCTCGAAAGAGTCCCTGGCCTTGCCCTAGCGCCTGGGTCATTTTCTCATTCAGTCGACCCTGGTAACGAATAACCTCGTTTTTTTCATTGGAGAGGGATGCAGATTCTTCGTTGGTGATGCGGTTCTGCGCCCGTAACTGGTCGTACTTTGTCACTATTTGTCGTGAAGCATACAGGTTGACCATCAAGACATCAATATCCGGTGTCAGCGCGAAGACCCAGTAGAGATTGTTTTTATGTGCCTCCTGGCGGCTCTCGTTACGTTGCTCGGCCACCTTAAGCGGAAAAGCATCGTCATCATCTGCTGTTACGATTGAAAGGAGAATCTGCCCTTCGTCTCCTACCTGGCTCCCGTCCACATTAATGCCCACGCGGAAAGTTTTCAGGTTGTTATGGAAGCGGTAGGTCTTCAGTTTTGGATCGGAAAAAATCGATTGCAGGATATCACGCAGGATGTCATTGCGGTCTCGAGTACGCGGTGCATAAGAGCGACGTTCCGTATCCCAATTCTTTTCCTGCGCGGTCTGTAATTTCCATCCATCTTCGGTGTTGCGCACAAACTGAGCCGCTTCAAGCTTTTCCAGGGCACGCTGCACTGACTTGACCGGGGCAGGTTTGCCCACTTCATCCACGAGGCAAGCCGCAATATTGGCTTCGGTGCGCGGCAGGTCACGCACAAATTCGAGCAAACAGATGGTTTTCGCGGTCCGTGTAACCATCCCATGATCTTCTGGATCATCTTTGAAACGCTCACGGATATCGCTGATGTCCTTCTGTTTCTCGCTCGAGAGGTTACCCTCAACCAGCTCAAAGATTTTGTCGAGAGTTACCAGAGTGCCAATTGACCTTGATGCCATGTGAGTTCTATCCGAGACGAGCATCTCATAGGCCTGCTTGATAATAGTGCGGTTGCTGCCGCCAAGATGTTTGGGGGCACCTGGCTGCAGCCGGATGCCGGACATGATATCAATCGACAACTCTACAAAATGCGGGAGATAGGGATAGAACTGCACAAAATCGTCTTCTGTGATCTCGCTTTTCCTGGCAGTTCGTTCGAGACGACAGGCGATATTGAACTGTCCCTGTGAATCACTGAACAACTTTCTCAGCAGGGGAACTGCCTCGTCTTTTTTCGCCAGCACGCGCCGTGTAGCGACCTCTCGAATATCCGCTGGGGCCATGTCGATGTGATACTTGAAGCGGTCTTGAAGTTTGGCAAGCTCGACCCGCTTCGAGTCAAGGGCCGCTACCACCTCGTCTAGCTTCTCCTGAGAGGTAACGATGATCCAGGCAGGAGCAGTAATTTTTCTCGCTTTGAGCCAATTTTTGCCCACCTTGCCAAACTGCTCAACGACGGCGCGCAGATCTTCGATTTTGTCGGCACTGCGCGCCACGTATTGCCCTACTTCATCGATGATGAAAACTAAGGCTTTACCAGGACGCCGCCGGGCGCATAGTTCAAAGGCACGCTCGACGAACTGTCCCACGGTGATATCGGCACTTTTATTGCGTAGGGACTGCGCCCAGGAATCAGCGGAGGGGAATGTCTGCGGCTCTAGATCGTGCAGTACGGCACTCGCTTGCGAAATCTTCAAAGCGCCTTTGCGTCCCCTGCGCCAATCTTCGTGATAGCGTTCGGCATAGCCTGCTATGAACTTATCGAGAGTGCCTTTGTCTTCCAGTTCGATCTCCAGGTCGGCGATATCGAAGTCCTCGGCGTAATCAAGCTCGCGCAGGAGAACGGTATACATTATTTCGGCAATGCGCTCGGTGGAGCGTTTGACGGCTCTATCCACCGAGACATCGAACATAATCACCTCGTTGGGAATGCTCACATTAATAAAGTCCACCAGTTCACTGATATGTCTATCAGATACCTGTGCTTCAAAGAGTTCGCTTGCTGGTTTACTCAAGACGGTCCTGTTCGCCAGCACATAGCCGATATTTTTGACAAAAGAGGACTTACCAGAGCCAAAGAAGCCGGATACCCACACACCAATGCCCTCGTGCGGGTCAGACGGAGCCTCGGCAATGGCTCGAAGGATCTCATGATACTGACCTCGAATGCGATCTGTTACGACATACTCGGTGATCTCCGTATAGACCGTCTGCTCATTCGCCTGGTCGACTTTGATGATCTCCTCAATCTTCTGGCTGAGATTGCGACGGAGCAAATCTCCGATGATCCTCATGACTCCCTCCCATAGATTTTTACACGATAGCTCCCCAGAGGCTCCTCATCACTTTTCAGATTCATATAATTCAGGGAACCTCTCCAACTACCAGGATAAAATAGCACGGCTGGCACCTTCGTTTTGCCCATCATTTGCTCAAGCAGCGATGAGACACGGTATATAGCGGGAGCAAAAACTGCACAGCGGGTAAGAAAAACAAATGATCGATTGGGATCCAGGTGTGCCATCTCCTCCGCGAGCAGATCGGGCAAGGGCCGATAGTCGGGATCAGAGAGATAGACGTTAACCTGCTCCTGGGCAATTTCAAAACCTCTGTCTCGCTCTGACTGCACCAGGGTATCAAGTCCCTCAGACTCTTCGATACTGCGCCAAAAAAACTTCGCGAGAGAGAGTATCTGCACCTTCCGCCTTGTTGCATTTTCCACGCGCACGGCAAGGTTCTGGACCTCGCGACGCATCTTCCACTCTCCTTCATCGGGAAGCGATGGATCATAACGAAAGACCGCGAATGGCAGGTCCGAGGACATAATGAAGCCCGGCGGATTGAGTTTCAAATCGTTCTCAAGCAACTCAATGCGCTCTTTGAGTGAGAGCATGCGCATACTCCTCAATAGATGCGGCCGGAAAAGTGATGCGAATAATGGATCCAGCGGCATGGTATTCCAACAAATGCTGCTGGTGCGCCTCCAGGAAGAACTGTTCCACCGCATGACGAGAAAGGAAAAATAACTGCCATTCAGGCTCGTCTAAAAGACGTTCTCCGGATGGCTGATGCTGTTGTAAATAAAAGGCAAGATAGGCAAATGCCTCCACTGGTAAATAAATAGGAGCCAGGCGTTTATGTGCTTCTCCTTGTAGCACTCCAAAATCTCGCAATGTAGATAGTAGTCCTCGCGCTACCCTAAGAATGGTATATTCAGACCAACTCTCCGTTGTTTTCCCCGCATTTACCCATCGAGAAATTGCCATCTGAATATCTCTGACTGTTACATCAGTCTTTCCTGTGTTGTAAAATCCTGAAAGTACTACAGTGACGGCGTCATGAAGAAGGGCATCGGATTGAGCTGCATAAAAATACAGGATTCGATCTAATGCCTCAGCGGGAAAGTTAGTCTGAACAAGGTTGACAAGGGACCGTGTCACAGCCTCAGAAATTAAATAGCGTTGGCGAAAGATTGCCAGAATATCTTCAATCCTGGAACGCGAAGCCTTGCCAAAGATGTTTTCTCGTTGGAAACGGTTGAGATTTTCGCCTACAGAACGGGTTACATCCCAATTCGCGAACATGGTTTTTGTATCTGCTAAAAGTGCGCCAGCCTTGATAATTTTACTTGTGTATATCCTGGTTGGTAAAGAGGTATTACTTACACTCGCCTTCAATTTCCTCATCCTCCAGGAAAAATATTTGGTACTTCAATGGTACTTCATCGGCACGGTTGGATGCGCACTTTAACGAGGTAGACAGCTGCAGCAAGCCGGAAGCGAAAGAGTTACTAATATGCTTGCTCATGGGAACTCCTCTCCGCTCGATGACTAGCATTAGTATACTAAATCAGTCAATAGACCCATCATTAAGATGAACAGACAGAGCAGGGCTTTTCATACAGGAAGTCTTGGAGAAGTCGCGGACTTCGGAGGGGTGCATTTCGGCGTTGCTGGTTAGTTTGGTGCCGGTGAAGCGCTGGAGCTGGCGTTCGCGGGTGGCCTGGATGTGGGTGCGGATGGTGGCGGAACTCTCGGCATTACGTTTGTTGGTGAGTTTCTCGTAGTCGACGCGGGGGACTTCGAGGTGGATGTTGATGAGGTCGAGGAGGAAGGGAGCCGCTGATGCATTTTTGGTAGCGGGCAAGGGGTATAGGTGAGCAGGTGCATTCTTTGATGAATTACCGTAGAAGCCAGAAGGGCGCCAGTGTGGTTAGCAGTTGCAATCTCTATCTAACCCGCTTATTGAGCTTTCATCTCCTCTTTCAAACATAATAGCAGACAAAGTACCTCTGGATCAGAGATCATAAATGGCAGGAAGACTAGTAGGTAACAATTTTATCGTATTTTTACCCCTACCTGATCCCAAACAACCAGAGCAATCTTAAGCCTGCGGAAACGAACTAACAATACCCTCTTACATCTACTTACTCGTAATAGTATACTTGCAAATATATCATATAAGTATGAGCATAAAGACCCAAGAATTAAAACTATGGTTCTACAAAATTAGAATTTTAGTTCTAACGCATACATTATGTGAATGTATCTAACTATCATCACCTATGTTTGATCTGCTGGATCACTTGCATCACCAAGTTTACTGAAATTATCTACATGATAAAATCGCCCTACTTACCTATAAGTTTAAGGTTGGACAGATTGAATGTCACAATATCGCTCACCTGTCATAGCAAGAACTCAGGGAAATGGGCAATTATGGAAGTGCAAGAGAGACCATGGACAATATTCTTATCCTACCCCAGGCAAGACCAGCCATTTGCAAACTGGCTCTATGAGAAACTGCGCGGTGCAGGTATCACCGTCTGGTATGACACAAAAGAAATCCTCACCGGGGATAGCATCTCCGACAAGATCGCTGAGGGTTTAAGTAGAAGTGATTTTCTGCTTGTGGTACTTTCAGAAGCAGCAATGAAATCCAACTGGGTGATAAACGAGCTACAGCCAAAAATCCTTCAACACATTCAAAAGCAGCAAGTAACTATTCTACCAGTGGTTTTAGGCGATCTTGATCCCGAAAAGCTTGCGCAGTTTCTGGAAAAAACGTCACTCGCTGACATAAAACGGCTCGAATTCCCTCATGGAGAGTCAACTGAAGCGTTTGATCAGTTACTTCACGGTATTACAAGGCACTACCAATTTCGTAATCTACCATTGCAAGATGAATTTCACTATGATGCTTTCATTAGCTACAGCCATGAGGACAGAAAGTGGGTAGACGACAAGTTATTACCGAAGTTGGAGGAGGCTAGCTTGCATGTCTGCATCGACTACCGTGATTTTGATATTGGTGCGCCGATCTTGGTCAACATAGAGAATGCGGTGGAACAGAGTCATAAAACCCTGTTGATCCTTACCCCTAATTGGATAAAAAGTGAATGGGCCACATTCGAGTCCTTATTGTCTCAAACGCATGATCCAACGAACTTGAATCGACGCCTCCTGCCAGTCTTGGTAGAGTCCTGCGCACTGCCTGATCGGTTACGAATTTTTACGCTTTTGGACCTGACAAAGCCAGCGGAGTTTGATCGTCAGCTGCATCGATTGGTGGTAGCCATCCGGACATCGCTGCCCAAACAAGAGCCTGTAAATCCAGCTTTGGCACATATAGAATCTAGGGACGACAACAAACTTATAGATATATCTGACAAGCACACCGACGAACATAAAACCCAGAGTAGCAACGAATCATCTCCTGCTCCATCTGCAATGGATGTAGGCATTGTCATCGCCCTTAAAGAAGAGTTTACGGAGTTTTTTAACGAGATTAAAACGCGATATAAGTCGCTTCGTGATGAAGAGTCCGGCAGGTACTACTACCAGTTCGAATACACAAATGTGGATTTGAATCAGCATTATCAATGCATGACCACATTTGTCGGCGAAATGGGGGCAGTAAAAGCAGGCTTGCTAACGCAAAGGCTCATCAGTCAGTGGAAGCCTCGTACTCTCGTTATGCTAGGAATTGCTGCGGCTCTCAGCAAAGATGTCCATATAGGAGACGTTGTCATCGCTAGCCAAGTAGATGCCTATATGGAGAATGCCAAGGCTATCCCAGCCAAGGGCCGCAATAGGTATGTATTTGAGTTTAGCGGTGAAGTATACCGCAGCAGTAGCGATTTACTTCATGCGGTAAGAAATTTCGAATTCGTACATGGCAATCTTTTTCAAGATTGGCGAGTGCATTGTGAACGCGAACTTCAGCAACTTGTGCCGAAGGAAAGTCTAGAGCAACTGATCGCTAGTAAACGACTCCGAGATCAAGTTCAGATGGTCGATGGTCACTTAGCATCCGGCCCAACAGTGGGAGCAGCCCCAGCTTTCAAAGATTGGCTGAAAACGAGGGACCGCAAATATCTAGCACTGGAAATGGAAGCGGCTGGTTTAATGGCAGCGGTTTATGACCAAGCCGACCCTGAGAGGATCTTAGTCTTGCGAGCAATTTCTGACGATGGAGATGAACGTAAAGAAGATTTGGATAAAATGGGGGAGGGTGCTTTTCGCCGTTACGCAATGCATAATGCGATCCGATTGCTCTGGAGGTTCTTCGATGCCGGAATCCTTCCTCACAATGAACCTCCGGGCTCACTCACGACGTCAGCAAGCGGGGCTACCACCTCCACTCCTAGGAGTTCTGCAACTAGATTAGAGACGAAAAAAGGTAGTGCTGCCAGCGGCCTGACTAGCAGTTCAATGGTCGTTCCTAATCCGTCCCAGGCTAGCGCCTTCATTAGTTACAGCCGTAAAGATAAAAAATATTTGGATGAGCTTCATATCCATTTAGCACAGTATGTACGGATGGGAGTCGTGGATTTCTGGGATGATACGAAGATCTTGCCAGGCTCAAAGTGGCAGGAAGAGATTAAAAAGGCTCTCCAGTCCGCGAGAGTCGCTGTCTTGCTGATTAGTGCAGATTTCCTGGCTTCAGACTTTATTGCGTCTAATGAGCTACCCCCACTAATAGCCGCAGCCGAGCAAGAAGGAACCGTCATTTTGCCAGTTATCCTCAGACCTTGTGTTTTCAAAGATACAGAGCTTGCTCAATTCCAAACGGTCAATGCTCCTTCCAGCCCATTAAGCAAGATGACACGAGGGAAGCGAGAAGAGGTATGGACCAAAGTAGCCGAAGTCGTCAAGAACGCTTTGAAGCTGCCGAACTGACCCAATGAGAATGCCGCTCAGCACATCAATTTAATTTGTAGGCTGAGCTTTTTCGCGCCCATAGCAAAGTAGACTTCGCCCATAAGCCCATGAGAAGTATAGCAAATAGATCCGCGCATAAGAAGGACCGCTCCACATACATTATAAGCCAATAGTAGCTACCATGAAATGCTCGAATCATTCAGCACAAAACCAGTAATACTACATCCCCACCCGTGGCCGGTACTGTATCGCCTCCGCCACGTGATTGGCCGCTATCAAATCATTGTCAGCCAGGTCTGCGATCGTCCTCGCCAGCTTCAATACCCTATGAAATGCTCTGGCCGACAAATGCAACTGCTGCATAGCTGCCTTCAGCAGTTTCTCGGCGGAGGGTTCGACGTTGCAGAAGTCGCGGACTTCGGAGGGTCCCATTTCGGCGTTGCAGGTCAGTTTGGTGCCGGTGAAGCGCCGGAGCTGGCGTTCGCGGGCTGCCTGGACGCGGGTACGGATGGTGGCGGAGTTCTCGATCTGGCGTTTGTCGGCGAGTTTTTCGTAGTCGACGCGGGGGACTTCGACGTGGATGTCGATGCGGTCGAGGAGGGGGCCGCTGATGCGTTTCTGGTAGCGGGCGATGGAGGAGGCGGAGCAGCTGCACTCTTTGATGGGGTCTCCGTAGAAGCCGCAGGGGCAGGGGTTCATGGCGGCGACGAGCATGAAGTTGGCGGGGTAGGTGATGGTGCCCTGGGCTCGTGAGATGGTGACTACTTTGTCTTCGAGGGGTTGGCGCAGGACTTCGAGGACGTTCTGGCCGAATTCGGGCAGCTCGTCGAGGAAGAGGACGCCCCTGTGGGCAAGGCTGATCTCGCCGGGGCGAGGCATGCGGCCACCACCGACAAGACCCGCGTGGCTGATGGTGTGGTGCGGGGAGCGGAAGGGGCGCTGCAGGACGAGGGGCACGTCCGAGGGGAGCATGCCGCCGACGCTGTAAATCTTGGTGACGTCGAGCGCTTCCTCGATGACCATGCGCGGTAGGATAGAGGGGAGGGCACGGGCCAGGAGTGTTTTGCCGGAACCTGGAGGGCCGCTCATGAGGACGTTGTGGCCTCCGCTGGCGGCCACCTCTAAGGCTCGTTTGACGTGTTCCTGGCCGCGAACGGCCCCGACATCCTGGGCGTAGGCGGCTTGCTCGGCGTAATCGAGCAGGTGGGGGTCAGGGATGTAAGGCTCGATCTGGCGTTCATCGTTCAGGTGGGCAACGAGATGACCCAGGGTCTCGACGGGATAGATGGTGACGCCCTGCACCAGGGCGGCTTCCATCGCGTCTACTGCCGGCACAAAGACGGCTTTGATGTGTTTCTCGCGGGCCAGGGCGACCATGGGCAAGATGCCATTGGTATGCCGCACACTGCCGTCCAGCGAGAGTTCTCCGAGAAAGAGATGCTCTTCGATCTGTTCGTCGGGGTTGATCTGGCCTGATGCGAACAGCACTCCAATGGCTATAGGAAGGTCGTAAGCCGGGCCTTCTTTGCGCAGGTCGGCGGGAGCAAGGTTGACGGTGATGCGTTTAAAGGGGAAGAGGAGGCCGCTGTTTTTGATGGCCGCGCGGACGCGGTCTTTGGCTTCGTTTACAGCGGTGTCCGGGAGTCCTACGATACTAAAAGCGGCCAGGCCGTTGGCGATATCGACTTCGACTTCGACGAGTGCTCCTTCTAATCCAATGATCGTACAGCCAAGCGCCTTTACCAATTTAAATCACCTGCCTCTTTCAGAACTACTTCCCCATAATTATGCTTTAAATAGAGAAAAAAATGCAAGACCACCGGTGGAGCGTAGGCGCTTGAAAGGAGAGCGAAATGAGCAGATGTAAGGGCTCAGGGTAGTAGCGGGCATGGAATTGGCCTAGTGGATCTACCGCGGTGCAAGTAGTATTCCCCTAGCCATAGGAAAATCTTACGCGTGCTCCCTGCCACAACTCCGTCGAAACTGCGCTTACAAGCAGTTTTTTTGCATTTAGACTGCATGCAGGACACATTTAGAGCGTTTTTAGGTGGGTATGAAGGTGTAGCTTTCAGAAGCTTGCCGCTGCACACAGAGCTAGAGGCGTAACGCTTGCTTTCATACATTGACATTGACCTATGACCTGCCAGCAGCAGCAAATATTCTCGGATACTCCACTCATTTCCATCTTTCTCACCATTACCCCATTGCGCGCCTGAAAGCCCCTCAATTCATTGATGGGGATGAAAGGCGCGTTCCTCTTTGGGGGAGGGGGAGGACCACAAAACAAGAACAAATGCTCTAGACAGAGAGCGTAGAATGCTGTATACTGACTCTATGGATGAGACATCCTCTCTGAGCGACCGCCATCGAAGAGGACCTTGAGCAAAAAAAGCATGTCTAACCAGGCCAAAACCAAGCCGAAACAAGAAGCGAAGCCACGCAAAACGTATCTCTTTCGCATCTATCCGACGCGCAAGCAAATCAACACGCTTGAGCAGTGGCTTGGCCTGTGCTGCCAACTCTACAATGCGGCGCTCGATGAACGCAAAAGTGCCTATCGCATGGCCGGCGTCTCCCTGGCCTTTGACCACTTTTTTCGGCGGGTGAAGCTCGGGCAGAACGCGGGCTATCCGCGCTTTAAATCCCGCTTCCGGTATGACTCCATGACCTTCAAACAGTATCAGAATAGCTTTGCGGTGCTCCCAGGTGACAAGAGAAACCGGGGAACGCTGGTGCTCGCCAAAGTAGGGCATGTCAAGATGGTCCTGCACCGCCCGATCAACGGGACGCCCAAGACTGCCACTGTGAAGCACACTCCGACGGGGAAATGGTTTGTCGCCATGAGCGTCGAACTGGCGGAGAATGAGGTGCAGGCAAAGCGCCTGCCTCCTTCGCAAGAAGCCGTCGGGATTGATGTTGGGCTCAAGACCTTTGCCTACCTCTCCAGCGGGGAGGTGATTGCCAATCCGCGCTTCTTCCGCAGCGAAGAAGTGGCGCTCAGCCGCGCCCAACGCCGGCTCTCGAAAGCACCCAAGGGCAGCATTTAGTCAAAAACCCGAAACTGGCCAAATCCATTGCTGATGCGTCGTGGTCGATGTTCTTCGCGCGCCTGCTCGACAAAGCGGAAGAGGCTGGTCGGGTCGTGGTGCGCGTGAACCCGGCCTACACGAGCCAGACCTGTTCAGGATGTTTGCATCGTCAGCCGATGCCGCTGTCGGTGCGGGTCTATGAGTGTCCCCACTGTGGTCTGATCCTCGACCGCGACCACAATGGGAGCAAAAATATCCTTGAAGAAGCCTTAATCGGTGTGGGACGACACACCCGCGTCATTCCAGAAGCCCCCGCCTTGTAGATGTGGGGAGTCGTCACAAAGAAGTCTTCAACAACAAGCAATATGTCTCACTTCTACTCCTCCCTGTGTGAAACAGAGGTTTTCGCATGAGAGAGGATAATCCTTTCGGAGGCGACGCACATGCCATGGGAAGAACAACGCGTAGAAAAAAAGTCCAGCAGCCCGGTTCGTCGAAACAGCGGAAACCGAGACGAGATAAGGGAACCACGCTCTTGAACGGGCGCGATCTCCGGGTCCTGCTGTGGATAGCCGAGCAATACGCGGCACGGATCGATCAAGTGCAGGCCCTCTTGAACCGTACACCGGGACGCAATGCCTCTCCTGAGGGGATTACACTTTCTGCCGTGCTCCAGGTGATCGCGCGATGGACGGCGCTCGGGCTGATCGAATATAAGCGTATCTACGATGGTGAGCCTGGGTGGGTCTGGTTGACGCCGTACGGACTCACAGTTCTGCGGCTCTCCTACGCGCGGCACGTCCCCCGACCGAGTACACTTCCGCATCTCTACGCGATCAACCGGGTACGCCTCTCCACCGAGCGCCGCCACCCTGAGTATCGCTGGGTGAGCGAGCGCACCCTGCGAGCAGCACTCCCCAGGCGCGAGCCAGGGCAGCCCGTCCCCCACATGCCCGACGCCCAGGTGTGGCAACCCAAGCCGGTCGCGGTGGAGGTCGAATTGTCGGTCAAGCCGAACGCCGAGCTCGACGACATCCTGCTCGGACTGGTGAGCCATTCTAGCAGTGCTTCACCCGTCTACACCACCGTCTGGTACTTTGTCACACCACAGACCCACACATCTGTGGAAGAGGCCCGCGATCGCTTGCCGATCGATCTCCAAGCGCGCGTGCAGATTATCCCGTTAGAGTCGGTTCCCTAAAACCGCCGGAGGAAGGACGCTGCTATGCCATCGCTGTACCCGCCACCCGCACCAGGATCGAACCCGCCTTCACCCCGCGTCGCACCGGACCTGCGGACGGTCCTGCTCCTGCTTTTTCTTCCGCTCGCGGCGCTGCTCGCCCTTCCCTCCCTTGGAATCGGCGCACTCGTCTGGTGGAGAGCCAGTCGGACCTGGGATTATCGGGAGCGATGGAGCGGCACGTGGCTGCTGGCCATCCTTGGCGGACTTGCCTACGTCCTGATACTATGGTTCGGTCATCCCCTGCCCGCACCCAGTCATGCCCTGCTCTCCGCGACATGGCTGGGACGGCTCTGGTTGCTCAACATGCTGCTCGCGCCATCCTGCGCGCTCGTCCTTGAAGGATTGCATCCCATGACCAAACGGGTAAGGCCATTACCTCGTCATCCACTACCTCCGACGAAGCAGACCGGAGAAAGCGATCCTGTCCTATTAACACTGCAGCCGCTCCAGAGAGCGCCCGTTCAGTCGGGCTCATCTGTCCAAAGCCCTCCACTCGAACCCCTCGGCACCTATCTGGGCGGTGACCTCTATGAATGGATTTGCGGTGGCCAACTGTGTATTTCCCCGGCTGAACTCACACGGCACGGCGTCGTGATTGGAGAGCCGGGCTACGGCAAGACGATGACGCTCTTGCGGCTGGCAACGATGGGCGTGCACTATGGCATGCAGGTCATCTATCTCGACCTCAAGGGGAGTAAGCAGACCGCGACCCAGTTCGTCGCGGCTTTGCACGCGCTCGGTGCGAAGCGCATCAAGGTGTATCCCAAGGAAGCATACGACGGCTGGCGCGGAGACGCGAACGCCCTCTATAACCGCCTCATGTCGATGATCGACCCGGGTACGCATCCCTACTACTACAAGCTTACGTCTTCACTCGTTTCCCTGGCGGTCCATGCTCCAGGTGGGCCGCCTAGGGGCAGCCAGGACTTCCTGGCGCGATTAGATGCGGGATGGCTCAAGCGCGCGTACGCCGGCTCGGCGCACTGGTACGCGCAGCGCAAGATCAGAAAGCTGGCCCCGCATCTAGCCGACCTCTCCTTGACGTACGACGGCTTTTTCGACGGTCTCGCGGGAGGACTCGACGGAACCTTTGCCTTTGAGGACGCGGATGCTGTCTATATTGGCCTTGATGGGGACGCTCTCAAGGAGCAAGCTGCCTCTATGGGGCGGTATCTCTTGGAGGATTGTGCGCACTATGCCAAGCACCGCAAGCCACACAATTATCATGCGCTCACAATTATTGATGAGTTCGGTGTGCTCAAGGCGTCCAATATCACAGACCTCTACGAGCGCGTGCGCGAACCGGGCATGAGTCTGTTCGCATCAGCGCAGTCCTACCAGGGACTGGGTTCAGAGCGTGCGAGTGTGTTGGCCGCCTCTTCGATTAAGATTATGCACCGTTGCGGTGACCCGGAAGAGGTGGTGAAGTTCGCGGGTCAGCGAGAGGTGCCCGCCTTTTCGCAGTTCCTCGATGGGGACGAGGATGATGCGCTGCCCCCGAGCGGGAGCCAGTATGCGTCCAAGCAACGGACGGCTGTGAGGATGCAGCAGGTGTACGCCGTACCGATCGAGGACGTGCAGCAGCTTGCTGTGGGCAGTGCTGCCCTCATCACAGGTGGACGGGGCGCGTGGGTTCAGGTCTACCCGGTGGCACTGCCTGCCGACCTGCTACGAGCGGCTACCGCCTTCATCACAGCGCCGCCAGCGATACCTCCGTCGCCAATCGCTCCACCCGCAGGTCAGTCTCAGCCAAAGAAGGCGCAGCGCCAGGCTGCCTCACCGGGCAAAGGGCAGGGTCGGAGAGATGGGAAGCATCCTCCTTTGCCGCCGCAGCCGAAATCCATCCCTCCGCAGGTCCCGCCACCACCGGTGCCACCGAGGTCAGAAGGAGACACCACGAAGACCGCCGGGCTGAAACCAGAGGAGGGCGATGATAGTCCAGTAGATTTCTTCAGTTAGTTCTGAGAAAGGAAACGACCGTTATGTGGATCGCGCTACTTATCTTGTCGTGGGTAATCGAGGGCGTGGCAGGTGTGTGGTTTTGTTACCAGTATTGGATGTTTACGCAGTGGAGCGATGGAAGCCTCCAGATAATCGGGCCGGGCTATGCGATCATGCAGATCTATGGTTTTCTCACTGCGACTCGTCACCCTCCCTATCCACTGACCCAGGAGAAGATCGCCCTGTTTTTCGTCGCCATCTATATTAGCTTCCATGCGCTTGCATGCGTTCGAGGACTCAGTGCCCCGTTTAGAGAGCGACACAAACTCGGTGTACGGGTACCGAGCCGCCGGGAAATCCAGCGGTTTGAGCAGGTGTACGACTTCCTGGCACGAGCGCAAGCGACAACTCCAGATGCTCCTCCGCTCAAAAAGCCACTGGCGTGGAGAGTGCGCGATGGGAGAGGTATGCAGATGCGCTTCATCGGGTTCGTGCTGGTCATCGACCGAGGTATCCTCAACAGTCCGCACTTTCCGGCACTGCTTGCCCATGAGCTTGCCCACGTCAATAGTTTTGACCTCCTCACTCGTGGCCTCGTTGCCATCTTTCCTCCGCTGCGGTGGAGCATCTTCACCCTGGTTGGCTTGCCCAACGCCAGCGGCCCCATCTTGCTGTTCCTAGCATGGGCGAAATACTGGCGAGATCGTGTGTTTGCCGCTGATGAGTACGCCGCCAGGCTTGGGCAAAGCCATGCGCTGATGCGCGCCCTGGATGAGTTGCGATGGGCGCTCGATAGTGCGGGAGATACTGCCACCAGGGGAGGTCGCTGGCTGCGCGAAACCCCTTACATCGAAAGCCGTATTGATCGTCTGGATCGTTACCAACCCCCGTCTCTCGGCAAGGCTGTGATCTAAGACGTGAACAAGTCCTTGTCCGCCATATGTACATTCCGAGCAGATCAGTAGGGAAAGCGTTATAAATCGCGGTTTCACTTTGGATCAGGCAAGAATTTCGTGATTTGTGCCGGATGGAGTTGACATTCCAGTACACCCCAACTGAGGTATTACCTAATTAAGCGGCTTTAACTACATGAGCGCAGGTCAAGATCACCTCGGGAGCGACAAAGAAACCTGTCCCATGTCCCGTTTTTCCTGGGACTGATATTCGGACGGTACACTCACGTAAAAGCTCATAGAGTTGCTGTTCCGCAGGTGCTTCCTCAAAGTTTCACAAGTAATAGGTTTTAATCATCCTCAATCCCTGTCTCCAATGAGAGTATTTCCGCCAGAGCATCATCTGCTGCTTCTCGTACAGCTTGCATTTTTGGATCTGGATCGCGCTGCAACTCGAGAAGACGTTTTATTGTTGCATTTGGAATACTGCGGCGTAGTTTACCCAATGCATGTGCTGCTTTCATCCGTACCTGCCAATAGGGCCAGTTAAGTAGTTGCGTCAATTTCTCAAGAATTATAGGCGAAGTATGACCCAAACCGCCGAGGACCTCAGCAATAAAACCTTGGTTGAGCGAGCCAAGAACCGTACCAGATGGTTGCCCTTGCAAGATCGCAATCACTTCGGGGATAACAGTAGACAAAGCTTCAGGATCTATTTTTATTAAAGCGTATGCCGCAGCACAACCTACATATCTATCCTCATCACCTAAGGTAGCTACAAGCAGTTCGATTGGCATCTGCTCTCTTCGGGCAGCCAGAACCTCTACGCTGCTAAACGCACGTGATCATTCTTATCATGCAAAGCTATGAGCAGAGGTTCAATTGGCACATGCTCTCCTTGCGCTTTTAGAGTCGCCACTGCTGTATGACGCACATCCCGATTCCAATCGCGCATTTCTACCAACAGCGTCTCCATCGATGCATACTGTCTTTGTGCCTTCAGAGGATCTTTCACAGCGGTAGGTACATCTTCACTCTTTTCTTGCAAGACTATACCCATAGGTTGAATCGGCCTACCCTTCCCTAGGGCTTCCAGCACCTCTCTTGCTACAAAACGCACATTCCCATCCTCATCATTAAGAGCTTGAAGCAGAGAATCGATCGGCGCTCGCTCCCTTTGCATTCCTAACGCTACTAGAGCTGCACACCTTACCTCTCTGTTCTCATCGTTCAGGGCTAGAAGCAAAGGCTCAATCGGAACATGCTCTCCTCCTCGTGCGGCCAGAACCTCCAAAGCTGCATGGCGTACAGCTTCATTCTCATCGTGCAAAGCCGCGAGCAGAAGTTCAATCGGCACTCGCTCTCCCTGCGCTATCAGTGCATCCATTGCACAGATGCGCGTAAACTGATCCTTGCCGTGTAGTGCAGCGAGCAGAGCTTCTATTGGGGTCCGCTCCCCTTGTCTTCCTAATAGCATTTACCGCTGCACCACTTACCCACCAATGACTATCATGCTGAGCCTTGAGCAGAACCTTGATCGGGACCCGTTCCCCTTGCGCTCCCAAAGCTATTACTGCTGCCCGACGTACGCCGGCATTCTTACTCTGCAATGCTGTAAGCAAAGGGGCGATCGGGACCCGCTCCCCTTGCACAGCCAGAATCTCCAAAGCTGCACAACGCACACTTGTATTCTTAGCTTGTAGAGCCATGAGCAAAGGCTCGATCGGTACCTGCTTCCCTTGCGCTTTCAAAACGGCTACGGCCATGTCACGCATTTCTTCATTACCAGTCACCAACCAATCCATGGCCACTTTCACTGCCTGCACGCGAAGATAACCCATCTCGCGTGCCAGAACCACAAGTCGCTCTCTCATCACTTCACGCTTGTTGTGCGCAGAATCAAGTAGCTCATCGAGCCATGTCAACACAGTTTTCTCATCCAGTTTTGCTGTATTCACATCACCCTGGTCTGAAAATTCTGTAATCTCGCCCAACGATTTCAAGGCCAAAATCAATCCTAAATTCCCTGGATCTCCTTCTCCTCTTCGTTGCTGCATGAGCATGTTAAGCCAGCGCCATGCCTCGCGTCTTCCGATCTTTCCATGCTCTCTGATAAGTACTCCCACAAGTAGACGGAGTATGTCTGCCCATCTGCTATAGGTGCGCTTGTTCCAAGCTAGCTTCCATCCTTCCTCCTGTATCGCTGGCTTCTGGCTTATGAAACGATGGGCTAACTCCACTGCTGCCAAATACTCCTGAAAGGTTTGATGCTGAAACCCATAGGTCTCACGCGCCACCACTTCTAATACACTTGACCTGATGATACGAGTAGCCATCTCCACAGTGTCCCAATTCTCGTCCTGATTTTTCCGAACCAAAGGCAAAAGACCGAGCAGATCATCACGGCTGAAGGTATGTCCCCTCATTTCATACAGCCTCAGCGCTAGATCCGCTATTACTCTCCGCAACATCCCCCGCCGTATGGGGTCTTGCTCACGTACCTCCAGGACAGCATCAATGATCTCCCGATACAATGATGCACGGCTAGAAGGAAGCGTTCCCAAACGGACAAAGACCACTGCTGCTAAGCTAAAGAGGAGCGGGTTCTCACCCCAGGCCACTGCTTGGGAATGCTCCTCTAACGCTTTCACAAACGCCGACGGTTGTGTGGTCGTTCCATCGGTATGAAGCAGTCGTTGCAGTTCAGGAAGCAAGCGCTTTGCCAACTCTTGACGTGAAGCTTGCTTCATCGGCTGCAATTCCCACTCAGAAAACTGTCCGCGGCTGAGCCATCCACCTTTATACTCAGTGAAGCGAGAACCAATGAGCCAGGTAATACCTGGCTCCGATGTCCATGTGTTGATCGAATCGATCGTCTTGGTTCGTCGTTGGGGATCAACCTCATCGAGGCTATCGAGGCATATGAAGGACTTTCCATCTTTGATTGTCCTCCACAATAGGTCAGCATAGCGATCATCAGCGCCTATCTCACCTACGCTTGCCGTAAGATAAACCAGAAGTGTTTTCTCCGAACGTGCAAAATCTGGTAGCGAGACAAAGATAGGCACTGGCTCAGCAAGGTCAATGAGGGCCTTACGGGCTCGGTCAGCCGCTAAGTATTTGAGAGTCGTAGTCTTGCCGGTGCCAGGCCCTCCAAGGATTACAACGCGCTTTTGAGGGCTTTTCCTAAGTGCATCGTCGCCGTTATCAGCGATAATGACCGGAGGGGGCTGTCGCGACTGATCAAGGGAACGCCGGTGATCCATACCCGGGCGTGGAAGGGATAATTCTCCATCATGAATAGTCTCACCCAGCAATAAACGACGGCCTTCACGCTCTAGATCCTCTGCGGCTAGCGGATCACGGCGTAATTTCAACGGCTGAAAGATGGCCTGGAGGGTGAAACCTTGAGCAGGACCTATTGGCAATATGACAGAACTGTATTGTCTGATCATACCCTCCAAGTACTTGGTACGGGCAACAACCTCCCAGAGACAATTAGACCAACGTCTATCTTGCTGATGAAATTGCTGCTGCTGAACTACTACTTCAGGAAAGGCTCGAAACACAATTGCTGTCGGAATTGCTCGCCCTCCCAGATCATTATCTCGGTCACGGGAGAGACGTACAACACCACATACATGACCCGTGCGTACATTCAGTAGGGGAGCACCACTCAGACCCGGTCGGACCTGTCCGGATTTGAATTTAAGTTGCGCCTCTTGATTGCCTTCCTTACCTTCAAGGATAAAAATAGCTGGATCGCCTTCAGGATGTTCGTCGGAGTAGCCAAAGCTATATAGATTATCAAAGGGTATGGCCTCTTCGTTGAGATAGGCACATGGATGGTTGGTTAGATTCACCTGCAACAATGCCAGGTCATGTTCAGGCAAAAGCATCTTGATCGTGCAGGTTGGAATTGGCCTTCCCAGTGTACCCCGACAAGGGAAGCACCTGGTTGAACTGCCTTGATTACATGAGAGCAGGTAAGAATGAGACCATGAGCGACAAAGAAGCCTGTCCCATATCCAGCATTTCCTGGAACCGATACCCGCACAGTACATTGGCGCAACAGTTCGTAAAGTTGCTGTTCCATGGCCTTTCCTCAAGAGGTGTGCAGGCGGTTATTCACCCCACTCAAGCGTGATTTTCAGATTAGAGGTACCAGAGCCTTTTACCAGTAGAGCCGTAAGTTGCCCAGCTTCGAGTGCGACTTCAAGCCCAAACTCGACGCTAGTGGGTCAACTGACAATTGGCTTGCAAACCCGCATGGCAGCTCCAGAGCCAGCTAAGCGGCGTAGGCGTGCTCGTTCGCGGCGTCTGCGTCGCTTGCCATTCCAGACAAAGGGCGTGGGCTCAGCATTCCAGCCCGCCACGGTTTGTTCTAACCACTCGATGATAGGCTCGAGCTGTCTTGGGATGGTGACCAGAGAGCGCTCGGCGGACAATGATGCGTTGCACCGACTCGGCCATATTCAACCAGGAGCCCCCAATGGGCGTATAGAGGGGCATCACCCCATGGTCGAAGCACCAGCGTACCAGCTCATACGAGAGATGTCCAGCCAGATTATCGAGGACCAGCACGATACGCAACGGCGGTTCTGGATTGCGCGGTGGATGCCCCAACCAGGTCTCCCAGCGTGCGCAGGCGGGGCGCTCCTCTTCAGGAGGCAGTTCTGCTCGTGGGTGTGCTTTCTCGATCTGGGCCAATACTTCGCTGAGTTGCTCTTTGAGCCAGGGATGTAACACCACATTGGGAGCCGAGAGCACGCCCTTGCTACGCAGTTCTCCGGTGGCAGGTCGAAAGAGTGTCAACAGTTTGGCGGTGCCACCACGCTCGTATTCATGTGGCTGTGTAGCGGGGTGGCCTTCCGCTTGCCACGAAGCGCCAGGCTGTGGGATGGCCTGATACGGTCCGGCTTCATCTTCATTGAGTTGCACGATCCCATCCGCTTCCGCCTGCGAGCAGGCTAGCTCAATCAATCTTTTTTTTCCAGCGTTTCCAGGTCATAGACGGTCACCGTGCCGCTTTTGCGCTTGCGCAGCGCGTAGCCTGTGCGACACCAGGTGCGCGTGCGCTGGTAGCTATAGCCTGCCTCATGCAACACCTCACGAATCGTTTCGGCGGCGATCTGGGGGAGAGCCGTCTTCCGTAAGGCATCCCGCAGCAGCAGCAGCGACCAGGTCGCCGTCTGATCCTTTTCACGATCTGGCTCTCGTTGTACTTCGGCCAGCACTCGTGCCCGCTGCTCGCTCGTATACGTCGGCTTGCGGCCACGCCCGGCTGCAATCTCCAAGACGGCCAGCCCGCACCGATTGAAGCGCGTCACCGTCTGAGCCACTGCCTCCCGGCTCAGACCCGCCTCCTGCGAGGCTTTCGTCAATGTGACTCCCGCTGCCACTGCAAGCAGGGCTTTGGCCCGTTTGACTGTGTCTACTCGCTCGCTCGTCGCTTTCACTACCCGCTTCAATTCTTTCTGCTCTTCTTCCTTCAACTCTCGGAGTTCTTCTTTTCTCGGTCTCCCCATCGCTGGCTCCTTCCCGCTTCTTTTTCTCTCAGATTACCCCCTTTCCTTCTCCTTTTGCAAGTTATTTGTCAGTTGACCCACTAGTGGGTCACGCCGCAAATAAGTAGCCCTTCACCAGAGGGAAGCATACCACAGAGACAACCTCAGGGTTTCACGCCACTTGGCAGTGTTGACCATCTGACTTGAGACAACCCGTGCCTGATATAGTAAAACGGAGTCGTCGCCCGTCAGGCCCACGCGATGCGCAACGAGCTGCTAACCTCTAGCGAACAGAGATAAAAATGTGCCTTTTTGAGAAGGAAGAATCAAACACTTTCTCTCAAGGAGGCACCTATGACCAGTATCGCTGATGGAACAGTGCAAATCCAGA
>WNGL01001736.1_pt1 | contig 34730 bp, 23 predicted proteins | sample 5400591 | NCBI WGS metagenome assembly WNGL01 (sample SAMN13153377, study PRJNA577476) | soil metagenome | isolation source: 80 cm soil or saprolite under Garry oak tree replicate 1 | place: USA:California | collected 2016-06-15
CGTGTCCTTCTCCCTCTGGGAGAAGGTGGCCCGAAGGGCCGGATGAGGGTGCATTTCCTGCCCTCACCCGGCGCTTCGCGCCACCCTCTCCCAAAGGGAGAGGGACATCCCCGAAACAGGTTTCCAAATAGAGAATCCCATGAAACCCGCATCAATCCTGCTTCTGGAGCGAACCGCATCTCGTAATTTGGACAAGAGTGGATCCGAGCAGGGCCGCTCGGATGCCAGTAAAATCTATCGGAGGGATTGCTCATGCGGCACGCGCGGAGCCGCATGAGCACGGGATGCGGCTGTTAGCCGGCCTTCTCAACTTGCAGGTCGTTGATGACATCGAAAGCCATCACATTGCTGCGTACGTCAGCTTCAGCCACTTGCTTTTCCATCGCAGTGGCAACCACGCCTTTGAGCATGACCTTTCCGTTCTCCACAACAATGTGAATCGGAGGAAGGGCTTGAATGGCGTAAGGTGTGAACAGCGGATCACGATAGATCGCCCTGGATGCGGCAAAGCGGATCTGATCGTCAAAGGTCGACAGTGGCAACACGCGCAGTTCGTTGTGGACCCGCTTGACGCCGTTGACTTGTTCGACCAGCTTTTCGTAGTCGGCCTTGCGGTAGGGCTGACGCACTGCACCGGTGAGGGTGACGACGCCGTTGCGAACCTTTCCATCAACCCAGTCGAAGATATCGTAATGGGAATATAAGCGGATTGCATGCGCGACTTCCTCCGCAAGCTGATCATCCGTCTTACGCGCATTTGCGACGGATAAATGGTTCTCCACACGCACACCGTTGTTGGCGCGCCATGCTTGCTTTTCGGCTTCGCGCATGAGTTTCAGGCTTGGAACCGTGCCGGACAACACGATGACGTGATCGTCGACATCAACCTGAATGTTCGCTCCATCTTTAGTCGTGAAGTGGTGGTTTTCGAGGTTCCGCTCGACGATGCTCTTGATGGTAGAGTCCGACACATACTTGGAAACGCGGTCGCTTGCGCTCGCAGTAACCGGCAGAACCATGCAGAGCACTACGAGGCAAAGCACGCTGGTGACGGTTGTAACTCGATTGAACATAGCTATACCTCCGTATTTCATGATCTTTTTTGTCGAAGAGAACGTCCGTGACCCGGAGCGGGACTGGCCGCAAGCTCAAGGTCACGCACTCCCTCGAAGCTTGGACGATTGGTGGTCTAGGCCTCGGTCAAGAACTAATCTGTTCTCGCCGAACACTATTTTCAGACGGAGAAGATCAAGAAGAGTGAGCGCTGGAATTACTCGGGTTATTGGGCCGACGATCCCGTAGCTGTATATTGTCAACAAGTCACGATTCTGTTCATGGAAGTGGGTTTTCTGCAAGCCAACCGGCCCGGTTTTTGCGATATGTTCGCCAACGTGAAGATTCGCAAGTTGGTCTCGATTTTCGCGATGAGCGGAATGCTCCTGTTCATGGGTGTGCCGGGTGTGCAGCGCCTGGACGCACAGGCAACGGCAGCGATTTCGGGTACCGTAACGGATTCGTCCGGCGCCGCGATCGGTGGGGCAACCGTTCAAGTGAAGAACACGGGAACCAGCCTCACAGAGACAGCCATCAGTGATGAGCTAGGACGATTCCGCTTCCCGGATTTGAGCATCGGGGAGTATGTGGTGCAGGCCTCGAACGCGGGCTTCCAGACCGTGGTCCACCAGGGGATCACGCTTACCGTGGGTAGCAATCCTGTTGTCGACTTCACGCTGCCAGTGGGCGAGACTGTGCAAACCGTCACGGTGGCAGCCGAGATTTCAGCGGTGGAGACGCAGTCGACCGCCTTCGGTGCGCTGGTGGAATCGAAGCAGATTACCGATCTGCCGCTCAACGGCCGGAACTTCACACAGCTTCTGACGCTGGCTCCGGGCGTAGCGCAGATCGCGCAGGGCGCTCCTGGCGCGGGCAGCACGTTCTATGGAAATGGACAGAAGTATTCGATCGCCGGATCGCGCCCGTCTGGACAGGCCTACCTGTTGGACGACCAGGATATGGTGAATTTCTGGAACAACGGCCCGGGCGCCGGGGGCCTGGGAACGGCGCTCGGCGTCGAGGCGATCGCGGAGTTTCAGGCGCTGACTAACACGTACAGCGCCCAGTTCGGCGGTAGCGGCGCCGTGGTCAACGCCTCCAGCCGCTCAGGCACGAACACTCTACACGGCTCGGCGTACGAGTTTCTACGCAACGACAAGCTCGAAGCGCGCAACTTTTTCGATACCGTGATTAAGCCCGGACACACGACTGCGGAGCCTCCGACGTACCACCAGAACCAGTTCGGCGGCAGCCTCGGTGGCCCCATCAAGACGGACAAGGCGTTTTTCTTTGCGAACTACGAAGGATTGCGTAAGAAGCAGATCGTTACTAACGTCGTGACGGTCCCGGATGCGTGCGCGCACCAGTTCCTGGCGACGACCGCCAGCGGGGCCTGCGGCGCGCCAGTGACGGAAAACTCGAACCCGGCCGTGCGGCAGGCGGTCCGCAACGCGATGGCGGTGTATCCGCTGCCGAGCTACACGCCCGAACTCTTCGGAGCCACGGGAGCAGCTTCGGGCACCGGGCAAGCGCTCGTGGATGATCCGAACATCGGTAGGCAGAACTACTTTCTTGGACGCATCGATCACCTGGTATCGGATAGGAGTTCCATCTTCTTCCGGTACGTTTTGGACCGGGCCGATCGTGATTTCACCAACAGTATTCCGTATTGGCCGGAATTCGACCGCACGCGTGATCATTTCGTCAGCATCGAAGAGCGGCACGTCCTCTCGTCGAAGCTCGTGAACCTGGTCCACGCCGGCTATTCCCGGACTTACGAGGACGCATACGTCTACGGCAGCCCCGTAGTCTCCAACGGAGTTGCATCGCCCGGCGCGATTGCCACGCCGCTCACCTCTGGCGGTACGAGCCCGGGCGTTCACCCGCTCCAGTTCTTCAGCAGCGACCCCACCAGCCTGTTCTACGCCGCCAGCACAGCCGGACAGGGCGTGCCACGTGAGGACGGCTCTATTAACCCGGGCAGCGGCATTACGACTATCAACGCCAGCGCCACGCTGCCGTTCTACCTGGTCCCGAACAAGTTTTCATTCGGGGATGACATCATCTGGACCTCGGGCGCCCACAGCATCAAGGCGGGCGGTACGGTCACCAGGCTTCGCGAGAATACGTGGGCTCCGTTTCAGGTTGCTCCCCAGTGGATATTCAGTAACTTGACCAGCTTCATGCAGGGCAACGCGGCAACCCTTAACGGGCAGGTCTCGGACGCCCAGAATCCCGGGGCGGATTCGACCAAAGACTACCGCTATTGGATGTACTCGTCCTACATCGACGATCAATTGAAGGTCACGAGAAAGCTCACGCTGAACATTGGGCTGCGCTACTCGCCGACCAGTATCATCAAGTCGAAGCGGCATGAGCAGTTCAACCTCATTAATGCACCTTTCGGGCAATGGGTACCGGTCCATCAATCCACAGCCGTCAATCCGTCGATCAGGAACTTTGACCCCAGGGTTGGCCTGGCTTGGGATCCATTCCCGGATCACAAGACCTCGATCCGCGCCGGCTTCGGCGTATTCCACAGCGTGCTTTACTCGCGGGACACGAATCACTGGCTCCAGCCTCCGTTCCTGACCGTGGCCCAGACCACGACTTCCAATCCACCGATTCAGTTTCCGTTCCCGTGGACGAACGTGGCACGCGCCACTGGCACGGTCATCCCAACGGACGGAACTCTGAGCTGCACGAACTGCGACTACTACGGCGTGCATACGACGCCGTACCAGATGCAGTGGAACCTCAATATTCAGCGCGAGGTGATGTCGAACACAGTCGCCACGATCGGCTACGTCGGTTCGCACAGCGTGCACCTGCCTGCCCAGAAGGACTTTAATTACCCCACTCCGTTTCTTGGTCCTTCCGGCAGGCCGACGTTCGGTGTGTTTACCGTCGCGCCGAACCCCGCGAATAACGCCGTCGTTGCAAACCAGCGTCTGAATCCCGCCTATGCTTATCTCCAGATGATGGACGCGCTGGCGGACTCGCATTATCATGCGCTGCAAACCAGCCTCAACCACCGTTTCAGCTCTGGCTGGCAGGCCCAGGTGTCCTATACGTGGTCGAAGTCGATCGACAACGGTTCGGGCGCCTATGGTCTGGACGGCGGCGGAGCGACGACTAACCCGATCAATGTGAATGCGGATCGCGGGCTCTCCAATTTCAGCCGGAAGCACAACTTCCGGGTGAGCGGCATCTATGACCTCCCATTCAAGGCAAATGGCGTTCTTGGACAGGTGGTCGGAGGCTGGCAGCTCACGGGTGCATATACCTACCTGTCCGGCGCTCCTTTGTCGGTAGGAACGATCGCCAACCGCGTCCACAACAGCCTCGGTGCAAACGCCGCCCGTCCGGACGCGGTCGCCGGATGCGATCTTTATACCGGCTACCGGCAATTGCACGGATTGTGGTTCAACCCGAACTGCTTTGCGCCGGCGCCGTTTGGAACATACGGCAACGCCGGAAGAGATAGCATCATTGGTCCCAATCTGTGGAACATGGACAACTCCCTGACCAAGGACTGGAAGGTGGGGAGGATCTCCGAGCAGTTCAGAGTTCAGTTCCGTGCGGAGGCGTTCAACATCCTGAACCATCCGTCGTTCCAGAATCCTAGCGGGAACGTTTTCAATGCGAACCTGGCCGCGGCGAATCCTGCGAACCCGGCTTCCGGTGTCTCCCCCAATGGAAGCGTCGCCAGAATCACGGCAACGAACAGCCAGCCGCGCCAGATCCAGCTTGCGCTGAAGATTGTGTTCTAATTCGTGCTGGACACGGGGGTGGTGGAACGAATGTTGGACAAGAACGTATTCCCCTCCTTGCAAAGGAGGGGTGGCCGCGCCATCAAAAAGAATGATGCCGAAGGCCACCAAAGTTGGCGCGGACGGGGTGGTCCGTCCTCGAAACGTGTTTGGAATAATGGCGCAGCGTCCCCTCCTGTTCCAGGATAGTGGTGCATTAAATTGTTGCTCTGCTCTTCAATGTCAAATGTTGGGATGTCCCATGAACGATGTCATATGCACTTGTCAAACGACGTAATTACCCAACGACCCAATCACCCAATTGAGCTATCTGGTCATTTGGTAGTTGAGTCATTTGACAGCTACATATGACATCGTTCATGGGACATCCCAACATTTGACATTTGCGACCAGCAACACCCCAATGCACCATTACCGTGTCCAGGAGGGGAATCCGTCCAAGCGAGGGGCCCGACCGCGTTCGCGTTCGGGCCCGTGTGCTCTTGCGAGCTACAGCCTTATTGGTTGTTGGACCGCCGGGATTCGCCTCCCGGCGTGCGCGAGGCCGTGTAGGCGGCAATATTCAGCATATCTTCCGCGGTCAATTTCGCAACGACAGGCTTCATGAGATCCGTCCATATTCCCTTACGCGCGCCCTGCTGCATATCGTAAAGCTGACGCACAAGGTAGCTGGGAGAACGGCCCGCGATTCCCGGAACAGGGCCGAGCCCTTCCAGGTTGGCGCCATGGCATACGCCGCACTGAGTCGTCTTGCCACCACCGCCGTTGGTGACAAGCGCCTCACCTTTCTTGAGGCTGCCGGGAGGCACATACGCAACAAAGCCCGAATGCGAATTACGCAGAAGCTCGGTGTCCTCCGTTTTTTCGGGCGTCTCGATGATACGTTGAGCAATGGGCTCTTTACCGGCCTCGGCGCCCTCCAGTACCAGGAACATGCCTCCCGCGATGCGCGTCTTTGGCACCGTGTCGGCCTCGACGACCTTGATCCACGGCGTCCACTTCATCGATGAGAAGTACGTTGCGGCGGCCTTGATCTCGTCGTCGGTCATGGCCTTCGCGAACGCGATCATCCGATTCGTATTCCCCTTTCTGGAATCCGCGCTCTTTCGCGCGTCGTTCTTAAAATCCATCATCGTCTGCACGAAATAGCTGTAGGGCAAACCCGAAACGCCGGCGTTTTCGGGACGGCCTTTGCCGTTAGGATAGTGGCAGAGACTGCATGCGTTCACTTGTTGATCTCTCTTGCCATGGGCCACGACCTCGGGCATCTGAGGGTGGTCGCTCGGAAACCAGTCGGCCGGGCCGAAGCCGTCACGAATCTGTGCCAGCGTGAAGGATAAGGTGCTGCCGGGAAGCTTGTGCAAGGTGGGGTCTGGAGCAGGCGGAGCCGCAGCCGGTGCGGGAGCCGCAGGAGGGGCCGCCGCCGGACCCGGGGGAGTCGCGAAGCCGTACGCCCACGGCGGAGGCACGGCGGTGGATGACTGTTGTTGGGCGGCAAGAACTCCAGCCGCAATAACGAAAGCTAAAGCAAGGGTCAAAACAACGAACTTTCTCATAACTCTTCTCCGCCTTTCTTGCCCGCGCCGCTCGGTCAAAGCGGACGGGTCACACGCGAATCACTTACCATCGTCCTGGCATATATATTCGAACATTTCGCCGCCAGGAATCCACTGCGAAGCCGTTTTTTCAGAAATGGTCCAACTGCCGGACCAGGGTTTCGTGTACGCCCCAGGATCATCAATCGTCATTTCGTACATCAGTGTTTTGAGGTTGGGGCGTGAGATACGTTCGATGATGTGTAACTGTTGAGTATTCGGATACGCTCCGGCCGCCCACAGTTTTTCGTTGAAACCGACAGAATCGATCACCAGCGTGTCGCCCTCCCAGCGTCCGACGGAATGGCCCAGGAAAGTCGGCCGCACATCATCGCCGCTGGGATGCGGGCGACCATCCATATAAATGACCCGCCAGGAGTGCGGCCCGGCGATGTTCAGGATGAAGATACTCCTGAGTTCGGGCACGTCCACGATCTCAAAGCCGGGTGCATTGAAAAAAGATGGTCCACCGGCAGCCTTGCAAGCAACCAGCGGGGAGTCCTTTGTGTTTGTCGCCTGGCGGTAATCGTAGACGGCCCTCGCCCACGGCTGGAAGGGCACATCGTTTGCACGCGGAAAACCACCAAGGCCGGGGCGGACTTCCCAATATCCTTTTTTGCCGGGCACGGAGCCTAAGTTCACTCTCCCATCGGGCCAGCGGGGGGCGGGCTCTGGAGGCTGGGCGTCGGCTGCCGGCCGCGTCTGGCCCCGCCCCTGCGCCAATGAAGGGAGTGCCGCGAAAGACAATAGAGCCAATGCGGCCGCTATTCTCACAAGGGACGTAAGCTGCACAATCACCTCATGACCAGCTTCTGGCCGCTAGACAGGATCATCGAGGTGGTTTGCAGAGATCCCGCAGTATGGCTTCCGTCTTTAGCGAGAGCTGCCCCTTCCACCGTGACCTTGTCGCCAATCTTCACGGTATCCCGCTTCCAACCACCTCTGACGAGAGCGTACGGAGGACCCATTTCAATCCTGAAACTCTTGACCGTACCACTTTCGTCCCTGGAGTCGAGGAAGACGTAGGCATGGGGATTAATCCAGTCGAGCTTCGTAACGACTCCAGTGACCGTCGCCAACTTTTTCGAATCGTACTCCGCATCAAACGAATGATGCGCTGTCACTGGCTTCACAGTCACGATCATCAGACTGAATGCAGCCAACAAACCAATCGTGGTAAGTTTCATCATCATTTCTCCTGAGCACATCTATTTAGCGTCGGGCCCACCGTCCGGATCACTTCGGTACGCCGCTTCGCGGCCTCTTTACTTCCGGCCGGTCCCCCCACGTCTTCAGCGTCGGGCCCACCGTCCGGATCGTTTCGTGTGTCCGAATTCCCCTCCTGGGTTAGGAGGGGTGGCTGCGCCACCAAGAAAATGCTCCCGTTCCTTATTGGCGCAGAATTGGCGCAGACGGGGTGGTCCGGAATGGCGCAAAGCCACCTTATAGATGCTCGCGTAGCGCTCCTTATTCATTTGGTGCGCTTCGCGAATATCTGTAAAGTTGCTTCGCATCATGGATCGATCACCCCGCCGTTCGCTAAAAAACGCGAACGGCACCCCTCCTAATCGAGGAGGGGAATTTTTTGCGCACCTCTAGACCGCTTCGCGGCCTCTTTACTTCCGGCCCGTCCCCCACGCCTGCCATACTAGCGGATAAACGTCGATTCCGCATTGTCCTCGCAGAAGTATTCCTGGATCTCCTCGTCCGGGACCCACTTGATCGCCCAGCCCCCGGACCAGGGCCGCGTGTACGTTCGTGGGTCGTCTAAAGTCCGGTCTCGAGAAGCGTTCGGTGAGGTGAAGGGCTTCGGTATGGGGAAGTCCCCCGTTCGTCATCCAAAACCTCTCATTGAAGCCGACCGACTCGACGACCAGTGTATCCCCCTCCCATCGGCCGACGGAAGTACCGTAGTAGCTGAGAACCAGTTCAGCCGCCTGACCGACGGGGCGACCATCTGTATAGATGACTCGCCAATTGCGGTCCCCGCCCCCTAACAGCACCAGGATGCGGCCCAATTCTGGCTGTTCGACGAATTGAAAACCATAGGGGGTGTGAAACTGCCGCGGGCCGCCCGGCGGAAGGCAACGCGCAAAAGGATCGTCTTTCAAAAGGCTTCGCTGGCGCTGCTCGTACACGGCTTTCGCCCAGGGCTTGAACGGCGCGACTTTGTCCGCATCTGCGATGTTGAGCAAGAGGCCATCGTCGTTCATAGGGATTTTTACGGCAGTGTTTTCGACTAACGCCTTGACGCTGGCCGCTCCCCAATATCCCTTCTTGCCCGGCGGTGGTCCGAGTCTCACGTGACCATTCGGCCAGCGCGGAGCCGGCGCCGCGGCCGGCGTGGACGCTCGTCTAGCTGGTGCTGCAAACAATCGTTTTCCCCCAGGTTTCAAGACGACAGATTTGGCGAAGGCCTGTCTGGCTGGGCCCCTTGCAGGAATGCCTTCTACCCCAACCACATCACCAATGTGCAGTGTATTGCGCTTCCAGCCATCCTTCTCAAGGTCGAACGGGTTCCCGAATTCCACGGCCCAATTCGTAATCGTGCCACCGGCGTCTCGGACGTTTATGAAGAAGAAGGCGTGAGGATTCACCCAATCGATCCTCGTGACGGGTCCCTCAAGTTTCACCTGCCTGTCGAAGTCATAGGTTGCCGAAAACGAGTGTTGCGCGGCGACCGGTGTGGCAGCCAGTAGAATTCCCAAGCCCACCGCCAAGACGTCCAACGTGTGTTTCATCGCCTGTCCTTCACATTAGTCTCTGGTGACCTTGAAATCTCCGTTGGTCGCACCCTGACGCCAGGTGCCTGTGATCGTCCGGTGGTAGGAACCAATGTCGTCCACGCGGCCCTCGGCTGCGATGTGAAGCGGTTTGCCGGACTGGTCCTTTGTATCCGCCTCGATACGAACCGTCCAGTTCGTCACATCCAGAAAGACGCTTGCTATCGGGATGGAATCCAATCCTGGGTTAATCGTGCCCGTGATCTTCTCGCCGTCCCAGTTCATGACGAACGTGAGGTGATCCCGTTGGGTTGCGGTCGGCCCCCAGTCACCGGTCCAGGTACCCGTCAACGGGTGTCCTTCCTGTGCGAGTCCCGACACGACAACGCCCAGACACGCCCAAAAGCAAGCCAGATGGAAGGCTCGTCTCCGCATCAACCCTCCTGCCCCCATACCCACGCAAGTCAAGTCTCGTGCCGCAAATAATAGCGCTACAAGCCTTCGAGCGCAACGATACCGCTACCGCGGAGCACCTGGAGGCGGCGCGGTTCTGCACGGTGTGGGATTCCACTTCGAACCGTCCGGTTCGAGCTTGAACTGAGTGCTCGTATAAAACGGCTGCGTTAGATTCTTCGGATCATCGATGATAGTAACGACGAGCAGCCAGTTGTCGCCGTTGGGGTGCGGTGGCAGCCGGTTGAAATATTCCGTGATCGAGGCATTCTCGCTGTAAGGAACGCCATTCTTGCGCAGATAGCCTTCGCGGAAATGCGTTGTCATGACCTTCAACGATCCGCCTTGCGTGATCGAGCTTGGGGGCGGTGGCCCTCCTCGCTGACCTCGGCCTCCTCCGCCCGGCGCGATCGGACCCGAGTTGTTTCCAATCTGTGCCCGGGCGGGCGGGCCGCCTCGTTCCAAAGGTGGCCTCTCCCATTCGGCGATCGAAAGCCCTTGCCACGTCTTTTCCGCGTCGCCCGAAGCCGGTTGCTTCGACTTGTCGAAATGCAGAAGACGAGTCTGTGTACCGGCGTCGAAGTCGATCTTCAACGTGTTGTCATCCTGCCAGGTGATGTGCAGCCGCCCGGGTTGACGCATGATGCCGCCGACGCCGAACGCCTTGCACTGGACGCCGGCCGCGTCATCTTTGGCTAGATCCCACATGTCGGCAATGCGACGGCCCTCGGCGTTGAGCGGAAGGCTCTCATAGTCGCCCTTGCGGGATGTCGCCATACGGTGACGCCAGTCCTCGCTCACTACGGAAACCCAATAACCGGTGAGATCGATCGGGGCGACCGCTCGCGCCGGCTGCGGCGCCTGTCCGCGTTGTGCGGCCTCGGCGCCCGCCAGTACGCCAACCATCAACGCCAGTGCCGCCGCGGCAAATGTGATACGCATCGCTCAATTCCTCGGACTAAGATCCCGGTACACAGCCTCGATGAACATCCCGGTCGTCCACGAACCTTTATCGTTGCCGTACCGCCCGTCGTAGTCCAACGACGGCTTGGCAGCCTTCACCTGTTCCAGTGTCATTCCCTGCTTGATCATGTCCTGAATCCGGTCGCGGATGATCACGACCATGTCGCGGTATTCGACGACATCGGCCTCGTCGCTGATGCGGCCGTGGCCGGGAATGACATAGGTGCCGCCGTCCTGCAGATACTTCGGCACCGTGATGTCGAGCATCTTGTTCAATCCGTCGACGAATCCCGCAACGCCTCCACCGTACTTCGCATCGATGACCGGATAAGTCGTCGTCACGAAGATGTCGCCCGCAACCAGCACGTCGGAACCGCGAAAATAAACTAAAACGTCGCCGTCGGTGTGGGCCCTGGGAATGTGATACAGGAAGATGGCCTCACCGTTGAAGTAAAAGTCCCGCGTCTCCTCGAAGAACGTATTCAATGGCACTTCGGTGATGGGACGGGACGCTTCCGTCATCCGCGTGGGCACGTTTTCGTGTGCGATGATTGCGGCCGGATTCCCGTTGACGGTCATGCCTGCCTGGGAGATGGTCTCGTTGCCGCCCGTGTGATCCGGGTGCGCGTGGGTGTTGATCATCCAGCGAATCGGCTTCGTGGACAATTGCCGGATCGCCGCAAGAACCTTGTCGCGCATCGTCGCGACACCGGTATCCACCACCAGGACCCCCTCATCGCCGGTCTGTACCGCGATGTTGCCGCCCGCCCCAACGAGCATGTAGACGTTCCCCTGGACGTGGAACGTCTTGATTTCATCGGACGGCGCCTGGCCTTGCAGAAGCAAGGCCGCGCCTACGAGCGCCAGGAACATCAAAACTATGGAGGAACGCGGGCTAAAGCCCGCGACTACATGCCCGCGTTCTAAAAGCGCCGATCTCATCGTGACTGTTTCCGCATCATCTCTTCGAGTTTCGGCATGTACTCCGGGTAGGTCGTCTCCGCACCACCCCACACCGCCTCGAACGGAAGTCCGAACTTGTTGGAAAAGTCCTTGAGAAACGGGTTTTTCCCTGGCAGGTAGTGCGGCACTTCATTTTTCGGTTTGGGCACTTCCATGGCGTATTCGCAGTTGTACAGCCAGTTCTGGTTCCCGCGGTCCATCAACACGAACTCCTGGCTATTGACATAGGGCTCGGTCAGATACACCGGATCAGTCGCGATGATGACGTGCGACAGGAGATTGCCGTGCCGGATGTAGTATTCGAGCATCGTGGTCAGGTCGCTGCTCGGAATGCCGCTGCGCCGATAGAATTCTTTTTTGATGTGGGTGGTGGTGACGGTAAGAATGTCCCCGTTCCATTGTCCTGTTGAAAAGCCCATGAACGTGTGCGGCGCATACTCCGGAGGATGCGGACGGCCGTCCATCCAGATCGTCCGGTACTGCATGTAGGTGCCCAGATATTCCTTGTAGGCGATGATTTCCTGTGTGGCCGGATCCTTTTCTTCCCAGATCCGGAATTGCAGCGGCCCACGGTAGATATGAGGAGCATTGTAAGGCTGACACTGGTGTTCCAGAAGCGCAACGCGGGTAACGTCGAAGCTCTCGGCATACCGGCGGGCTGCGTCGTTCATCGGAACTCCAGTGAAGTCGCCCTGCACGTCACCGGGAACTCGGTCTCCTTGATCCTCGTGGTACCTGCCGGCCCATTCGCCGGCCAGGCTAATTTGAGCCGATGCCGGAGCACTTACGAGCATCACCAGGAACAAACAACCTAAGAGTCTGGCGCCATCGACACGGTACACAGTGGCCTCCTGTAAACACTCGATGCACGGACGAAACTCCCCTCCTCAGCGGAGGAGGGGTGGCTGCGCCATCAAAAAGATTTCGCGAAGCCACCTTTCAGGCGCAGACGGGGTGGTAAAAGAAAGCGCAACGCGCGTCCAGCCCTTAACGGGTAGCCTCATTTGCGATCATCGGTGATGGTTGATTGCACATCTTTGTTGGCGGTTGCGTATCAGCGCTTGCTGATTTCAGATTGAGGACAGACACGCAGCGTCCGACTTTTTGTGCAAAGCCCGATTAACACATTTCCGTTACACCATAGCGCGACTCGGCAGTGAGGTCCACAATCCCTTGCATCACGCCAAAGTAGCCCGGGCTGACGACCCGCAGCCGCGCTACCGGCAACTCGCCTGAACTCTGCGGCGCGCCACCCTCGACCTGGAAGTTGCCCCAGAAGCTACCAGGATGCATGGGCGCGCCCTGAATCACAGCCGCATCGCGCACCTGGGGAAGGGATTTGATCGATTCGATGACTTGCCGTGAAAACACCGCGTTGTGTTTCCATTCGAACTTGTTATTCGGCAACGAGATCGTCATTGTCAGCAGATTTTCGGCGTTGAATCCCGGATCAACCCGCAACAGTCGCACAGCGCTTCTTATCATCAGTCCGGTAGTGATCAGCAGTATCAGCGTTAGCGCAACCTCGCATGCGACAAGACCGCCAATCGCCCGATGGCGGCTTCGACCCAAGCTGAGTCCACGCCCGTCAATCCGCGTCGCATTGAGTCCGCGAGTTCGTGAGATCCGCAACGCAGGAAAGATTCCGGTAACGCACGCCGTAAACAACGCGGCAATCAACGTAAATCCGAAAACTCTGACATGGATAGTGCTCTCTTGGATAAGCGGCAGTCCGGATGGGAGCAGCGGACGCAGCAGCGCGATTCCCCAGACCGTTAACATGACTCCGAAAACCGCTGCCGAAAGCGCCACCAGCGCAGATTCCACCAGAAACTGCCGCAGAATACGCAGGCGTCCTGCCCCCAGAGCCACTCGAATCGCCACCTCTCTCTGACGTGCGATCCCACGAGCCAAGACGAAACTCGCCACGTTCGCGCAGGCGATAAGCAGGACCATCGTGGTGCACAGAGAAAGCCAAAGGACAACCCGGCGCGTGTTTCCCAACACTTGCTCCCGTAGAGGTATGACGCGAATGCCCCACCCCCGATTCGAGTCGGGGTAAGACTCGGCGAGGTTGTGCGCGATGGCTTCCATCTCAGCCTGCGCTTGAGCGACAGTTACGCCCGGGCGCAGTTTTCCGACGACATCGAGATTCCGATCATCGCGGCTCGGTTTTAAGTACATCGGTTCCGGAACCCAGAAATCAATACTCTCCTTGATGCTGGAAACGCCCAGTTGAAAATCTGCAGTGATCGGCGGGAAACGGACGTCCGCGGTTACGATGCCCAGAAGGACGTGTGGTGTAGGTCCGATGCGGCTCAGGTTGATGATGTTTACATCCAGCGTCTGGCCGGCCAAACGAGGGTCCGATCCAAAACGACGTTGCCAAACGTCACGGCCCAAAATGAACGAAGCCATGGGCGCCCGGTGATCCTGAGGAATAAATGCCCTTCCCTTGATTTGCCGGATGCCGAACACATCGAAAAACCCTGGCGTCACAAACAATCCATGAAGTCGCTCACTGGTGTTACCACCCGTCAAGTCGACAGTTCTCCAACGGTAACCCGCAATCGCTTCAAAGGATCGTGCTTGCGCCTGCCAGTCAAGCAGGTTTCCCAGCGCGGTTCTCTCACCATCCGGCAGCTCACGAGATGGACTGACAGAACGGATAGCAACCAGGCGATCCGAGTCCGGATAAGGCAGCGGCCGCAACAGTGTTGCATCAACCACGCTGAATATCGCCGTGTTGGCGCCTATCGCCAGGCCAAGCGTGAGAATAGCCACTGCTGTGAAGCCGGAGTTCTTTGCGAGTGAGCGCGCCGCATGGCGGACATCCGCCCAGATTTGTTCCAGCGCTGTGAACATCCAGACCTCCCGGCACATTTCCTGCACCGCATTCTACCGGGATGAATCAGATCGTCGCACGCGATTCTCGCTCCGGTGGTTCATGCGATGGCCAATCTTAGGGTATAACGTCAGAGCAACTTTTATGTTGAAGCGCGCCGGTTGGTTGATCTCCCACGTACGGCCAATGCGGACGGGATCCGCCGTTTTTCTGCTGGCAATAGGATGGCTGATCCTGTGCGCGCCGTGGTTTGTGGAAAAACGGACGATTCCCTTCGACAGTAAGGACTACTTCTATCCATCCCTCTATTTCGTCAGCCAGTCCATTCGCAACGGGGCTCTCCCGTTCTGGAACCCGTATGTCTACGGCGGTTATCCGATGGTTTCCGACCCGCAGGCGAATATTTTTTCGCCGGTCGCGCTGCTCTTGATGATCATCGTCGACAAGCCCTCAGTCTACTGGTTTGACGGAGTCGAACTCCTGCACGTCCTGATCGGCGGCTTAGGGATGGTGCTGCTCTCGGTTCGCTTTGGCCGCTCCGCAACAGCGGGTCTCTTCTCGGCGGCGGTTTATATGTTCGGCGGATCGGCTGCCGGCCGGATGCAGCACGTCTCAACGATTTTCGCCTATAGCTACTTTCCATTTGCGCTCCTGACGCTGGAGCACGCGCTGGATTCCAACCGCGTCCGGTGGGCCGCCTGTTTCGGTTTGGTGGCCGGTATCATGGCTGCGCACCAGAATCAGGTGGCTTATCTCTTCAGCTTGGTCCTCTTTGGATACGTCCTTTATCGGGCTACGGTATCGGAGTCGCCCTGGGTTTTCTTCGTCACGCGAAGGCGAGTGCTGGCGACAGCCGCTTTGGTTTGGACTCTCACGGTCGCCGTACCGCTTTATCTCACTCTGCAGTTTCTTCCGCTTAGTAACCGGTCTCAAATCTCCTTTCAAACGGCCGTACAGGACTCCATTCACCCGCTCACACTGCTCACGTTATTTGTGCGGAATTTTTTTGATAATGCGCACCCGTCTTCTTACTGGGGTCTTGGGGATATCACAGAAACGTACCTGTATGCCGGGATCCTGCCGATAGTCCTGATTGCGCGATATGGAGTCATCAGCGGCGCATTATTCAAACGGGAGTTCCGCTACTTTTCCGCGGTTGGTTTCGCCGCTGCTCTTTATGCCTTGGGAGGTTCTACCTATTTCTACTGGCTTGCTTACCACCTTGTTCCCGGAGTGAGTCTATATCGTAGACCGACCGATGCCACGTTCGTCATCAACATGGTGCTGGCCCTCGCGACAGGATTTTTGATGGACCGGCTGCTTTCCGGTTCACCTGGCGGCGTCAAACCCGGTCTCCTTTTGGTAGGGACCGCAGCAATTGTCACTTTATTTGCCTGGGGCATTGGTTATACCTGGCGAGGGGAAAAATTGGGACACATGATGAAGGACCTCTCACTGGCGGTAGTCTTTGTCGCCGTTGCACTGGTACTGCGCATGCGATATCCGCAGCTCGGCTGAACCAGACTCGGCTCGCGCTGGCTTTTGTCGGACTTGTACTGTTAACGGCGGACTTGAGTGTACATAACACCGGCTCTGCGCTTAATGCCGGTGATCCCGGATGGTTCCCGTTGCTGGCAAAGGAATCCGCTCGCAGGGATCCCGTAGCGGGGTTTCTCAAGAATGGCCTGGATTCGAAGGATGGAAATATTCCGTATCGGGCCGACATTACCCAGGCTGGTTCTCTATGGGCCAATATCCCCATGATCTTCGGCATTCACTCGACTCAAGGATACAATCCGCTTCGCTACGCCCTGTACGAGCGCAGCGCGGGCGCCCAGGAAAGCTTTAACTTCGTGCGGCCATTTCCACCCCTAATGGCCAGCTACAACGCTCCTCTGCTAAATCTGCTTGGCGTGAAATATATCGCCTCGACCAAATCTCTCCGGGAAATCGACCATCGAGTGGATGAGAAGCGTTTTCCGCTGGTGTTGGACGAAGAAGGGATCAAAGTTTGGCAAAATCTGGAAGTATTGCCCCGCATCTTGACCGCGACCGCCATATACGTCGAACCGGATTTGGACCGTGCAATCAGTGAGGGGAAGATGGCTCCAGTGGATTATCAGTCGAACGTCGTGCTGCAACACTTGCCTGACACACTGTCCGACCGCCACCAAGGCTACGGGTACTCCGTGCCGTTGACCGGCCAAGGGAAAGCCACGGCCAGAGTGCTTACCTATCGGAACACCGAAGTGGTCGTGGCTATTCAATCGGAAAGAGATGTCATCGTGGTGCTCAACGACCCGTACTATCCATACTGGCGCGTTTATGTGGACGACGAAGAACGAGAGTTATTGCAAGCAAACTACTTGTTCCGCGGAGTTCATGTAAAGGCAGGTGAACGCCGAGTTGTGTTTCGGTTTGAGCCGTTTTCCTGGCCCGCGGTCCGAGGGACTGTCGCCCGGCTGGTAAGCGGTTTGAGAAGAGTCAGCCCATAAAATTGCGTCCATGCGCTCCAGGTACGATGAAGCCGGGTTGACGCCGGCGAATTTCGGGCCTAGTTTGTAGCTGTGGCTAATGACAGGATCGCTCTGGTGACAGGCGCCGGCAGCGGCATTGGGCGGGCCGTCAGCATCGCGCTACACTCCGCCGGATATTCCGTGGTGCTGGCCGGGCGTCGCCGTGCGGAACTCGAAAAAACCGCAGAGCTTGTGGATCGTCCGGGCGGGAAGATGCTTCCCGTGTCCACGGATGTCAGCAAACCGGAATCGGTTCGAGCGCTCTTCGCCAGGGTCAAAGAAACTTTCGGACGGTTGGATGTTCTGTTCAACAACGCCGGCACATTCGGGCCCGGCGTTCTGATGGAAGATCTCACTTACGAGCAGTGGAGCACCGTCGTTGCAGTCAACCTCACGGGTGCGTTCCTCTGCGCGCAGGAAGCGATCAAAATCATGAAAGCCCAGCACCCGCGCGGCGGACGCATCATCAATAATGGCTCGATTTCCGCTTACGCGCCCAGGCCCAACTCGGCGCCGTACACTGCCACGAAACACGCCGTCACCGGCCTCACGAAGTGTATTTCGCTGGATGGACGTAAGTACGACATCGCGTGCGGTCAGATCGACATTGGCAACGCTGCTACCGAAATGACCGAGCAAATGGCGGCGGGCGTTTCCCAGGCGAACGGTACACGGATGGCCGAGCCCCGCCTGGATCTGAGGCATGTGGCCGAAGCTGTCGTGTACATCGCGAATCTCCCCTTAGAAGCCAATGTGCAGTTCATGACCGTCATGGCCACGAAGATGCCATTTGTGGGACGCGGGTGATTTTCTCCTCCCTATCGGACTCCGGCTGATGCCGCCGCAGAACGAGGCGCTGACGACGCAAGCGTGAGCGCCATGGCCGCCCAACTCGTGGCGGCTCCGGAAATCCACTGATCGATACCGTGCGGGAAGCCGTTATCGAAATACGGCTGGAAGCCTAACGCTCGCGTCTTGACGTACCACGAGCCATCATCGAGTTGAGTATTCAGCAGGAACTGAACGCCGCGTTGATATGCGGCATCGGACACATCTAGTCCCGCCGCCTGCAGCGCCACCAGAGCCTGGCCAGTGGCGTACGCACCGCTCGGCAGCGTTGCGATGTCGGACCACGCACCATCGGATCGCTGCGTGGCCAGCAGCTCTCGCATCGCCTTATGAATCGCGTCTTTGTCCTTCCCGGCCCATGCCAGTCCAAGCAGCCGCCATGCTCGATCCTCACCGGTTCTCGATTGAGCTTTCGCAAGCCAGGCAGCGGCGAGCTGAATCGATTTCTCATAGCCGGCCTTGTCGACATTCGGCGCATAGAGCTGAAGAGCACGCAGGGTGAGCGCCGTCTGTGTGATGTCGCCGGGGCACAATGGAGGCCGCGAACTGGCGGGGCCCACCGCCCAACGGCCATCCGGCATTTGGTGAGTCTTGAGGTGCATGGCGATAGTATCCGTATTCTCGTCCGGCTTGTACTGTTCTCCATGCAGTCCGATGAGGATGTAGCTCAGGATGTCGGGATCTGCCATTGGCACGAACGAAATTCCCTGGCGCATGCGCTCGCGGCTGGCGGCGAGGAACGCAACGTTCGCTTTGACTTGGGGACCGGCCGTCGGCTCGTCGACCTTGAATCCGTTCTTGCGCGCGAGTGAAACCGCCATTGCCGGCAGGCTCTCGTTGTGGCAAGACACACAGCCGGTCTTCTGGGTAAAACTGGCATCCGCACGCTGAAGCAATGAAAGGCTTCGTTGGACGGCGGCCTGGACCGTGTTTCCGCGCTGCAGCTTCAACTCCGGAACGGCGGCGCTCCCGGCTGTTGCACCGGATTTCATCAACAGAGCGACGATCGGCGTATCTCCATGGAGTCTGGCGATATCGAGTGCCGTCTGCCCGGAGTGACTCTTCGCGTTGACGCTGGCGCCGCGTTCGATCAGCAGCTTCACCTCATCCAGCGGAAGAAGATCGGATACCGCTGCATACATCAGGACCGTTCGGCCCATGGGATCCGCAGCGTTAACGTCCGCGCCATGATCGAGCGTGAACCGGACCGCACTCACATCCCCGAAAGCGGCGATTTGCAGGAGCGCGTAGGTATGCGCCGTCGCGTCCATGTTTTTCGCGGCAAGATCGATGCATTTCGAACAATTCGTCGCGACCGCGTACACGAGCGTGATCCCGCTGATGACTTTAGTCTCGGCGCCGCGATCGATCAGCAACTGCATCACCTCGGCATCACCGGCGGCAGCGGCCTGTACGAACGGCGTGTCGTCCAGGGATGGCCCGGAGACCTTTGGATCCGCCCCACGATCGAGCAGCAGTTTTACCACCGGCGCCGCTCCATGCCGGGTTGTAGACACGAACAGCGGGGTTCTGCCGTCATTGGACCGTGCATTTACATCGGCGCCCGACTCCAGCAGCACCCGGGTCTTCTCGAAATCGGTTGCCGCCCACATCAGAGCGGTTGCGTTAGAATCGTTGCGCTTGTTCGGGTCGGCGCCTTTTTGCAGCAACTGGCGCAATGTTCCTGCATCCGAATACAAAACGGCGTACATGAACGGCGTCGAGCCTTCCGGCCCGCGAGCGTTGAGGAGCTTTGGATCTTCGGCGACAAGCTTCATGAAGGATTGGCGATCGCCCGCGCGCAATGCGTCGGTCATGGCGACGGCCTTCGGATTCACGGGCGCTAGATCCGCCTCATTGGCCAGTTCGTCCGGCCATGGAGCGCCCTGATCGATCCAGGCCTTGATCACGGCTGCGTCTTCCGGCTTCAGCGGTCCTGACGGCGGCATCGGACTTCCGAACTCGCTTCCGGTCAGACGAAGATAAAGCCGGCTTGCAGCCGAGTTGCCAGGCACAATGACCGGCGCGGGTCCGCGCAACGCAACGCTGCGGCGATCCAACCGGTAGGAATTCATTTGTTTCGCGGGACCGTGACAGCCAACACAGTTCTGTCGCAACAGCGGCAGAACGTCACGGCCGAAATCGACCTTACTGGGAGTCTGAGCGGCAAGAGTCCCTGCAAATAAAGATATGCACAACATCGCCTTCGTGATTTTTTGTCTCGACAATAGCGGCCTCCAATTGGCACAAGTCAAAATAGTGCAGTCATTATGGGGCCACGACCCCGTGGGAAAACCGAAGATTCAGGAAAAGTTCGATTGGGGATTATGCCCTTGACAATACCGATCAGGTAAGCGGGTGATTGGGTTACTGGGTTCCTAAAATGTCAAATGTTGAGATGTCCCATTTACGATGTCCAATGCACTTGTCAAATGACCCATTGACCAACCGGCCCAATGGCTATTGCTTTTATCAATTCATACGGATGAACCATGAACAGCCTTGCCGAAGTCGCGCCCGCATTCGTTGAAATGGCGCACCGGATTGTCTGGTGCAGCGCAGCAACGGTCGACGTACGCGGCCGGCCGCGCTCCCGTATCCTCCATCCAATATGGCAGTGGGATGGCACTCAGCTGATCGGCTGGATCGGCACCAGACCGACACCAATCAAGCTTGCCCACTTGAAGTCCAGTCCATACATGTCGCTGAACTACTGGTCTCCTTCTCAGGATAGCTGTGTGGCCGAATGCCGCGCGTCCTGGGCGTTCGATGACGACACCCGCGAGAACGTCTGGAACATCTTTCTCAATGGGCCGGCGCCGGTCGGATACAATCCGGCCATCGTTCCCGATTGGAAGACTCCAAAATCAGAAGCGTTCGCGGTCCTGCGCCTGGAGCCATGGCGGCTGCGAGTGTTCCCAGGCACTGTGTTGTTTGGCAAAGGCGGTCAGGTCCTCCGATGGCAAGAATCTTAATCCTCGTCATCATCGCAGCAGCGGGAGCTGCGCTATGGGCACAGATGCCGCCTTCGGATCGAGCGGCCGTGGAAGATTACCGGGCGGCCATCGCGGCGCTCCGCACCCGCACAGTCCCACGAGGGGTTGAAGCAGCTTTCTCGAAACTAATGGCCTTGAGTGAAAGCCTCACCCGACCGCGGACCGGCCAGCTGTCCGTCTTGGAGTCGTTGTCTGCCGAGGATTTCCGGCGGCTCAATGCCGAAATTCCCGGAGCAAGGATCAACCGTGAAGAGACAGTGTTTGTCGCACCGGATCCTGGTTACTTCGTGAAGCTCGCTGGATCGCGCGGGGACGCGGCGGACCGCGGCTTTTTTTCCGCATTGAAGGCAACATACCCCGAATCGGTTTGGCCGGTTTACATCGAGCAACAGACCGACTACAGCGGGTGTACATCGTATGGCTCGGGAAAACTGGTTGCCATGTACCGGCGGTGGTCACGCTTTCAACGCACGTTTCCCAATCGCTACGTCGTGCCGGTGCGCGAGCGGCTCGAAGACATCAGTAGCCAACTGACAGACTCGACCTGTGCATGCGGAGATGCGTCTTCTGTCGAGAAGGAAATGCAACAGTTTCTCCGGGCGTTCCCGACATCGCCCCTCCGGCCCAGAATTACAGAACGCCTCCAGGTCCTGCGCAACGGCGGGTCTGATATCCGCACTCATTGCATATCGGGGTAAGGGCTGCGAAACGTATTCCCCTCCTTGCAAAGGCTGATCATTACCCACAAGTCGTCCGCTGGACACGGGCGTCTGGGACAACCGGCGGGAAAGGCGAAGTCCCCTCCTTGTCCAAGGAGGGGACTTCGGCTTTCTCTTCAGTTGTTTTTAGTGTCCCGTGTCCAGCAAAAGATGTGACCGGAGGGGAATCCGCAACCTCTGGCTAGTTCGATCCAGCTAGCGCCTCGCCGATGACGTGTCCCGTTGCATTGCGCGGGATAGGGATTCCCAGTAATCGGCTCAAGGTGGGGGCAATGTCGATCTGTTGTATTCCGCCAACTCGTTTTCCTGCATTTAAACCCGGCCCCATGGCATACCAGATTGCCTGCATTTTCGTCCTATGCGGATAGAAACCATGGACACCACTTCCGATCGGCGATGCGATCTTGCGCACCAGGTCGCTGGTGACGGCAGCGCTTGGCACGTAGCCATCGGCCAGGTCCAGATACAAGTCACCACCGGCCGGACCGCCCATGCCCATGCCGACGATTTCTTCCGGCCGAAAAACTCGAGTGAGAATGTGCTTGCCGGTTTCAGGATCAATGGCAGACAGCAGGGCTTCGGTGGCTTTCCGCAGGACCTCTTCACGTTCAGCTCGAGTCACGATGCCGCCCTTCCAATCCATCGAATTCACCGAGAGGAAGTAATCTCCCCACGGTGGAGCGCATATCCGGGTCTTCGCCAAATCGATCTTGCGATCGGCCGTTTGCGTTAACAGACCGGCGCGTTCGAGCACCGCGTTGGGATAGAAATTTTTTCCGACTCCGGTCATGCCGTGATCACTGACGAGAGACACCGCAGTGTTTGCTCCGGCCGCATCGATCGTGTTTCCAAGCCAGGCATCCTGCAGCTCAAAAACCTCGGAGTAAAAGGGCCACAGCTTTGCGGCGATGGCCGCATTGTATGTGGGACTCTCTGGATCCAGAACTCCCATCCACGTGTGGCCGGCGCTGTCGCTCGCCGATGAGTAGTTGATGATCAGATCCGCATTCGTGCGTTTCAACACGTACCGTGTCCCCGAGTCCAGGAATTCAATGTTCAACCGAATGATTTCCAGCAATCGTCGTTCAGCGGTGCCGTCACCTCCAAGCCAAATCGGCGGGCCGAGCGCCCCTTGCTGGTAAGGACCAAAACCGAGATCCGTAAAACCACCTGCAGCGCGAATGTAATCGTCAGCGATTTCTTTCGGAATAGAACCGCGAAACCCGTTGACGGCTCGTTGATAAAGAATCATTGAAGCGCCATCAAGACCGAGCGAGAACAGGCGAAAACGCGCGTAGCCAAAAACATCGTCTTTGGAGACTCGAAACGCACCGCCCCAGTTGGTCGTTGTGCTACCAGCCTCTACAGGTTTCAACGTTGCGCATGCCGAGTTCTGCACCTTTTGATCCGGGCACACCAAAACGGAATCGAAACCATCAGTGCGGTCGTCTGGGGAATCCAACACGAGAATGTAGAAAACACGGTTGCCAATCCGAACGGACCATTCCCTGCTCCGTCCCTTTGCGGCGCGTAGTCCATTCCAATTTTCGGCTGGGCGCAATTCATCCGCCGTGATGACGGTCGCTGCGGATATAGGATTCCGGAATGCATCGATTCCGATGAAGCGGTCTGCCGGAATGCCTCCAGCTTGCATAGCTTTCAGGTAAGGCTCGGACGGCGCAGCGTGAGTGCCGTTGAGAGCGGCCACACGCTTACCGCCGAGAAGAGCGGTTAACCAGATGGGTTCGGCCGTGAGAACAGTGGAGTCGAAACCATCGCGCTGTTCCAGTAGTGTGTGATCGGCACGAGGCAACACCGGAACCAGGTTCCCCGAAATACCGTTAACGTCGGAATACGCGCCGGTCCATATCGCGGCGTGCCCGGGTGCTGTTTTTGATGGAAACGCCGGCGTGACATATTCTGCATGGACGCCTTTCTCCACCATTCTGGCAACATTCGGCAGTTTGCCGTCGCCGAGTAACCTGTCGATTATCCAGTCCGCGCCGGCGTCCCACGAAATAATGACTAGTCTCTTCGCGGGTGCGGGCACCGCCGCGGCGCCAAACCCCAAAAGAGCAGCCCCCAAGAGGAGGATTCTGATCGGCATAGTCAACGCTGTCGCCGCAACTCGGTCATGAATTTCATTGTACAGAGCTTCCGCGACGGCACCAACGGCATTCACTTCCGGCAACCTGTACCACTATCGCCCTGGTTTCTTCGATTGTTGCGAACGTTTTAGCCGCGAATTGCGCGAATGACGCGAATGGGCCGCACGCCATTAATGCCGTGGGTAACGACAGGAATTCTGGGCGGCCCATTCGCGTCATTCGCGCAATTCGCGGCTCAGATTTTGGTTGCGGCTACGCAGCGCTGTGAGTCCCCGCAACTTGGGTTTGACAATGCCGGCGTTACGATCAATGATCCAGGCGATAGGACACACAACAGAACTGGCCGTACTATGTCCACACTCGAATTCTTCTCCAACCCCGGCTGTGATCCGGTACCTCGCCGATGAACGTCATCTGGAAGCGCGAAGGCGCGAAATGAGCGACGAGCTATGGCGGTGGGACGCCCTCGATTTGGCACGTGCGATTCGTTTGCGTAAGGTGTCGAGCCGCGAGGTGGTTGAAGCCGTACTGGACCGGCTTGCGAGTGTGAACCCGTCGATCAATGCGGTCACCGTGGTCCTTGCGGAGCAGGCGCTCGCAGAGGCTGATCGGGCGGACGCCGCCGTGGCGCGCGGCGGCGAGCTCGGACCGCTTCATGGCGTGCCGGTCACCATCAAGGAAAATGTCGATCAGGCCGACTGCGCGACGACGAGCGGCGTTATTGCCTTCAAGGATCTGATTGCCAGGTGCGACAGCCCCCCGGTGGCGAACTGGAAGGGTGCGGGCGCGATCGTGATCGGCCGCACGAACACGCCGGCGTTCAGCCTGCGTTGGGATACGGACAATGAACTGCGCGGCCGCACCTTCAATCCGTGGATGCGCGAGCGGACGCCCGGAGGTTCAAGCGGTGGAGCCGCTGCTGCCCTCGCCGCCGGCATTGCGCCGCTCGCGCACGGCAACGACTACGGGGGCTCCATTCGGTATCCCGCATACTGTTGCGGTGTCGCCGGTATCCGGCCGACGCTCGGCCGCGTGCCCGGGTACAATGCCACGTCGACAGTCGAGCGTCCGCCCACCGCACAGCTCATGGCCGTCAACGGACCGATGGCGCGGCGCGTGCGCGATCTCCGCGCCGCTCTCCGAGCGATGGCCGCCGGCGACCTGCGCGATCCCTGGTGGACGCCTGCTCCACTCGAGGGTCCCCCCGTAACCCGCCCAATCCGCGTCGCGCTCGCTGTGGATCCTGCAGGTCTGGGCACGCACTCCGATGTGTTGGCCGCCGTGCGAACGGCCGGGCGTGCACTCGAAGACGTGGGCTACCGAGTCGATGAAGTGGACCCACCAGCGGTTAACGCCATCGCGGAACTCTGGTCGCGTCTGGTGGCCAGCGACATTCGGCAGGTCACGCTGCCGTTGATTCGCCAGTTGGGCGACAGAGACGTCAACCGCGCGCTCGACCTCTTCCTGGAAATCACGCCGGAACTCGATCTGTCTGGGTATGCGAAGGGCCTGGCAGACCGCGCGCGTTACTTGCGCGAGTGGATGCTGTTTATGGATCGTTACCCGATTGTAGTTGGACCTGTCTCGACGGAGCCTCCGTTGCCGGTGGGATTCGATCTCACCGGCGCCGCCTGCGCAGCACAGGTATTTCGCGCTCAACGGCTTCTGGTTACCGTGAACTTGCTCGGCCTTCCCGCCGTTGCCGTCCCCACTGGCCTCACCAACGACCTGCCCCTCGGCGTGCAGGTGATCGCAAGCCGCTATCGCGAGGATCTGTGTCTCAACGCCGCAGAAATCATCGAAGCGCAGTGTGGTTCGCTGACACCTATCGATCCTCGGTGATCATCTCCTCGAGCGCCCGTTCATGAATTTTTCGAAGGTCCAGCTTTCCACTGCCAAGGTGTGGAAGAGATTGCACACGGAAGAAAGCGGTCGGCCGCGGCATCCACAGATTTGGAAGGTCGGTCTTCCCCAGTTTCTCGAGGCATTCCTTCAATCGTTCCTCCGGCAAAGTGTGTAGGACGACCAGGCGCTCGCCCTTCTTCGAGTCGGGGATACCTGTGACGGCGAATGACTGTTCAGCAAGCCCCGCCATTTCCTGCAGTCTTTCTTCGATTTTGATATGAGGCACCATTTCGCCTCCGATCTTGCTAAACCGGCTGAGGCGATCGGTGATCTCGAGAAACCCATCCTCATCCACGGTTGCGATATCACCGGTGACGTACCATCCGTTGCGAAGAACTTCGGCGGTTTTGCCGGGAAGGTTCAGATAGCCCTTCATGACATTCGGCCCTCGTATCAAAAGCAAGCCGGACTCGCCGACCGGACGCGGTTCAAACGTCTCCGGATGAACGATGCGCACACTCACTCCCGGTAGAGCGTGGCCAATTTTGCCTCGCTTGGCTCCAATTTGACGGTAGCCTGCCGCCCGAAAGTCTCGCGTACTGACCGTCACAGCGGGTGAACATTCTGTGCAACCGTAGGCTTCAAGGGGCCGAATTCCAAATTTGTCTTCGAAGGCTTGAGCGGTTCGTCCCTGAAGCTTCTCGGCGCCAACCAAAACAAGGTCGAGACTGCCAAACTGCTCTGGTGTGCAGTGACGAATGTATACCTCGAGGAACGTTGGTGTCGCCAGCAAGAAGGTTACCCCGTATTCCATCACCAATACCCCGACCGTTCGCGCATCGAGTGGATTGGCGTGGTAGACAACACCCACACCCAGTGCCAACGGCAACGCAAACGTGCCGGTAAATCCAAAGGAATGGAAAAACGGAAGAACTCCCAGGAGCTTGTCTTTTGGGCCAAGAGCAAAGACCTGCCCGAGCTGTTCGATGTTGGATCCGATGTTGAAGTGCGTCAGCATCACGCCCTTCGGATCGCCGGTGCTGCCACTGGAAAAAATAATTGTCGCGATGTCGTCTTTCTGTAACTTGGAATTGCCTCGCAGGAAGCGCTCCAGGAGGCATGACGGCAGCATCAATGCCATCAAAGGAGCCAGCACCCTTTCGCCAAAACCCGGATCGGCGGCAAGTTCTTCCACGAAGACCGTGCGGCCGGGAACCTGAACAGGAACGCGTTCAAGCAAAGCTTTGGACGTGACCACCGTCTGCAGTTCGGCCTGTGTAGCGCATGAGGCCAGTCCCTCAGCGGAGAGTGTGTAATTCAGATTCACGGGAATCTTCCCGAGCGCCAGCGCAGCAAAGTTCACGAGCGATCCTGCAACCGAGGGCGGGAGCAAGATGCCCACCATCCTCTGTCCTTCCCAGACCTTCTTCAACCGTCTCGCCAGAAAGATGGTGCGTGTCAAGGCAGAAAAGAAACGGAGGCCGCCCGGCACGCGTGTATCGGCCATGGCGAAGCGGAAGGGATGTTTGCGAGCAGTGCGAATGAACATTTGCGGCAGCGTCCGCATGCGGTTCGCGCGAGAGGAATATGCATCGGTGTGAAGACGCTGAACGGCCTCGCGTACCTCGAATGCTGTCGAGGCTCCTGGCATTGAAGCACCGTAGCTGATGGTAATCACCTCGAACAGCCGCCGCGGCATTTTCCAGAAGAAGCGTTTTTTCTCGTAGCTGAAAATGCTGCCCCAGACTCCGTCGAGGTGTACGGGAATGATTGGCGCATCGATGCCATCCATGATGCGCTCCATCCCACGGCGAAAAGGCAAAAGCTGTCCGATGCGGGTCATCTGTCCTTCGGCAAAGATGCAAACTACATCTCCCTGCCGGATCGCGTTGCTCGCCTCTCGAAGCGATCGGACTAACTCTCGCGGCCGCTGTTCGGATGATATCGGAATCGTATCGATCATCCGGGCGAACAGCTTGATGAAGGCACGATCGTAATAGCCCTTGTACATCAGGAATCGGATGCGCCGTTCGGTGGACGCCATCAGGAGCAGCGCATCAATAAAGGAGAGGTGATTGCAAACCAACAATGCGCCTCCTTTCTCGGGGATGTTTTCTCTGCCGGCGACGCGAATTCGATAGATCGAGTGAACGACCGCCCAGAGCAACAGCCGCAGTAACGCATCGGGCATGAGGACGAGAACATAAAACGTCGCGCCCAGTGTCAACACCGCGCTCGCAAGAAAGACTTGGGAAGGATCGAGGTGCGCTACCGCCTTCATCATGTAGTAAGCACCGGAAGCCAGAAAGATCCCGACGAACGAGAGCAGGTTCGCCGCTCCGATAATCGCGCCTTTCTTGTCCGCCTCCGGCCGGCGCTGAATCAGCGCATTGATCGGTACAACAAAGAAACCCGAAGCGAAACCAAGCAGACTGAGGTAAACAGCGAATGAGGTGAAGCTGAGCGTGGAGATGGAAAGGGCAAAACCAAAGACCGACAGGCCAATAGATCCCAGTGGGATGAATCCGTATTCGATCTTGTGGCCGGAAAGATAGCCGGCGACGAAGCTGCCAATACCGATTCCGATGGCGACTGCGGCTTGCAGCTTCCCGCTATCCGTTTCGGAAAGCTTCAGAACATCCGCCGCATAGAAGACGATGTTGAATTGCAGAAGCGCTCCCAGAAACCAGAAATATGTATTGCCGAGCACGGCAAGCAAAAGAGTACGATCGGCGCGGATCCGGCGGACTTGACAGGCAAAGTCACTAACAAAATTGAATCGGAATCTGCGGGTGGGGTCGGCTGCCGAGACACGGCCGATTCCCAAGCTGGTAAGCAGCCCCATCAATGAAAACCCAACGAGAATCAATCCAGCCCACACCAGCCCTTGACGGAACTGCTCGGCGAGGATGCCGCCTGCGACCGTTCCGGAGATGATCGCGAGGAACGTGCCGAGTTCCAGGATGCCGTTTCCCCAAGACAGACGCTCGGCCGGCAGAAGTTCCGGTAATAGTCCGTACTTCGAAGGGCCGAAGAATGCGCTCTCCGAGCTCACTAGAAAAATGGCTGCCAGCATCACGGGCACACTCTTCAAAGCTAAACCCGCCGTCGCCACAGACATGATGAGAACTTCGGCTGCTCTTGTGCCAATCGTTACCGCCCGCTTGCTGAAACGATCCGCCAAATACCCACCGGCCATTGAAAATAAGATGAACGGCAGCGAGAAGAGAGCGCCCACCACCAGCACCAGCCGATCGCGTTGTTGGATCGGCAACCCCATTCCGGCGATGAGGAAGATCACTATAAACTTATGAGCATTGTCATTGAACGAACCCTGAAACTGCGTGACGATCAGGCTCCAAAACCCCGAATGTTTCACTGAATTGTCTTCGTTCCGCATCTTGAACCTCCGGCTATCACCGGTAACATTGCGGTATTGTCGCTAGATGGCGGCTAGTAACGTGACACTTTTTGCACTGTCACAGTACGGATCAGCGATCTTCGGCAACGACGGTTTTTTGACATTCCGTGGCGTTGAGGCGCCACAAAATTGACACCTTCCACGCGTTGCCTGACGCTTTATTTCATTTTTTCCTGTGTTTTCAAATTGGAACTCGTCGTGCCCCTTGATTTGCAACCACACGATGTGGCGAACGAACCCCGAAAACGATTTTTCGAGCAGGAGGCTCATCCTATGGGTGCATTGAAGCTTGCGTTTGTATCGGCAGGACTGCTGGCGTTGATCACGTACGGTAACGTCTACTACCACACCTCGGAATTCGACGACTTTGTAAGGCATGAGGCGCAGCGGACCCGCTTGAAGAATCAGCTAAAGCAGGAGATCCTGAACAGAGCCAGCGCCTACTCTGTCCACGTGCGAGAAAACGACATCAGTATCACGACCACGGGTGCTGTGTTTCGCGTCGCAGTGGACTACAGGGTTCCTATCGACCTCTTTGTTTACAGTCACGAGCTGCGGTTCCAGACGATCGGCTCCGGCTTGCTGCGTGAATGAACCTGATCGAATGGGCTCAGAGTCGACGTTGGCCTCTCGGCCCCTTGCGTGAACCGAAAATCGGCAGTCGGAGGTGGTCATGTCTCGGCGATGCGAACGCGGGCTAAAGCCCGCGACTACAGGCTTAGCCGAAAAGTTGCCACGATACGTAGTCGCGGGCTTTAGCCCGCGTTTGTACCCGTCTTCACCTGCTTCGCGCGAACATTGGTTCAAATAACAACGAGCCCCGTTTCACTTTCGTCCGGCTAACGGTCTTGGCTGAATCCGTTAGTTTGCCTGTTGGAGGAGAAGATCCTTTTCAATGCCTTTTCCAGCGCGTCGGGTACTTCAAGAATGAAGAATCGGTCGGCCGAGTAGCCGTGATCTTCGCCACTCTCATCGATCACGCGGATCAGGCCTTGTTTTGCCGCCTCTGTATCCGGAACAATCTGGTATAGCTTGCCGGCTTCCAGAGATGCTAAATATCCGGTATTGTCGATGCAGACGGCCAAAACTCCTGGGCGCGTTGATTGTGTTTTCATTTCTGGTTCGCGAACGCGATCGACAGTCTCTCTTTCTATTTTGACGCATTCTGAAGAGGCGTGCCTTCTCTCAATTCATCGTTAGCTCGTTTCACTATTTTATCGCCGGCCTGTAAGGGTCCAATAACCTCGATCAGGTCTCCATCCCCGGCTCCCTTACTCACATTCACCCACTCGGCCTTTCCGTTTTTTTCTCTAATGACAAACGTCCGCTCCGTAGTTGTTACGACGCTTGTCTTCGGTACGTAGAGAGCCGGCTTCGCGGTGCGGACGGGCCATTTCACGGTTGCGTACATCCCCGGGGCCAGAGATTGATCGGGATTCATCACGTCGAGTTCAACCGCCATCGTACGCGTTTTGGAATCAAGCGACTGCGCGCGGCGGGCGACCATTCCGGAATAATTGCGCTCGGGGTATGCCGGAACTTGAAACGGCACATTTGCACCCTTTGCAATGGCTCCAACATTTTCTTCCGGCAGCGCGACCGTGACCCGAAGATGAGAGATTTGCTGAAGCACGAGGAGCGGCGCGTCGGATCCAGGGCCAACGAGAGCGCCGGGATGGACGATTCTCTCCGTCACAACGCCGTTGAAAGGAGCCGTCACTCGAAGATACGCTTCCATTTCCTTGACTGCACGAAGCGTAGCCTCGGTTGCCGCCTTTCCGTTACGTATGGCCTCGATGCTCGCCCGCTGCGCCTGGATGCTCCCGCGTTGGGCTTCGACGCTCGCCCGTTGCGCTTCGACCGACCGGAGCGCGATCTCCAGTTCGTTCCCCGAGATCGCACCTGGTGTCTGCGAAGCAACCTTGAGGCGGTCATACGTCGCCTGGGTCGCCGCAAGTGTGGCTTCGAGCGATGCTAAAGTGGCCTCCAACGACGCGAGTTTCGCTTCCGCCTGCAGCCGATCTCCTTCCGCGACTTGAACCTTCGATTCAGCTTCTGCGATTTGCGCCTTCATTTCCGGCGCGCTCAACTCGATCAACAATTCGCCCTCTTTGACCGCGCTGCCGCGGTCCACAAGTACTCGGTCGACGTACCCGGCAACTCGCGAATGCAGAGCGACATTCAGGAATGGCTGAATTTCGCCAGGCAGGGTAATGGTGCGGGATACCGGCTTGGATACCACTGCCGCCATCTCGGGACCCTGCCCCCAGGCGTGTTGTGCCAGCGAGGCTGCGATCATCGTGCTCAATATGAATTTCTTACTTCCCATCATAGTAATGACTCCCACTATCCATCGGATTCAGAGAAAGCGAGCGGGCCGAAGCCTTCCCTTGAAGAATCGCGTAAATCGAAGGCAACACAGTCAAGGTCGCGAATGTGGAAACAATCAGACCGCCGATGACTGCACGGCCAAGCGGCGCGGTCTGCGACCCGCCCTCAGCGAAACCAATCGCCATCGGTATCATGCCGAAGATCATCGCCACGGCCGTCATCAGGATCGCTCTTAAACGACTCGTTGCTCCTTCCTGAGTTGCTTCGAAAATTGGCTGCCCCTCGCGGCGTAATCGCTCGGCAAAGGTGACCAGCAGAATGGAATTGGCGACAGCGATACCGACGGCCATGATGGCACCCATGAACGACTCGATATTCAAAGTCGTGCCGGTAACGCGAAGCATCAGGACGACTCCACAGAGTACGGCGGGAATCGTCATGATGATCGACAACGCCAGGCGAACCGACTGAAAGTTCGCCGCCAGGAGCAGGAAGATCACGACAACAGCGAGCAGCAGTCCAACACGCAAACCGGAAATCGTCTCCTGCAGCGGCGGAATCTCGCCGCGATATTTCACACTGACACCGCGCGGCGGAGCGCCAGCCTTCGCCAAAGCGTCATCCAATTTCGTCTTGGCCTCACTTAGCGTTATTCCGTGGAGATTGGCCGTTAGACTGACGACACGTTGTCCGTTATTGCGCTCAACAAGGCCGGGCATGGTTCCAAGCTTCACTGCCGCCACATCGTCCAAATACGGTTGTGATAGTCCATTCTTCATGACGGGCACGACATTGAGGTCTTCGACGCTTTGAACGCGGTTCTGCGGCAGTTGCACCTGGATTTGAAACCCATTGCCGGAAACCGGATCTCGCCAATAGTTGGCCTCCGTATACCGGGAAGAGGATGTCGCCGGCACAACCGATCGCACCACATCCGACATCGTCAAGCCGAACTGGCCGGCGCGATCCCGGTCGATATTGATATCGATGGTCGGATAGTTGCGCTCTTGAACCGTCTGCAGGTCGCGCAAAAACGGCAGTTTTGCCATTTGCTGTTGGAGCTTTTCCGCATACTGGTAGTCCTCCTGCAGATTTGTACCTGTTACGGCGACCTCGATTGGAGTCGGCGAGCCGAAGCTCAGGACCTGGCTGACGATGTCGGCCGCTTCAAAGGAGACCTGCGATCCCGATAGTTCCTCACTGAGCGCCCCGCGCAAACGTTCACGCAGGAACTCGCCTCGAGGAGTCTCATTCTTTACGGAGACCTGGATGATCGCCTCATTCGGCGCACTCGTGAATAGATGGATGAGCAGGACAGGATAATTCGGGGGCGGCACGCCCGTGAAGTCACTGGTGATGACGACATTGTTGGGACCGATCTCCCGATGAATGATGTCCAAAGCATGGAGCACCATCCGCTCGGTCTCTTCCACTCGCGTTCCGGCAGGCGCTTTCAATCGAATGCGCATCAGCGGACTATTCGTATCCGGAAAGAGTTCTGCTCCCATTCGCGGAACAGAGAAGTACAAGAACGCCATCGAGACGGCCAGGTAGCCGATCACCAGCGGCCAACGCAGGCGGAGTACGACTCCAAGATAGCTCCGATAAAACGATCGCAAACGGCCAAACATGCCTTCGCCTTCTTCGCCGCGATGCGCTTCCCGCATCAGCCAGGTGGAAAAGACGGGGACCAGGCTGCTCGATAGCAAGTAGGATGCAATCATCGCAAAACCCACCGCAAGCGACAGCGGAATGAATAACTGCCGCGCCACGCCCGCCATGAAGAACGAAGGAAGGAACACCGCGAGTATGCACAACATGGAAAGGAACCTGGCGATCGCGGTCCGGCTGCACGCTTCAACCACGGCCCGCGCTCGCGAGACGCCGGGAAGCATCTGGGTATGGATGTTCTCGATTTCTACGACCGCCTCATCGACAAGTACTCCGACCGCGAGAGCCAGTCCTCCCAGAGTCATGATGTTGATCGACTGGCCGGCAGCCCACAAAAATATGACGGCCGCCAGCAACGCAAAGGGGATGTTCAAAACGACAATGACCGCGCTGCGCCAATCGCGGAGAAAGAGGAGCACCATGAGACCGGTCAGCACGGCGCCGAGCAGGCCCTCGGTCACCAGGCCACGAATGGAGCTGGCAACGAATGGGGACTGATCGAATTCGAGGCGGATATCCACATCTTCGGGTGCAGCCTTCTTGAAATCCGGTATGGCGGCCTTTACACGATTGATGACAGCCAATGTCGATGCGTCTGGACGCTTCGTTACCGGGATGTAGACTGTTCTCTTTCCATTCACATGCGCGTACGCCGTAAGGATGTCCGTTCCGTTCTCGATCGTACCAATGTCACGGAGAAAGACCGTCGTTCCCGAAACTGGCCGGATCGGCGTATCGAGCAACTCGGGCAGATTTCCGCCGAGGGTCGCATTTGTTCTCGCAATTCGATCCAGCTTTCCTGTTCGCATATCGCCTGACGGCTGAATGACCGTCGCTCTGTTTACGGCGGCAATGGCCTCCTCGGGCGAAATGCGGTACTGCTGCAGCTTGTCCGGATTGAGGGTGATGACGATGGTTCGTTGGGCTCCTCCGAACGGCGGCGGAGCGGAAACGCCTTCGAGCGTCGCAAACAGCGGCCGCACCCGATTCAGCGCAATGTCCTGCAGGTCGCCTTGTGTACGCGAAGGACTGCTGAAAATCAGTTGCGCTACGGCGACGCTGCCCGTGTCGAATCGCGTGATGAATGGCGGCACAGTGCCGGACGGCATGAACGCGCGTGCGCGAGTGACGTAGCCCATCGTCTCTCCCATCGCGGAGGCCATATCTGTGCCCTGATGGAAGACCAGCTTGAGCAGCGCCTGGCCGGGAATACTTCTGCTTTCCACGTGATCGATGCCGGTGATGTAGAGGAAGTGATATTCGTAGTAGTACGTCAAGTATCCTTCCATCTGCTGCGGGTCCATGCCGCCATAGGGCTGCGAGACATAGATCACCGGATCCCCCACCTGGGGAAAGATATCCACGGGCATTCGTTCGAGCGCCAGCACGGAACCAAGCGCAACCGCGATGAGCGCAATCACAACGGTTAACGGACGACTAAGTGCAAGTAGTACGAATCGCATGTTCTCCTACCTTTTAAGATAGTGTAAAACGCATCGGAAAGACGTGCGGTCATAGCCGCACCCTGGAGTTTGGACATTTTTCCGAACTCTTCGTCAATAGCAATGGCATCGATGTCCTCAACTTCACGCTTCGCCCGCAGGCATGTCGTGGGAGCGAAACGTGTGTCCGAATTCCCCTCCTAGGTTAGGAGGGGTGGCTGCGCCACCAAGAAAATGCTCCCGTTCCTTATTGGCGCAGACGGGGTGGTACGGAATGGCGCGAAGCCACCTTATAGATACTCGCGTAGCGCTCCTTATTCAATCGGTGCGCTTCGCGAATATCTATAAGGTCGCTTCGCATCATGGATCGACCACCCCGCCGTTCACTAAAAAACGCGCGAACGGCACCCCTCCTAATCTAGGCTTATCTTTACCCATATCTCGGTGCGCTGGACACCGGGGGT
>WNGL01000969.1_pt1 | contig 34718 bp, 30 predicted proteins | sample 5400591 | NCBI WGS metagenome assembly WNGL01 (sample SAMN13153377, study PRJNA577476) | soil metagenome | isolation source: 80 cm soil or saprolite under Garry oak tree replicate 1 | place: USA:California | collected 2016-06-15
ACCCGGCCAGACCGCGGAGGAAGGCCATGCCCTCACCCGAAGAAGCATCCACTCTGGCCCAGACGGCACCAGGCACGTCCGCCAGCAGGCGCCGCGGACTGCTGGCGGGCGCCGGCCGAATCCGTCCGGTCCTGGCGGGGCTGGGGGCGTTCCTGATGGTTTTCGGCCTGCTGCTGCGGTGGTACGTCGCGCCCCGGCTGATCGCCGCCCCGGCCGCCTTTTACATGGTGGTCACCCTGGCCGACCCGCACGCCTCCTATTTCGACCAGAGCGCGCTCCTTACCCGGCGCGGCGTCACGCTCACGTACCACGACACCATACGCGGCGACGCGGGCGCCGGCACCGGCACGATCGCGGTGTGGGACCAGTTCATGGTCCTCGAAGACCTCAAGCGCCACAATCAGCTGATCTCCACCTTTCAGCGCAGCGCGTTCAACCGGCGTACCGGGGAGCTGACCCGCTGCTGCGGCGCGTCGGTCAACGACGATACCCAGGCCCGCCAGGATGGCATCGGGGTGGTGTTCTGGCCGATCGGCACCCGGCCGACCACGTACCAGGTGTACGACACCAATACCGAACGGGCCTGGCCCGCGGCCTACAGCGGCACCGCGTACGTCCGGGACCTGCTCACCTACCGGTTCACTCAGCGCATCCCGGTCACGGTGGTCCAGCAGCTGCCCGGCGTGCCGACGCCGCTGCTCGGACTGCGCGGCCCCTCCCGCACTGTCGTGGCGAACCGCACGTTCCAGGCCACCAACATGTTCTGGGTCGACCCGCGGACCGGCGTGCCGGTCGACGTGGAGGAACGCGTCCTCTCCGTCCTGCACGCTCCCGGCGGGCAGGGCCGCCTGATGGTGGCGAACGCCGACCTCACGATGACGCCAGCCAGCCAGCGCGCGCTGGCCGCGCTGGCCAGGCAGAACGCCGCCGCTATCGTCACCCTGCGGCAGGCAGGCCCGCTCGGCGGCCTTCTCCTCGGCCTTCTCCTCCTCGTGGCGGGCACGGTCCCCCTAAGGCAGCTGCGGCGGGTGCCGGTCCGCCGCCTGCTGCGACGGGTGCGCCTCTGGTCAGGCGACTCCCCGGCTATGACATGATGGCATTAAGTAACTGGCCGACCACATAGGGGGGGTGGGCCGTGAAGCATCTTGACGATCACCGGTTCGCGGGGCTGCTGGAGGCGGCGCCCGATGCGATGGTGTGCGTCGACGCCGACGGGCGGATCGCGCTGGTCAACGCGCAGACCGAGCGGCTGTTCGGCTACGGGCGGGACGAGCTGGTCGGCCAGCCGGTGGAAATGCTCGTCCCGGACGCGGTCCGCGCCATCCACCCCGGCCGCCGGGCCGGGTACGTGAGCGACCCGCGGCCCCGCCCGATGGGGGCGGGGATGGAACTGGCCGGGCGGCGCCGTGACGGCTCTACCTTCCCCGCCGAGATCTCCCTGTCCGCCATCGACACCGAGGAAGGCATCCTGGTCTCCGCCGCGGTCCGGGACGTGACCCAGCGGCAGCTGGCGGCCGAGACGGCCGCGCAGCTGGCGTCGATCATCCAGTCCTCGCACGACGCGGTGATCGGCAAGACCCTCGATCAGGTCATCACCAGCTGGAACCCGGGCGCGGAACGGCTGTACTGGTACACCGCCGCCGAGGTAACCGGCCGCCACATCGAGATGCTCATTCCCGTGGAGGACCGGGAACGGGAAGCAGCGGTGGTGGCCGCGGTCGCGCGGGGTGAGCGGGTGGACCAGTACCAGACCCGCAGGCTGCGCAAGGACGGGACGACGGTCGAGGTGTCGCTGACCTTGTCGCCCATCGCCGACCGGACAGGGACCATCGTCGGGGTGGCGACCGTGGCCAGGGACGTGACCGAGCGCCAGCGCGCCGACGCCCGGTTCCGCGGGCTGCTGGAGGCCGCCCCGGACGCGATGGTCTGCGTGGACCACGACGGGCGTATCGCGCTGGTCAACGCGCAGACCGAGCGGCTGTTCGGCTACGGCAGGGACGAGCTGGTCGGCCAGCCGGTGGAAACCCTGGTCCCGGACCAGGCGCGCGGCCTGCACCCGGCCCGCCGGGCCGGGTACGTGGCTGATCCGCGGCCCCGCCCGATGGGCGCCGACATGCAGCTGGCCGGGCGCCGCCGCGACGGCTCCACGTTCCCCGCCGAGGTGTCCCTGTCCGCCATCGAGACCGATGAAGGGCTCCTGGTCACCGCCGTGGTCCGGGACGTGACCGAGCGGCTGGAGATCGCCGCCGAGCAGGAACGCCTGCGCACCCAGACCGAACGGGACAAGCTGGAACGGCACCTGCACCAGTCCCAGCGGCTGGAAAGCCTCGGCCAGCTGGCCGGCGGAGTCGCCCACGACTTCAACAACCTGCTCGGCGTCATCTCCAACTACGCCGCCTTCGTCGGCGAAGAAGTCGCCAGGCAGCTTCCCGGCGGGCGCGGGCAGGGCGTCCGGGACGACATCGGGCAGGTCCAGCAGGCCGCCGAGCGGGCCGCCGGGCTGACCCACCAGCTGCTCGCGTTCGCCCGCCAGGAGATGATCCAGCCGCGCGTACTCAACATCAACGACGTGGTCGCGAGCGTCGAGCAGTTGCTGATCCGCACCCTCGGCGAGCACATTGAGCTGATCACCGACCTGGCCGCCGGCCTTCCCCCGGTACTAGCCGATCCCGGTCAGATCGAGCAGGTCCTGGTCAACCTGGCGATCAACGCCCGCGACGCCATGCCGCGTGGCGGCAAACTGGTCATCAACACGGCCGGCACCATCGTCGACGACACCGCCAGCCAGGGCCAGCTGCCTCCGGGCCAGTACGTGGCCCTGAAGGTCAGCGACACCGGCACCGGGATACCCAAGGACGTCCTGGACCGGGTCTTCGAGCCTTTCTTCACCACCAAGCCCAAAGGCGAGGGCACCGGCCTGGGCCTGGCCACCGTGTACGGGATCATCACCCAGGCCGGAGGCCACGTGCGGATCTACTCCGAACCCGGCCTGGGCACCAGCCTCACCGCCCTGCTTCCCGTCACCGAGCAGGACATAACCCCCGCCGCCCCGCCGCAGGCTGAACCCCGGCACGGTCACGGCCAGGTCGTCCTAGTCGTGGAGGACGAACCCGCTATGCGCGAGGTCACCCGGCGGATCCTGGACCGCAACGGCTACCACGTGGTCGCCGCCGCCAGCGGTGAAGAAGCACTGGACGTACTGGCCCGCCAGCTCGACCACATCGACGTGCTGCTCACCGACGTCATCATGCCCCGCATGCAAGGAAAAGAACTTGCCGACAAGATCCGCATCCTGCAGCCCGCCGCCCGGGTGGTATTCATGTCCGGCTACACCCAGGGCCTGCTCGGCGCGCAAGGTGTCCTGGAACCCGGAGTCCACCTCATCGAGAAACCCTTCTCCGAAACCACCCTCCTCACCAAACTGCACGAAATCCTCACCGCTCACAACTAACCCAGTCAGTCGCCGTCCTGATCGGCCTGTCGCACGGCGAGGGCGGCAACCTGCGTGCGGCGCTGCATGCCGAGCTTAGTGAGCAGCGACGACACGTAATTCTTCACCGTCTTTTCCGCCAGGAACATGCGCTGCGAGATCTGGCGGTTGGTCAACCCCTCGCCGATCAACTCGAGCACGCGCTTCTCCTGCGCGGACAGCGCCGCCACTGGGTCTACGGCGATAGCGCGCTGACGCAGTCGGGTCATGACCTGGTGTGACGCTTGCGGGTCGAGTATCGACAGTCCTGAAGCGACCGCGCGTACGGCACTGACCAGGTCGGTGCCGCACGTCTGCTTCGACACGTAGCCAGCGGCGCCGGCCATGATCGCGTCGAGAAGCGCCTTGTCCTCGCCGTAAGCGGTGAGCATCAGGCAAGCGGTCTCGGGCAGCGCGGAGTTGATATCCCGGCAGACCGAGATGCCGTTCCCGTCTGGCAGTCGCACGTCGAGGAGCGCCACGTCCGGATGCAGCGCAGGTATCCGGGCCAGGGCCGCCGCCGCGCTGTCCGCCTCCCCCACCACGTCGATGTCTGGTTCGTTGGCGAGCAGGGCCCGTACACCGCGGCGGAAGATCTCGTGATCATCAACGAGGAAAACGGCGATCCTGCCCTGCTTGCTGGTGTGCTCGTTCATCAGCCGTCCCCGTTCCGCGTCTGCGTCCGGCACCTGCCGCGGCGAGAACATGACCGCCGCGGCAGGTGCTCGATCACCGCCATCGACAAGTGGGCGGCTGTCCTCATGTTACTATATGTGATATTGCAGATATCGATTGTCACTAAGGCCTGGTCGGAGACGGGCCATCCCAGCGGGAGGCGCTCATGAGCGAGGACAGCGCGCGATGCCCCGCCCCTGGCGCCTTGGCCGAGGACGGCGGCGATGCGGGAAGTGCCGCGCCGCGCCTTCTGCTTGACAGCATGCGCCGGCTTCGCGCACGCGAACGCGGTTACCTGGCAGGGTTCCTGCATGACGGGCCGATCCAGGAGCTTGCGGCGGCAACTCTCGAGCTGAGCGAGACATGCCGCACGATGCCGACACAGCCGTCCGACGAGCTCGGCGTTGTAGCGCAGCAGGTAGGCGCGGCCGGCCGGTCGCTGCGCTACCTGCAGGACGAGCTCGAGTCCTTTACGCAGCCTGCGTTCGGTCTGGCCACGGCGCTGGAGCGGCGGACCGCCTGGCTGCTGGCCGCCCCGCTCGCCGTGGATGTCGGCGCGGGCGCAGCCGGGCTGCTGGAAGCCGAGATCCAGGTCGTGGCCGACGTGGTCGAATTGATCCTGGCCGACCTGGTCAGCCCTGAGGCGCCGGCGCGAGCGTTCGCGGCGGTGCGAGCCGACAAGGACCTGATCCTGCTCGAGATGAACGTGACCTCGGTGCCTCACACCGCCCTAGTCTTCGGCGACCTGGCGGCGGCCAGGGCATCGCTGCAGAGCCTGGCGGCGGTGATCCAGGCCTGCGCGGATATCGACCTGTACGGTTGTCGCTTGCGGGCCCGGGTGGAAATAACCAGACGGCCGCGGTAGCAATCGGGGCCGGGTAGGTGATATGCGACCCGTCAGGTCAACCAAAAAGGGATGATTGCCGAACGGGCCGTGGTGCCTCGCCCGTGCGCCCGCCCGAGCCGGAGCCAGGGCCACAGACCGTGGAATAGCAGTTTTTGCGCGCGCTCGCCGACATGCGATTATTAGCCTTATTTCAAAGAACTGCGGATAATTACATCGAATGCTCCGCGGCGGCCTGCCCGCCGTCAGCATTATTGCCGCGCATTCGGGCCCGGGTGCGCTATTTTTCAACCATGAAGGCACTCGTGCTGGCAGGAGGATCGGGCAGTCGGCTTCGCCCGATTACGCATACGTTCGCCAAGCAACTGGTCCCCGTGGCCAATAAGCCCGTTCTGTTCTATGGCCTTGAGGCCATACGGGACGCCGGCATTACAGACGTCGGGATCGTGGTGGGTGAGACCGCGGCGACCATCCAGGGGGCCGTCGGCGATGGCCAGGCGTTCGGGCTCAATGTCACCTATATCAGGCAGGAAGCCGCGCTCGGGCTGGCCCACGCGGTCCTGATCGCGCGAGATTTCCTGGGCGGCGACGATTTTGTCATGTACCTGGGCGACAATTTCATCGTCGGCGGCATCACCGCCCTGGTGGATGAGTTCAGGTCGTGCCGGCCCGACGCGCAGATCATGCTGACCACGGTGCCGGATCCGCGCCAGTTCGGCGTCGCCGAGCTTGACGAGGCCGGCGAGGTGGTCGGCTTGGTGGAGAAGCCCCGGTGCCCGGGGAGCGACCTCGCGCTGGTCGGCGTCTATATCTTCACCCCCGCCGTGCACGAGGCCGTGCGCCGGCTCAGCCCGTCAGGCCGCGGGGAACTTGAGATCACCGAGGCCCTGCAGTGGCTGCTCGACACCGGCCACAAGGTACGGTCCACGATCATCTCGGGGTACTGGAAGGACACCGGCAACGTCGCCGACATGCTCGAGGTCAACCGCATGGTGCTGGAGAGCGCCGAGGCGCTCCAGCACGGCACGGTGGACGACGCGACCGAGCTCATCGGCCGCGTGGTGATCGGGCGCGGCGCCCGGGTCAGCCGCTCACGCATCGTGGGCCCGGCCGTCATTGGTGCGGGGACGCGGATAGACGGTTCCTATGTCGGCCCGTTCACCTCCATCGCCGAGGGCTGCGCCATCGTCGATAGCGAGATCGAGTACTCCATCGTGCTGCGCGGGGCCTCCGTCAGCGGGGTCAGGCGGATCGAGGCCTCGCTCATCGGCCACAACGTCGAGGTGACCCCGGCGCCGAACGTGCCCCGGGTGCACCGCCTGATACTCGGCGATCACAGCAAGGTGCAGATCAGCTCATGAGAATCCTGGTAGCCGGGGGAGCCGGGTTCATCGGCTCGCATTACGTCCGTACCCTGATCTCCGGGGGGTATCCCGGGTTCGCCGACGCCCGGGTGACCGTGCTCGACAAGCTCACCTACGCCGGCAACCTGGCCAACCTGCACGCGGTCGCGAGCCACCCTCGGTTCACGTTCGTCCGCGGAGACATATGCGACGCCGCGCTGGTCGGGGCGGCGGCGCGGGACCACGACATCGTGATCAACTTCGCCGCCGAGACCCACGTCGACCGGTCCATCGTCGGCGCGTCGGATTTCGTCGCGGCCAATGTCGCGGGCGTGCAGATCCTGCTGCAGGCGTGCCTGGACGCGGGGATCCGGCGGGTCGTCCAGGTCTCCACCGACGAGGTGTACGGCAGTGTGGCCCGCGGCTCGTGGCCGGAGGACGCGCCGCTGGCGCCCAACTCACCGTACGCGGCGGCCAAGGCCGCCGGGGACCTCATGGCCCGCGCCTACTTCAGGACCCACGGGCTCGATGTCCTCGTCACGCGGTGCGTCAACAACTACGGTCCCTACCAGTTTCCCGAGAAGGTCATCCCGCTCTTTGCCACTAACCTCCTCGACGCGCGGGCGGTCCCGCTCTACGGCGACGGCGGGAACGTCCGCGGCTGGATCCACGTCGATGACCACTGCCGCGGCATCCAGCTTGTCCTCGAGCGCGGCCAGAGCGGGGGCATCTACCACATCAGCGGTGACGTGGAGCTGACCAACATCCAGCTCACGCAGGCCCTGCTGGACTGTTGCGGCGCGAGCTGGGACATGGTCACGCGGGTCGAGGACCGCAGGGGCCACGACCGCCGCTACAGCCTCGACGACTCGGCGCTGCGTGCCCTTGGCTATGCCCCCCGCACGCCGTTCCCTGAGGGCCTGCGCGCGACCGTGCAGTGGTACCGGAATAACCGCTCCTGGTGGGAGCCGCTCAAACCGCCGCCCCGCGAGCCCGGCCGGCGGCCGCAGGCCCGCGCGGCCGGTGCGCAGGGCACGCCGTGACGGGGTGGCTGGTCACCGGGGCGGGCGGGATGCTCGGCCGGGACCTTGTCGATGTCCTGGGCCGCCGGGGGGAGGACGTGACCGGCCTGCGACGCGGGGACCTCGACGTGACCGACGAGCCTGCCGTCCGCGCCCTCATCCTGCGCGTCCGGCCCGCCGTCGTCGTCAACTGCGCGGCCTGGACCGCCGTCGACGATGCCGAGGCCCGCGAGGACGAGGCCCTCCTGGTCAACGGGCGGGGCGCGGAGAACGTCGCCGCCGCGTGCGCGGCCAGCGGCTCCCGGCTGGTGCACGTGTCCACCGACTACGTGTTCGGCGGGGATGGCCGTGCTCCCTACGCGGAGTATGACCGCACCGCGCCGCGCACCGCCTACGGGCGCACCAAGCTGGCCGGGGAGCAGGCCGTGCTCAGGCTCCTTCCCCAGACCGGCTACGTGGCGCGGACCGCCTGGCTGTACGGGGCACACGGGCCCAATTTCGTCCGGGCGATGACCGGCCTGGAACGCCGGCAGCCGTTCGTCGATGTCGTCGCCGACCAGCGGGGGCAGCCCACCTGGGCGGTCGACGTCGCCGACCAGATCGTCGCGCTCGCACGCGCGGCGCCCCGGGCCGGCGTCTACCACGCGACCAGCTCGGGCGAGGCGACCTGGCACGAGCTGGCCGTAGAGGTCTTCCGGCTGCTCGGCGCCGACCCGGCCCGGCTACGGGCGACCACGAGCGCCGCCTTCCCGCGGCCAGCGCCGCGCCCGGCCTACAGCGTGCTCGGCCACGACCGCCATGCCGCCGCCGGGGTCGAGCCGATCGGCGACTGGCGGACGGCCCTGAGCCGGGCCTGGCCGGTACTCGCCGCCGCGGCCGGAGCACCGCCACCTCACCTGTCATAGTCACGTAGCGGCCGGCTCCGACCTGGCTCCCGCGCCCCGCCGCCCGGCGCCGTCCCAGGCCAGGCTGACCGCTATCGCCGCCAGGAGGGCTAGGCCGCCGAACACGCGTGCGCGCGAGCCGGTCTGGATGATGGGCCCGCTATCCCCGAGGATCTGAGCCGAGATGCGCTCGCGAGGCGGGACTCCCGCCTGCTTCTGCCGTGCCGCGAGGAGAAGGCCGAGCACGCGCGCCGTGACCACGAACGTGCGGTGGGCATCCGCCGCGACCGGCGAGGCCGCCGTCAGCGTGGCGAGCGGGACGCCGTAATAGGGATATTCCTTGTTATACAGGTTGACGAGCGCGAGGCTGACACTGGCGCCGCGGCCCGCGGCGCCGATCTGGCGCTGCGCCGACGGACTCATCAGGATCTGGACCATTGCCTCGCCGCTGGCGATGAGAGACGGCGCGAACATGTAGTAGGCATTCGGGGCATTCTGCGCTTTAGGCAGGGACAACTCTACTGTTGCGCTCTCGAGGTACATAGGCGGGCTAATCTCGATGTCGTATCCCGCCCCGGCCGCCAGGAGGAGCGTCGCCACCACCAAGGTCAGGCGAAGCCTTTTTCTCGCCTTTCCGAGAGGATTCATCGCGCCACCGCCATCGCATCCTCCTTGCTTTCCGCTACCCGCGGGAGACCGCGGACTCCTTCCGAACGATACCGGCCCGGCGCGAGACAACTATTGAACCAAGGCGGAGCACGCGCAGTTCATCATCCGTAAACTCAGGATAGTAGAAGGCGGTACCCCTCATCCAGGCAATCACTTATGGTCGGTTTTTCCGGGAAACGTGCGCGCCGCATACGCGAAATGCCGTACGTTCGACTATTTAGGCGGAATTGATGAACCTCAGGCAAGCAGTCCGTATCTGGCGGGCGCGGTGGATCTTGACCTCTGTGCTGCTCATTCTGGCCATGGCCGGCGCCGCCGAGGCCGCGGCAAAGATGCCGCGTTACTACCAGTCGGCTTCATCCGTGGTCCTGCTGGCATCACGCGCGGCCTCGGTGCAGAACGGCGGCAATCCGTTCCTGAGCTTCAGCCCCTCGCTGACCCTGACCGCCGACGCCGTCAGCAGGGAGCTGATGGCACCGGGCACCGCCAGGCAGCTGGCCGCTCAGGGATTCACCGCCTCCTACACCGTCGCGCCCCCGCCTTATACCACCTCGACGACCGGATCCGTCCTGCTGGTCATGGTCAAGGGCCCGGACGCAGCCGGGGTACAGCGCACGCTCCGGGTGGTGACCGCGCAGATCGGCACTCAGCTGGCCCAGCTGCAGCACGGCGTCCCGGCTCCCGGCCGGGTGCGAGCCGCTACGCTCTCCTTCACGCCGCAGGCGACGCTCAGCATCAGCCAGACGGCGCGGCCACTGGTCGTCGTCGGCGTGCTGCTGCTCGTGATCTGTCTCGGGACGCCGATCGTCGTGGACGGGCTGGTCATCCGGCGGCAGCTCAGGATCGGCCGGCGCTCCCGGACTACTCGGCGCTCTCGCAGGACCGGGCGCTCCTTGAGAGCCTGGCGTTCCCTTACCGGTCTGCGTTTCCGGAGGAGTCCGACCGTCCCGGGGGAGCTGGCCTTCTCAGGAGTAGCCACAGGAAGTGACGATCAGCGGGCCGGCGGCGAGCAGGCCCAGGGCGAGCCGCGGCTGCCCTCGTCCTCGTGGCCGCCCGCCCGCAATGGCAGCTCGTCACGCCACGCATCCGGGGCCGACGGATAGGCGAGCGGGCCTCGGCCTAGTCCCCGGCCAGGTGCTGCGTGCGCCCCAGTCTCCATGCCGCCCCCACGCAGCCGAGCAGCAGGAAGAACAGGCCGGCCGCGATGGAGAAGGACAGCGCGTCGAACGACGCGAAGCACACGGCGCCGACCGCGATCGATGCGGCCAGGCATTGCCCCAGGTCGCGGGTCCGGGCATCGGCCGCCGTGGCCCGCACGCTCCGAGCGGTGAACCAGCCCGTCGCGAAGCACGCCGCCAGGGCGAGAAGCCCGAGGACCCCGGTCTCGAGCAGCGAGGTGAGGTACTGGTTGTCGACGAAGAAATAGGTCTGCGGAAAGAACGTCTGGAACCCCTGGCCGAGCCACGGGTGTGCGGCGATATATGGCACCGCCTCTGAGTACGCGTCGGCACGGGACAGGCTGCTCTGGTCGGTTCCGAGCTGGCCGAAGAGCGCGGTGAAACTGCTCACCAGGCTCGGCTTGACCAGCCACGCGAGGGCCGGCGCGGCGAGCCCGGCCAGGCAGGCGCGAAGCCAGTCGCGCCGGTGCCAGGTCGGGAAGAGCACGATGCAGATCACCGCCAGCCCGAAGAAGGCGGAGCGTGATCCGGTCATCGGCACCACCACCGTGATGAGCGCGACCTGCAGCCAGCGGCGGACCCGCAGCGCCGCGGGCGCGAAGCGGGCCTGATGGAGGGCGATCGGCAGGCTCATCGCCAGCACCGCGTCGAACTCGAGCGGCTGGCCGGTCATCGCCGTCACCCGGACCAGGCCGTGGCGGCTCATGAGATCCGTCACCTGCTGATGCACAGACAGGCCGGGGATCACGATGTACTTAGTGAGATCCACGCCGGTGAAGAACTCGATCACGCCAAGCGCGGCCATGGCCGTGGCGAGCATGACGATCCGGCGAAGGAGGGTCCTCAGCCGGTCAGCCCGGTCGATCCCGTCCGCCGCGAGCGCCAGCACGCCAACCCATCCCGCCAGCACGATGAGGCCGCGGTCGGCGCCGCTCTGCTGAGCGGCGGGCACGGCATGCCGGCTGGCCGATATGTACGCCGCCACGAGCGCGCCGGCGAAGATCGTCGCGGCGACCCGGACCGGCTGTCCGTCCCGGTCCAGTCCGAGGCCGGGGTGCTGGCGGGCCACCAGGTACCAGCACAGTATGGCGACCGCCAGCAGGGCGGCGGGCGCGCCTGCCGCCCCGAACGACCCGACGACCAGGGACGAGGGCAGGGCCATCAGCAGGAACGCGTAGCAGCTCAGCGGCGTTACCGCGTCGATCCTGCGTGACGGGCGGCCGACGTCGACGTCATGACCGGGCCGCACGGCGGCCGGGCCCGGGCCATATCCCGTCATGCCCGGCCGTAACGGCTAGCGGGCGCATGTCCGGCATTTTCGCCTATTCGGTTATTCTCGTTTATCCGGCCATTCCTGCCTATCCAGTGCCAAGCCATTCTTTTCTCCCCCCACGCTTCTGTCCTGTGGCGCGTGTAATGCCGGTCGGCCACACTACGACAGCCATGACATCTTTACATCAGGATCTGATAATCCAGGCGGCCTACGCTATTCCTCCGGAGGTATTACCGTGGCATGCGCCTGCCCGAGCAGCCCAGTTCGGCCGGGCGCCGCTCTGGCCTGAGCAGCGCCGCAACCGCATGCCAGGACTCACGGCGCCCGCGCGGCACTCTCGACATCTGGTTGGCCACGACGAGCCAGTAGTAGGCCCAGGACGCGAGCACGCCGTGGCGGCGCCGGTACAGCCGTACCCGGTTGACGATCTGCATGGCGTGCGTCCGGTGGTTGCGGCCCGACTGCCCGCCGATGTGGACCGCGACCGACCGCGGTTCGTACCGGGTGAGCAGGCCGGCGTCCCGTGCCCGCAGCGCCAGGTCGGTCTCCTCGGAGTAGAGGAAGTAGGTCTCGTCCCAGCCGCCCAGGGCCTCGTAGCATTCCCGCGACATGAGCAAGGCAGCGCCAAGCGCCCAGTCCACGGTGCACGGCCCGGTGTATGCGGACGGGTCGTGGACGTATTCGGAGAAGACCGCCAGCCGCGTTTTGGTGAGGCCCAGTGCCCGCGGCAGGGTGGGCTCGCGCCGCAGCGACAAGTGCAGCTCCCCCTGCGGGGTGAGCACCCGCGGGGCCGCGATGCCCACCCGGGGTTCCCGCAGCGCGGCGAGGAGCGGGGGAAGCGACCCAGGGTGGAGCCGCACGTCCGGGTTCAGGACCAGGATGGCCGGGGCCGGCGCGGCTTCGCGGACGCCTCGGTTGATGCCGCCGGCGTATCCGACATTGGCCGAGCGCACGACGCGGCATGCCCCCGGCGCCGCCACCAGCTCGGCGGTCCCGTCGCTCGACCCGTTGTCGACCACGACGACGTCGGCCGTGAGGCCATCGAGGGCCCCCGGCAGGGAATCAAGGAGATCGCCGATGACGTGAGCGCTGTTGTAGGTGACGATCACGACCGCGATGTCGGGCAGGATGGCGGGCGGCCCGGGGAGTGCTGATGACACGGCGAGGGCGCAGCGCTAGCAGGCCGCGGCCGCGGCCGCGGCACTGCCCGGCCGCGCGCATGACCGGGGGACGCCGGGCAGCACGGTAACCGGCAGGAGGCGCCCGCGCAGGACCTTGCCGGGCGGGCTGGTCCCCGACCAGACGTTCCCCGACCAGACGTTCCCGGCCTGCCGGAGGTTGACATAGGCGGCCGGACCGTACTGGCCGCCTTGCGGGTAGTAGAGCCGGCCGAACTCGTTATCCTCGATGACGATGTTCGATGTGCGGTCATTACGGGAGCCGCCGCCGTAGATGGAGTAGCCGCCTCCCGCGAGCAGGTTATCCACCACAGTCTTGTTGGCCACATCCTGCCCTGCCCCCGATGCGTCGAGGTTGATGTCGTCGGTCTGCCCGAGATCGTTGAAGATGGTATTACCGTAGATCGTCAGCGGCTTGGTCGTCCCGGCGACATATATCCCATTGGTGTGATCTCCGTGAATGTACCCGGGGTCGTGAATGTAGTTGCCGGCTATCAGCCCGGTCGATACCTGCACGCCTGTCCTGAATTGCGAGATATCATTGTTTTTGATCACGATCCCGGTTGAGTCGCCGTAGACATCGTCGATCGCCGAGCCGACCCGGCCGCTGGTCAGGCTCTGGCCGCTGATCGTGGAGTCCTCGACCGTGACGCCCGTGGTGTGCCTGAGGCTGATGCCGAAATACCCGCCGGTCACGACCCTTACATCCTGCACCGTCACGTCGGACGCGTCGATTACCAGGTTGCAGAGGATGGACAGGCCGCTGAGCACGGTGCCGCGCGCGGTCACCACCACGTAGCCGCCCTTGGGGTCGAAGTGCCAGCCCGGCCCGCTGGACACCTGCCCGGGGACCGACCGCAGGGCCGTCCCGCCCGGCACGCCCGTGTTGGTCCCGTCAGGGAAGCCGCACGCATGCGGGACCGTGACGCAGTCGCCAGGGACCCGAGCGGCGCCCGACGCCCCGATCTCGGTCGGCCCGGCCCCGGACGGCGGTGCCCCGGACGGCAGGGCTTTGTGCGGCCAGACCGGGCTCAGGTGGAGGACCAGGGCCGCCTCGATGGCACCGAAGACGATCAGGGTCAGGGAGACCTCGAGAGCGAGCATGCGTGCCTTCAACGGGACCTCGTTTCTGCCGACGGCCGGTCCTGCCCGCCGGGGGGGTTGCCTCACATCCGCGGACAGGCAACCGGGACGCGCCGGGAACGCTGACTGCGTTGTGTTATAGAAACGCTACCAAGCGTAGCTACCGGACCCGACGGAATCGGCGAGACCGGGCGGGCCGGTTCAGGAGGCCGCGGGTCCGGCGACACCATCGGGCCGACTGGCCGGCGTACCTGACGTAGCGCGGGCCGGCGAGCGGACGCCGCCGCGACCGGCAACGCCGACGTGGCCTGACGCTGCGGCCCGCTGACGACGTTGTGCTCGCCGAGATCTGACTTAGTCGGACATGCATCTGTCAAATTCAGCGAGTTTCCTGAGCTGAACATTACCCATGCGTCTTTTTAGTAGCCGACTTCGCTTACCTTGTCTGGCGATAGCATCCGAGTAGGCGCAGAGGGTCTCAGCGGCCAGCCGCTTATAATTTATCACATCAAGATCCAGCGTCTCAGGCCGAGTAGTCGCGGCAGCCACCAATGCGGCGCGTAGAGCATCCTCTGGTGTTCCATCGCAGAGCCATACCCATTCAACTCCGAATACGTCGCGCAAATTTTGGTTGGCTGGAGTGTCATTCAGTACTGCAGGCCTACTGAGGGAAAGCGCCAAGTGAGCTACACCGGAGTTTAGGGCGCTCCGGGCCATATAGGGCATGAGAACAACGTCCGCTATCGCGAAGATGGTCGGTACTTCGTCGTCGCGGATGAAGCGAAGTAGCAAGTGAACATCCTTGGAGTCACCGGCCTCCTTCTTGATGACGTCCGCGATTTCCGAATCCATCGGACGGCCTGCTATCACGAGCTGCGGTCGGGGTTCAGGCAACTGCCTCCAGGCCCGTATTATCCCGGGCAGATTTTTATACGGGCGTATCAGTCCGAAACAGAGGAGAACAGGTCGGTGATCGAGCTTGAGCTCTTCGCGGAGGATCGCGGCCCTTGGCGGAGCCGTGTAGTACTCTCGGTAGTGACCATGTGGCACTACTACTGTTGGAACTCCCGCCAGTCGGGGATGCCGTTCAACAAGCAATGAGGTCGCCCCTTCGCTAAAGGAAATTAGGAGGTTGACCTGGGAAATAAAGAACCTATTGTAGGCTCGCCAAAGCCGCGGGCGAGAAAGTTCGTGAGGCTCCAAGTCGTGCCCTGTCCAGACGAGAACTGCACCACGGCGGCGTGCGAGCCAAAGGAGACCCAAAGTGGCTACAACATCGAGCGGCGCAATCCAGGGACGTTTCCAGCGAATAATCCATTCGGGAAAATGGATATGAATCACGTCAGGTCGGCTCAGGAGACCCTTCTTCTTAGAGTAAGGGCTGATCTTAACGCCGTGCCTCATTACTTCGCTGAAGAGCAACTGTAGAGAAGGATTGTCAGCCAGCTTATCCGGTCCAGGGCTCATCAGAACCTGAAGCACTTTATCCTGAGAGCACTTTCTAACTCGGTTCTTGCGATCCACCTACACACCTCTCAGGCCCTTGACTACGTACGGCCGGCGCCGGCCGCCCGGAGCGCCCCAGAAACGATTCCACTGCGCGTACTGCTGGGGCAGTTCTCGTCTCGCGAGCATATTTCACTCTTTCTACGATAGATCTGAGCGGTAGGAGGCTTGTTGTGACAGGCCGATTACAGAAGCGAATGAGTTGGCGCGGCGCTCCCAGGTATGCCTGGCGGCGAATGCTATGCATTGACTGGCTCTTGCGGGGTCTTTTATCGCGACGCTGGGGAAGCCGCCGCCCGCCGCAGAGGGACTGCCGCTCGCCGCGATTCGGCGAATGGCATTGACAAAGTCAGCGCCGGTGCTGGCAAGGACCATGATACGGTCGGCCCATCGAGACTGTTCGCCACGAGTGAGGTCAGCGCGCAACCAGTGGGCCGCCGGAATGTCCGTACTGATCACTGGTACACCCGCTCCAAGATACTCGATCGTCTTCAGCGGGAACGATGCCCGGTTGAATGGTGTATCCCGATACGGTGTAATCCCGATATCGATAGCAGCCAGATATGACGGCATCGCCTCAGCCGAGACTGGGCCCGTATAATAGACGTGCGACCTGTTGACCAATTTTTTAAACCGCTGCTGTTGCCACCGCGGATCCAGCGGGCCGACAATCAAGAGCGAAATTCCGGCGTCGGCGATTGCATTCAGGACCGACAGGTCGATCCGATCAGATAGCTGCCCTATGAGGCCTACAACCGGCTGAGGCAGATCCTTAAGCTCAGGCAGAGCAGCCCGCTTGCGGGCCTTGATCGGCCAGCAGCCGTTAGGGATAACAACGGGGTTGGCGCCGAAGCCTGCCCACCGCTCTGCTAGCTGCGGCGAAACCGCCGCCACCACATCCGCCCGGCCCACTACTCGGATTTCCTGCCGTAGCTGGTAGCGTGCGGATAGGCCCATAAGCTCGGCTCCAGCCAGATAGTCGTCGGTACCATAGAAAACATTTACGACGTTACCGCCCCAGTAACCGAGGAGGTTACCAGGATAGGTTGCCACTACGGCAAACGGCTGGATGCCGAGTCGGCGCAAAGCCCACCTAGTCTGCAGACGCACAAGTGCGCCTGTCGTCACGCGCATACCCGGCCGGCTCAACCCCGGCATGACCTTTGGCGTTAGGCGAGTGACTTGGCGATTTACGACAGAGATTTCCGGTCTGAGAGAATAATGAGTCGCGCTGCGTCGCAAAGCCGCCGTAATCGGCGAGACTGGCGGATCGACCCAGAGAATACGGGCATGGCACGTCATTGCTGTCACCATGTGCCGGTCGGTACCGCGGATACCATCCCATGACACACCCGCCATCCAGACCACATAAGGATTCTCATCGGGCACCGGCGAATTACCTGTTGTGCGGGACATGGTCCCGGCCCTCCATCTGACGGGGCACGGCCACGGGGACCGCGGGCCTGGCTCCGGACGGCGGCGCGGCCGGCTGGCCGGTCGCCGTGGCGGAGGCGGTGCGGCTGCTCTCATCACGCAGCCAGGTCAGGTAGTCGCCACGGGCGCGGGCGCGACTGGCCCGGAGCCGAGCGACGACAGCCACCGACAGGAAGTACCCGACCCGCAGCAGCATGCCGGGCCGACGCCGGATGATAGCGGTCAGGTCGGATATCCGCGTCCGCTCAGCCGAGCTATCGAGGCCCCGCGCGCGTTCGATCTGCGCGATCCCGGTCACGGAGCGTGCTCTGAGGCACTGCAGGCCGGCAAACGTCATGGGCGGATGGATGATGACCCGGGCGCCGGGCACGAGCACCGTCTCGTGCTGTTCGAACATCAGCGATGCGGCAAGATCGTCGGCCTGAAGCGGCGGCAAGTCGGCCAGGCGCCGGTGCCCGGCCTCGTTCACGGCGATGACCCCCCGGCCCCACAGTCCGCGCTGGACCCCTGGCAGCAGCGTCCAGACGTCGTAGTACCAGCGCACCTGCCACGGCCGGCCGGTCATGACCAGTTCCCGCCGCGGCGCGGCGGCCAGCACCCCCGGCTGGCACAGCGCCGCCGCCAGTGCCCGGACGTCGTGTAGCCGCAACTCGACATCCGCATCCACATAAATGCGCGGGAAGCCTGCGGCAGCACGGTCTCCGGCGGCCAGTGCCTCATGCTTGCGGGCGACGGGAAGGGTCAGGACCCGGACGGCCGGCCCGAATGAGGCCGCCACCTCGGCGGTGTCATCTGCGCAGCCGTTGGCAACGACTATTATGTCCATCTCGCCCGGATCGGCGCCGTTTATGAGCTGCTCAAGAAGGCGCCGGATTACTCGGCCCTCATTGTGCGCGGGAATTACGACTGTCGTCACGTCAGGCATTATGAACGACGGCGGCGGCCGCGGACAGCAATTGGTGATGCGCCAGGAGATTTATTTCCGCGACCACAGGGAACATAGCCCGGAATTTTCACTCTTGTGCCCTGATATTCGGGCAGGCCTATTGCGCTCTATTATGCGGAATCCGTCCGCGGGCGGCATATTAGCTATCCGGCACGGAATGCTGCCTTACCGGCTGGATGCCTGGTGCTGCCGGTACGGGCCCGCGCGGACCGCCGGCGGCGGCGTTGAAGGTGACCGTTCCGCTAGCAGCCGGCTTCTTGTAACTCAGCTTTATCAAAATCTTGAGATAAGCTGCGGATCGCGCTTCTATGTATGCTGCGCCGGTAACGCGGAACGGGGTTCCTGACTAAGGGGGGCACAGATGGATCGCCCGGTCACGTCGCGCGTCCGCGTTGCGCTGGACACGCTGATTCTGCTCGTCGGCTGCCTGGCCGGGGCCGCGGTGGCCGTGGCTACCGGGCAGCAGGCACTCGCGGGTACCGTGCCACCCGCTCCCTCAGGATGGACCACCGTGTTCACCGACGACTTCGCCGGCCCGGCCGGATCGCCATCATCGGCCAACTGGTTCTACGACATCGGCATGGATCGCGGCAACGCTGAGATCGAACACAACACCAGCTCGACCAGCAACGTCTACCTGGACGGTACGGGCCACCTGGTGCTGAAGGCGATCAACAGCGGCGGCAGCTGGACCTCGGCCCGGATAGAGAGCACCCGCGGCGACTTCCAGGCCCCGCCCGGCGGCGAGCTGAAGATGACCGCGTCGATCGAGCAGCCGGATCCGGCGAACGGGCTGGGGTACTGGCCGGCGTTCTGGGCGCTGGGGTCGCCCGTGCGGGCGGGCGGCAGCCTGCTCACCTCCGGCGAGATCGACATGATGGAGGACGTCAACGGCCTGAACGAGGCCTCGCAGTTCCTGCACGACGCGGCGGGCAGCAGCAGTCACCCGCTGATCGCGTGCCCCGCCGCCGGATCCGGGTGCCAGACCGGCTACCACACCTACTCGGTGATCATCAACCGGACCGACACCAGCGCGGAGTCCCTGCAGTTCGTGATGGACGGCACGGTGGAGAGCACGATCACCGAGGCGAAGGTCGGCACGACCGCCTGGCAGGAGGCCATCGACCACGGCTTCTTCATCATCTTCGACCTGGCCATGGGCGGTCGCTACCCGAACGGGGTCTGCCACTGCACGACCCCGACCTCGGCCACGACCTCCGGCGCGTCGATGAGGGTGTCGTACGTCGCCGTGTACGAGAAGGGCGGTAACTCCACGCCGACCGCTACCCCCACCGCGACCGGGCAGGTCAAGGGCATCGACGGGCTCTGCCTGACCAACCAGAACTCGCTGAACACCGAGGGCAACCCGATGTACGTAAGCGCGTGCCACGGCAGTTCCGGCCAGCAGTGGTCGGCCTACACCGATAGCACGCTGCGGACCGAGGGGGGATGCCTTTATTTCGTGGGCGCCGGGACGAGCAGCGGCACCGACGTGGACTGGTACCCGTGTAACGGCACTGTGACACAGAAGTGGACCCATGAGTCAAATGGGGAGCTGGTGAACTCGCACGCCCACCTGTGCCTGACCGATCCTGGCGGCAACACCGGTTCCCGGCTCGACATGGAGACCTGTACCGGCTCGGCGCACCAGATCTGGACGCTGCCTTCCGGTACGGGCGGCAGGTGCGGCAGGACGAATATCGCCTTGCACCAGCCGACGACGGCGGCGTCGGAGCAGGACCCTCGCTGGCCGCCGTCCAATGCGACCGACGGGAACTTGTCGACGCGGTGGTCCAGCGCGTACTCCGACCCGCAGTGGCTGGAAGTGGACCTGGGCTCGACCCGGTCCATCTGCCAAGTGGTCATCTACTGGGAAACCGCCTACGCCAAGGCGTTCCAGATCCAGGTCTCCACCGACGACTCCACCTGGACCACCGTCTACTCCACTACCAGCGGCACCGGCGGCACCCAGACCCTGAACGTGTCCGGGAACGGCCGGTACATCCGCATGTACGGTACCGTACGGGCCACCCGGTACGGCTACAGCCTGTGGGCATTCCAGGTCTATGCGAGCTAGCAGCCAAGGCAGGGGAGTGAGGTCGGGGCACCCATCGCTTAGGGTCTCGCGGGACCCCTATCAGCTGCGAGCTGCCCGCGATCATCATCGGGCTCCCCGCCGTCTACCGCGAGCTCCTCGGTGGCCGGCCGCCAGCACACCGGTGCCGCCTGGTCACCGTGGCGCGGGTACCGCCGTCTGACGACCGAGTCGAAGATGGGCAGCGGTCCCGTCGCGTCCCGGTAGGCAGGCCATGGCGGCGGCGTGCCCCGCGTCAGGGCCGGCGAGCAGGCCTCATCGGGCCGGCGTTCGGCCGAGCCTGCCGTGTCGGTCCCGGCCCCCGGCGGATCCTGGACGTCGCTGCCCCCGGGCGCGTGCCGGGGACCGGGCCCGGATGCCGGGGCGGCCGCCTCACCGCGGCCCTGCCGCAGCCGGATGAGCGCGGCCCGCATCCGGAAGACAAGCAGGCCGACGACGGCAAGCCCCGCCACGCCGCTGACCGCGAGCGCGGCCAGGTCGCTCGGCAACACCCGCGCCGCGCCCGCCGCGGCGAGGCCCGCTGCCGCGGCGCCGGCCAGCGGAAGCCGCAGGCGAGAGCCCAGCACCCGCCGCCGGATGCCCGCCCCGCTCAGCTCGTGCAGGTACCACGGCAGGATCACGCCGCCGGCGACCGCGGCCTCGGCCGCGGCGACGCCGACGATTCCGCCGAGGCGGGCGCCGGCGATGAGCGCGGGGAGCAGCGCCAGGAGCCAGCCAAACTGAACGGTGAACACGACGCGGGTCCTGGCCAGCACCACGAAGTAGTCGTAGGCCAGCTGGAAGAAGATCGTCAGCGCGGCGAGGAGGGACAGCCACAGCAGGACCCGGGAGGCAGGCAGCCAGCGCGCGCCGTAGGCGAACGTGATCAGAGGCGTGGCCGACCCCCCGATCACCAGGCATACGGGCAGGGCCACGGCGCAAAGCAGGGCCGCCGCCGACAGGAAGGCCGTGCGCATGGCCTCATGATCATGCTGAAGGCGCGCGAACGCGGCAGGCGCGACCTTGCGGACCGGCAGCGAGAACATGGTGACGGGCCAGGTGGCGAGGTTCAGCGCGAGCGCGTAGAAGCCAAGGGCGGTGGCGCCGAGCAGGCGGCCCACCACGAGCTGGTCCAGGTTGGTGACGGCGAACGCCACGACCGTCGACCCGGCCAGCGGCGTCCCGTACCGCAGCAGCGCGCGGGCAGCGGCCCGGTCGAAGCCGAACCGTAGCGGCTGGGGCGAGAACGCTATGTACAAGACCGCGGCCGCCACCGCGCCGGCGATCCGGCCCACGGCCAGGCTCATCGCGCCCAGCCCGGCCCAGGCCAGGCCGATGGATACCAGGGCGCCGAGCCAGGCGTTGACCTGGTCCGCGATCATCCTGCGGTCCTGGCGGAAGCTCCGGTCCAGCAGCCCTACCGGCGTGCAGACCAGCCCGTCGAGTACGACGCTGAGCGCCAGAACGCGGATGACGCCGGCGGCCGCCGGCGCCCCCATCGCCGAGGCGTACCCGGGCGCGCCGAAGAAGCAGACGGCAGACATGGCGGCGCTGCCCGTCACGGCAATGGTGGTGACAGTCGGCGCGATCTCGGCCGGATCACCCGGCCAGCGGACAATGGCCAGGCTCACCGACAGGTCGTTGAGGCTCAGCACGGCCAGCAAGGCGACCCACGCGACGGCGTAGGTGCCGAACGCATGCGGGCCGAGCATCCTCGCCAGCACGACCCCGATCCCGACCGTGCCCAGCTTGCTCAGCGCGTTGCTGATGAAGGTCCAGCCAAGTGCCCGGGCTGCCGTGGCCGCCAGGGTGGTCTTCTCGGCCGGCCCCGAGCCGTCCGCGGGCCGCATGTGCCATCGCCCCGCGGCACGGAAACGGACGCTGGACCGATGCCTCGGGCCGCCGGCCCCGGCGCTAGCGCCGCGGCGGCTCACCCGCCCGCGGCCAGAAAAGCCGCACAAGTGACGTGGGCCTTAAATGCGGAATACTGAATGAAGGCCTCTATTGCGGCATTCTTACTCGCGGCCGGTCCGGGCCGCGGGTAGTCGGCGTCCATGGCCGATCTGGCAGAGAACATGCCTCAGCCTCCTCCTGTTTACGGACACCTTATGCCAGCGGCGCGAAATACATCCAGCCGCGAAATCCGCATTACCAGGAGAAGACGCAGCCGAAATCATCGCCAGCGGGTAGCAGGGCGCCGCGGGCTTGCTAGTGTATACCGTGCTGGACACCTAGGGCACTAAGGCTCGGAATCGTATGTGCAGACTAGAGATCAGATCCCGCGGAGTTTCACGTCATTCCCGACGATGACGGACACATCGGCGTTAGATTCGGAGAGGAACCATTCCGTTGACTGAGCGAGCCTTGCGCGTTCTGCGGCATATAGCTGACGGGCGGGAAAAGGACGCCGGGGGGCAGTTCGCGGCATGAGCGTATCCGACAGTGCGGTCGAGACCGATAGTTGCGTGCCGACCGACAGGAATGCCGCCCTCCCGGGCACGAAAGCGTGGGCGAGCGCCTACCTCCGCCGGGCGGCGCTGGCCGACTGGACGTGCGCCCTGGCGGCCGGCGCGGTGGCGGCCAGGGTCCGTTTCGGGGGCCAGGCCTACCTGCCGATCACCTACCTGAGCCTCACCTGCGGGCTGCCCGTCGCGTGGTGGATGTCGGTGCTGCTGGCCGGCGGGTACGACACCCGGTTCATCGGGCTCGGCTCCGATGAGTTCCGCCGGATCCTCAGTGCGGCGGTCAACCTGACCGCGGGCTTGGCCGTTGTTTCCTACGCGGCCAAGCTCGACCTGGCCCGTGGGTACATGGCGATCGCCCTGCCGTCCGCGACCGTCATGGACCTGACGGCCAGGTACCTGCTCCGCAAGCGCCTGCACAGACGGCGCGTCCGGGGCTGGTGCGTGCGGCGGGTCGTCGCGGTGGGCCATGCGGCGGCAGTGGGTCGCCTGGTCACCGTGCTGCGCCGGGACACCTACCATGGCCTTGCGGTGGTCGCCGCGTGCCTGGTCGACGCGCCGGAGGGTGCCGAACCTCATGGCGCGGCCGGCGTGCCCGTGGCCGGCGGCCTGTGCGACGTCGCGGCGGCCGTGAGCCGGTTCGGCGCGGATACGGTCGCGGTGCTGGCCTGCCCCGAGATGGACGGCGGCCGCCTGCGCGAGCTGGCATGGGAACTCGAGAAGACCGGCACCGACCTGTTCGTCGCGCCGACCCTGCTCGATGTGGCCGGCCCGCGGACGACCATCCGCCCCGTGGCCGGGCTGCCGCTGCTGCACCTGGACCACCCGGAGCTGGCCGGGACCAAGCAGGCCGTCAAGAGCGTGTTCGACAAGACCTGCGCCGCCTTGGCGCTGCTCGTGCTCGCGCCCTTGTTCGCTGTCATCGCGATCTCGATCAGGCTCGCCGATCACGGCCCGGTGTTGTTCCGCCAGACCAGGATCGGCAAGAACGGCCACGGCTTCACCGTCTACAAGTTCCGGACCATGGTGCCAGATGCCGAACAGCGCAAATCTCAGCTTGCCCCTCATAACGAGGCGGCCGGGGTCCTGTTCAAGATCCGCAGGGACCCACGGGTTACCCGCCCGGGCGCCTGGCTGCGCCGCTGGTCGCTTGATGAGCTGCCGCAGCTCATCAACGTGCTGATCGGCGACATGTCCCTGGTCGGACCCAGGCCGGCCCTGCCGGATGAGGTGGCCTGCTACAGCGGCTACATGCGGCGCAGGCTGGTGGTCAAGCCGGGCATGACTGGCCTGTGGCAGGTCAGCGGCCGGTCGGACGTGTCGTGGGAGGAAGCAGAACGGCTCGACCTGTACTACGTGGAGAACTGGTCGCTCGCGCTGGACCTGCAGGTTCTCTGGAAGACGGGATCCGCGGTCATCCGAGGCTCCGGTGCCTACTAGCCGACGGGCGCGCAGTGAGCGCCCGCATGTCCTGATCCTGGTCCAGAATCTTCCCGTGCCGTTCGACCGGCGGGTCTGGCAGGAGGCCCTGGCCCTCGTCGCCGCCGGATATCAGGTGCATGTCGTCTGCCCGCGGACCAGGGAGCATTCCCTCCGCCGCGAGACGCTCAGCGGCGTGCGCATCTACCGCTACCGGCCCGGCCCCGAGGCGCGGCGGCTGCCGGGCTACCTGGTCGAGTACGCGGTCGCGATCGGGGCTCAGCTCCGCCTCGCGCTCACGATCCGCGCCAGGCACCGCATCGGCATCGTGCAGATCTGCAACCCGCCCGACCTGCTCTTCCTGGCTGCCCTGCCGCTGGTCGCGCTCGGGTCGCGCCTGATCTATGACCACCATGACGCATGCCCGGAGCTGATGATGGCGAAGGGCCACCGGGAGGACGGCCGGGCCGTCCGGCTGGCCAGGCTGCTCGAGCGCCTCACCTACCGTTGCGCGGACGTGTCGATCGAGACCAACGAGAGCTATCGCGATATCGCTCTCGGGCGCGGCGGGATGTCGCGCGAGGACGTGTTCGTGGTGCGATCCGCGCCGGAGATCACCAGGTTCGCCGGCGCGCGGCCGGACGAGAAGTGGCGCCGCGGCCGGCGGTACCTGGTCGGCTACGTGGGCGTGATGGGCCGCCAGGACGGCCTGGATTACCTGATCGAGGCCGCCCGGATGATCCTCGAGGACCTGCTGCGCCCGGATATCCAGTTCGTGCTCGTGGGCTCGGGTCCCGAACTGCCGCGGCTGCGCGCGCGGGTCAGGTCCCTGGGCCTGGACGATCAGATAGTCCTCACCGGGCGGCTGTCAGATGAGGATCTCGGCACCGTGCTCGCGACCGCGGACGTCTGCGTCAACCCGGACGAGGCCAACCCGATGAACGATATCTCCACGATGAACAAGATCATGGAGTACATGGCGCTCGGCAAGCCGATAGTCCAGTTCGACCTGCACCAGGGGCGCGTCTCCGCCGGCGATGCGAGCCTGTACGCGACGCGCAACGACGCGGCCTCGCTCGGCAAGTGCATTGTCGAACTCATCGACGATCCCGAGGCGCGGGACCGGATGGGGCAGCTTGGCGCCCGGCGGCTGCGGAGCTCACTGAGCTGGGAGTCGCAGGTCCCGAGGCTGCTCGCCGCCTACGAGCGGGCCGCGGCCAAGCGCAAGCGCCGCTAACCCTGTCTTACGCAGCGGCGATCGCGGCTACCGTCTTGGAGTCCGGGGCGACGGGATCAAGGCCCGCCTGGATGGTCGGCCAGTGCTGGTTGATCAGAGTTCGGCTGGCCGGCCGACGCCGCGGGTTCAGCCTGGCTGGTTCGCGGGCGGTTGATCCTCGTTGGGAGGACCTGATTCCGGCGCCCCGCACGGTATCGCGATGGCGATGCGGATGGCTTCCAGCAGGGCTTGTTCCGTAAAGGGTTTCTGGACCAGTGCGGTGTCGACGGGAAGGGCATGTCCGGGACCGGCCAGGTCCGCGCTGTAACCGGACATGAACAGTACGGATGCCTGCGGGCGCGTCTGCCTGACCCGCCGGGCCAGCTCGAGACCGGAGATTCCTGGCATCACCACGTCGGTCAGGAGCAGGTCGAACTCGTGATCGGCCGCCAGCGCCAGCGCCTCTGCCCCGGCCGGCGCGGCCAGGACCGAATAATTGTTGCGCTGCAGGATACGAATCACGACCCGCAATACGGCTGGTTCGTCCTCGGCCACCAGGATCGTCTCGCCCAGGCCTCCTGCGCCGGCCGTTACCGCGGTCGCCGCTTCGGCGGAGGCCAGTTCCTCGGCGGAGGCCGGCTCCTCGGCGGCCGGGAAGAAGGCCTGGATGGTCGTCCCCGCACCCGGCTCGGACTGCACGCTCAGGCCACCGCCGGTCGCGGTCACAATGCCGTGCACGGTGGCCAGCCCCAGCCCGGTTCCCTGCCCTTGCGGTTTGGTCGTGAAGAACGGCTCGAATATCCGCGCCATCACGTCGGGGCTCATGCCTACCCCGGTGTCGCTCACCGACAGCGTCACGTAGGATCCGGGGCTGAGCGGGGGAAGCACGCTCGTGTCCTCGTGATCGAGCTGGGTCACGCCTAGCCCGATCGTCAGTTTCCCCCCGGCAGGCATCGCGTCGCGGGCATTGACCGCCAGGTTGACCAGCACTATCTCGATCTGGCTGCGATCCGCCTGGACCGGCGGCAGGCTGGCCGCTGGATGCACCACGAGCGTGACATGCTCACCTATGCTGCGAGCCAGCAGGGTCTGCATGTCGGCTACGACGACGTTGAGATCCAGAGCCTTGAGCTGGACCTGGTCCCGGCGCCCGAAGATCAGCAGTTGCCTGGTGAGCTGGGTGGCCCGCTCGGCCGCCTTGATGATCTCCCCCGCATCGGCCCGGACCGGCTCGTTGTCCGCCGTCGCCTTGGCCACGAAGCTGGCGCAGTTGAGGATGATGGACAGCATGTTGTTGAAGTCGTGCGCCACACCGCCGGCCAGCATGCCCAGGCTTTCCAGGCGCCGGGACTGGTGGAGTCGGTTTTCCAGCCGCTCGCGTTCGGCCTGAGCCTGCAGCTGCTCCCTGGCGGCATGGTCCTCCAGCGCGCGCTTGTGCGCTTCCTCCAGCTCCCGTGTTCGCTCGGCCACCGTCGCTTCGAGAGAAGAGTTCATCTCTTGCAGGCGGGCGACCAGGAGGCGGTTCTCGCGGCGGAGCCGGGTACGGTCGATGCCGGCCATCACGTTTCGCACAAGGTCTTCTGGCGGCACCGGCTTGGTCAGGAAATCATCGGCCAGGCCGACCGCGGCGATGGCGTGGTCCGCGGACACGTACCCGGTGAGCAGCACCACGCCCATATCGGGATCCTGGGATTTCAGGCTGGTGGCCAGGGCGAGTCCGGTCGTATCGGGGAGTCGCTGATCGATCACGGCCAGATCTGGCCGGGCGCTTTCGAGCGCCGCCTGGACGGACTTTCCCGATCCGAAGCCCTCTGCGGCGACCCCAGCCAGGGCCAGGATCTCGGTGACGGTTTCCCGCATGCCCGCATCGTCATCGACGACGTAGACCAGCGGCGGGCCGGACGGCCCGTCCGCACTTGACAGTTCGCTCACTGGGCGGCCCGGGAGACGTTGTTGACCGCCCGAGACGCGTCTGCTATCAGGCTCAGCATCCGGTGCGTGGCGAACGGCTTGTGCACGATGGCGAAGGCGCTGGCCTTGACCGCGGCGCGCAGCCGCTCTTCCTGTGCGTAGGCCGTCATCAAGATGACCTGCGGTGGCGGGTCCCCCATCTCCTCGAGCACTGACACGCCGTCGCGGCCGGGCATCCGTACGTCCATCACCACCACGTCGAATGCACCTTCCCGGACGGCGGCGACAGCGGTCTCACCGTCGGGTGCCGACGAGGCGCGGTAACCGTTCAGTTCCAGGATCGCCATCAAGGTGTCACGCATACCAGGCTCATCGTCGACGACGAGCACAGCGAACCCCGTCATTTCGGGACGCTCGCCATCGTCTCGGCGGTCGGCACGGTTACCGTGAACGAGGTGCCCACCGAGGGGGTGCTCTGCAGGCTGATAGTGCCACCGTGCGCCTCGACCACTCGTTTGGTCACGGCCAGCCCGAGACCGATTCCGCGTGACTTGGTCGTGTAGAACGGGGTAAAGATGCGCGACGTGGTCGCCTCATCCATGCCCATGCCCGTGTCGGTCACCGTGATCTGCGCCGAATCTCCCGCTGACCGGACCGATACGTCCAGCACGCCTCCGTCGGGCATCGAGTCGTAGCCGTTGGTGATGAGGTTGAGCAGCACCTGGCGGATCTGGTCGCGATCCGCGTGGATATCCGTGTCCGGCTCGATATGCGTGACGACCTCCACCCCCGTCGGCGGCGGGACCACCGACAGGGCCTCGGTCATCAGATCGGCGAGTTGCACGGGGGTGGACATCGGTACCCGCTCGGCCGAGTAGTCCAGCAGGTCGGAGACGATGAGGGTGGCCGCTGAGGTCTCCCGCTTGGCGGTGGCCAGGTGGCGCCGCATCGCCTCGCTCGCTCCGGCGCCTGCCATGGTCTCCAGCAGGTACAGGACGTTCATGATGACGGCCAGCGGGTTGCGCAGCTCGTGGCCCACGGTCGAGGCCAGCTGACCCATGGCCGCCATCTTCTCCTGGCGCACCAGCTGGGCCTGTGCCTGCTCGAGATCGGTAACCGCCCGGCGCAGCGACGCGGTGCGCTCCTCGACCAGCGTGGCGGCGTAGGCCCGGCGTCGGCTCTGGATCTCAACGACGGTCGTGACCAGAGCGGCCACGATGGCGCCGATGCCCAAAACGATCCAGGGCGTGTCCTGGACCAGCGTCCCGACGAGCGGCGCGGGACTGCTGGCGACCAGCAGCCAGGTGTCCGCGCCGACGGTGAACGGGTACTGGACGCCACCAGCCAGCGGCAGCTTGCTGGTGGTGGCCGCGAGGAGGGCGGTGGGTTCGGGTCGGCTGGACAGGTACAGCGCGAGGTTCAGATCGCCCCAGGGCCCGGTGGGAAGCTGGGCCGAGGCCGCGGCGGAAAACGCCGCCCGCTCCCAGACCACGGTCCCGGGCCCGGCGGCATTCCCGATGGCGAAGGCGAGCCAGCGGCGGGAACCGTCGGGCAGCACCCCGGATACCATTCCGGTGGTCGACAGCGCCCGGCGGGCCAGCTGATCCTGATCTGCCGGGATCGCCTGGCCCACCGCCGGAGCGTTGCCCGTGGCCGCGGTGACCACCATGCTGGTGCCATGCTGGGCGGTCACCAGCACTCCCTCATTGCTCGTGGTGATCACCGAGCGCGCCGCGCTGGCAAACGTCGAGGGACGGCCCCGGTTCGTCACGGCGAGGGTACCGAGCAGCTCAAGGGAATCCTGGACGCCAGCGAACGCACCGGCGAGCACCGACGCGGCCTCCCCGGCCCGCTCCTGCAGGAGCACCCGCTCTTGATCACGGATGGCGTTCTGCGCGACCAGCGACGAAGCGGCCACCGCCCCGCCCAGGACGACCAGCGTCACAGCCGAGATCAAGCGGAGCCGCAGCCTCACCCGTTTACGCTGGGTCCGACCACGATCAGTTGCCTCCGCCACCGCCTGTCCCCCTCATGCACCTGGCGATCCTGGAGCCCATCTTACCCTGAGTACACATTTAGTTACAATGAGTAAACCGACGGAGCGGGCTGCGGATCACGTGTCCGTGTCATGCGAAAGCGGCCCGGAGCCCCCACAACCGTCCCGCGCAGGCGGTCGATGGCACGGTTGCGGGCGGTGGTGGTGATCCAGCCGCCGGGGTTGGGCGGCAGGCCGTCGCCCGGCCACTTGCGCAGGGCGATGGCGAACGCCTCCTGCACCGCGTCCTCAGCGACGTCGATGTCACCGAAGACGCGGATCAGGGCAGCCACCGACCGGCCGGATTTGGCGGTGCCGGGTTCGTGCAGGCGTCCGCCGAAGACCCACGCGCCCGCCGACTTCATCTCCGCCTGAAGGGCCATGACCTGCTGGTAGGTCTGCCGCATCTGCTCGTCGGTCATCGGCTCGCCGGCCTCGCCGTCGACGCTATGGACGGACACCAGGTACTGCGTCATGGTTGATCCTCCTCTTGGGCGGGCACTTCCCGCGTCTCACTCCCGCTACGAACGGGTCCCGCCCAGATTGACACCTACCCAGGAAAAACCGGCTTCCTGGCATCAGTACCAGCGTGCTTGCCGACCGGCTCCGGCGCCTGGAACGGGCGGGGGTGGTGGCTCGTCGCCGACGAGGGCCTGTCCCGGGTCCTGACCTGCAGCGTCGTAGATCAGCCGGTGATCTCTACTGAGCCGTGCGTCACCGGTCAGCGGGGCTGGGCGGCCTGGATGGCGCCGTGCACGGCCTGCGCGATGCGGTCGGCGGCCTGGCCGGGGTCGGGCTGCCCGGCATCCAGCCAGGCGATGACGGCCTCGACGGTGAGGGCGGGAATCAGCCGGGCGGCCCAGTCCAGCCAGGGCCCGGGCGGTATCTGCCTGGCCAGGTCCTGCCGGGCTACCTCGGCGGACGCGGCGGTGAGGCTGTCCGCCAGATCGCGGAATTCCGGTTCCCTGCCGGCGTGGCGGAACAGCAGCCGGAACGCTCCGGGGTCGGCGGCGGCCGCGCGGAGCAGGGCCGGGATGGCCTCGTCGCCGTAATCGCCGGTGCCGACCGCTTCGGCCAGCCTGGCGCAGGCGCGGTCCAGGACCGCCCGGTACAGGTCGGCCTTGGACTCGAAGTGGCGGTAGAGGATCACCCGGGTGATCCCGGCCTCGGCCGCGACATCGTCCAGGCTGGTCGCGGCGAACCCGGCGCGGGCGAAGGCGCGGGTGGCGGCGGTGAGGATCTGCGCGCGCCGCTCGGCCCGGCGCAGGCGGCGCACCGGTCCGGCGGGGACGGCCGTGTCCCGGTCCGCCGTTGGCTGGCCTGCACCCACTGGCGTCCAGCTCCCCTCTTGTTTACGGCGGAGCATACATATAGCTTAGTTTATATGAAAGTATACAACTGATCGTATACATGGAGGTAAACGTGACGACCGCCGCTCAGCTGCCTTTCGAGCAGGCGCATCCGCTGTAGGCCCCACCCGGGCTGCGGACGCTGCAGACCCAGGGGCCGGTTCACCGGGTACGTACCGCCACCGGTGACCCGGCCTGGCTGGTCACCGGATACCAGGAGGTGCGGCGGCTGCTGGACGACCCGCGCCTTGGGCGCTCTCACCCCGAACCGGACCGTGCCGCTCGCACCGGGGAGTCGGCGCTGTTCGGCGGCCCGCTGGGCGACTACGACACCGAGGATGCCGACCATGCCCGGATGCGCTCGCTGCTCCAGCCCCATTTCACGCCCAGGCGGATACGCGCGCTGCGGCCCCGGGTCGAGGCGCTGGCCACCGCGCTTCTGGATGAGCTGGCCCGGCACGGCCCTCCCGCCGACCTGGTCGAGGCGCTCGCCGTCCCGCTGCCGGTGCTGGTCATCTGCGAGCTCCTCGGCGTCCCCTATGCGGACCGGGACCGGTTCCGCGCCTGGACCAGGGATGTGTCCGACGTGCGCGACCGGGCCCGCTCCGAGCGGGGGCTAGCCGGACTGTTCGGCTACGGCCAGCAACTGGTGGCCCGCAAGCGCGCCCAGCCCGGCGACGATGTCATCTCCGGTCTGTGCGCGTCCTGCTCGACAACGGCGCGGCCAATCATGACCGGGCCGCCTTCGTTGATCCCGAACGGTTCGAGGTCACCCAGCCCTGCTGTATCCCACCTCAGCTTCGGCCACGGCGCGCGTTACTGCATCGGCGCGCCGCTGGCCCGCATCGAGCTGCAGGCGGTCTTCTCCGGGCTCGTCCCGCACTTCCCGGCGATGCGCCTGGCCGAACCCGCCGGGCAGCTCACGGTCAACCGCGACACGCTGGCCGGCGGCCTGACCCGGCTCCCCGTGACCTGGTGACCACGACCACCCGGGCATCAGGTACGGCGGCGGGGAATGATGCCGGCTCCCTTCCTGGCTGAGGAAGGCATGCCGGAGGATGTCTGAATGCTGGGAATCGTGCTGTTCTGCGCCGGGGTGGTGGTCAGCCTGGCCGCGAGCTGGCTGCTGGTTTCCCGGCTGGAGCGGCTGGGGGAGCGGGCCGGGTTTTCCGAGGCCTGGCTAGGGCTGGTCGCGGCGCTGGCCGCCGATGCCCCGGAGATCACGTCGTCGGTGACCGCGCTGTCACGGGGCCAGGCAAGCGTCGGGACGGGGGTAGTGATCGGGTCGAACGTGTTCAACCTGGCGGCGCTGCTCGGCCTGGCGGCGGTGGTGGCCGGGTGGATCGGCTTCCACCGCCGGGTGGTGGTCTTGGCCGGGGTGCCCGCAGTCTGGGTGGCCGCGGTGTGCCTGCTGGTGATGGCCGCCGTGGTGGCCCCGGCCGGCGGGCTAGCGCTGGCGGCCGTGGTGCTGGTGCCGTACGGGGCGGTCCTGGGGCTGCGCCGCGCACGGCTGGAAGGCCTGCGGCTGCCGGCCGGGTGGGTCCGGTGGCTGGTGGCGGCGGTCCACGAGGAGGAAACCGAGCTCGCCGAGGCGATCAGGCCCCGCCCGGGCACCTGGCGTGACGCGGTCGCCGCGGCGACGGCGCTGGCCGTGGTGGTCGGGGCGAGCACGGTCATGGAGGTGGCGGCCACGGACGTGGGCCGCCAGTACGCGGTCCCCGGCATCGTGACCGGCGGGCTGGTGCTGGCCGTGGTGACCAGCTTGCCGAACGCGACCTCGGCGGTGTACCTGGCCCGGCGGGGCCGCGGCGCGGCAGTGCTGAGCACCGCGCTGAACAGCAACGCGATCAACGTGGTGGCCGGGCTGCTGATCCCGGCGAGCCTGGCCGGGTCCGGGCCGCGCTCCGGGCAGGGTGTGCTGGTGGCCGCGTGGTATGCGGGCCTGACCGTGCTGGCGCTGGCGCTGGCGTACCGCGGCCGGGGGCTGGTCCGCGCGGCTGGCGCGGCGGTCATCGCGGGATACCTGGCGTTCGTAACTGCCCTGGTCATCACCGTGGAACAAGGAACGGTCCGCCCGGCGGCGGCCGTGTTCCCCGCTGCTGCCATCGCCGTGGCCGGCGCGCTGCTGCTGACCTGGCCGCCCCGGTCGCGGCCCGCGGGGGCCGGCCCGGCCGGCCTGTGACAGCGGGAATCGGTGCTGCCCGGGTGGAGCATCGGCCGCCTATGGCGGCTCAGCATCATCTTGTGCGGCGTGGTGGCGGCCTGCGATGCGGCCAGCGGCCCGCACCTGATCCTGATCGGCCTGCTGGTCGTCGGCCCGTGCGGCGCGCTGCTGACCGCCCGGTGGGCACCGACCGCCGCGGCCAGCGGCTTCGCCGTGGTGCTCGGGGTCGTGCTGGGCGTGCCCGACCAGATCTTCGCGACCATCACCCAGTACGCGTTGCTGGCCGCTGTCGCGGCCGTCGGGACGACCGCCACCGTCGGCGCGGCGGTCCTGCAGCGCCAGCATCCATGACCGCTGTCGGATCGGCTGCACCTGCCGCTCGCCCGGTCACGACCAGAACGCCCCATGCCAGGCGCACATGCCTGACCGGAGCCGCGGGCGTTCCCGCGGCTCCGGTCTTTGGCGAGAGAGCTAGCTGACGATGATGCCTGCGGGGGTGGCGCCGGCGGGAAGCTTGGCCGGTGAGGTGGGGAGTTCGGTCAGGGTGCCGCCGGTGACGGCGAAGATGCCGACCGAGCCGATCTTGCTCTCGTCGACGTACAGGTAGCGGCCGCCGGGGCTGAGGCGGGCGTCGACGGCGCCGACACTGCCGGTGGCGGCGACAGGGGTGCTGCCGAGCAGGATCAGCGTGCCGCCCGGGCCGATCGAGAAGCGGGAGATCGTGCCGGACGCCGTGTTCACGGTGAACAGGAACTGGCCGTCGTGGGTGATCTCCACCCAGCACGGGGCCATCTGGTCATCGGCGAACGGGGAGCCCGCGACCGACGTCAGCGTGCCGTTCCGGGAGTCGGTGAACGCCGAGACGGTGCCGCTGTCGGTGGCGGTGTTGTGGGCGTTGGACACGAACAGCTGGTCCGGGTTCGTCGGCCGGAATTCACTGCCGAACGGGCCTAGTCCTTGCCCGGGGAACGGCGATCCGGGAGCCGGGGTCAGGCGCCCGCCGAAGCCGACCGTGAAGCTGTCGATCGTGGAGGTCCCTACCTCGGTGCCGGCCAGCTTGGTGCCGGTACCGTTGAACAGCACGTCACCCGGGGCGGCGTTGGCGGCCAGGGTGACGGTCGACCCGGGGATCGGGAACAGGTGGCCACCGAAGAACCGGAAGCCGGTGTAGTTGCTGCCGCCGTTACCGGAGTTGGCCACGTAGACCAGGGTGCCGTGGACCGCGATGCTGTCGGGCAGGGTGCCGCCGGACGGCACGACGCCGCCGCGCACCAGGCTGAGCGAGCCGTCGCGGTGGACCCGCAGCACCGAGACCTGGTTGCTGCCGGCGTCGACGGCGATCAGGAACCGGCCGTCGGCCGAGAATTGCAGCGCGCCCTGCGAGGCCATCCCGGAGCCGGTCCCGGTCCCGCCAGCCACGAACGGTGACCCGGCCTCGGGGGTCAGCGTGCCATCGGCGTGGCGGTCAAACGCCCCGATCGTGTTGACTGGTTTGGTGTTGTCGTTGACGTAGACATGCCCGGCCACCGGGGACGGGCCGTTCACGGGGGAAGCGGAGGCGGACGCGGGGACGGCCACGGCCGCGGCTGCCGCCAGGCCGAGCACCAGCGCCGCCGACCTGCCGCGGTTCAGCAGGCGCGTTGTTTCTCGTGTTGCGATTATGGCGGGGACAGCTGCCTGCCCGCGCCGATGTGACACAAACCTCATGTGCTGCCCTTTCCTCGGCAAGCCGGAACTGGGTCGGCGGCGCACGGCCGCCACGATGTTTGCTCACCAGGTATTCGTTGCCGGCGGCGGCAAGGTTTCCCTCAATTCGGCACGGAGATGAACGCAAGCAAGCCAGATCCCACTCCGGTCCAGCCGGCCCCGGCTGGCTGGACGGCCGCTATGCGGCGTTGCGGCCCGCGGCGGAGCTCATGTTCGAGCACGGCGTGGCCCAGACCACGCTGGAGGACATCAGGGCCGCGGCCGGGGACGCCGAGGAGCGACTGCTGCCCGCCGAGTGCCAGGCGGTGGCGGCGGCGAGCCCGGACGGCAGGCTGGTGGTCCAGCAGATGAACCAGCCCGCCGTCGGCGAGGTCCGGCCCGAGTACGTCACGCCGGCCTGGGCCGAACGGCTGGCCCGGTCGCTCGCCCCGGTCCGGGACATCGGCGACGAGGACGACGGCGCCGGGCTGCCCGAGGCCTGCCTGCTGCTGGACGTGCTCGGCGTGGAACCGCCGGGACGCCGCGGCCATCGCGGCCCGCTGGCAGGCGGGCGGCCGGTCCACCCTCGCGGTGATCGGGGCATGCTACGACGGGCCGTTCGGCCTCGACCTGCGCCAGGACGGGCCGCACGGGCTGATCGCGGGGACCACCGGCACGGGCAAGTCCGAGCTGCTGCAGATCACCTTCCCCGCGCTGGAGATCATATGCTCACCGTCAATGACTTACGGCGCGACGTCGGGGACCGCTGACCCCGATGACCATCAAGCGCCGCGACCCCGGCCCGCACGATGTCCCCATCGAGATCAAGTACTGCGGCATCTCCTGAACATCCCGGTGCCGCCAGCATTCACCTACAGAGGCAGTGCGCCCCGAGGCT
>WNGL01013566.1_pt1 | contig 34708 bp, 28 predicted proteins | sample 5400591 | NCBI WGS metagenome assembly WNGL01 (sample SAMN13153377, study PRJNA577476) | soil metagenome | isolation source: 80 cm soil or saprolite under Garry oak tree replicate 1 | place: USA:California | collected 2016-06-15
TGCGTCGTCTGCAATCCTGGTTCATTTGTCAAACGGAAAACGCGCTCTTATCGCTGGACAAAAGTCCGGTGTCGTGCACGCGTTGGATCCGGACCGGGAAGGCGAAATCCTATGGCAGGTCCGCGCCGGGAAAGGCGGCGTTGTTGGTGGCATCGAGTGGGGACCCGCAGCGGATGAGAAGAACGTCTACGTTGCCGTTTCGGATGTACAGCTCGACACCAACGGACAGGTGAGTCCGAAAGCCGGTGGCGGACTGCTGGCTTTGCAACTTGCGGATGGAAAGCAAATGTGGCGCGCCGAACCGCCTCTGTGTCCGGAAACCCGCAAAGGTTGCAGTCCTGCACAATCCGCTGCCGTGACGGTCATTCCAGGCGTCGTCTTCTCGGGATCGCTCGATGGGCACCTGCGAGCCTATTCGACCGCGGATGGGCGAGTGATCTGGGACTTCGACACCGCACGCGAATTCACTACGGTCAACGGCGTGTCCGGGCACGGCGGCGCAATTAACGGTCCGGGCACGACTGCTGCGGGCGGCATGCTGTTCGTCAATTCCGGATATGGTTTTCTCGGCCAGATGCCCGGCAACGTCCTGCTTGCCTTTGCGCCGGAATAAAATTCGGGGTCAGACGGGTGAATTCCCTATTTTGTACTCCAAAAATAGGGAATTCACCCGTCTGACCCCGAATTTTATTTATCATTAAATAGACGATGAAAGCAGAGATCATAGACATCAGCGCGTGCAAGAAGAATCTCGATATCGAGATTCCGCAAGAAGTCGTTGATCGAGAGATCACGCACATTGCGCAGGAATTCGCACGACGCGCTCGCGTGCCGGGTTTCAGGCCGGGCAAGGCACCGATTGCTGTCGTCAAAACGCGATTTCGCGAAGAAATCCTTTCGGAAATGATGCAGCACTTGATGCCCAAATACGTCGGAGATGCCATCGAAGAACGCAAACTGGATATTGTGCAGGCGCCCCGGTTTGAATCCGTCAACTACACGCCGGGACAGCCGTTGCGCTTCAAGGCCGTTTTCGAGGTTTATCCGGATCTGGACATCACGAACTATGTCGGCATCCCGATACAGCAAGTTTCATCGAAGGTCGAAGATTCCGAAGTCGAAGCCTCATTGAAGAAATTTCAGGACGAAATGGCAGAACTCGTTCCTGTTGAGGAGGACCGGCAGATAAAGGAAGGCGATTTTGCCGAGATTTCCTTCAGCGGCACCATCGAAGGCAGCGAAGAGCCGCCGGTCACCGCGCAGAAAGCTGTAGCCGAAGTCGGCGGCCGGAACACGCTGAAAGAGTTCTCAGAAAACCTGCTTGGAGCGAAGGCGAATGAAGAGAAAACATTCAGCGTTCAGTACCGGGCGGACTATCCGCAAGCGAAACTCGCCGGCAGGACCGTCGAGTACAAGGTGAAGGTGGAAGCGATCAAACAAAAGGAGATTCCGGAAATCAATGATGAATTCGCGCAGCGGCTGGGCGATCACAAGACTTTGGACGAACTCAAATCGAAGGTTCGAGCTGACCTCGAGAAATACAAGCACGAACACGCTCAGGAAGAGATGCGTGAAAAGCTTCTGGAGTGGCTTGAAAACAACAACGAATTCGAGATTCCGGAATCGCTCGTCGAGCAACAGCTTCAGATTCGAGTTCGGCGGTTGGTTCGCGACCTCTCCAGGCAGGGTATCAATCCGCAGAGGGTGGATGTCGATTGGAGCAAGATCCGGCAAGATCAGCACCAGCAGGCCATTCGCGATGTCAAAGGATCTTTGATTCTGGATTACATCTCAGAAAAGGAAAACATCACTGTAAACGATGAAGAACTCGATGCCGAGATCGAGAAAATCGCGGCTGAAACGAATCGGCCCAAAGAGAAAGTCAAGGAGATCCTTTCCCGCGATTCCGGGCTGGGCAGAATTCGAGGGCAGATCCGCAACAAAAAGACTTTAGATCTGCTGCAGCAAAAAGCTCGTGTTCTATCTTGACCCACCGGCGCACTGGTTCAACAATGGTAGGCGAGGGATAATTAAACCCGATGACTACCGAACGAAATACCCTAATCCCAATGGTCGTCGAGCAGACGAATCGGGGAGAACGCGCCTACGACATCTATTCGCGGCTGCTCAAGGACAGCATCATTTTCATCGGTACGCCGATTGACGACAACGTCGCGAATCTGGTGACGGCGCAATTGCTGTTTCTGGAAGCCGAAGATCCGGAACGCGACATCTCGTTATACATTAATAGCCCCGGCGGGTCGATTACGGCCGGCCTGGCGGTCTACGACACGATCCAGTTCATCCGGAACGACGTAACGACGATTTGTGTCGGGCAGGCCGCAAGCATGGCGGCCGTGCTGCTTGCGGCCGGCTCGCCAAAGAAGCGTTTTGCTCTTCCCCATTCGCGCGTTTTGATTCACCAGCCATGGATGGGCGGTATCCAAGGACAAGCGACCGACATCGATATTCATGCAAAAGAAATTCTGCGCATCCGGACGATTTTGAATAAAATTCTCGCATTCCATACCGGTCAACCATTCGAAAAGATCGAGAAAGATGTCGAACGCGACTACATCATGACCGCAGTGCAATCGAAGGAGTATGGTATTATCGACGAGGTTATTTCCAAGCGAGGATAAGATCCTTGCCAGACGTGGGTTCCAGCCCAGGGGGCAAGGCAACTGTAGCGGCGCTCTATGAGCGCCGACAATCCGGGTTGAGAAACCGCCGGCGGTCCGCGAAGCGCAAGCGCGATAGCGCGCAGCCTTAAGTAATAGACCGCCGCTACAGTGGAGCAAAAGAGGAAATCCGTGAAAAAGAACAGTGATGATGTCCTGCGGTGCTCATTCTGCAATAAGAGTCAGAATGATGTGCGGAAACTGATAGCGGGGCCTACCGTCTTCATCTGTGATGAGTGTGTCGGCGTCTGCCAGGACATCATCGACGAAGATCAGAATTACGAACCTTCACCGAGAAACGTACACCTTCCAAAGCCGCCCGAGATTAAAGGCTTCCTCGATCAATACGTCATCGGTCAGGATAAATCGAAAAAGAAACTTGCAGTAGCGGTCTACAACCACTATAAGCGGATTGAACTGTCCCGGAAAAAATCCGATGTCGAACTCCAAAAGTCGAACATCCTGCTGATTGGCCCGACAGGCACAGGAAAGACGCTGCTGGCTCAAACCCTGGCCCGCCTGCTTAGCGTTCCGTTTGCGATCGTCGACGCCACAACCCTGACGGAAGCCGGCTACGTCGGCGAAGACGTGGAAAATATCATTCTACGTCTCATCCAGAATGCCGGCGGGGACGTCGAGCGCGCGCAAACAGGCATCATCTACATCGATGAAATCGACAAAATCGGCCGGAAGGACGAGAATCCGTCCATTACCCGAGATGTGTCCGGCGAAGGCGTCCAACAGGCGTTATTAAAGATGCTGGAAGGCACGGTCGCTAATGTTCCTCCCCAAGGCGGCCGAAAACATCCCCATCAGGAGTTTACGCAGGTCGATACGACCAACATTCTGTTTGTCTGCGGCGGCGCATTCGTCGGCATGGACAAGCTTATCGAGCGTAGACTGGCGGTCCGTAGCACCATGGGGTTCCACGGCGAGATCCGGACGAAGTCCGAGAACCCTCGCTCGGCCCTCCTCGAACTACTGGAACCGGAGGACCTGATCAAATTCGGCATGATCCCGGAATTCGTGGGCCGCGTCCCCATCGTCGCGATCTTGCACGACCTGGATCAGAAGGCATTGGTCGACATTCTCACACGTCCCAAGAACGCGCTCGTCAAACAGTACCAGCGTTTGTTCGAATATGAGAATGTGAAGCTCAAGTTCTCCGACGACGCACTGGAAGCCGTTGCTTTCGATGCGATGAAACGAAACGTGGGCGCCCGCGGCCTTCGGATCATTCTTGAAGAGCTGATGCTGGATTTGATGTACCAGCTCCCGCAACAAAAAGAGCACCGGGAGCTAACGATTACGAAGGAAATGGTCGAAAAGAAGGAAATCCAGCTGCCATTCCCGAAAGCTGGATAGAAGGGATTCGGCCGAAAGTCAAGACTGCCAACGATGTCCACCAAGGAAAAATACGAGCACACGAAGCTTCCGATGGTCCCGATCCGGGATGTTGTGATCTTTCCGTTCATGATGGTTCCCTTCGTCATCGGCCGGGAGAGCTCCGTCAACGCTCTGGAGACGGCGCTTCGCGGCGATAAGCGTATTTTCCTGGCGACGCAACACGACGCTACTGTCGATAATCCTAAGCCTAATGAAATCTATCAGGTTGGGACCATTTCCAACATCGTCCAGTCGCTCAAGTTGCCCGATGGCAACACCAAGGTCCTCGTCGAAGGCATTGAGCGCGCGAGGATTCTGCAGTTAGTCGAGGAAGAGGGTTTTTGGAAGGCGAATCTCCGTCTTTCTCCGTTCCGAAACCAAAGTTTCAGCGGCTACGACACTGTGGCGAGCCGTCTCAGTACGCAGTTCGAGCAGTATGTCAAACTGAGCCAGAACCTTAATGCCGATCAAGCGCTGGCTTCGATCAAAGTCGACGATGTCGGACGATTGGCCGACACGATTTGCGCCCATATGGTGCTATCGATCGAGGAAAAGCAGGAACTCATCGAGATCTTCAACCCTGTTGAACGCTGCAAAAGGCTAGCGGATATCCTCGATGTTGAAATCGAAAAGCTTCATGTGGACCGGTCCGTCCAAAACCGCGTCAAGCGACAGATGGAACGGGCCCAAAAAGAGTATTACCTCAACGAAAAGATCAAAGCGATTCAACGCGAGCTTGGAAAGAAAGACGAAAAGTCGGAAATCGAAGAACTGCGGCGGAAAATAGAAACGTCCGGCATGCCCAAGGACGCTTATGAAAAGGGGATGCAGGAACTGAAGCGGCTGGAGATGATGCCACCAATGTCGGCCGAATCCACCGTTTCGCGCAACTACCTCGACTGGCTGCTCGCGATGCCATGGAAAAAGAGGTCGCGGGAAATTCGGGATATTGAAACGGCCGAACGCGTTTTAAACGAAGATCATTACGGACTCGACAAGGTCAAGGAACGCATTCTGGAGTTCCTTGCCGTTCGGCAGCTGGTCAAGAAACCGAAGGGTTCTATTTTGTGCTTTGTCGGTCCGCCGGGCGTGGGAAAAACGTCGCTTGGAATGTCGATCGCTCGCGCAACAGGCCGCAAATTCGTCCGTCTTGCGTTAGGCGGAGTACGCGACGAAGCCGAAATCCGTGGCCATCGCCGCACCTACATTGGCGCGCTTCCGGGCCAGATCATTCAGATGATCAAGAAAGCCGGCACTGTCAATCCGGTCTTCCTGCTCGACGAAGTCGATAAGATGAGCATGGATTTCCGGGGGGATCCATCGGCGGCTTTGCTTGAAGTGCTCGATCCGGAGCAGAACTCCACATTCCAGGACCATTACCTCGACGTCGAATATGACTTGTCACAGGTGATGTTCATCGCGACGGCGAACGTGTTGCATACGATTCCTCAACCGCTGCAGGATCGTATGGAGATCTTGCGTTTGCCGGGCTACACGGAATACGAAAAGGTCGAAATTGCGCGAAGATTCCTGATTCCCAAGCAAATGGAGACCAACGGGCTGAGATCGTCGAATCTGGCCTTTAAAGATGAAGGTATAAAAGCGATTATCCGGCACTACACCCGTGAGGCCGGCGTTCGTAACCTAGAGCGCGAAATATCATCGATTTGCAGGAAGGTGACGCGCATTGTCGTCAAAGAAGGCCCCAAGAACAGCGTCACGGTCAGCGACGAAAATGTAGTTGACTACATCGGTATTCCAAAGTACCGTTCTAATCGCCATGAATCGCACAATGAAATTGGATTCGTAACTGGTCTTGCCTGGACCGAGGTCGGAGGCGAGATACTGGCTACCGAAGCCACGTTGATGGAAGGTAAAGGTAAGCTAACGCTGACCGGCAAACTCGGCGATGTCATGCAAGAATCAGCTCAGGCCGCAATGAGTTACGTGCGCTCGCGGGCGGAAAAGTTCGGAATTCCCAAAGATTTCTACCGTCGGCTTGACCTCCATATACACGTTCCCGAGGGAGCGATCCCAAAAGATGGTCCGTCAGCCGGTATCACGATGGCGACCTCTCTGGTGAGCGCTCTCACTCAGATCCCGGTGCGATGTGATGTTGCCATGACGGGAGAGATCACCTTGCGGGGAAAGGTACTGCCGATCGGAGGGGTCAAAGAGAAACTACTGGCGGCTCATCGGGCTGGAATTCGGACGCTCATCCTTCCCAAGGACAATCAGAAGGATCTTGCCGACATCCCAGCCAACATCAAAGATGAGTTCACCATCCACTTCGTTGAAAATATGGACGAGGTTCTGAAGGTCGCATTGACGTACAAGCCAACGCCATTGGTAGAAGACGCCGCGGGAGCTGTTCCTTTCCGGCCGCCGGTGGGTGGAGATGGCGACCTTCAAGAATCGATCATGCACTGAGGTATTGGAAAATCGAAATTGGAGACTTCTGGATCTGAATTTAGAACTGAAGAAATCTCCATCTGCAATCTCCAATAAATGGCGTTTGCTTGGCGGTCAACCTGATATAATGAAAATAGTCTCCGGCCTCTCGACGACGGTACTTTAGGCTGTGCACTATTGCACTTGCGCTTCGCGTCGTGAAAATCAGTTCCGCCCGTTTCATGAAGAGCACAACACGACCGGATGATTTTCCCCGAGATCAGCGGCCTGAAATCGCTTTTTGTGGCCGATCAAACGTTGGCAAATCCAGTTTGTTGAATACTCTGACGAATGTCCGTGGACTGGCACGAACAAGTTCAACACCGGGCCGAACTCAGACGATCAATTTTTTTGTCATCAATGAGAGTATGTATTTTGTGGATCTGCCAGGCTACGGCTACGCGAAGGTTTCCAAGACGGTCAGAGAGAGCTGGGGACCGATGATTGAAGATTATCTGAGAAATCGTGAACAGCTAAACCTCGCCGTCATGATAGTGGATAGCCGGATGGCTCCGACAGACTCAGATGTCATGATGAAGCAGTGGCTCGATCGTTGCCGTATTCCGACTACAGTGGTTTTGACCAAGACCGACAAGATTTCCAATAACCAGTTGCATCAGGCGCTCCGTCAAGGAACGCAAATCTTAGACACAAAGGAGATAATTGCATTCTCAGCGGTCACCGGTGCTGGCAAGGACGCGATCCTGGCCCGAATCAGTGCCGCGACAACTTCAGATCCCACAGTGAGAAAAACCCACCTATGAGTTCAAAAAAATTCGTTGCTCCAGATCGTCCAGAAGGCGCAGCCACGATGGACATTGCACAGCTGAAAGAGATGAACATCTCCGCGCTGACGCAAGTTGCCAAAGACCTCAACATCCAGGGCGCTTCCGGTATGCGGAAGCAGGAACTGATCTTCAAAATCCTGCAGGCACAGACCGAAAAGAGCGGCTTCATTTTCAGTGAAGGCGTGCTCGAAACACTGCCCGACGGATTCGGATTTCTCCGAGCCCCGGATTACAACTATCTGCCCGGTCCCGACGATATTTATGTGTCGCCATCCCAGATCCGCAAATTTGATCTGCGAACCGGCGATACGGTGTCAGGACAGGTACGCCCTCCTAAAGACGGCGAACGCTATTTTGCATTGATCAAAGTTGAGGCCGTCAACTTCGAACATCCAGACGAGGCTCGCAACAAGATCTTCTTCGATAACCTAACGCCGCTGTATCCGAACGAGCGCTTGAAGCTCGAGACGCCGAACGGGAAGGACAACCTTTCTGCTCGCGTCCTCGACCTTCTCACACCGATCGGAAAAGGACAGCGCGGCCTGATCGTGGCCCCGCCACGGACAGGAAAAACCATGCTGCTCCAGACGATCGCCAATTCCATCACAGCCAATCATCCTGAGGTCATCTTGATCGTGCTTCTGATCGATGAGCGGCCGGAAGAAGTGACCGATATGCAGCGTTCGGTGAACGGCGAGGTCATCAGCTCGACCTTCGATGAACCGGCTTCGCGGCATGTCCAGGTTGCGGAAATGGTGATTGAAAAAGCCAAGCGCCTTGTGGAGCACAAGAGAGACGTCGTCATCCTGCTGGATTCCATCACCCGATTGGCGCGCGCTTATAACACAATCGTGCCCCCATCCGGAAAGGTGCTGTCGGGCGGTGTGGATTCCAACGCGCTCCAACGCCCGAAACGGTTCTTCGGCGCCGCGAGAAATATCGAGGAAGGCGGCAGTATGACCATCATCGCCACCGCGTTAATCGACACGGGAAGCCGCATGGATGACGTGATCTTCGAGGAGTTCAAGGGCACCGGTAACATGGAAATCGGTCTCGACCGCAAACTCGTCGATAAGCGCGTCTTTCCAGCCATCGATATCAACAGGTCGGGAACCCGTAAGGAAGAACTGCTTGTTCCCAAGGATGAATTGAACCGGATCTGGATACTGAGAAAGGTTCTGAATCCCTTGTCTACTGTGGAAGCTATGGAGCTTCTGCTGGATAAGATGGGCAAAAGCAAGAGCAACGGAGATTTCCTGGCTTCGATGAGCGGCGGGAGATAAGAACAGCAGCAAAAAGCCACAAAATACACAAGAAGAGGGGACCCGGCCAAAATCCACAAAATACCCCCCTCTCCCTTCCAGCGGCATGCGGAGTGCAATCGCCTAGGGACTGATGGTCGCCGAACTAACCGTGTTTACGTCCCGGTTTTATGTTCGGATGGGGCTTAGTTAGGGTACTCTCGTCGAACCATCCCACATCCTCAAGAACGGTGCCTCGCAGCAGAACTGCATGCGGTGGGAAATATCCACCAATAACGGGAGAGTGGAAGATATCGCCGTCGACGGTTTCGCGGGCCTCCCCAACACGGAATGAATTCGCCGGCGTGCCCTGCTCATCCGTTATTACGATTACCTCCAGATCGCGTCGTGGTCTGGCCAAGCGCGCTCTGAATCGCCTGATCAAAAAATTTCGCCTGCTTGTAACAAGGTATAACAATGCTGGCTAGTGGCATTTTTCTTCCATTTATTGACCTGGTCAGCGTCTCGCAGACGGCATCCGTTACGCACTTGGATGTCCACAAGGGAAATCAATGTTTTGAATAATTTATATGGATAAACGCGTTCGAACGCCGGTTCCTTGACAGGTTGTCAAACGGGTGAGGGGCGCAAGTCCAATGGAATCTGCAGACCTTTTCCCGACGCTTTGATTCTTCGCTGGGTAGTGACGGCTCTCCGGAAGGCGCTAAAGGCAACCATTCCCGCCGACGATAAATAGGGAGGGATGGACCTTACGATCGTTATTCCGACTCGAGACCGAAACAACAGCGTTGTCGAGTGTGTGCTAGCCCTCGAACACAACGAGGCCGACATCGTCGTCGTCGATGATGGTTCGGCCCAGCCGGTTCTTTTACCATCGGACTGCGCTCGCGTCATCCGGCATGAACGGCCGCGCGGACGTGCAGCCGCTATCAACCGGGGATTCAAGGCGGCGCAACATGACATGGTGCTCATCATCAACGACGACGTTTACGCGGCGCCGGACATGGTGGTACGCCTAGTAGCCGAATTTACCCTGCACAACAATCCGAAGCTCGGGCTTGCCGCTCGAGTCATGTGCGATCCAGATGTGCCTCTGACACTGACGATGAAATGGATGGAAGAGGCTAAAAAGTTTCTCGCACCAATTCTGCTTTGGAAGCCCTTCGTGCTGGAGCAGGGCGGGTACGATGAAAATTTCAGTCGCCGTTTAGAGGATCTCGAACTGCAACTCCGCCTTAAGCAGCAGGGGTTCGAATTGCGCACAGTTGAGTCTGCCATCGGTTTTCAACAACACGCGGTCCAGATTCGTGATTTGATCAAACGTGAATTCATGGAGGGCATTTCCGCGGTCTTCCTGCATTCAAAATTTCCCGCATTCATGCCGGAGATTGACGACATAGACACGCTCATTCGTAATGAAAAACAGGCAGCCGATGCGGAATCCGCGGTTGACGACATTGCATTATTCGAGCAGTCGGGCTCAAACAGTCTTCCCGAGAGCGCTTCGGATCTGTTTACCCATGTATGCCGGTACTATTTCTTGCACGGCGTTTTCGAAAGCCTCAAAGACATTGGAGGCATCAGCCCCCGGCGCAGCAATGCCACGACCGTGACGATTTACAACGGGGCTTCGTATCTAGAAAGCATTAGGGATCTCGACGAGGCCCGGCGCCTCTTTAAACTTGTCCGCGAACAGCCGGACGAACAGTACTGGGACCGCGCCGAATATCATCTGGGCTGTATCGAGAGCCAGCTTGGCAATCCAGCCGCTGCACGAGCCCATTTCGCAGAATGCCTTCGCCGGAATCCCCGGCATAACAAAGCACGGCGGATGCTGAATTATTCGACGTTATACCGGGAAACCGAAGCCAATGTGTTCGAAATCGTCGCGCCAGCAACTATTCCCAAAGTGCTGTTCGTCGTTTTCGGTGGCCTGAGAAATATCGTCAATGCGTTTCCCGTCGTGGAAGCAATAGGCAAAAAATTTCAATCTCAAACCGTTTGGTTGACCTCGCCGCGATACGCGTCGCTGGCCAGCGCGAGTGCGGCCGATGCGATACTTGAAATGGAGCCGCAGGAGATTATCCCTTGGGATTGGATCCGGTCTGAGGGCTTCACCCGGATTTTCTTTGCGGACCCTGAAGAGAATCAAGAGGAATGGCAAGAAAGTGGTCTTCTTCCGATCGATTTCATGGCCCGCAAATGTGGTGTACAGCTTGAGTGCCGACGAGCGCGGCTCGAACCGAATGACGGCGCCTTCATTGAGGCCGAGGAATTCCTGCGTCGAAACGGATTGTCGAAAGGCGCATTTGTCACCGTATCTCAGGGGAATGGTGCGGGGCGGCATTGGCCGAATTCGAACCTCACGAATCTTGCTGCGGAGTTGAAAATGCCGATGGTTGTGTTCGGCAGAAAAGTGAACCCGGAAATTCTAGGGGCGATCCAATGCACCGATATGCCGTTCCAAGTGATCGCCGCGATGATCCGGTGGAGTTGCTTTTACCTCGGTTCGGATTCGGGAATGTCGTGGCTTGCCACAACGACCGGCACCCCCATGGCTGTCTTTATCGATCCTGACTGCAACAATCGCTTAGATTCAGGATTGGGCGGTGTGCTGCGCGGCGAGAAGTATGACATTCAGGAATGGGATATTTACACGAGCCTGCAAACAGTGTTGGCCCACTTTGAATCGAGATTACCGGCCGAAGTAGCTGCCAACGGTTGACCCTTATAAGGCGCTAAGATCGTCGAGTTCCCGCAAAACCTCGCGACGCTGGTCCTCCGCCAAAAACGACGCTTCAAATGAATTGCGCGCCAACGTTGCGAGTTCCCGTTTCGTCAAGTTGAATGCTTCCTGCACGGCAATGAAGTTTTCGTTGATGTAGCCGCCGAAGTAGGCAGGATCATCCGAGTTTATCGTGACGATAAGATCCGCATCGAGCAGCTCGGGCAGGTTGTGTTTATGGATTGAATCAAAGACGCGAAGCTTGACGTTGGAGAGCGGACAGACCGTCAGCGGAACCCTTTCGGCTCGCAGCCGTTCCACCAGAGCGGCATCCTCTATGGCACGGACGCCGTGATCGATCCGCGAAACCCCAAGCGTATCCAAGGCCTGCCAGACGTATTCGGGAGGGCCCTCTTCACCAGCATGCGCCACCACAAAGAAACCTTCATCCCGGGCTCGTCCAAATACTTTCGTGAACTTTTCGGGCGGATGCCCGCGTTCGGAAGAATCCAGTCCGACTCCAGCAACGTAATCCCGATAAGGAAGCGCTGACTCCAGCGTCTGGATCGCATGTTCGGCGCTGAGATCTCTCAAGAAACACAAGATCAGTTTCGAGGAAATTCCCAGTTCTCGCTCGCCATTCGCGAGAGCGTGATGGATTCCTTCGATCACCGCGCCAATCGGAACACCGCGCGCAGTATGCGCTTGTGGATCGAAAAAGACTTCGGTATGCCGGATGTTCTGTTCTTTGGCCTTTCGGAGATAAGCCCACGTGAGGTCGAAGAAATCACGATCATGAAGAAGCACGCGGCTCCCCTGGTAATAAATGTCGAGGAAGGATTGCAGATCGGAAAATGCATAGTCTCTCCTGACTTCGTCCGGAGAATCAAACGGGAGATGGACCCGGTTCCTCAACGCCAGCTCAAACATCAACTCCGGCTCGAGCGTGCCCTCAATATGCAAGTGCAACTCGGCCTTGGGCATGCCTTCGATGAAGCTCTTCACAGGTTTCATTGTAAGCTATCTGCCCCCGGGACAGGACGGCGCCGGCCGCACAGCCTGCCGCTCCCCACGAGGGTCGCAAGTCTTGTGCACTCCTGTGACCCTTACCCGTACCCTTCCCAGAAGAAAGGGTAGTTTGTTGCATTTTCCGCAACAAAAAGTCGCGAGGTCTGCTTGGAGCCGCTCCGCGCCCAATGTTTGTCAGCTTCTTGTTTGTCAGCTTCTTGTTTGTCAGCTTCTTGACAGAGTTCGACATTCATTCGTCGGAAAAATGGCAGCCCCGGCAACCCTTTGGTAACCAGATACTTAGTCTTGGGCTTCCGTCCTCTCATGACCCTTTCTGAAGGGGTTCGCGCATTGGAGAGCCAAATGCATGAAACGCGTCGAAAGGGAGGAAACAGAATGATATTGACTGAGACTCCGACAGCCAACCCAGCTCGAACGAAGATGTTTTTGGACATTCCCACGGCCGCCGAACTCGCAGGGTTTTCGATCCGGCATTTCCGCAGAATCATTGAAGAAGATCGCATTCCAATCGTTCAGATTGGCAGGAAATTCTTTATCCTTGGACGCGATTTTTCCAGCTGGGAATCCAGCAAGAAGACAAGACGGGCTGCCGAGTGAGTGCACACACCGTGGTAGATGCACCTGCGGGGTGGGTAACCCAGTTCTGCTTTGAGTTACCTTTCGACCCCAGCGGCACAAGCTGCTATATTGGCCGTCTTCCTTGATGTGCCGGAATCCATAGCATACAGTCGACCCCATGAAAGAAAAGTTCGACTTCGCCCGTTTGCCGTTGGCGTTAATCGCAATCTTTTTTATTGCGAACCTGGCACTTGGTGCGACTGGATTTCTTACGATGCCGCCAAGTTCGCGTTTTCAATGGTGATCCTCCAGACGCATATCGCGGTCTTGTGGTTCGCTGTCGGACGGCGATATCGCGGATACAGCGGAGGCGATGCGATTCTCGCGGTTGTCCTGATCGTTGCCATCTCGGAAATCCTGATCTGGGGCGCGACTATATTTTCCTATCTCACCGGCGTGAACACATACTTCGAGGATCCCGTGGCCGTTGCCGGTACGGCTGACGCAGTCTCGTTCGCCAGTGCGATGGTGGCGCGCGCAGGCGGGCTCGTCGCAAATTGTGTTCTGGCGGCGATTCTGGGCGCCATCGGTTCGGCGACGGCTGTTCTAATTCCAGCAGAGAAAATTTAGCCACAAAGAGGCGCACAAAATCCCTTCTGAGTCTTGCGCCCTTTTTGTGGCTAAGAATTATTTCTTTGGGGCCGCTCCGAGAACGGCATCTTTCGCAGCTTTCGCGACGCGGAATTTCAAAACCGTCTTTGCTGGGATTTTGATCTCCTCTCCAGTGGCGGGATTGCGGCCGATGCGGGCCTTTCTCTTCTGCTTCACTAGTTTTCCGAGACCGTGAAATGCGAACTCGCCTTTCTTTGCTTCGCGGTATGCGAGGTCAACGTACGCAGCCAAAAAGTCTTTGACCTGTTTCTTTGCGATGCCCGTCTTTGTCGACATCTCACTGATGATCTGCGTTTGGGTCATCTTTGCCATCAAATTCCTCCTTTAATGTGTACAGCTTTCCTGATTCTCTCCACGCGACGGCTCCGCGGAGTCGACGTTATCCGTAGCGGGACTTAAAAACGCCACTAAAGCCAGACCAGCTTTAGAACGTTAGAGTGACAGATCTGTTCTGTCAAGCTAAGCTCGCTTAAAAGCCTTCTGAATTTCTCTCAGATCGTAGCGCAAGATGATCGGCCGTCCATGCGGGCACACCGTCGGGACATCGGTTTTCATCAACTCCGTAATCAGCCAGCGCATCTTGGTTTCCTCCAGAGGCGTATTGATCTTGATTGCGGCATGACATGAAACCGTTGCGGCAATTTTTTTCTTCAATGCCTCGATGTTGATCACCTGGGTTTCACGCTCCAAACCATCGAGCAATTCCACGAGCAGTTTCTCCACCGCCGAAGCCTTCAACATCGCAGGAGCCGTCTTGATTGCAATCGTTTTCGGACCAAACGGCTCCACTTCGAAACCATTCCGCGCCAGCTCGGGGATGATGCTGTCCAGAATCACAAGCTGCCGCGGAGGCAATTGAACAATGATGGGCATTAATAATCGCTGGATATCGAGCTTTCCTGCAAGCTTTTGTCGCAGGTACGTCTCGAACAGGACACGCTCATGCGCAACGTGCTGGTCGATGACGATGAGTCCGGAAGAGTCTACGGCCACAATGAAGCTGTCCCGGAGCTGTCCCAGCGGTTGCACTTCCTGCCTGACGCGATCGAATTCCGGGTACGCAGAAAATTCAGCCGGCTCCTCACAACCATCTGTCTTGGTCTCGCTGGCCCTGAAATTCAAACCCAACGGGATGGCTTGATCCATAACAGCACGCATCCCCGGTTCGAGCGCGAACGATTCTCTTGCGATTGGGTCATCGGACGCCCACGAATCGGGTATGCGCGGTTGCGGCGCCGGAGCAGTGAAAGGCGACGTTGGAACCCCATCGCTTTCCATGGGCACAATCGTCTTGTCTTGCGTCAAGCCAGACAGAATTGCATCCCGAATCGCGTCGTGCACGAAGGACTGGTGCTTGAACCGCACCTCTGTTTTTGCAGGATGCACGTTCACGTCGACGTCTTCGTACGGAATGCTCACGAACAAAATCACGACAGGAAAGGTCCCCGCCGGCAGGATGTTCCGGTAAGCTTCGCTGATCGCGTGAAGAATAATCTTGTCGCGAACGAGACGCCGATTGATGAAGAAGAACATCGAGTTGCGGTTGTATTTTTGAACATGAGGCCGCGACGTGAATAGATGGACTTTCACACCCGATCTTCCGTAGTCCTTTTGGTACTCGACCAATTGGTCGAGAAGATCTTTGCCGAAGATCTGAAATATGCGGTCGCGAAAGCCCGTCGTCACCGGCGCCGCAAGAATTTCGAACCCCGCGCTTCTCAACACGAAGTGGATTTCGGGAAACGCAAGCGCGTAATGAGTGCAGTAAGTCGTTATCTGGCTCAACTCGTAAGATTCGGATCGCAGAAATTTGCGCCGCGCCGGAACATTGAAGAACAAATCGTCCACGGTGATCTGCGTTCCGCGCGGAAAAGCTTGTTCACGCTCGGAGACGACCCGGCCTCCGGCGATTTCGATAACCGTGCCGGCGGACGCTTCGGCTTGCGTTTCCAAAACCAGGTGAGAAACCGACGCAATCGAGGGAAGCGCCTCGCCGCGGAAACCAAGCGTCTTGATCGCAAACAGATCGTCGGGCTCGTACAATTTGCTCGTGGCGTGACGGCCAAAACAGGCCCGAGCGTCCTCCGGCGTCATGCCCTCTCCATCGTCGGTGACCTGGATCCGTTTGCGGCCGCCTTCTTCAACGTCGACGGTAATCTTTCGAGCTCCGGCATCCAGCGCGTTTTCCACCAATTCCTTGACCACGGATGCTGGCCGCTCCACGACTTCCCCGGCGGCTATGCGGTTGGCGATGTCGTCGGGCAGAATGCGAATCTTCATACAGGGATTTAGCCACAAAGAGGCACAAAATTCACAAAAGTAATTCGGGGCCAGACGGGTGAATTCCCTATTTAGCATTACAAAATAGGGAATTCACCCGTCTGGCCCCGAATTACTTTCTGACTTGAATCCCGATTTCCCGCAATTGCTGGTCGGAAACCGGAGAGGGTGATCCGCTCATCAAATCGACGGCCCGAGCGGTTTTGGGGAATGCAATGACATCACGAATGGAAGATTGCCCCGTCAGAATCATCACCAGTCGATCAAGTCCGAGTGCGATGCCTCCGTGAGGCGGCGTGCCGAACTCGAGCGCTTCGAGAAAGAAGCCGAATTTGTCGCGAGCTTCCTGAGCGGTGAATCCGAGGACATTGAAGACCCGCGATTGAATGTCGCTTCGATGGATTCGGATCGAGCCGCCGCCGATCTCGGTTCCATTCAGCACGAGATCATAGGCCTTCGCGCGTATCCTTTCGGGATGCGTCTCGAGCAGTTGAAGATCTTCGTCCACAGGCGAAGTGAACGGATGATGCCTCGAGACCCAGCGGTTTTCGGCGGGATCGAATTCCAATAGCGGAAAATCAACGACCCACAACATGTTCCACTTCCCAGACGGAATCCAGTTCTCCTTCTTCGCCAATTCGAGACGGAGCGATCCAAGGAAATTTAAAGTGGCTTCTTCTGGACCCGCCATCAGAAAGATCGTATCGCTCTTTGCTGCTCCCGCCTTCTTAATGACGGCCTCAACAGCGGCTGCGCCTGCATTCCTGACGATGGGAGCAGAGGTGATGCCATCATCTCCCAACTTGATCCAAGCCACACCCGCCCCGCCCAGTTGTTTCACAAAAAGCGCGATGTCATCGAGTGCTTTTCGCGAATACGATGTTTTTGGCGCGACGAATCCGCGGACGGTCTGTCCACCTGGAGAAAGACATCGAAACGCGTATCCGGTTTATCGCTTCCGTAGCGGTTCATGGCTTCTTGGAAGCTGAGGCGCGGAAGAGGCCGGGGAATAGTGATGCCATTTAGTGAAAAGACTTCCGCCATTAAACCCTCGATCATGGCGAACAAGGATTCGCGCGAGGGAAACGACATCTCGATATCGATTTGCGTGAACTCCGGCTGCCGATCCGCCCGCAGATCTTCATCGCGGAAGCATTTCACAATCTGAAAATACTTTTCGAAGCCCGAGATCATCAGGATCTGTTTGAACAACTGCGGCGACTGGGGCAGTGCATAGAAATTGCCGTGATGGAGGCGGCTCGGCACCAAGTAATCTCTCGCGCCTTCGGGTGTCGATTTGGTCAGGATGGGTGTCTCGACCTCCCAGAATCCCTGGCGGTCCATATAATCACGCACGGTCATCGTGATGCGATGCCGCATGCGAAACGTTTCCTGCATCTTGGGCCGGCGCAGGTCGAGGTAGCGGTATTTCAGGCGAAGGTCCTCGGAAGTTGTGATTTCGTCTTCGATCGGAAACGGGGTGGTTTTCGCTTCGCTCAAAATCCAGAGCTGGCTTGCCACTACCTCGATTTCGCCCGTTTTCAGATTCGGATTCTCCAGACCCTTGTCCCGCACCCGGACTTTGCCGCGGGCGGCAACGACAAACTCGGACCGCAACGCTTTGGCGGCTCGATGCAGATCAGCGTTATTTTCGGCATTGAATACGATCTGAGTGACACCCTCGCGGTCGCGCAGATCGACAAATAGAAGTTGGCCATGATCGCGCCACCGGTTGACCCAACCCATCAGCAGGACCTCCTGGCCCTGATTCGCTGACGTGAGTTCGCCGCAGGAATGTGTTCTTTGCAACTGTTCCATTACAGCTCTTCTTCCCGGATAGTTCGCTGCTCTTTCGTCGACATGTTGCGCACCAACAAGGTGCCCGATTTCAACTCTTCCTCGCCGATGATGATCACCGACTTCGCTTGTAGTTTGTCGGCCAGCCGCATCTGGCTCTTGAGGCTGCGTGCGTCGAAGTCCAGATACACGCGTTTGCCCGCAGAACGAAGTTTGCGAGCGAGCAAGGTGGCGCGATTAAAAGCTTCATCACCAAGGGGAGCAACAAAATATTCCGGCGTGTAATCCGGAATGATTCTGGCCGTGTTCGGACTCGAAAGGATCAATCGTTCCAGACCCATGCCGAATCCGAACCCTTTTGTCGGCGGTCCATCGAGATCTTCCGATAATCCGTCGTAGCGGCCGCCGCCGGCGACAGTATTCTGCGACCCAAGGCGCCCTGAAGTGATCTCGAATGTCGTCCGTGTGTAGTAATCGATCCCGCGAACCAGCCGAGGGTTCACCTGAAACTGAATTCCCCGTGCGGCTAAATACGATTTGAATCGGCCGAAGTGTTCCCGGCAGCCTTGGCAGAGATGTTCCGTGATGGTCGGCAATTCGGCAATCACGGGCTGGCACGACGGCACTTTGCAATCGAAGACGCGCAAGGGGTTCCTTTCCCCCCGCCGGCGGCAGTCTTCGCAAAGGTGCTCCGCGCGGGCCACGACCGCGGTCTTCAGGGACTGTATATAAGCGGGGCGGCATTGCCGATCGCCGACGGAATTGATGTTCACTTCCAAATCCGGAATACCGATGCCGTTGAGAAAGTCAGTTAGCAGCTCGAGGACCTCGGCTTCGATTCCCGGATTATCGGTGCTGGAAAGCACTTCGGCCCCGGCTTGCATGTGTTGCCGGTAGCGGCCTTTTTGAGGACGCTCTCGACGGAACATCGGAGCGATGTAATAGAGCTTCAGTAGTCTGGCTTCATTCTGGAGCTGGTGCTCGATGTATGCGCGCACAACGGGCGCCGTACCTTCGGGGCGCAAGGTGAGTGACTTTGTCTCATCCTTATCCGTGAACGTATACATTTCCTTCGAAACGATATCGGTCTCTTCGCCCACACTTCGAACGAAGAGATCCGTGGCTTCAAATATGGGCGTGCGAATTTCTCCGAAACCGTAGCGGTGAAATGTCTGCCGCAACCGGTCTTCAAGAGCGTGCCAGATCCCGATCTCGGAGGGAAGCACATCGTAAGTGCCGCGTATTGCGTGAATCATCGGGATGCTTTCATGGCCAGATATGTTTCCTTGTACTCGTAATATCGCCGCGCGTACTCGTCGATACTGGCCACCTCTTCTTCCGTCAGTGGGCGTTCGACTCGCGCGGGAAGACCCAGAACGAGACTACGCGGAGGAATCACCGTTCGCTCAGTGATCAATGCACCGGCACCGATTATGGAATATTCGCCTACGACGACGTCATTAAGGAGAGTAGCCCGCATTCCAATGAGGCAATGGGACTCGATCGTGCAGCCATGCATCGTCACGCCATGCCCTACGGTCACATAATCTTTGAGAATCAGCGGAGATGTGCCTCTCATAACGTGGCCAATCGAACCATCCTGGATATTCGTATGTTGGCCGATACGGACGTAGTGAACATCGCCTCGAATGACGCAGTTGTACCATACGCTGGAATGGTCGCCGATTTCGACGTCTCCCACGATTTGAGCGCCCTCGGCGACGTACACTCGCGCACCGAGCTTTGGCCAGATCCCCTTGTACTCATGCAGCATCCGCCGGTCTCCGGATAAAGCTTCGCCAAAAAAAGGCGAGATCCCTCTCCCTCTGGGAGAGGGGCCACGATGGGTTTTCTGGGCAAAGCCAGATAAAAACTCAACGCTAACAGAATTACCTTTCTTTACGCAATCGCCGTCCCCTATTATTCACGGATGCTTCGCGTCGTCATTCTCAAACCGAGTAAATATGGTTTAAGCGGTTACGTCGAGCGGTTCCGGCGCGGCTTCATGCCCAACAGCACGGTCCCCTACATTCGGAGCATGACGCCGGCGTCGATCGAGGGCGTGAAAATCGAGACTCACGCCGTGGACGAATACGTCCAGACCGATCTTGGTTATCTCGATCTCCTGCGCAAGCCGGAAGAACCGACGCTGCTGGCCCTCGTCGGCGTGCAGTCGCATCAGTTCCGGCGAAGTCTGGATTTAGCCGCTTTCGCACGAGCTAATGGCGTGCGTCATTGTGTGATCGGCGGGCCGCATCCCATGACCTGCGATACCAGCATGCTCCAAAATCGCGGTGTGAGCTTCGCTCTGGCCGAAGCCGAAACGATCTGGCTGCAGATTTTGAAGGACGCGATCCGGGGCGAGCTCGAACCGGTTTACGGAGCCGGTCGGCGCTGGGCTCCCGAACTCCAGGCGCCGGTACTGATTCCGCCTTCGAAACGGGATCTCAAGCGATACATCGCTCCGTTGCTCGGCATCTATCCTGCCCGCGGCTGTCCCTTCACCTGCAATTTTTGTTCAGTTATCAAAATCGCAGGCCGTCAGATCCGGAGCCAGGCGATCGAAACGACAATGGAAAGTCTCAGGCGGGCCAAGGCTGCCGGGGTTCGTATGGTGATGTTCACTTCCGACAATTTCAATAAATACGCCGAGGCTCACGAACTGCTGGAGCAAATGACCGCGGAAAAGATCGATATTCCGTTTTTTGTGCAGTGCGATACGCAAATCGCAAAGCAAGAGGAACTGGTCAGCCTGCTCGGAAAGGCCGGCTGCTTTGAAATGTTCGTCGGCGTGGAATCCTTTAGCCGGCAGACGTTATTGGCTGTGCACAAAACGCAAAATCATCCATCCACGTACGGCGACATTGTGAAGCTGTGCCACAAATACGGCGTTCTGGCACATTTTTCAAACATCATCGGATTCCCGGAAGATTCTATACGCACGGTTCGCGAACATCTCGGTGTGCTCCGGAGTCTGCGTCCGCACAAGGCGTCCTTTTATATCCTCACGCCGATTCCCGGAACTGAGCAATACGATAGTTTCCTGGAAGCGGACTGGATCACAGAACAGAATCTGGATCGTTTCGATGGGACCACAACAACGTGGAGCCATCCCAATCTGAGCTGGCCGGAACTGCAGGATCTCCTGTTCCGGTGCTATCGCTACTTTTATAATGCAGGGCATATCCTGCAGACCGCGATTCAAGGTTTCCGCCGCGAAGCGCTCGGCGGTTTACTGGTCTATCTCGGTAATCCGCTGTTCGCTCGCTTTTCAGCCGCGAAGAGACTGCACCCCATGTCGGGCGGCATCAGCCGTGTCCGCCTGGACTGTGTTTCCGCGTACGAGGGGCTGCGTGAAAAACAATTCGGCTTGAAGCACATTCCATTGCCTAGAAGTCTGGCCTTATCGAAATCCGACGCCGAGCTCAACCGCCGGGTTAAGCTTGCGCTGTCGTAGATTTTCTTGTGAAGCCGTCCGAGCAAGATCTTCGTCGTTACCAGGACAATTTCCTTCGCGAACAGGATGGGATTGCCCTGTATCGCGCGCTTGCGAAAGCCGAAAAAGATCCGGCGCGAGCCGAAATTTTCGAGAAGCTTGCGAAAGCCGAAGAGCGCCATGCGGCACGATGGGCAAGGTTGTTGCGGAACAACCAGGCTCCGGTGCCCGTATACACGCCGGGCTGGCGCATTCTTTTATTGGGCTGGCTTTCGAGACGTTTCGGAACTCAGCACTTACTGCCCGTCGTCACAGGGCTGGAATCTCGAGACCAGGACGTCTACAGAGGCCAGGTCGAGGCCCGTGGCATTCCCGCTGAGGAACGCAGTCATATGCGCGCGCTGCGCGCGATGCAGCGGCGCGGCCAGGACCGGCCTGAATCGATTCTCGATCTTGAAGGATGGCACCGCACGCTTTACGCGGGCGGCTTGCGCGCTGCGGTCTTCGGCGCTAATGATGGACTGCTTTCAAACTTCAGTCTCATGATGGGAATTGCAGGTGCGAGCGCCGAGCCTCGGTTCGTTCTGCTTGCGGGAATCGCCGGCCTGCTGGCGGGCGCTTCTTCCATGGCCGCAGGCGAATATGTTTCGGTGCGATCGCAGCGCGAACTTTACGAGCAGCAGATTGCGGTCGAGCGCCAGGAATTGGAAATGTCGCCTGAAGAAGAAAAAGAGGAACTGGCGTTGATCTATCAAGCCAAGGGAGTTCCAAGCGGCCAGGCGGAGGAACTGGCGGACCGTATTTTCTCGAATCCGGACTCGGCTATCGAGACGCTCGCGCGAGAGGAACTCGGACTGGATCCGGCAGCATTGGGATCTCCTTGGCTCGCTGCCGCAAGCTCCTTTGTTGCGTTTGCGACGGGGGCCATCATTCCGGTCATTCCATATGTTCTGCTTTCCGGCAATGCTGCGTTCGTCGCAAGCGCTGTCGTATGCGGAGCCGGCCTGTTCATCCTCGGCGGTGTCGTCTCGGTCTTCACCGGCCGCAATCTGTTTTTCAGTGGATTCCGGATGCTTGGCATCGGGACCGTAGCGGCGGCCGTTACGTACTTTATCGGCAAGTTCCTTGGCGTTTCAGTCGCGTCGTAGGACATCTTGGAGTTTGAGAGGAGGATTCGATGAACTTCAAAATCGAAGTGGTGCTTTCTAGCGTTTTCGTGGTGATGATGGGAGTTCTATCCGGTATTCCTGCAGCCGAAGCCCAAATGACTATAGGCGGGCATGTCGGTTTTGTGCTTCCGCTGGCCACGCATGCTGCAGGCCAGACAACGACTATCGCGGACAACTTCTCCATCGGCTTTCCGCTTGGAGTCACCTTCAAAGGGAATGGTCACATGGCTTACGATCTCGAGCTGGTTCCCGGCGTTCGAGGGACACCGCGGCTGACGACGCTGACGGTGCATCCCGGTTTGGTGTGGGACGTCGGGAACAATTTAGGCGCCGGAATACGAGCAGCATTTGACGTCAATTCCCCGCAGTGGGGCTTCACGCCGCTGGTGAATCGCAGTTGGCCCCTTAATGATAGCTTGTTCAAGGCGTTCTTCGTCGAGGCTGTCTTACCGGTCCGCTTCAACCGGCCCCCGAATGGACCGGCGACGAATCCTGTCGGCTTCGGTACACACTTTGGAGTGGCGTTCTGAGATGACCCTCTCCCAGAGTGTTCCACAAGTCCGTGCTGGATACCGGGCCAGCCGCAAATGTCAACTGTCAGATGGCTGTTGTACGATGTCGAATGCACTTGGTACTATTACCGAACCGCCAAACGTCAAGCTGGTCAATAGGTCATTCGGTAATCTGGTAGTCGAAACAAGTACATTGCACATCGCACAACAAGCCATTTGACAAGTGACACGTAGCGCTGGCTTCTGTGTCCAGCCAAGACTTGTAGATAGAAGATCATCTCCCAGAGGGAGCTGGTTCCACATTTTTCAAACTGACCCACTACCCGTTAGAATTTTCTTATGAACACGTTCAATTCGCAGTCGACGTTGAAAGTAGGAAGTGTTGAATTCGAGTACTTCTCGTTGGAGAACGCGGAGAAGTCTGGTGCCGGTGAGGTATCGAAACTCCCGTTTTCGCTGAAGGTAATGTTGGAAAATCTGCTTCGCTTTGAAGACGGACAAACGGTTTCGGCCGATGACATCGGCGCGCTGGTGTCCTCGCTCGCTGCGAGGCGCCTGGAAAAAGAAATTGCATTTCGTCCGGCACGCGTCCTGATGCAAGACTTCACGGGCGTTCCGGCGATGGTAGATCTTGCCACGATGCGAGACGTCATCAAGCAGATGGGCGGCGACCCGAAAAGGATTAATCCCCTCCAGCAGGTCGACCTGGTCATCGATCATTCCGTACAGGTCGATCAGTACGGTAGTCCTACTGCGTTCGCCTTCAACGCCGACCGTGAGTTGGAACGCAACCGTGAGCGATACGTCTTTCTCAAATGGGGACAGAAGGCATTTCAAAATTGTCGTGTGGTGCCGCCCGATGTTGGAATCTGCCACCAGGTGAATCTCGAATACCTCGCGAAGACCGTATTCGTCGAGCACAGGAATGGGCGTCCGCGCGCCTACCCTGACACACTTGTTGGAACCGATTCGCATACGACGATGATCAATGGCCTTGGTGTCGTCGGTTGGGGTGTTGGCGGCATCGAAGCGGAAGGCGCCATGCTGGGGCAGCCTCTATCCATGTTGATTCCGCAGGTTGTTGGCTTCAAGCTGCGCGGACGTATGAGAGAGGGCACGACTGCCACGGATGTTGTGCTCACGGTTACGCAAATGCTTCGCGCAAAAGGTGTGGTTGGAAAGTTCGTCGAGTTCTACGGCCCGGGTCTTTCAAGCTTAAGCCTCGCCGATCGCGCCACGATCGGCAATATGGCGCCCGAATATGGCGCGACAATCGGTCTCTTTCCGATCGATTCGGAAACACTGAATTATCTGAAGCTCACTGGACGCGAGCCGAGCCACATCAACCTTGTCGAGGCCTATGCGAAAGCTCAAGGACTGTTCCGCACGGAAACCACCACCGATCCGATCTTCAGCGACACTCTCGAACTCGATCTGACGTCGGTAGAGCCGAGCCTCGCTGGACCTCGCCGGCCGCAGGACCGCGTGGCATTGAAAGAAGCGAAACAAGCTTTTCGAGAAGCGCTGCCTTCGATGGCGGCGAAACAGACGAAGAACGTATCGAGCGTTAAGGTATCCGACAACGGAAACCAATACAACGTCGGACACGGCTCCGTTGTGATTGCCGCCATTACGAGCTGCACCAACACATCGAATCCTTCCGTGATGCTCGCCGCAGGCCTTCTCGCAAAAAAGGCGGTCGAGCGCGGACTCAGAGTGCAGCCTTGGGTCAAGACGAGTCTCGCGCCCGGATCACGAGTAGTTTCGGATTACCTCAAAGAAACAGGGTTGATGCCGTACCTTGAAAAGCTGCGTTTCCATCTCGTGGGCTACGGCTGCACAACCTGCATCGGCAACAGCGGCCCGCTTCCCGAGCCGGTTGCTTCTGCGGTGAAAGACAACGGATTGGTTGTGGCGGCCGTTCTCAGCGGAAACCGCAATTTTGAAGGCCGGATCAACCCGCTAGTGCGGGCGAATTATCTGGCCTCGCCTCCGCTCGTGGTGGCATACGCGCTCGCGGGTAAGATGGACATCGACCTGGAAACAGAGCCGCTCGGCAGCGACAAAAACGGACAACCAGTCTATCTGCGCGATGTCTGGCCGACGCAAAAAGAAGTCATGGAGGCGATCAATTCGTCGATTCGGGCCGAGATGTTCCGCAAGGCCTACGAAGAATCTCTTGAAGGCGACCAGCGATGGAAGGTGATCGACGCTCCCTCGGGCGAGCTCTTCCAGTGGGATCCGAGTTCGACATATGTCAAACGTCCGCCATTTTTCGAAAACATGTCCCGGAAGGCTCCGCCGCCAACCGATATCCGTGCGGCCCGCACCCTGGCAGTGCTCGGAGATTCTGTCACCACCGACCACATTTCTCCCGCCGGCTCGATTGCGATCGATAGTCCCGCTGGTCAATACCTGATCGACCACGGCGTCGCTCCGAAAGATTTCAATTCATACGGAGCACGCCGCGGCAACCATGAAGTGATGATGCGCGGCACGTTTGCGAACGTCCGGCTGCGAAATCAGATGGCGCCTGGGACCGAAGGCGGATGGACCGTTCACTTGCCGGATAAGACACAAACAACCATCTATGAGGCGGCGATGCAGTATCGGAACGAGGGTGTGCCTCTGGTGGTGCTGGCCGGCAAAGAGTATGGTTCGGGATCATCTCGGGACTGGGCTGCCAAGGGCCCCCGGTTGCTGGGTATCGAAGCCGTAATCGCGGAAAGCTTCGAACGGATTCACCGCAGCAATCTGGTCGGCATGGGAGTGCTTCCTTTGCAGTTCAGAGCAGGAGAAAACGCCGCTACCCTTGGCCTCACTGGTTTCGAAACATTCGACGTCGATGGCATTGCGGGGGGCATTGAGCCCGGCATGCTCGTGCGTATCCGCGCACGGGCAGAAAATGGCGAGGAAAAGAGTTTCCAGGCCGTTACTCGAATCGACACGCCCTACGAGGTTCAGTACTACCAGCACGGCGGCATTTTGCAGTACGTCCTGCGCCAGCTCATCGACAGCAGATGAGAAATGAAAATTGATTCACGGCGGCATTTTGCAGTACGTCCTGCGCCAGCTCATCGACAGCAGATGAGAAATGAAAATTGATTTAATGAGTAATGACAAATGAAAAATTAATCAATAATCATTAATCAATTTCCATTTCTCATTCTCATTCAATACTGTGGCTACTGCCTTGCATTGAGTCTAATGCTTCGGTATATGTATTACGTCGACTTCCTGCTTGCTGTATTCAAAAGTTTTTATCAATCCTGAGACCATCACCCGCGCGCCTTTTTTTCAGGCTTCGCCCTATCGGGCTCGCGCTTCGCGGGCGCGCTGCCCTCTCCCAGAGGGAGAGGGTGCAAAGCATGCTACGATAGGCCTTTTTTGGAGTGATGCATGTCTCACATCCGCCGCGATAGGCCTTTTTTGGAGTGATGCATGTCTCACATCCGCCGCCGGCTCTACAAATACTACGACCTGGTGATGGCCCTATTCGTGACAGTTTTGCTTTGCTCAAACGTCATCGGCGCTGCAAAGGTCTGTACCGTCTGGGGATTCACATTCGGCGCGGGGGTCCTATTCTTCCCCATCAGTTACATCTTCAATGACGTCCTTACGGAGGTGTATGGTTATGCACGCGCGCGTAAAGTGGTGTGGGCAGGCTTCGGAGCCATTGTATTTGCGTCTTTTATGAGCTGGGTCGTTCTGACTTTACCTCCGGCGATAGGTTGGAATGATCAACGCGCTTACGAAACCGTGTTCGGCCAAACACCACGAATCGTATTCGCTTCCCTGGGAGCTTTCTTCGTTGGTGAATTTGCCAATTCCTACGTTCTGGCTAGGATGAAAATTTTGACGAGCGGCCGATTTCTTTGGTCGCGGACGATCGGATCCACGATTGTTGGCGAAGGTGTCGACTCACTTGTTTTCTATCCGCTCGCCTTCCTGGGTGTGTGGGAAAACCGGTTGGTGCTCACAGTGATGGTCAGCAACTACATCATCAAAGTCTTGTGGGAAGCAATAGTGACGCCCTTCACATATCGAGTCGTCGGATTCCTCAAGCGCGCCGAGCAGGAGGACTACTACGATATCGATACAGACTTCACACCCTTCTCGATCGAGGTGTAATTGGACCTGTTGGCTACCGTGAATTCTGTGCCTTTGTGGCTATTCCGATTTCAAAACCTAGCGAACCGTACAGGGTTGTGGATTCCAACCCGAAGCATCCGGAAGTCTCTTGAAATGCGTGCTGCGGACAAACTGGCCCGTGAGATATTGCGGGTCGTCCACAATCGTGGTGACGATCAGCAGCGAGTCCCCGTTCTCTTCATCGGCGCGGTGGAAATACTCTGTCACGATCGCGGTTCCGCTATAGGGCACACCATTCTTCTGCAAATAACCAGGCCGCATATGCGTCGTGACAACCTGTAGACTCCCGCGGCGGGCTTGATTGGCCTGTGCCCGTCCGCCGCCTCCGCCTGCAAATTCCCACTGGGCAGTGGAATCGCCTTGCAAGTTTGGAGGACCACTCGGGGCGCTCCAGTCTCCGAAGTGAAAGAGTCGCGTTTGCGTTCCCGCGTCAAAATCCAAGCGAAGCGTGTTGTCGTCCTCCCAGGTGATGTGAAGGCGTCCAGGTTGGCGAATGATGTTGCCGGCGCCGTAAGACTTGCACTGTTCGCCGGCGGCTTCGTCCTTGGAAGGATCCCACTCATTAGCGACACGCTTACCGGCTTCGTTCAGGGGGATGCTGGGATAATCACCTTTGGCCGGCGTGACCATGCGCCAGCGCCAATCTTCCGTGACGAGTGAAACCCAATAGCCCGTCAGATCGATTGGCGCCGATGCCTTTGCCGGCACATTCGCGGCCGCCTGACCGCGGCCGCGCTGCGCGTGCACGCCTTCGGGAATCGTCCAGAACAGAAAGAAAAGAGCGACGCAGGCGCTCCGTTTAGTCAAACGACTCGCCCGGACGACCGCCCCAGGTCCAACCATCGGAGGTCCGCTTCAAACGAAGCATGCGAAGACGATGATCATCCGGATTCCGCCCGGGGTTGCCAACGATGACGACGTGGTCGCCGGGTTTCAGCGTTTCGCGAGTGACGCCTTGACGCCCAAGCTGGCCGCCGCCGCCCCATTCGATAGCCCATCGAACGGTTTCTCCCTTCTCATCTTTGCCTTCCACATGCACGAAAGAATGTGGATTGCGGAACAAGAATTGAACCAGATCGCCTTCAACCGTCTGTTGCTTGTCTTCGAAGTAGGTCGCCGCGAAGGAATGATGCGCATAAAGCTGAATTCCCGACATCAGCGCCGCCAGAGCAACCACTAAAAGGATCCATCGAGCCTTCATGTTTCCTCCTGAGAAACATAAATAATCTGCAAATTCGAGATTGCATCAAGTGAAATTTAGAAATGAAAAAACTTCCAGTTTGCCATCTCCGATTTATTTCTTCCCAGCCGTAGGCATTGTAGCCAATTTCGACCGATATTCCGGATACATTGTAGCCGCCCCGCCCCGCGTTGCTTCTTCCGGGAGATTATGGGCGGCTGCAAAATCCTTGAGCGACGGGTTGGTGCCGGGCAAGAAATGAGGCACCACGTTCTTCCCTCGCTCGACTTCCTCAACCACATCGCATGGATATGGAGCGACGAGTTGATGCTCGTCTAATTCATAATCTGTACTCCGAACGAATGGTTCAGTCAAATAAACGGGATCCTCCACGATCGTGACCACCGTCAGCCAATTACCATGACGCATCCAATGCTCGGTCACGGTAGCGAGATCGCTGCGCGGAACGCCGTTGCGGCGAACGTATCCTTCTTTGAGATGAGTCACCTTGATCGTCAACATGTCGCCGTCCCACTTCGCCGTCGCAAAACCACCCCACGTGTGAGGCGCGTTGGCCGAGGGGTGCGGGCGTCCATCCAGGTAATAAATGTTATCAACGGAACGCAGCCATTCGGCATGAAAAGCGGTGACCTGCCGCGTCACGGGATCCACTTCCTTCGTTATGCGCAGCTGGGAGGGGCCGCGCCAGATGTAATCGGCCGAATGCGGCCGGCACTGCCATTCCGGCATACTCTGGATTGACGCTGCCCACGTATCCGCGCGTTCTCTGGCTGCATCATTGATTGGAAGTCCTAGGTAGTCACCCAGTTCGGGACCCGGAACGCGTTCGGGTTCGTCTTCATAAAATCGGGGTGACCATTCACCGGAGAAATCCACCTGAGCAAAGGCCGGAATGCCGCTCAGGACCATTCCCAACAGAACTAACGAAACTACGCACCCGGCTCGATAGACCGACACTCTGCTCTCCTTTGAGATGTTTGGAGATTTCACACCGGATGCGATGTTATGTCAATAGTGCACCAGTCCCGACTTAGGAGAGCAATGGTACAATCCCGCTGTGCAAACGAGAAAAGAAACCTATCGAATAGGCCAGATTGTCCCCAGCTCCAATACCACAATGGAAACGGAAATTCCCGCCATGCTTCGCGCGCGTGAAGCCACCGAGCCGGAACGGTTTACATTTCATTCCAGCCGGATGCGCATGAAGAACGTCACTAAAGAGGAACTCGAAGCGATGGATGCCGATTCCGGCCGCTGCGCAGTGGAACTCGCCGATGCGTGCGTCGATATTCTGGGCTATGCCTGCCTTGTTGCCATTATGAGCATGGGAAAAGGCTACCACCGGACGTCCGAACAAAAATTGCACGATATCAGCGTGAAGGAAGGCCACGGCGTGCCTGTCGTTACCAGCGCGGGCGCACTCATTGCCGGCCTGAAAGCGCTAAAAGCAAAAAAAATTGCGCTGGTCGCGCCGTACCTGAACGCGCTCACGAAGCTGGTTGTTGATTACATCGAAGCGGAGGGCATTCAGGTATCTGACTATATCTCGCTCGAAATTGCAGATAACGTCGAGGTAGGACAGCTGGACCCGATGGCGCTGATTGAGGTTTATCGTGACCTGCGACTAGACGGCGTCGATGCCCTGGTCCTTTCCTCGTGTGTGCAAATGCCTTCCCTGGCCGCGATTCCGATTGTCGAAAAGGAATGCGGCCTGCCCGTCGTTTCTGCGGCCGTGTGCACCACGCACCAAATGCTTGAACGGCTCGGCCTCAAAACCTGTATTCCGAACGCGGGAAGCCTCCTTTCTGGAAAATATGCGAGCTAATACGGCCGAGTCCGCAGCCTTTAAGCGCAAAAGCGCATTTGCGTGGGTTTGGGAGCTTGCTCCCCGGGAGCGGCGCGCGTTCGGCGCGTGTGTCGGCGGCTGGGCGCTGGACGCGATGGATGTTCAGATGTACAGCTTTGTCATTCCCGCGCTCATCGTATCCTGGGGGATCACGCGCGCCGACGCCGGCGTGCTTGGAACCGCGGCGCTGCTGGCGTCGGCGCTCGGCGGCTGGCTCGCAGGTTGGGTTGCCGATCGCTTTGGGCGGGTCCGGACGTTGCAGGTTGCGATCCTGTGGTTTGCGATCTTTACCTTTCTTTCAGGTGTTGCGCAAAACTACGAGCAATTGTTCGTTGCTCGCGCGCTTCTGGGGCTTGGTTTCGGCGGTGAGTGGGCCGCGGGAGCTGTTCTCCTGGGTGAATCCATCCGCGCCGAACATCGGGGGAAAGCGTTGGGCGTGATGCAAGGGGGCTGGGCAGTGGGATGGGGAATGGCAACGCTTCTTTACGCCGTCTTTTTCACGTTGTTGCCGGCCGCAACAGCGTGGCGGGCATTATTTATGTTTGGCATCGCGCCTGCGGTTTTTGTGTTTTTCGTTCGCCGGTACGTGGAGGAGCCGCCGGTATACCTTGAATCGCGAGCACAACTTGCCGTGCATGGAGAACGGCCCACATTCTTCGAGATCTTCAGACCTCCGTTGCTCCGGATCACGCTCTTAGGCGGCTTGCTGGGCACCGGCGCCCAAGGAGGGTATTACGCCGTCATGACGTGGCTTCCCACCTATCTGCGCTCCGAGCGAGGACTTTCAGTGCTGGACTCCACAGGCTATTTGGCCGTACTGATCTGCGGTTCCTTTTGCGGCTATTTGAGCGGTGGTTTCCTTGCCGATCGAATCGGCCGGAGACTAACGTTTCTTGTATTCGCGATCGGAGCGGCTATTGTCGTGGTGACCTATACAAGCCTGTCGTTTGGCAACAGCGCCATGCTGGTGCTCGGCTTCCCGCTGGGGTTTTTCGCCTCCGGCGTATTCAGCGCGATGGGGGCGTTTTACACCGAGCATTTCCCAACGCGTGTGCGCGGTGTCGGTCAGGGCTTCGCCTATAACCTTGGACGAGCAACGGGCGCGCTTTTTCCAACGCTCGTCGGATATCTCTCCGCGTCGATGTCGTTGGGTGGCGCGATCGGTCTGTTCGCCGCCATTGCCTACGCGACGATGGCGATCGCCGCTTTCCTGCTTCCCGAAACGAAGGGAAAAGTCCTGGCGGCGTGATATAGTCCGCGATCGCAGCTTTTCAGCATCCTGTTAAGGAGTGTCGAAAAATGCCGAGTATCAGCGACCTCACGATAGTCAATTCGAACACGGCTGAGGCCAGGCGAGTTGAATCCGGGACGGAGGTGACTCTTTGCAGCCCGGGCTTTTGTGGCTCCAAGAATCTGACGGTCTATAAGAGAACGATCTTTGCCGGCCGGAGGCTCGATGTGCTGGCGGCGAACGAATACCACCTCGTGTATGTCATAGCGACTCCTTCCAAAGGCATCATTCGTTTCAACAATCAGCTTCATGACGCCGAGGAGGGGGCAGGCGTGCTTCTCGGACCATCGGAATCAGCTCGATTTGAAGCGCCGGGTTCGAATCTCGAACTGCTGCACATGATCGTGCCGAACCCTCCTGCGGCCGTTGAAGCCGGACTACCGGGCGGGCCTGGATATTTCTTCAACAGGCAAACGCTTCGCGCATTGAGTGACGCTAGTGGCGGTCGTGTCCGCCGATTCTGCGCCGAGTCCAGTGTCAGGCTTCGTGATGGAACGAGGCTAACGCCCACGAATGCCATCCAGGCAGGAGAGATGCACTACAAGGAGGGCGGCTCTTCTCCATATCACGTGCACCGGGGCACTGATGCCAACCCGGAAGGCGCGGCGCATTGCTACATGACGTTTAAAGGCCGCGGAGTGGTTGAAGTGGAAAACGACTTCAAAGAGATCGAACCCGGCACGCTCGTCTACTTTCCCCCAGGTACTCCCCACCGGCTCCGCTCTCATGGCGGGCCACTCGATTACTTTGAGATTCAGGCGTGGCGAAGTTTCAAGACGACCATTCTGAGCGAGGAACCACTCGGTCTGAAGTGGTACTACGAACGTGAAATTCCGAATGAAGAACTGGTGGAGTGGAACCAAAGTTAAAACAAGAACCGGTCGAGTCGTGGCTCGCCGCATCCGGCCTCAGACTGTCGGATTGGTTTGAGCGCTGGTTCCCCGATGCATTTGTATTAGCGCTCATCGCGGTCACCATCGTGTACCTGGCGTGTGTGGGGATCGGTAATTCTCCCATCCAAACAGCTCAATGGTTCGGCGCTGGGTTCTGGGACCTGGTCGCTTTCACGATGCAGATGACCATGATCATAATCAGCGGGTACGCGCTCGCCACGGCCCGCCCAATATATGCCTTGATTTGCCGGCTGGCTGCGATTCCGACGAATGGGAAAAATGCCGCGGCGTTTGTGGCGCTGTTTTCCATGCTCTCTTCGTTGTTATCGTGGAGCTTCAGCCTCATCTTTAGCGGCCTTCTCGCGCGCGAAGTCGCACATCGTGTGCGCGGTGCGGATTATCGGGCGATGGGCGCTGCGGGATATCTCGGCATCGGGAGCATCTGGGCGCTTGGATTGTCCTCTTCGGCCGCGCTCATCATGGCAGCGCCCGCATCCTTGCCGCAATCGATTCTGCGGATCAGCGGTGTGATTCCTTTGTCCGAGACGCTGGGTTTGTGGCAAGGCATGACCATTGGCGCGGCGATATTGGTTCTGTCCATGCTGGTCGCCTTCTACTCCCATCCCACGCCGGCATTCGCGCGTGACATGCAAGCCATGGGGGTCGATTATGAACCTGTTGCAGTCCCGATCGCGAAGCGGGAGAGACCCGGCGAATGGCTGGAATACAGCCCGATCCTGACGCTTGTCATTTCGTTTTTCGGCATTGCCTACCTCGTGCGCGAAGTCGCTGACAAAGGACCAGCCGTCATCCTCGATCTCAATCACTACATTTTCGCGTTTCTGATCGCCGGACTCTTCCTGCATTGGCGTCCGCGTTTTTTCGTTCACGCTGTGGCGGCCGGTGTGCCTTCGGTGGCCGGTGTGCTGATCCAATACCCGTTGTACGGCGGCATTGTAAAGATGATGACCGAATCCGGACTCGCCAAGGATCTTGCGCATTTCTTCGTCACGGTTTCAACACACCAAACGTTTCCGGTGCTGGTCGGGATTTATTCGACCTCTCTAGGATTATTCGTTCCATCGGCCGGCGGCCGCTGGCTGGTCGAAGCTCCGTATGTATTGGAAGCCGCCAAATCCTTGCAGATCCATTTAGGCTGGGTCGTTCAGATTTACAACGCGACCGAAGCGCTGGCCAACCTGATCCATCCGTTTTGGATGCTGCCCATCCTGGGGATTCTGGGGCTGAAGGCGCGGGACATCATTGGCTACACTATGCTCCAGTTTGCGGCTCTGGTTCCCCTCGTCCTGTTCCTGGTGTGGGTTCTCAATCGCACGTTCTGAAACAACTCGCCGGCACTTCTTTCAGCTCACCGGAACGATTCTCGAGCGGTATAATACGCGTCCGCTACTCAGTAACCATGCAATTCCGACGCCGCGAGCGAGATCGCTCGCATAGGAGGCAACCATGCTTGGAGAATTGATCTACGAAGGCCGTGGAAAGAGAACCGCAAGAACCGTGCTGCCGATGGAGGGCACGGCGCCTAGAATCGAGGTGTCGTTTGAGGAGACTGGAAAGCTGGTGGGCATCGAAGCGAACTTCATTGGGACCTATTGGGCTTCCGTCCGGCCCGACGGCAGTGTGTATGGCGAGGGACAAGGAATGATAGCCACCCGTGAAGGAGATTCCGTTACGCTGCGGGGCATCGGCACGGGAAAACTTCGAGAGGGAGGCGCCGTCAGCTATCGGGGCAGCATCATTTTCCATGCCCCTCAAAAGTTAGCGCGATTAAACACGGTAGCGGGCGCCTTCGAGTTTGAAGTGGACGCCCAGGGAAATACGTCAATGAAGATGTGGGAATGGAAATAAGCGATCTGCATCCGCCGATCGCTTATTTGCTCGACCGGCGGATGCAGATTGTGGCGTGCCGGGCTAAATCTCTTCAGAACTAGAAGGGAGACACGAAAACGGAAAACGTTGCCTGAATTGGTGTAAAAGGACCACTGTGATCGTTTGTGTCCGCATGCGCTCTTACACCCGTGATCGTCCAATCTCCAACAGCAGTGCCCGCTGGCACCGCGTGTGACGCCGAAGGCCCCTGCTGCCAATTGAAGGCAACGTCATCGGCGGTTGCACCTGGCGCACGGAAGCGGACATCAAAATAAGTTGTCGTGGTCAGGTTGTTGCCGGAGAAGGTCACGGTGACTGAGCCGCCGCGGGGCGCTCGTGGAGTGTTAAAGCCAACGACGTTGGCAAAAGGCAACACGTCGGCCTCCGGTTTCAAACTTCCGCAGGGCGCATTCATGGATGTGACGCACGTGTTGTTCTCAAATGTGTTCGCCCCTGCCGGTGCGAGGTTGAGAATGTCGAAGCCGGACGCCGCATTGTCTGGCGCGTTATTCGCAACGAGGATAGGTGGATTGCCAGCGATGACGTTTCCCCGAAACACGTTGCGCACGGCTGAGGCGTTAATTCGGACGCCAGTCACGTTTCCGGTGACAACATTCTCTTCAAATAATTGTCGGTAACCCCACCAAGAAGACCGAGACCGAAGTCGGGGTTGGCGGACAGGACATAAC